>FLNU01000040.1_pt1 | contig 21793 bp, 11 predicted proteins | sample 1140361 | NCBI WGS metagenome assembly FLNU01 (sample SAMEA3878206, study PRJEB12797) | bioreactor metagenome | biome: Moose rumen | place: Sweden | collected 2011-10 | reverse complement strand
AGGAGATACTATCGCCACATGTACAGGGCTGGCAGTTGGAATGAGGCACAATGGGTAATTACGAAGGTGGAATACAACTGTCTGGGATACAATGTCAGGCACATTGTAACCAGCATGGGATGCAAGGAAGCAAGGCATCTGTAAAGAGGGCTCTGGCATACAGAACATAGCTTGCTATGCCAACCTAACAGAAATGCAATGCAGATTATTGAGACTGTGAATAATACAAGCTAGACAAATCGAAACCTGATACATCAAGGCTGGTCAGTGAGCCACATTCGTAGAACATATCACCCATATCTTTCACTTTGCTTGTGTTAAAACCAGACACATCGAGCGAGGTGAGGCGGCTACACGAACGAAACATTGCTCCCATTTTCGTCACCTCACTGGTATTGAGCTAATTGATACCATTGATTGATGTGAGATAACTCATATAAAACCAGCAAGAAGTTGTCGTTGGACGAGCATGAGCAAAAGAGGAGTGAAAATCCACTATGGTAATCTGCGTGCGGACATTCCACCAACCGGGGGTGGGTTCATCATCCTTGTTGGGATAATAAACCGTGCCCGAGCGAGTATTCTTTTGGGTGTCATAGTAGAATGTGAGCTTTGAGCCGGTAAGTACAGCATACATCTCTTGCGCAACGGCCTTGGTGGTGGTCATCGCAATGAGATAAAGTATGAGGAGGTACTTCAAGGTTATATGTGTGAGTGGGGGCATAATTATGATTTTTTAAGTTCACACAGAAAGCACAGAAAGCCATGTGGATTTTCCGGGGATTCCGGGTTTTCCGGTGATTCCGGAGATTCCGGGTTTTCCGGGGTTTCCGGAGATTCCGGGAAACGGAAGTCTATGGGCTACGGTACGACGTCGGAAGATGCTGCCCACCCTGTTCCCCCTCCCAGCAGGGGAACTCAGCACGGGAAATATTGATAATATTTCGTGTGATGAGGAGGTGCCGGACTCGGCTTGTGCGAGGCTAGGAAGCCGAAGTAGAAGACGCTAAGTCCAAAGGTGGGAGGGGGTTAGGGGGAGATGCTTCTTATTTTCCTGCCATGATGTTGATCACAGCCACGACATCGTTGATATCGACATTGCCGTCAGGGTCTTCATTGACGTTGGCGTAACGCCAGGAGGCGGTGCCAGCCATCTGGTTGATGATGGCCACCACGTCGTTGATGTTCACCTCGCCGTCCTCGTTGACGTCGCCAGGGATATGATCCGGTTTCTCAGTGAGGTAACCAGGGTTGTCCGGACCTTCGTCGATATGAGCATACGACTTTTTGTTTGTAGCATTTAGGTTGTAAGTCGTGCCTTTCTCACCGACGATATTCGTGCAGAGGAAGAACATTTTATCGGACGAGCTCACATTCTCCACACTCCAGAGTTCCCTGTCAACATAGATAGTAGTGAGTTTTGAGCAGCCAGCAAACATATCATCCATGATCTGAACACCATGAGTGTCGAAGGTGGAGAGGTCGAGCTCGGTGAGCGCCTTACAGTTCGCAAACATACCACCCATATTGCGTATCTCCATGGTGTTGAGGTGTTCGAGGCCTTTGAGGTTGGCAGTTGTCAGTTTCGCCATCCCCCGGAACCACTCAAAGGTGGATGCAGGACGCGCCTCAGCGAAGGATTCGTCGAACACCACGGTATTAACGTCAGCATAGAGACCATCGGTGTACCAGGCAGGGGACTCGGATGTGTTGAGCGTGTAGGTTGTGCCCGAGCGGGAATCCATCTGGTCGTCGTAGTAGAAGGTGAGGGTTGCGACTCTCTCAACGCCTCCGCCTTTCAGAGGTTTCTCTATGGCTGTTGCCACGGCGTATGGCTTAGGGCCGCTGTCATCACCCGTGATGGTCACCCACTCACCGGCAATCGGGCTGCCACTGGCATCGGTCGCAACATACGCATCGTCATAAGCCTGGAGCACCGCACCTGCCGGCTCAGTGACGACTCCATGGATCGGAGACGCAGAAGCGACAGAATAAGTGTCGCCCTTTGCATGAAGCGTTGCTGTAGGGCTGGTGACAGCCAACTCCTGCATAGCGAGCACGCCGGCGGTTTTGCCCTCCGCATAAACATTCACGGCATCAGTGACGGTGATGTATCCGCCTATGATTGCAGCGGCGGCATTTGTGCCGATGACTCTCAGGCTTCCATCACCCACAAACGTGGCATTGGAGAGCACCATCGCCGTAGTTGAGTTAGACGATCTGAGGGTGTTGCTTCCCGACAATTCAATCACGATGTTATCCATCAGGCTTTGCACAGCGAATTTTTCTCCGGCATCGATGGATACGCCATTGAGGGACAGCATATCACCGGCAAAAGACACTTTTCCGTCGCCAAGGATATCATCCTGGTTGGATGAGTTCACCTGTATGCCGTTCACCCAGAGCTGGTAAGTTGTTCCTCCCACGGTGATGACCGATTTGGCAGAGATGTCACCGCTGGTGGCCGTGATGGTCACGGTTTTTCCCACATTTGCGGAGGCGTTGACCAGTGTGACGAGTCCGTTCGCATCTACAGTGGCCACGTTGGTGTTGCTTGATTTCCAGGTGATATCATCCAAAGAAGCCGGGATGAATTCCACCGGGTATTCGTTTTCCCATACGAGCGTGCCGGCAGACTCCGGATAAACTCCTGCAGTCAGCTGAACAGATCCGTCGGACGGGTTGATGGTGATGTCTGAAGGAGTGACGGTGATGCCCTCCTGCTCCTCAGGCACCACATAAATTCTTGAGTACATGGTGTTATCCGCAAATTTAGCGCGCACCCATGCTCCCGGCTCACACCCTGTGCAGTCCACAGTAACGGTCTTATTCGTGTTGTCAACCGTGAATTTAGGCACAGTGCCCGATGAGCCGGCGTTGATAAATTTGAAACTGGTGTTTGAAGCCATCAGCGGGTAATAATCAATCGGGAACTCCCTGACCTCGCCCGGTTTCATGCGCACAATATCCCCAATCGTTGCATCAATAAGCGGCACGTCCTGGCTTCCAGTCGTCACAATAAATCTTACCCAAGGCGAAGAGACGTTCGGGTCGAGCGAGTTGTAATCATACACCATAGCCACCGTCATGTCATTCCAATTGGTTGTCGGGGATGTCGCCTTGAAATAGACGGTCTTATAGGAATGTGACCCGTCTTTCAAAATTTCTTGTGTGCATGCCTCATCCGCGTAAATTGGAAGAGCCTTTGTGACTCTCACACGCCATTCTTCGGCCAAGGATCCGACGAAGTCCGTCGCGTTGTCGGGGATCGGAAGCTCGGTCACTTTCACAATGGTGTTGAGCGGCACCACATAGATTCCATCCATGTCGAGGGTAATCGGATTATTGACACCCTCCGCCTCGAAGCGCACGCTCTTGGTGACTTTGTCAGAAGTGCCTGTGTTGAGGGTGGTGTATTCCACTACTTTGCCCGCATTGAAATGAGTGGTCGCGGCATAACGTGTATAGACGAAGACTTGTGAGCCCGCAGTGACAGTTGGAAGGTTGAACGAAGAGGAGAAGTCGGTAGGCGTTATCGCATTTTTCCAGTCTTCCTCCGTCAGGCTTGACACATCTTTAAACGTGGTGAGCACGAGGTATTCCTGCGGAATCTCATGCGTGCCGGTGATACCAGCTCCCGTGCCGGTGGTTTTGCTCGGGTTGAGCACCCATGCATTTCCCAGTCGCCACCGGGCTAGCGGTTTTACAGGGACCTGGCTGTTGTCGAGCTTCAGCACATGGTACATCATCGGCGCCCCGTCCTCTCCTGTAAAAGCGTCTGCCGACACCATGCCGAAATAATAGCATTTGTCGTCGGACGGCTGGAAAGTGTAGGTATAGGTCCAGTCCGGGTCAGTTGTGGTTTTTGTGTCAACCTCATCCATGCTATTATCCGGGTTGACCCTCATCAGGCGGAACTTATAGTTCACATTCTCCAGCCATGAGGAGGACCAGCCTTTTACTCCAAGGTTGAACGTGCCCGACTGTCCCACATGGATGATGTTATTCTTTAATTTATCCAATGTCAGTTCCGGCGCCTGGAAGATAGCCCAATAATCTTTGCTATGCATATCATCTGGGAATTTATAATGATGGAAGCATTTATCACCTTCACGATAAGTCATATTTCCCCCTGCCGTTTCAATATAATACGGTCTGGTGACATAAATTCCCTGTTCAGCCCAGAACGGCATGGTGTTGTCTCCATGCGACTCATATCTGGAATCCGAGTTGAGCACGTCGATATAGAGTTTGTCGGTGGTGTAGATACCGACATAGCCTTCGGTTCTTGCTTTTGCGAATACAGATTTGCACTTGATGGTGACAGGTCCGTCAACCACGATACCACCACGGCTGCCATTAGCGCTGAGCTCGGTTTTCTCTCCAAGTATCTGAATGCCATAAGGGCATCCGTTGATGGCATGTGATTTGGTACCTGCAGCGATATTTACTTTCGCATTGTTGATATGCACTGAGTTGGTAGCTGTAATTCCATGCCAGTTGGTATTCATGGTGAGTTCACAGTCGGAGACCGTCACATTATCCGCTATGATACCAGCATCGTCATAAGGATTGATGCTGGCTGTACCGCTCTGGTTGATTGTGATTTTTCCACCTGTAAAATTCACATTTTTGGAATGGACGGTTGTATATCCTTCTCTGTTTGCAAGAGCTACTACTCCGCCTTCCACATTGAAGTTTTCCAGCGCCATGTTGTAGCTTGTTTTCTGCTGCGGCAGTTTCATCCCCAGATAACCGGTAATAGCAACATTACTTCCCTCACCCTTGATGGTGAAATCCTTCAGGTCGAACCAATCATAGATTGATGATGCAAATCCGCCAAAGGCAGCTATAGAAGCAAGTAATTGGACTGTACTGTTATTGATTATCACGCTGTTGTCGCCTAATCCTCTAATAGCTGATGAGCAATTCGTGAAGTACGCGTTTGTATTATCGAAGGTGGCCACACCAGTCTCAGCCAGGTGCACACTTAAATTACCGCCATCAATGCGGAGGGTACCACTGCCCTTGACGGTCAGGTTTCTCACATAGATGCCGGTTCCTTTTTTAGATGGTTTGATATAGAGTGTCTTTCCCGACTGGAGATTGATGGTGAGATCCAGGTAACCACCCGCATCAATCATCGTAAGGGTTCGGTCTTCATCCACAGTAAGCGTGGTTGCAGTATTCAGGTAGATGGTCGTGCCATCTTGCAGCTCACTGGTTTTCGTCTGAGCTGCAACACCCTGCGCCTGACCAGTGATTGGCCATAGCGTCACGGCCATCAGCACCGCCAACAGCCGGATTGAAATAAGATTGGTTAATGTTTTCATAAGACTGAATATTTAATATGATTTATAACTGTTTTCTTACTGAGAAGTTGAGGAGATGAGACGAATGTCTGGGAAAACGCAAAAGGGCTCCCTGCGCATGGTACGCAGAAAGCCCTTAAAGGTTTTTATGATTATATGTATAGTATTTATTACAGAGAGAGAGAGAGAGAGTACATAAATAATTGAACTGGCCAAATCTTCGGACAATTCTTAACATTATTTATGATTCCACAAATTCTCATTGTATATTATATTTTGTCTGATTGTTTGTAATTTGAAAGTTGTTTACTCTATGAAGATTTGTATTTAATAAGTATATACATTCTTAATTAAATACAAAATTAAATGTTTTTAACCATTTATGCAAGAAAAAAACATTTTTTTTACTTATTGGCACGTGATTTCTATAAAAAAGTAGAAATTAAAAGCAAAAGTGCAGATTAGGTCAACAAAAAAAACGAAAACGAAAACGAAAACTATTTTTAACGAAAACGAAAACGAAAACGAAAACTATTTTTTTCGAAAACGAATGAGTCGAATGAAACGAATGTTCTTTTAGTTCTCACAGATTACACAGATTTTATAAGATTTCTTTTCCGTAGGAAAACTCCTCTGTGGCATCTGTGGCATCTGTGAGAGATAAAATCCCTCCGCATGGTCATTCCTAATTCCTAATTTTACATAAAGTCCGCATGGCCTCAAAGGGACGTCTTCCATCTTCCATCAATCGGTGTAAACACATTGTTTGAGCGTTAGACGTTGCAGGACTTATGGAATTGGAAGTGGTACTGGGAGCGCAGACGCCTCGTCCGCTGAGATAAGCATTTATATCTATTAAAAATTACATTTGGGCATAAAATGACAAGTCGGAAATGGTAAGAGTACTTTTAAGCGGTGTAAACACATTTTTTAGCGGACAAGGCATCCACTGTCCACCTTTGGTCTTAGCGACTTCCAGTTCAGCTGCGTTCCTGGCTTCCTGTCAGTCGAGACCTGCACCGAATGAGCATGCTGAATGTTATCAACATTCGCCATGCTAATGCCCCGATATCTTACCACTTTTTGGAGGTAAGAGGGTTAACCGGAGGTAGCAATAGCGACAATATTGCACGCAGTGAGACGGGGCATGCCCACGTCTCTACAAGCGGTTGAGTTACGATACGACATCAGGAGGTTGTTTTGAAAGAGGAAAAACTCAAATAAATTTGGGATTCATTTGGTTCTTCGCTCATTTATTCGTAACTTTGCAAAAGGAAAGATAAAAATACGTGTTTTAGTATATTAATAGACAAAGAAAACAGGAAAAGACCTCCCGAAAAAAGTAGAAAGAAAAAAACGTAGTATATTAAGAAAAGTAAGCTCCGCTGATGGAGCAAGAGATAGAATAAACCCTGATTATCAGAACAGAGCAAAACACAAGACAAAAAACACAATGGAACTCAGCGCATTGACTGCTGTGTCGCCGATAGACGGGCGCTACAGGAGTAAAACCCAGGATTTAAGTTCGTATTATTCAGAATATGCCTTGATACGTTACCGAGTGCGTGTCGAGATTGAATATTTTATTTGCCTTTGCGAGCTGCCACTGCCGCAACTGGCTTCGTTTGACACCACTCTCTTCCCTGTGATTCGCAAGATTTATGAGGACTTCAGCGTGGCAGACGCACAGCGCGTGAAGGAGATAGAGTCGGTGACGAACCACGACGTGAAAGCCGTGGAGTATTTTATAAAAGAACAGTTCGACAAGATTGGCGGCCTGGACCGCTTCAAGGAGTTTATCCATTTCGGTCTGACCAGCCAAGACATCAACAACACGAGCGTGCCGATGTCTGTGAAAGAGAGTCTGGAAGAGGTGTTCTATCCGCTTGTTGAAGAGCTGATCAGCCAATTGGAGTCATATTCGGAAGAATGGAAAGACATTCCGATGCTGGCGAAGACTCATGGCCAGCCCGCCTCCCCTACCCGTCTGGGCAAGGAGGTGATGGTGTATGTGTATCGTCTGCGCGAGCAGCTGGATCAGCTGAAACGCTGCAAGGTGAGCGGTAAGTTCGGTGGCGCCACCGGTAATTTCAACGCCCACCACATCGCCTATCCGAACATTGACTGGAAAGGTTTTGCCAACCGTTTCCTCAGCGAGCGTCTGGGCATCGACCGCGAGGAGTGGACCACTCAGATTTCGAACTACGACAACCTGGGCGGCCTGTTTGACACTATCCGCCGCATCAACACGATCATCATCGACCTTGACCGTGACTTCTGGATGTACATCTCGATGAACTACTTCAAACAGAAGATCAAGAAAGGCGAGGTGGGATCGAGCGCCATGCCACATAAGGTGAACCCGATAGACTTTGAGAACTCAGAGGGTAATCTGGGTATCGCCAACGCCATCCTGAGCCATCTGAGCCAGAAGTTGCCGGTGAGCCGTCTTCAGCGCGACCTGACCGACTCCACAGTGCTTCGCAATATCGGTGTGCCCCTCGGGCATAGCCTTATTTCCTTCCAGAGCACGCTGAAAGGTTTGCGAAAGCTCGTTCTGAACCTCGACGCCATCAACGCCGACCTCGACAACTGCTGGCCAGTATGTGCCGAGGGAATCCAGACCATCCTGCGCCGCGAAGGCTATCCAAATCCATACGAGGCGCTGAAAGCATTGACACGTACGAATGAAGCCATCACTGAGGCCACCATCAAAGACTTTATTGAGACGCTGGATGTGGAGGAACGCGTGAAAGAAGAGCTGAGGAAGATAACGCCGCATCAGTATACGGGACTCTAAAAAAATTAGGAATTACTTTTTTAATAATTAGGAATTAGGAATTAGGAATTGTTTTTTAAGCGGTGTAAACACATTGTTGAGCGGACGGGGGCGTCCACGTTCCCAGTACTGGTAGCACTTTACGGAGGTTGGAGGGTTAACCGCATGGCATGACAAACGTCTTTGCATTAGCTTCGCTGAATCTGCTCACGCTCGGCATAGCTCAAATTCATTTGGCTCTGCACTCGCTAAATCGCAGATTTCACTGCATTCTTTGCATTCCTTGCATTCACTGCATTCACTGCATTCTAAAAATAAACAATATATAAAGACTATCCGCGAGGATGGATTAATTACATTTAAAACCAACAAATTATGAACGAATTAGAAGAATGGCAGGGCAATGACTCTGCGGAAAAGAAAGAGGTAGAGAACCGAGAGGGTTTTCAATCCATGAATCACAGATCAAACGGATTCAACACAGGATTCAACAGCGGTCAGCCCCGTCAGCGGCGTCCTCGCTTCAACAACAGCGAGCGAGTGAACTACCGTGGCAGCCAGGAGCCGGGCTTCCGTCCTGAAGGTTTCGGCCGTATGGGTGGTAGCGACAGCTATCAAGGAGGCTACAACCGCGAGTATCCTCAATATAACAACAGCCGTGGCGGCTTCGACGATTTCGAAGGCGGTCAGCGTGGCGGTTACGGTCAGCGTGGCGGCTACCAGCAACGTGGCGGTTACGGCCAGCAGCGCGGTGGTTATGGTCAGCAGCGCGGTGGTTATGGTCAGCAGCGCGGAGGTTACGGTCAACAGCGCGGAGGCTACGATCAAGAACGCGGTGGTTACGGTCAGCAGCGCGGCGGCTACGGTCAGCAGCGCGGCGGTTACGGCCAGCAGCGCGGTGGCTACGGTCAGCAGCGCGGTGGTTATGGCCAGCAGCGCGGAGGCTATGGCCAGCAGCGTGGAGGCTACGGTCAGCGTCCTCGCAGCGGCAATTATGATCCGAACGCAAAATACTCAATGAAGAAACGCATCGAATACAAAGAGTATCTCGAAGATCCGAACGCACCGATCCGTCTGAACAAGTTCCTTGCCAATGCCGGTGTCTGCTCCCGTCGTGAGGCCGACCAGTTCATTCAGGCAGGCGTTGTGAAGGTGAACGGAGAGGTGGTGACCGAACTGGGAACAAAAGTACAGCGCACCAATACCATCCATTTCCACGACCAGCTTGTAAGCTTGGAGAAGAAAGTATATGTATTGCTCAATAAGCCGAAGGATTATGTGACCACGAGTGATGATCCTCAGGCCCGCAAGACCGTAATGGACCTGGTGAAGAACTGCTGCAAGGAGCGTATCTACCCTGTAGGCCGTCTCGACCGCAACACCACGGGTGTGCTCCTGTTCACCAACGACGGTGACCTTGCCTCGAAACTTACTCATCCGAAATTCCTGAAGCAGAAGATTTATCATGTGTTCCTCGACAAGAACTGCTCATCTGGCGACCTTCAGAAGATTGCCGACGGTATCACGCTCGAAGACGGTGAAGTGCATGCCGACGCCATCAGTTTCGCCAGTGAGACAGACAAAAAGCAGGTAGGCATTGAGATCCACTCCGGTAAGAACCGTATCGTCCGCCGTATTTTCGAGTCGCTCGGTTATCGCGTGCTGAAGCTCGACCGTGTGATGTTCGCCGGTCTGACAAAGAAGGGTCTGAAGCGCGGCGACTGGCGTTTCCTGACCGAGCAGGAAGTGGCAATGCTTCATATGGCGCAGTAGAGTTTAGAGTTTAGAGTTTAGAGTTTAGAGTGAGTGGTGAGAGTGAGAGTGAGAAGTAAGTTGAATTAAGGTAAGAAAGATAAACAAAACAAAATGGAAAAGATTAAAAGAACAAAGATTATAGATGTGCTGCAGCGAGAGGACTACGGCGCAACAGTGAATGTAAAAGGTTGGGTAAGAACCAAACGTGGCAGCAAGGCTGTGAATTTCATTGCGTTGAACGACGGCAGCACCATCAAGAACGTGCAAGTGGTGGCCGACGTGGAGAAGTTCGATGAGGAGATGTTGAAACTCATCACCACCGGTGCTTGTCTGAGTGTGAACGGAGAGTTGGTTCAGAGTATCGGCTCTGGTCAGAACGTTGAGATTCAGGCCAAGGAGATTGAGGTGCTGGGCACCTGCGGGCCGGACTATCCGATGCAGAAGAAAGGTCAGAGCTTTGAGTATATGCGTCAGCATGCCCACATGCGTCTGCGGACCAACACCTTCGGTGCTGTGATGCGCATCCGTCATAATATGGCGATGGCTATCCATACCTTCTTCCACGAGCGCGGTTTCTTCTATTTCCACACTCCGATTATCACCGCTTCCGACTGCGAAGGCGCAGGCGAGATGTTCCAGGTGACCACAAAGAACCTGTATGACCTGAAGAAAGACGAGAACGGTTCTATCATCTACGATGATGACTTCTTCGGCAAGATGACCTCACTGACTGTATCCGGTCAGTTGGAAGGAGAGTTAGGTGCAACCGCCCTTGGTCAGATTTACACTTTCGGTCCGACCTTCCGCGCAGAAAACTCCAACACTCCTCGTCATCTGGCAGAGTTCTGGATGATTGAGCCGGAGGTGGCGTTTCTCGACAAAGACGAGCTGATGGACTTGGAGGAAGAGTTTATCAAATACTGTGTGAAGTGGGCGCTTGACCACTGTCAGGACGACCTGGATTTCTTAAACAAGATGATAGACAAGAGCCTCTTGGAGCGTCTGCAGAGTGTGGTGAACACCGAGTTCGTACGTCTGACCTACACAGAAGGTGTCAAGATACTGGAAGAGGCTATCGCATCCGGTAAGAAGAAGTTTGAGTTTCCGATTTCCTGGGGAGGCGACCTTGCCAGCGAGCATGAGCGTTACCTCGTGGAGGAACATTTCAAGAAGCCGGTGATTATGACCGACTATCCTCGCGAGATTAAGGCCTTTTATATGAAGACCAACGAAGACGGCAAGACGATGCAGGGCACCGACGTGCTGTTTCCTCAGATTGGTGAGATTATCGGCGGATCGGTACGTGAGGAAGACTACGACAAGCTGATGCATGAGATTGAGGTGCGCAACATTCCGATGAAGGATATGTGGTGGTATCTCGACACCCGGCGATTCGGGAGCTGCCCTCATGCCGGCTTCGGACTCGGCTTCGAGCGTCTGATTCTGTTTGTGACAGGTATGCAGAATATCCGCGATGTCATTCCATTCCCAAGAACACCGAAAACAGCGGAGTTTTAACTTCATAAAAAAGGCTGCGAAATCGCAGCCTTTTTTATGTGTTTACTTTTCCTTGATAAGGAAGACGGAGGCGGCACCGGCGAAGAGTAGGATACCGGCGAGGACAAGCATATTGACCTCAGGAGCAAGCTGCCCTGGAGTGGTGAACAGTCCGAGGATGACGCCACCGAGGGAGGCAGCCACGATCTGCGGTATGCAGATGGTGCCGTTGAAAAGTCCGAGGTAAGTGCCTATATGTCCGCCTTTGAGCGCGTTCGTCACGATGGTGAACGGCAGAGCGAGCATGGCAGCCCAAGCGCATCCGATGAGGGCGTAGCTGATGAAGAGCAGATATGGGTCGTGGAAGAACTTCGTGGAGATGAAGCCGGTGCCTCCGAGCACGAGGCTGAGCGCATAGATGAGTTTACGGTTCTTGAAGAACGGAATGACCACAGCCCATAGGACTGACCCGATGGCCTGCACGGCAAACAGGATACCTACCCAGTCGCCCGCATCCTGATATTGCTGCGATTTGGTGTCGAGCACGATAGACATGACACCGTCCGCCATCTTTCCAACCGTCGGTGCGTCGAAAGCCTGATGCGCAACGGTGCCGTTGGTATAAGTCCACATATACATGAATGCCGCCCAGCAGAAGAACTGCACAAGCCCGACTGTCCAGAACTGCGACGGCGCTTTCCTCAGCAGCACAAACACGTTGTCGCTCTCCTTCTCCTCGCTCTCCGCATTCGAGGAAGGGTGATAGAGCTCATACTCCTGCGGCGGATACTCGCGCACCTTCACCGTGGTGTAGATCACGCAAAGGATGAGGATGGCGGCACCGACATAGAACGAATAGATGACGCTGTCGGGGATGACGCCCTCCGGAGCGATGTTGCTGATACCGATGGCCGCAAAGAGGAACGGGAACACATATCCGGCGAGACTACCTGCATTGCATAGGAAGCTCTGGATGCTGTATGCCAGTCCTTTCTGCTCCTCGTTGACGTTGTCGCCCACCAGCATCTTGAACGGCTGCATAGCTATGTTGATGCTTGTATCGAGCAGCATGAGAGATATTGCCCCGAAAATCATGGCAGTGGAGACCGCCATGCCGAAGGAGCCGGCGTTCGGCAGCAGACACATCACCGCCACAGCGATGAGAGCCCCTATAAATAAATAAGGAATACGGCGTCCGAAGCGTGTCCAGGTGCGGTCGCTGCACGAACCGATAATCGGCTGAACGACGAGTCCCATCAGCGGCGGGAGAATCCAGAAGAAACTGAGGCTATGTGGATCAGCGCCAAGTGTGGAGAAGATACGACTGATATTGGCGCTCTGCAGTGCGTAGGCAATCTGCACGCCGAAGAAGCCGAAACTGAGATTAAACAGTTTTGCGAATGACTGGTTGGGAATCTTATTCATATCAAAGTGAAAAGTGAATAGTGAAAAGTGAATAGTGTATTTAGTTTATCGGTATTTGGGTATATCGGTATTCGGTATTATTGGGGAGACGGGGGAGAGGCTTATTTCCCAGCCATGGTGTTGATGACGGAGACGACATCGTTGATATCGATGGAAACGTCGCCGTTGACATCCGAGGTGGTTTTGTAGGTGGTGCCACCCGCCATGGTGTTGATGATGGCCACCACATCATTGATATCCACCTTTCCGTCGCGGTTGACATCCGCACGGTGAAGCTGTGACGTAGCCGCATCCTCCTCCACGATGTACTTGCCACCTGTCTGGGTGGATTTGATCACGTAGAACTTATCCTCAGATATCTCTGTGACATCGACGGTCTGTGGACTGCCAGTGCCGGTGGAGAAGACGATATTCACATAATAGTTGTCCGCACTAATGTCGAAAGTCTGGTAATACCACTTATAGCCGTTGATTTCTTTCTGGTCGGTGATTTGTTTACCCGGCCATCCGCCGTTGAGCTGCGTGTTGTTGTTGCTGTCCCAGATGTAGTAGTTCATGCGAGTCCAGCCCAGTTCGTCGCGACAGTAGATGGTGGCGGTGTGGGCAGTGAAGTCCGTCTTGTGCGCCTCCTCCTCTGCTACGATGGCCTCCAGTGTAGTGTTCCACTGCTCCACGAGCGCGTCGTTGAGATAGTATTTGAAGTCGGATCCGGTGAGAATCTCCGTATAGCCAGACGGAACGGTGTAAGCAGCCGGAGTCTTACCCACCACGCAGATAAGTTTGCCGTTTGTGCCCGTAGTCTCTATCGCATAATAAGACATGTTGGACACCTTCACCTCGTAGGAGCTCTGATTATGTATGCCCGCCAGTTTGCGTGCTGAAATCATCCGTTTGATATCGCCCTTCGCCTGAAGCCAGTGCTTATAGAAGATACAAGGCGTTCCCGGCATGGCCAGCAGATAGGCATTGGCAGCGAGTGTGTCGGCTTTGATAGGGTCTTGCTCTGCCCCAGGCCGGCGTTCCGTATCGTGGTTCTCCACGAAGGTGACGGCATAGCGGCGGTAGTCTGCATCAAATACCAATGGTTTTCCGCTTGTATCCTCCGAATCGGCCGAGAGACGAGTCCAGTTGTTCTGATTGATGGCGTCGCGCACGCGGTAGCGGAACTGGAAGTCGAAAGCCGCCGATTGCGGCACGCCTGCCAACTTCGTTCCGTTGATCCATTTTCGGATGGTGGATGTGTTGTCCCAGCACTCTCCTACGGAGAACTGCGGTTTGGAATAATTATTATAATCAGCTGTATATGAAGCACTATAGCCTTTCACCATGTCATAGCGGAATCCCACGTAGCCCAGGTCGTTGAGCAGATAGTCGAGATAGGCCTTCACACATTTATTGACATTCTCCGAGCGGTGGTCGAGGTCGCGCGCCCCACTCCATCCCTCACCGGTGTCGTTGTTGGCGGAGAGCGAATAGCCGTTCGAATTAGCCCAGTTGAGTGTGGCATCACCGTCGTCATCCTTACAGATGTCGGTGGAAGTCATCTGGTAGGTCACCCCCTTGTAAGTCTCCGCAGGGAAATCCACCCAGTTAGACACGTTGCCACGGTGGTTGATCACGACATCCTCAATCACCCCTACCCCTTTTGTCTTGAAGGCCTGGATCATGCTCCGCAACTCAGCCTCTGTGCCGAAGCTGCTGTTCTGCTGAAAATAATAGAGAGGCATGTACCCCATTTGGCTGCCCCCGCCGCAATAGCCGGACTGCGGTACCCAGATGAGGTCAAAATAACTTGACAGTTCGTCTGCCTGCATTTCCATTCGGGACCATCTGGAATCGGAGAATCCGTCCCAATAAAAACCCTGTAGCATCACGCCTCCGTAGTTGGCTTCCCATCCTTGTGCGTTGGTCTGCGGGAAATGGAAAATAAAGAAGAGTGAGAGAAGAAGGATGAGATTGAGGAAATGACGTTTCATGATTATAAGTGAAAAGTGAAAAGTGAAAAGTGGATAGTGAATAGTGAATAGTGAATAGTGTATTTAGTTTTGAAACACAGATTTCGCGGATAGCAAAAGATGAGAAAAGTGGCGGCAAGCAGTTGCCTGCCGCCACTTGAGTTGATAGTAAAGGGTTAGTTTGCCGTGCAATAGATGTTATCGCTGGTCTTACGTGTAGGATACAACTTAATCGTGTTGGCATCCACGAAGAGGTTATCACCGTTAGCGACAAGGTTGTCAAGTGTGCCACCAAGATTGACAGCCCAATCATTGTTTATGCGGAACTTCCATCCTGCAGATGTGGCACCTGCGCCAGTAGCCTCATAGCAGAAGTCGGCAGCATTCCAAGTCATCACCACATCGCCACCCCATCCGTTGAAGTCGCCGATGATACCCATGGTATTCACTTTCTCAGCATAAAGAGTCAGTGCACCAAGATTCAGTTCCACGTAATAAACGCCCTCACCAGCGGCAGCGTCAATATTGGTGTTGCCATCCACATAGCCGAAGTCACCGGTAATGGAAGTGAATGTGGCGCTGTTGATCTCATTGTCCCATGAGCCAGCCACACGCTGGAACTTGAACTGGTTGCCCCATCCGTTAGGGTCGGCACAATACAAAAATCCGGTGTAGAGTCCATCGCCATTGACAAGCGCCAGCTTCTGATCAGAAGCGCTCCATCCATCGGTCGCACCGATGAAGTAAACGAACGGTTCGAAGAGCACCGCCTCAATCTTATAGGTATAGTCCATCATGTTGATGGTCATGCGGTATTTACCAGCTTTCTCTATCTTACCGGCATTAGCTCCTTCGTTGATGAGCTGTCCTTCCATGCTGGTATCGCCGTCAGTCACAACGCCCACGACACCCGGGTTAGCCCAGAAGTCATTGTCAACATTGTCCTGAGGAATGATTTTCCAGTACTGATTGTCAGCAGTGGTTGTAAACGTGATAGTGAAGTTAGGATCGTCATACACGTCTGCGTCACTATGACTGAACGGCAGCATCGCGTCGGCACTCCAACCGCACATATCACCCACAAGGTAGTAAGCCGAAGAAATAGGGGCAGCCTCCGGAGTGACAGCAAGCGCGATCTCCACCGTATTGCTGTTTACAACGGTCTGTTTGCCTTCGTTAGTATAGAACTTGGCATACACATCCACCACGCCCTCTCTCATATCCGGACGTTTGCCATAATAAGAAGTGAAGATATTCTGTAGGTCGGCAACAGCCACCTTACCCGTATTAGAAACCGGCAGGTCATAAGAAGTGACAGGCACAGCCTCGCCAGCCTCGTTCGTCTCGGAGAACACCACTTTCGCCACATATTGGATGAGCTGGTAGTCGTAAGGCATATCAAAATTCAGAGAGACCACCTGTACGGAGTCCTCCTCAATGTTGTTCAGGTCGTAGGTCACAGACTCAACCTCGGCAGAGGCCACCACATTCAGCGCCTCCTCCTGTTCGCTCGACTGCGGGTCAGCCCAATCATCGAAATCCTCGTTACAGGCGGCGAAGAGCAGCAGAGCGACACTACAATATACTAATTTCTTTAACATATCATTCTTTGATTTATGTGGGTCAGGACGAGAGGAATGATCCTCCCATCCTTATTCCCACAGATTAATTACTGTCTAACAAAGCGGAATACGCCGAGCAAATCGTTGAAGTACACATCATACGTTCCAGCCTCAGCGATATAGAGGTTGTAGCCATTACCCTCGCCGTTGCCGTAGTAGCCGTTAGAGAAGGAAGTGAGCGTGCCACCCCAGTTGGTGTCCCAGGTTCCGGTCTCTTTGAACTTCACCTCGTCGCCAGCGGCAAATTCCTGTGTAGCATACCAGTCGTGGTTCTCCACAACCGTAGTGACAGGAGTCATCTCGGCGTCGCCCCAACCGTTGAAACTCCCAGCCATAGAGATGCCGCTGAATGTTCTCACTTTACCGTCGAACGGAGTGATAACCGGGGTGTTGGTCTTCGTGTTGAGTACCACCATATAATAGGTGTCCTCCGGCACTGTAATATTGCCTGATCCACCGTCGTTGAGTTTATACTCACCGAAAGCATCACCCTGTCCGATCTGAACAGCCCAGTTGTCGTCAGGAGATCCACGGAACTTGAAGCCGTTCGAGTTAAGATAACCAGCCCATACGATATCACCTGTACCATCCAGTTCGTCGTAAGAGTTCTGCTGACTGAGATACATAGGCATACAGCCAGTAGGAACGACGCTGCCCCATGATCCGTCGCCAATACAAGAACCGGTCATGTACCACACGAACGGATCAGCAGCCACAAGGGCACGGAAATAAGGCTGCACCTTCATCTTCACGATGTTTGAATAAATAACACCCGTGGAGTAAGTCTGTGCCGACACTCGGAAGTAAACATCCTGATTTTCAGGCACCTGGTCGGCAGATGTCACATTAAGGAGTTTCATCAGATTTCGGTTGAGATCCTCAGCCGCAATTGCTTTGCTAACCACATTCACAGGCTCATCCTCCTGTATGAAGTTGTTAATAACGTTGCCCTCCTCATCCTGAACAGTCTCAAACTTATCATCAATGCCATACTGCACATAATAAGTCGTCACCAGCGGCATGCCGCCATAATCAGGCTGAGACCATGTCAGACGGATACTGTCGGCCGTCAGCTCCAGGTCCACCGGAACTTCAGCCAGCGCCGGTGTGTTCAGCTGGAACGTCTCCGGCATACGCAATGTTGGATTAGAGTCGTTGTCGTCATCACACGAAGTGAAACCGATGAGTGCGCCTCCCACCAACATGGTTGCTAAAAAATATTTGAATTTCATAATCATTTGATTTTATTTCCAGTTATTAAACATTTAAAAAGAATTTGATTAATAGCCAGGATTCTGTTTCAGGTTGGTGTTGGTGTCGAGATCGGTCTGCGGCAAGCCGAACACATTATAATTAGATGTGAAAGAACCACCATCAGGGATATTGTTCATAAACTCCCAACGGTACTCACTCTGTCCACCGAAACGGTTATACCGGATGAGGTCCATACGACGTCTTCCCTCAAACCAGAACTCGCGTGACCACTCGTCGAAAACATCCTCCAGATTGTAGGAAGCCTCCTGCTTGGCATTGGCGCGTGAGCGAAGCTCATTGATATACTTGTTTGCGGTGGTGTTCTGTCCGTTCTTACGGATAGAAGCCTCAGCGTAAGTGAGGTAAGCCTCAGCCACACGGAGGAGTGGCAGGTCGGTATCGACAAAGTTCACAGCACTTGCCGTTTTTCCATCCGAACGCACGTTGCGGAATTTCACACAAGCAAATCCCTCATCTGACGCCTCAGTGGTAATATACTGAGCGTAGCCCTTGCTATAGAAAAGCGCGCGGTCGTCGTTAGCGGCAGAGGTCATCTCCTCAATGTTGTCGGTCTCAGGAGCCTGCTCGCCACCAAAGAACTTGTCAACAAGGTTGCCCTTCACACGGGCACACTTTCCCCAACTGTTGTTCGTTCCGGAAGGAATCACCTCACTCATCTCAGACGAATAGTTCGCAAACACAAGGAAGTTAGTGGCATCATAGCTCTGTGTCTGGATACCATCCTGCAAGACAGGCAGTACGGCCTCATATTGTGCGCCGTTCACATCATTGTCAGCAAGGAAAAGCATCTGATAAGCAGAGAAACCGTTCTTACCAGTCTTGTTCAGATGGTAGTAGGAAGAGTTGATTACCTTTTCAGCATAATCCATAGCCTCCTGCCATCTTGGTGTTCCTGTATAAACTTCCGCATTCAGATAGAGTCGGGAAAGAAGGATATAAGCCGCAGCCTTATCCACACGTCCGTATGTGTTTGTACCCTCGTCCGCCAAATCGTCGATTACATCTAACAACTCAGACTCACAGAAGTCGAAGAGCTGTTTGCGGTCGTAATAAGGGGCAAGCTCAGCAGAAATGGCTGTTGACATAGGTCCGGCACCATAAAGGTCTGTGACATACATATAGTTCAACGCACGAATCAGTCGCACTTCAGCGCATTTCTGAGCATCGCTCACCTGCTGCAGATAAGAGTTGCAAAGTGTGATGGTGAAGTATAGTCTGTAGTACATAGCGTATGAGAACTGGTTGCTTGCAGAAAAATCATGATGCAAAAGTTCTGGCACACCTGCATCAGACCACACCCATCCAGCCTCATCAGCTGTGAACTCATTCATAGACCACGCCATACGATAGAATCCCGACATACCTTCATTATCGAAGATCTCTCTTGGGATATCCGCATTTCCAGCACCTCCATCCTGTCCGGTGAGGGCGAAGCTGGCGTAGATTTTATTGAACAGGGCATCAGGGTCGAGCACCTGCGTAGTCTGCGGGTTGATAGGAGTGACATCCAGGTCGTTGGTACATGAAACCGTAAATCCGCCTAAGGTCACAGTAAGGACAGCCGCTGACAATATTGATTTTTTGACATTGAATTTCATAACTTTATTTTTTTAAGTTCTTGAGTTAAACCAATTTGTTATTATCAGAAGTTCAGACTTACGCCCAGGATACCAGTGAATGGACGTGGATAGATAGCGCCATCATAGCCACCGCTCACCTCAGGATCGATACCCTTATAGTTGGTGATGGTGAAAACATTCTGAGCTGTTGCGTATGCACGGCCTGTGATATTCCAGTTGCCAATCTTGTTGAAAGAGTAACCCAAGGTGATGTTATCACACTTCAGGAAAGAAGCGTTCTGTACGAAGTAGTCAGACTGAGCCGACGTGATACTGTTGTACTGCCAGTTCTTGTCGAGCTGGTATTTCACGACATTATGCCAAGTGCTATTGCTGAACACATAGGCAGGAGAGACATTAGCACGGTCGCCAGCCTCAATGGAGTTATACATGTAGTTGTTGAGGGATGCGCGAAGTGAGAAGCTGAAATCCCAGTTCTTCCAAATAAGTTTTGAAGAGAATCCCATCAGCACATCGGCATCACCCTTCTTGTAGAAATATTTGTCCGCATCAGTGAGGATTCCATCACCGTTGCGGTCAACGAACTCGCCTTCGATCGGCTGTCCGTTTTCATTATAGACCTGTTGATACACCCAGAACGCACTAGCTGGATGCCCCTCCGCATATGCCATTACGGCACCTGCGCCACCACCACCGATAGAGGCGTATTCGTGTCCGATAGGCTTACCGTCGGTAGAGATCAGGTGGTCAATCTTGTTCTTGTTCCAAGTGAAGTTGTATCCCAGCTCCCAACGGAAGTCTTTCGTCTGAATCACACGATAAGTGAGTTGTGCCTCAAGACCTGTGTTGTGGAGCGACCCGATGTTGCTCATGATACGTGTTGAGAAGTTCGTACCAGCAGCCACAGCGACCGTGTTGAGCAGGTCTTTGGTCTTCCGGTAGTAGTAGTCCACACTTGCCACGAAGCGGTTGTTGTTGAATCCGAGGTCAACACCCACGTTATACGTAGTGGTCTTCTCCCATGTCAGCTCAGGGTTGTAGCCTTCAGGACGGTAAGTGACACCCTGCCCAATCACCGGATAGTAGGCGCCCGCTGTGTTGATTGTGAAGTTAGGGATATACATATAGTCACCTATGCCTTCCTGCTGACCAGTGATACCCCAGCCCAGGCGGAGCTTGGCGTCAGAAACAACATCGCTGTTGCGCAGGAACGCCTCCTCATTGATTTTCCATGCAAGTGCGGCTGATGGGAAGAGTCCCCATCTGTGGTCTTTTGCGAACCGTGATGAGCCATCGTTACGGAGTGTGAATGTGAAGAGATAGCGTTCGAGCAGGTTGTAGTTGAGACGTCCGAACCAGCTGACGAGGTAGTTCTCTGTCTTGTAAACCGAGTTCTTCGTCTCATAATAGTCAGGGTTCGTCAGTTCACCCGGATGCTCAAGATGTGTCATCGGATAATACTGAGGATAATCCCAGTCGTTCTTATAGTGGAAATGCTGCCACTCATAACCAGCCATTACGTCAAGATGGTGAGCCTCTGTAATTTGCTTGATATACTGAGCATAGAGTGAGAGAGACATATTGTATTTGTCGGACTCGTTCCAGCCTTTGCTACCATAGTAAATGTTTGTGGAATAGTCATTAGGACGGACAGTCTTGTCAGAATGTCCATGGCCTGTGTCGAGACCTCCGTTCACATGGAGATGGAGGTCTTCAAAACCATGAATCTTATAGTCCAGCTCAATATTGCCGAGGAAATCGCGGCTCTTACCGATGTTACGCTGGTTTTTGAGTGCTGCCACAGGGTTGTCGGCATTCAGACCGCTGTAAGAGTAAATCCAAGATGCGTCGTTGAAGTCAGCAGTCACAGGCCACTGCCAGAAACCGCCGTACTGCTGGGCAGCCAGTGAGCCGGTGTTGTCGTATATTGGCTTTGTAGGGTCTGCAAAGATGGCCTTGCTCACAGCAGATGTATTAGCATAAGAGTTGCGCGAGAACATCAACTTGGCGTTGAGATTCATCTTCAAGTGGTCGTCGAGCAGGGACGGTGAGAGGTTCACGCTTGCCGTATAACGGTTGAAGTTAGAACTGCGAAGTGTACCGTCCTGATGTGTATAACCTACGCTCACACGGTATGGCATATTTTTGATACCACCCGACACAGTGACATTGTGGTCGGTGTTCCATCCTGTGCGGTAGATTTCTTTCTGCCAGTCGGTATTGGCAAAACGATGTACACCATCAGCGTCGAAATAGCCGAGGTTACGGTATTGTTCAGACGCTTCCCATCCAGCATCGTCACCCGCATATCCGAAGATGTTCTGGGTAAACTTCCTGTACTGTGATGCGGAGAGCACATCAAGCTTCTTGGTGTTCACACTGAAGCTGACATTACCGTTATAAGATACTCTCGGCTTGGAGTTCGCCAGACCTTTCTTGGTGGTGATGATAATCACACCGTTGGAAGCGCGGCTACCATAGATAGCGGTGGCAGAAGCATCCTTCAACACAGTGAAGCTCTCGATATCGGCAGGGTTCACCATCGTGAGCGGGTTGGCCTGACCTTCATTCTGATGTGCGTCGAGCGCCAGTC
>FLNU01002360.1_pt1 | contig 21916 bp, 13 predicted proteins | sample 1140361 | NCBI WGS metagenome assembly FLNU01 (sample SAMEA3878206, study PRJEB12797) | bioreactor metagenome | biome: Moose rumen | place: Sweden | collected 2011-10 | reverse complement strand
TCCTCGTTGAGTCCTGCGCCGACGGCAAGCAGCGTCATATATGTTCAGGACGATGCTACGCTGACCGTGGACGCTAACATGACGGCGGGCAGTATATGGGTATCGCCGAGCGGGAAGGTGGTCATCAATTCGGGCAAGACCCTGACCGTCACAAAGATGTACCTGCGTACCCTGCCGTGGAACAGTGCCGAGTTAGTAAATAACGGCACGCTGACCGTTACCAACCTCTACTACACCCGTATCGCTTATGAGGAGACCGGCGGTTCACCTACTACCTATCCGTTTGCGGTGCCGTTCACGGTGAATAAAGATGCGGTAGCACTGACAAATAATAAATATACGACTACGACCCTGAAGAATCATTACGTCCTTTACTCTTACGACGGTGCCACCCGTGCGGAGTACGGTGCCTCCGGACTTAACTGGACACAGCAACAAGGCGGCACAGAGGATATAAGCGGTAAGGGAGGCTACCTCTTCTACTCCGACTCGAAGTACTACCGCGAGTTCTTGTTCCCCGTTACCTATAGCAATAAGACGACAGGTAGCGGTGAGTCGGCATCGGTGACGGCACACACAGGCTCTGCCGTTACTGCGACGAATAAGGCTCACGCCGGCTGGAATATGTTCTCCACTCCTTTCACTATGAGTTATCGCCCGTCGATTGATGCGTCAGCACCTATTCTTATCTCCGAGTTGACGGAGGATAACAAGACATACTGGCAGCACATTGTCAGCTCTTCCTTACCTCTTATGCCAGCCCACCCGTATTACTACCAGGCGTTGAGCGTATCGGGCAGCCTGCAGTTCGGTTCTACCTTCTCGTTCGCGAGCGGCGGCGGCAGTGCACCTGCAGGTGAGCGCTTGCTGACGACGCCGGCAGACGAGCCGACAAGTATCCAGTACGTGCGGTTGTTAGTAACCGACGTGGCGGATGAGAGTCTGTTCGATGAGGTGAACCTGTTCTTCTCGAGTCGTTTCTCTCGCGAGTTAGACGCGAGTCACGACTACACGAAGTGGATAGTGGAGGCGGAGCGTCCGCAGATATACAGCATAGTGGAGCCTCTCGGCAACCTGACGATGGCGGGCTTGCCCGACGATATAGGCAATATACCGTTAGGCGTATATGCCGGTCAGGAGGGCGTGCTGCGCTTCTCTGTTGACGAGCAGGCGGGGGCGGACAGCGAAGGCGGTTATAACCCGCTTATGGCACGCGTAGAGCACCTGTATCTCGTGGAGGATAACGAGACCGTATTAGCAGACCTTATGTCGGAAGACTACTATTATACGGCTCAGCAAGGCACTACCTACCGCCTGTCACTGATGCCGACGCTGAGCGAGGATAGCAACGATGAGCAGGGCTTCAACGGCGGCAATGGTGATAATAATGCGGGCACCGCCACCGGCGCTGAGGACATCAGCGGCGATGCGGGTCTGCAAGTCAGTGTTACCGGTAAGACGATAGTTATCAGCGGTGTGAGAGCGGGCGATGCCATACGACTCTACTCCGCCGAAGGACGATTGCTCTACAGCACCGGCAGCGGCTATAGTGGACAACATCTCCGAACGTCTAATAGTGGAGAACGTCTCCGAACGTCTAATAGTGGAGAACGTCTCCGAACGTCTAATAGTGGAGAACGTCTCCGAACGTTCGAACTTAATAAAGGTATGATTTTTGCACCTGTTTCTTCGGCAGGCGTTTACCTGCTGCAAGTAGGTGAAAAGGTAGAAAGGATAATTGTAGGAGAATAACGGTGAGAGTCCGGACAATCCGGTACATCCGGATTGTCCGACAATCTAACCACGGAGAGATACCATAGAAAGTACGGGCAGAGACCTACATGTAGGAAGATAAAAAAAGAGACGGTATGAATGACCGTCTCTGCTATGTACCGCGGGCGGGACTTGAACCCGCACAGCCATCACTGGCCAAAGGATTTTAAGTCCTTCGTGTCTACCTATTCCACCACCGCGGCAGACCACTTATTCTTCATAAGCGCACAAAATTACTGCTTTTTTTTTGAATACGCAAGAATTATTTACTTTTTTCTGAAATATTACGTTTCTAATCACTCATAGAGTACCTCTAATTGAACGATGATAACTAATATTAAGTCCGAACGTCCAATAGTGGAGAACGTCTCCGAACGTTCAATAGTGGAGAACGTCTCCGAACGTTCAATAGTGGAGAACGTCTCCGAACGTTCTCAGACGCTAACCAACGAAGTACGAAGTGACCATCCCTTATATCTTGCTCCGATGGAGGATGTTACCGATCCTGCGTTCCGCTTGCTCTGTAAGCGTTTTGGCGCGGCTCGTGTCTATACGGAATTTGTAAATGCTGATGCTCTTGTGCGCGATGTGCCTAACACCTTGCGTAAGTTGCAGATTGCGGACGCAGAGCGACCTGTGTCAATACAGATTTACGGTAAGGATGCGGAGTCAATGGCAGAGGCTGCGAAGATAGTGGAGCAGGCGAAGCCCGATTTTATTGATATCAACTTCGGCTGTCCTGTTAAGAAGGTGGCCGGCAAAGGTGCAGGGGCGGGCTTGCTGCGAGATGTGCCGCGTATGTTAGAGATAACGCGGGCGGTAGTCAAGGCTGTTGAACTACCCGTAACGGCGAAGACCAGACTCGGCTGGGATAATGAGAATAAGATAATCGTCGAACTGGCGGAGGCATTGCAGGACTGCGGTATTCAGGAACTGACTATTCACGGTCGCACCCGTAGCCAAATGTACACAGGCGAGGCGGACTGGACACTGATAGGAGCGGTGAAGAATAACCCGCGTATGCATATCCCTATAATAGGCAATGGTGATGTGGCTACACCTGAGCGGGCGAAAGAGTGCTTTCTAAGATATGGCGTGGATGCAGTGATGATAGGGCGAGCCACCTTCGGGCAACCGTGGATATTCGAGGATATAAATTATTACCTCGAACACGGTGAACGCCATCCGCAGCGTTCGATGCAGTGGCAGGTGGATATCTTGAAGGAGCATGTGGAGAGGGCGATAGAGTGGACGGGCGACGAGTACAAAGGGATACTGCATAGCCGACGACATTTAGCCAACTCGCCGGTGTTCAAGGGACTGCCCGATTTCCGGCGAATGAAGATTGCCATACTTCGGGCTAACGATAAAGAAAATCTCTACCGCCTCCTTAACGAGGCGGTAGAGATGGTGGAAAACAAAGCCTCTCATGTAAGGTAATAACCTTTTTATTTCTGCGCCTTGCGGCTACGGGCTGCTTTCAACTCTTCTTCGAGAGATGCAATCTCTTTCTCCTGATTGTTGATGGTCTTGAGCAGTTCGTTCAACTCTTCGTTTTCAATAGTTGTCGGGTATTGCTCTTCCACGCGGAGGAGGAAATCGGAGAGAACATTCATATAGTTGATGAAGGCATCGTATGCCGAGTCGTAGTTAGTGTTCTCTGCGTTGACATGGTTCATAAAGAGGAAATGGTCGGATGCTTGCAGGTTAAGCCAGTCGCGACGGAGAGCCTTGTCGGAGCATAGGCGAACGCGTTCACCTACGGCGTACAGTTTAGAGAGAGCCTCATGCTGCAGGTCGTTGCCGTTGAATGGTGACAGATCTTTCGACTCACCGCACCATGTGATAGGATATGGGGCGGGGATGACGTCTGTTCCCGCTATCTTCTTCGCAGCCTCGCTTGGCGTTACGAACCCCATGCCGCGTTCCATTATATAATAGGGCAACGCCTTGAGGAAATCGAAGATGCCCGTGCCCGCATTCTGGCGGATACCGAAGGTCTCGGCTCCTACCCAGATGTTGAAGACGGGGTTATCGCCCTCGAGAGAGTTCAGGCGGTCTGCATATTTCTCTGCGTCCATAGGGAAGTTATACCAAGCGGGGTCGGAGAAATGGAACGACAGTTCGTCCGACAACTCGGCGTTGCGAAGCAACATCTTAAGAGACTTGCTGACGGCGGAGGTATAGACGTAGTTGGGCGACTTCCAAGAGAGCAGTTGCTTTGCTCCTTCGAGCAGTACAACCTTATAGCCCTTCTTCTGTATCGTCTCCGCTATCTCATCGCAGTAGAGCAGTTCGGTATTCCATACCGCCTGCGGGGTCTGACCGAATAGTTCGCTTATGAGTTCGCTACCTTGCTTGAGTTGCTGTTCAAACTCGTTCATGTCGTATTCAGCGGCAAAGGAATTGGCGAAAGGCATAAGGATATACTCCACAGATTTCGTCTCAGCCAGTTCGCGCAGTTGGTCCACCACTTCGGGGACAAACTGCTCGCATAGTTGCAGAGTCTGACCGCTGATGGCGATGCCGCAGCGGAACTTACCACGAGAGAGGCGAACCATATCTTTGAGGGTGTTCAGAAGCGGCAACCAGGAGGTCTGTGCCACCCATGTTACCTGATCCTCGGTAAGCATGTCATCGTAGTAATAATGGTCTTGACCGATATCGAAGAAACGATAGCGTTTGAGCCTGTAAGGGGCGTGAAAATTAAAGCAGAAATTGATATTTTTCATAACGGTTAAGGAGTTTTAGTGATTAATAGTGGAGAACGTCTCCGAACGTCTGGCGGTAGAGACGGTGTTTTCCACCGTCTCTCAAACAGTGGAGAACGTCTCCAAACGTTCAATGGTGGAGAACTTGGTCGTAAATGGCGCGAACCTTAAGGCCGGCATCGTACCACTTGATATTGTTAACCTCTTCTCGCCCGAGTTCGGAGAGCGACTTATACATTGCCGGATATTTGACGATAGCGTATATGGCATCAGCCATAGCGTCAATGTCCCAATAGTCGGTCTTGATGGCGTGTTGCAGTATCTCTGCGCAGCCTGACTGGTGCGATATGATAGAGGGGCACCCGAGTTGCATGGCCTCTAACGGCGATATGCCGAACGGCTCTGAAACGGAAGGCATAATATAGCAATCGGACTCGGCGAGCATCTCTTGTACCTGTCTGCCGCGTTGGAAGCCGGGGAAGTGGAAGCGGTCGGCTATGCCGCGCTTGGCAACGAGGTCGATCATCTTATTCATCATATCGCCGGAGCCTGCCATCACGAAGCGCACACCTTTTGTCTTTTCGAGAACGCGGGCGGCTGCCTCAACGAAGTACTCCGGACCCTTCTGCATCGTTATGCGACCGAGGAAAGTAACGACCTTATCCTTACGCGGTGTCTTATGGTAAGACTCGACATCAGCAAGAGGCTCAACGGCGTTATGTACGGTGCTCACCTTTGCAGGGTTGATGCCGTATTTCTCAATAACGGTGCGGCGGGTGAGATGACTCACGCACATTATATGGTCTGCCTCCTCCATACCGCGTTTCTCTATTGCGAAAACGGTGGGGTTGACATTACCGCGGGAGCGGTCGAAGTCGGTGGCATGAACATGTATAACGAGGGGTTTGCCGCTTATATGCTTAGCGAAGACGCCTGCAGGGTAGGTCAGCCAGTCGTGAGAGTGGATAATGTCGAAGTCGAGCGAGTGGGCGAGAACGGAAGCCACAGCCTCGTAATTGCCTATCTCCTCGATGAGGTTATCAGGGTAGCGACCGGAGAACTGCACGCAACCCAAGTCGTCGGTGCCGATACGGCGGTAGTCGTAGTGTATGCCGTCGCGCAGGTGATAATACTCTTCGGGCGACATCTTGCCCTCCATACGCTGGCGCACATAGTCGTAGTTATTATCTTTCCAAACGATAGGAACGCTATTGGCGCCTATGATGCGAAGGAAAGACTGATCTTCATCGCCCCACGGCTTAGGGATAACGAAGGTTATTTCCATATCCGGTTGTTCCGCCATGCCTCGTGTCAAACCATAAGAGGCAGTGCCTAAGCCTCCGAGGATATGAGGGGGAAACTCCCAGCCAAACATTAGTGCTTTCATTGCTATTATTTTTTTTCTCGGCGTACAAGCCGAGGGTTGAACCTTATTTAATCGTTTTGCTCTTTTTGCTCTTGCTCGTATTTGCGGACGGTGTTACACATCGAGATGACAGCGCTGACAGACGGCGCGTATGACATAGCTCCGTGTCCCTTATAGGGCGGGTTACCGTCGTAAATCTCGTTCAGGGTGCCAATGCATAGTTCCGACATCTCCTGCTCAAAACCGACGAGTGCTCTCTCCATAAACCCTATGCCGGAGTGCTTATACACCCGCATATACGCCTCGGCGTAGGCTGCGATGGTGAATGGCCATACGGGACCGTTGTGGAAATTGCGGTCGCGCTCCTGCTGCCCGCCTATATAGATAGGTCGGTAGCCGCCTGACTTAGGCGAGATAGTGCGCAGTCCGCGAGGTGTGAGCAGCTCTTTTGTGCATATATCTACCACCGCTTTCTGCTGCTTGCGGTCGAGCGGCGAATAAGGCAGCGAGGCTGCCCATATTTGATTGGGACGCACCTCTTTATTATGATACGAGTCAAGCACGTAATCATCGAGATAGACGCCGTTCCAGAATATCTGCACGAACGAGGAGCGGCATATCTCTGCCTGATACTCCATCAGGTCGGCAGCCATCTCTTTGTCAAGGGCGCGTTGCGTCTCTGCCGCGAACATCATCGCATTGTACCAGAGGGCGTTGATCTCCACCACATAACCTGTACGAGGTGTTATAGGGTGCCCGTTCTCCACGGCGTTCATCCATGTGGCAGGACGACTGAGACCGTCTGTCCAAAGAAGACCGTTGGGGTGGAGGAAGAGGCGAGGATGGTTATTCTTGCGGATATAGTCGATAATCTTGATAACCAATGCGCCATACTGCTCCGCCGCCTCTTTTATGCCATAGACCTTAGCGTATTGCTGTATCGCTCTTACGAACCACAGGATAGCATCGGGCTCGTCCATATCGCGCAGGCGTATGTCGCCGTAGCGACCTTCGATGAAAGCTTGCATCTCAGGCACGGCAGTCTTATTCATGATAGCATCCCAATACTCGGGGCGATCAATACCAAGCGTGCAAGAAGGCAGGGAGAAGAACTCCTCGCGGGCAGTTGCCTTAAACCAAGGGTAACCGGCAAGAAGGTAGCACTTGTCACCCTCGCGTTTGTAAAACTGCGCTGCCGAGTTTTTCAGCGTGGCGAACATATCGGTGCGAGCGTTGCGGCGCTCCATCTCTTTCTTCCAAGTGTTGGTCAGAGTGCGAGTGTTGACGGGCGATATGCCGGCGGAGAAAATAACCGACTCGCCTTTCTTCACAGGCAACTCGAACCACCCGGGAACGAGATTATCCTCTTTGTACTCAAAGCCGCGCTCCTGCTCCTTCTGATATTCGATACCCTTATACCACAGCGGGTTGTGGGTATATTCGACCTTCTTCGAAAATTGCATATATAGCCGCGGAAACTCAGGATACATCTGTATGCTGCCGCCGTTCTCTTCCATAGCAACATCAGAGTTGGCACGGCTGTTTTCGTGAGTCAACTCGTTCACGCTGCGGAAGGCAAGGAAAGGACGGAAGCGGAGTGTAGTAGGCGAGTGAGCCTCAAGAAGAGTGTAGCGGATAAGCACACGCGGCTCGAAACTGACGAGCATACGCTCTTTCTGCAAGATAACGCCACCAACGCGGTAAATAGTCTTCGAGATGACCTCACAGTCGAACTCGCGGATGTACTTATGTCCGTTAGGGGAAAACTGCTGAGGTCCGTACTTGTGAATGCCGAGGTTGAACTCGGCACCATGCTGAATAACAGTCTCGTCAAGAGATGTCAGAAGCACGAAGTTGTCGTCCCCCAATTCGGGTAGCGGCAGTACCAACTGACCGTGGTACTTCCTTGTGTTGCAGTCAACAAGGGTGGTGGAGTTGTACGCACCGGACCTGTTAGTGCGTATCATCTCTTTCCCGAGCGACCTGTCGAGGTTGCCAAGCAACCGTTTGTCAAAGTTAAGGTAACCCATATTGTAGTTTTAAATTGAATATATTTGGCATTTTAGTTGTATTTCCCGTTATATTTCTCTTCGGCATCGTCAACGAAGTGGCGTATCTCCTGCTCGTCCTGCTTGCGGCATACAAGCAGTACCCCGTCCGACTCGGCGATGATGCAGTCATCAATGCCCTGCACTACTGCTAATTTGCCGCTTTCTAAAGCAACGATATTGCCGTGGGCATCGTAGTAATCGGCGTTGCAGTGTAGCGTAGCGTTGTTATTCTCATCGCGCTCTGACAAGCCGTGCAGCGCTCCCCAAGTGCCGAGGTCCGACCAGCCGAAGTCTGCCGCCAATACATACACATTATCCGCCTTTTCCATTATGCCGTAGTCGATTGATATGGACGGCAGTGTCGGGAAAATACGATCCACGGCTCTCTGCTCTTCCGGCGTGCCTAAGTCTTTGCGGATCTTCACAAAAGGCATCAGCACATCCGGCAGATACTTCTCGAAGCAACGCCATATCGACTGCATATTCCAGAGGAAGATACCGGCGTTCCAGAGAAACTCGCCACTCTGCATAAAGACCTCTGCTAACTCGCGGTTAGGCTTTTCCGTGAAGGTCTTGACCTTACGCAGACTATCCTCGCCCTTCTCGAACTGTATGTAACCATAGCCCGTCTCAGGACGCGTGGGGCGCATACCGATAGTGAGCAACGCATCGTTCTTCTCTACGAACAGCAGCCCGCGACCTATCATCGAGCGGAACTCCTCAACATCTAATATAAGAGCATCCGACGAAGCCACAAGGATATTGGCATCGTCGGTCAAGGCGCGTATGTGAGCTACGGCGTATGCTATACACGGGGCTGTGTTACGGCGAACAGGTTCGCATAGTATCTGACTGTCGCTTATCTCAGGCAACTGCTCTCGGATAAGAGAACGGTATGACGCATTGGTTGCAATCAAGATATGCTCCATCGGCACAAGAGGCAGTATCCTGTCAATCGTCATCTGCAAGAGAGACCTGCCGGTACCGAAGAAATCAAGAAACTGCTTCGGACAACTATTGCGGCTGTAAGGCCAGAACCTGCTACCTATTCCCCCCGCCATTATCACACACCAATTATTATTCATTCGAAAAATGGAAAATTAATAATAAAAATATTGTCGTTAATATTGTGTCAATTATATTGCCGCTTTATCCCCTGTAGTCTTGCCGCTTTAAGCCGCTTTATCCCCGTTGATATGAAGTTTTATCCCCGTTGATATGAAGTTTTATCCCCGTTGATATGAAGTTTCATCCCCGTTGATATTGTTGTTTTCTCCCCGCTAAAATTGCCGCCCTTTAGTAGTGAAGCACTCCTGTGCTTCACACGAGGCACGGGAGTGCCTCGCTACTATAAGTGTCTTGCTACTATAAGTTCCCCGCGACAGCGAAATCGGCAAATAACAATAGTGGAGAACGTCTCCGAACGTTCAACGGTAGCGTTGTCAATTACGCCGAATATCATTCGGCAGTACCTTCGTACTTCGTCCCTTGTTATTTACTTGCTAAATTACTGCTTTTTCGCGATATAAAAAAATTATTTTTTATGTTTGATAGCATAATTGTATTGAAAAAACAAATGCGAGGCTGAAAATCACCTTCCGTTATTTTCTTTGCATCCGCATTTCCGTACCTTTCGTATTTTCCGTTTTCGATAACCTCAGTTCGTCTTTCCGTACTCTAAAATTCTCGCCAAATGAAACTTTTTTGATTTTTTTTTGCAAAAAATTTGGTGGTTTAGAAAAAAAGCATTAACTTTGCAGCCGCTTTTGAAATCAAGAGTTAGGTGGGCTTCGAGTTTTTCGGAGTTAGGAAGGGTCTCTTGATTTCAAAAGTTTTGGCCCATTAGCTCAACTGAATAGAGTATCTGACTACGGATCAGAAGGTTGCAGGTTTGAATCCTGCATGGGTCACAAAGAAGCGACGCTTGATATTTCTCAAGCGTCGCTTCTTTGTTTTCCTTGTGGTGAGCGGGGCTTCGCTCCTTTGTTAGCGGTTGCGTTATCTTGCTGCTATTATTTTTTGCATCTCATCCTGCACTTTTTCCTGCTCTTCTAAAAGTCGTATCTGTGCTCGTGTGCGGACGAGGTTATGTTCGTTGTATTGTATCTTATAGTAGGTGTCGCCGTTGAGATAGTCGGTGAGGAACCGCACGGCTTGCATATAACTCATTCGGCGGCAGCCGTAAGGCAGCAGTTCTTTCTCGAGCGGAGTGAGGAAAGTGGCCTCACGGAGATAGCCGCGGGTGTATGCGTCAAAAACATCCATATTAACATGTATATTATCGAGGTTAGGGTCATCCTCGAGTCCCGTATTGGCGGCGGTGCGCATAAAGTCGCCGAAGTCGCTTAGCACGAAGCCCGGCATTACGGTGTCCAAATCAACGATGCAGAGTGGTCTGCCTTGTTCGTCAAAGAGCATATTGTTCACCTTCGTGTCGCAGTGGTTGATGCGCTTGGTTAGTCTGCCTTCGCGGAAGAGTCTTTCCGCGAGGCACATCTCTTCTCTGCGGCGGTTGATCTTTTCCAATAACTCTCCGCATTCTGCCACTCTGCCTGCCGCATCTGATTTGGCAGCCTCGTCTAACTGATCAAGGCGGTATTCAACATCATGGAAGCGTGGTATGGACTCCGTCAGTTCGCTGAATGGGAGATCTGATAGTTGGCATTGAAACCTGCCAAATGCCTCGCCTGCTAACTCTGCTGATTGTGGTGTTACCGTTTCCTGCGACTGTGCGTCAATAAGCACATATACTCTCCAATACTCGTCCCCTTCCTCAGTATGGCGCAGGTGATATAGTTTGCCGCTCTTGGTAGGGATAAGTCGCAGCACCTTGCGGTCGAGATCTCTCTCCCCCTCTGCCTCAAGACGTTGGCGGATATGGTCGGTAACCTTTTGTATGTTGCGCTGCAGCCCGTCAACATCTTGGAAGATATGGTGATTGATGCGTTGCAGAAAATACGATGTCCCGCCTTCCTTAGCGGCAGGAACAATAAAAGAATCGTTGATAAAGCCTACCTTCAGCGGGCGTGGCTCCGATACTGCGTCTTCAATAGCAAAACAAGAGATAATGTCTTTCATAGGGTAAAAGTTTTCTGTTTTCTATATAGAAAATTGTTATTTGCCGTTTTTAGTGGTTAACGTCTCCGAACGTTTGGTAGTGGAGAACGTCTCCGAACGTTTGGTAGTAGCGTTGTCAATTACGCCGAATATTATTCGGCAGCCCCTTCGTACATAGCGAAAGCGGTACATCGTACTTAGCCGGTTAGCGTCTCCGAGCGTTCAACGGTAGAGACGCTATTCTTTAGCGTCTCTCTAACAGCGAGGCACCGGAGTGCTTCACTACTAAACGATAGCAAAGTTAGTAATAAAATATGATTTATGCAATTGCTTTACAAGAGATTTTTTTGATGTCTAGTCTTATTATTCCTTGTCTCGCCCTTTCCACCCTTTCCTTTGTTCCGCCCTTTCCGCCCTTTCGTCTTCGAAAAATAAAAAATCAGCATTTGCCAATCAGAGAAGTTTATTTGCCATTTTGAGCCTGCCAATTTGTGCAAATTAAGATAACTTTGCTGTTGGTGAAAACTACCAATCTACAACCATGAAAAACAGGACTCATTGTTACTTTGCACTCATTCTTCCGTTGATTTTTCTCTTGCCTTCTTGTAAGAAGACGATGGACGATTATCCGCTTGCCAATCTACGGGCGATAGCCGCTTTTGGTTTCGATTATTATCACAATTCAGATGCGAATATTTTTATTCGTCACGATGGCGTTATTGACGAAACGAATCGTTATATAACGGTCAGTGTCCCTTGTGATGCCGACTTGGCTCACCTGAAACCGACTATCAAGTTGTCGCCATGGACTACTTGTTCGCCTGCAACACTTGAAGAGGTGGATTTCTCGAAAGGTCCCGTGGAATATGAGGTTACGGCGCAAAGCGGTAAGAAGGCTTATTATATTGTTGAGGTTGATACCACTTTCCGGTACGAAGATGCTATTTTGCTCCGTCTTTTCCTTAGTGACATACCTCTTGCCGGACTTGACTCTTCGCAGATAAACGCAGACGACCCGACTTCCGGTCGTTCAGCCATACCTGACTCTTACTCTGACGGAGCGTTGATAACTCTCTTGCTTGAACAAGGTAGCGGTTACGACCTCACGCAACAGCGTACACATATTGATCTCTCCGCCTCTTCGCATCGTGCAACGATAGAGGTGGCAGAGTTTGCCGATGAGGCGAATTACCGCCCTTTCCACGATCTTGATACAATAAATTATTCCGATACGGTTATATACAAAGTGACTGCAGAAGGCGGCAAGGTTATTCGATATCGTGCTGTTGTACGCGAGAAAGAAGCGAACTCCGCGTCTGTCCCACAAAAAGCAGAGGAGGTTGAGTTATGAAAAGGTTAGGTATATTGGCGTTGCTCATGGCTATCATCTTTCCTCTCTTCGCGCAGAAGGTGTTGGTAAGCGGCAAGGTGGAGGACCTTGGGGGGACGGGACCTATCATCGGTGCTTCCGTACTCGAAAAAGGAACTTCAAACGGAACGATAACCGATATCGACGGCAACTTCTCTTTGGAGGTCGGTAAGGGCAGTAGTATTATCATCTCTTATATGGGATATCTCACGCAGACTATACAGGTGAAGAGCACTAAACCCCTGCGGGTTATGTTAGAAGAGGACAGTAAGCAGTTAGAGGAAGTGGTCGTAGTGGGTTACGGAACTATGAAGAAGAGAGATGTAACAGGCTCTATCACTTCTATAGCAGAGAAGAATCTGTTGGAGAACAAGCCGATGAATATAGCTACAGCCTTGCAGGGCAAGGTGTCGGGTTTGGAGATAGTAACGGCATCTGAGCCGGGTTCTGAGAGCAACTACCGTATTCGCGGTGCTTCCACCCTCTCTGCCGAAGGCTCAACGCCTCTCTTTATCGTTGACGGCGCAGAGGTGGATAATATCGATAATATATCCCCTGCCGATATTGCTTCCATCGAGGTGCTGAAAGATGCGGCGAGTGCCGCCATCTATGGCTCTAAATCGGCAAATGGTGTTATAATCATCTCCACAAAACAGGGAATGAGTAGCAAACCCGTGCTCAATGTGGGCTACTCGCTTAAGATATCCAACCTCTCGCGTACCCTCCCGCAGATGAATAGGCGGCAGTGTATCGACTTTGATATACTGCGAAGTTACCTGCAAGGCTCAAGCGGTAACTCCGTCTATGTCAACGACTCTCTCAACCCTTCTTTTGCTGACGATAACTACTATCAGGATATCCTCTTCCGTACCGGGCTTACCCATCAGGCGGATGTGAGTCTTGCCGGCAAGACCGATAAGATTAATTACTTCACCTCGCTCAGTTATATGCATGACGATGGTATAGCTCTCAACACTTGGAATAGGCGCGGCACTTATCGACTTAATGTTGACTATAAGCCGAATAAGTATGTTACTATCGGCAGCCGTATCTCGTTAGGCTTGGGAGGAAACAGAAAGACCCCGGGCGGAGCACGGCAAAGGATACTTGAGCGTCCCGCTAATATGGCGCTTGTGTTCCCCGACGGCACCTACGCTCCCGTTATTGCGAGCCGCAATAACCCGCTCGCGTGGTCAGAGATTTGCGTGAACAATAACAAGTACTACGAGGCCAATTTCAATGAGTTCATCGAGATAAAACCGATTAAAGATTTATCGATCAAATCGTCGATTTCCGGCACTTTCAATCAGAATAATTATCGCTATTTTGAGCCTGCTATTCTTAATAAGAATCAGATTACTGCATCGTCAAATCGCAACACCACTACGCTTCGCTGGACGCACGAGGATGTGATAACCTATTCTCACTCCTTCAACGGCGGACATTCTTTCTCTGCCATGGCGGGCTTTAGTCTGCAAGGGTATAAAAGCGAATATGTCAACCTCGCTGTCAATCATAATATATCAGAGGCAATAACTACGAGTTATGCCTTTCAGGAGGTTAATACGAACAGCACTTTCCATTATCAGACCGAGAACCGTATGGCATCGTTTTTCGGTCGCGTCAGTTATTCGTATAAAGGTAGATATCTTCTTAATGCCAATATCCGCGGCGATGGCAGCAGTCGTTTCGGAACGGGGCTTAAGTGGGGGGCTTTCCCCTCTGCCAGTGTCGGCTGGCGATTGTCGGACGAAAAATGGATGCAGTGGGCGCAGCCCGTTCTTACCGATTTCAAGTTGCGCTATAGTTTCGGTATGACCGGTAATCAGACGGCTTCCGATTACGCCGCTCTCTCTCGCTATTCTACTATTGCCTACGCCGACTATATAGGAATTTATCCCACTCAACTCGAGAACGACCGTCTCGGCTGGGAAACAACGATGCAGCATAACTTGGGCGTGGACTGGAGTATGTTTAATAACCGATTCAGTATAGTTATGGACCTCTATATGAAAGATACTCGTGATGTGCTTTTCTCTATGAAACTGCCGGGAACAAGCGGATTCGTGTCTTCTTACACCAATATCGGTAATATATCAAATAAGGGCTTGGAATTCACTATCAGCGGACATATTATTAAAATGCGCGATTTCGACTGGACGGCAAGCATCAACTTCGCTTTCAACCGCAATAAACTTTACAATATTCCCGAAGAGAATCGCACTATTCAAAATAGTCTTTATATCATAGATAACGACTATACTCTCGGCACAATGTTTGGGTATAAGTCGGTGCAGATCTTTCAGTACGATCAGTCCAATGCTTTCTATGTTGATGAAGCGGGCAACTGGCAGCAACTGACCCCTATCTTCGATGAAAAGGACCGCTTTGTGGAGTATCAGTTGAACGGCAGCACTTATACGGGTGAAGTCCGTCAGCTGCATTACGGCACAGAGAAAGGTGAACTGTTCAAAGGCGGCGATGTGATGTGGGATGATCTTAATCACGATGGCGTTATCAATGACGAAGACCGACAGGTGATTGGTTGTGGACAGCCCGATTTTACCGGAGGTTTTAATACTGAATTCCGCTGGAAAGGACTCAGCTTCTCCGCTTTCTTCAACTTCTCTTTCGGCGGAGATGTTATCAATGTGTATGAGGCAAACCGCAATGCGCATATCTATGGTACGCTGACGCAGGCGAGTCCCGTTTATCTGGCGCAGTCGTGGCTCGCCGCTGGCGATATAGCCAAGTATCCTATACCGAGCACCTCTCGCGCTATCGTGCAGAACACGCGTCTTAATAGCGACCTGTGGATTCAGGACGGCAGTTATATTCGCCTAAAAAATCTCAAGATAGCATATTCCCTACCGAAAAAATGGCTTACGCCGATGCATATTCAGGACTGGACATTCTCCGTTATGATGCAAAACTTCTTCACTTGGACCAACTACGACGGTTTTGACCCCGAGATAACATCCTCCGGCTTCGCCATAGGCTATGATAACAACTCCTACCCGCGTGCAAAATCTGTCCTCTGCGGTATGAACTTAACTTTCTAAAAACATAAGGACCAAAATGAAAACTGTAACAAAGTCTCACATCCTTACTCTGCTTGGTCAGTTGGTACGTCGTCCCTTGGTACTTTGTCCCTTGATACTTATCTTCACTTCTTGCCTGAATGAGTTTCTGACGGTAGAGCCGCTTGCGGATATAACCACGAGCACTTTCTGGAAATCGGAAAATGACGTGCGTGCCGAACTGAATGCCGGTTATGCCCATATTAAAAATGCTTATAAGACGGGATTCCTCTATTGGACTGAGGCACGCAGCGATAATTTCCTCGGTAATGTTACGGGTAGTTCGCCCGTGCAGAATGTCAGTCTGAATAAACTGACCTCAAACCTCGGGGCTTGCAATTGGAATCATTGGTACAAACTGATCAGTGTCGCCAATTATGCCATCTATTTCATTCCTACGATGACCGATAAGATGGACGAGGCAACGCGTAATCACCTTTTAAGTGAGGCTTATTTCCTCCGTGCTTTCGCCTATTTCAATCTCTATCGTATATGGGGTGATGTGCCGCTTGTAACGCAACCTACTTTGCGCCGATCGGATGTGGAAAAACCGCTTAAATCTCCCAAGGAGGATATCTTTGCTCTCGTAGTGAGCGACCTCGCTGCGGCGGATACTTTAGTCAATGTGATAGTGGATGAGAAGTTTATCTATTCCCCTGCTGCACTATATGCCCTGACTACGGATGTGGCAATGTGGGAAAAAGACTATGAGAAGGCGGTGCTTTTTTCCGACAAATTGTATGCTCTTGGTAAACATACTCTCGATGGCGTCAATTTCGCTGATGTCTGCCGCGATGCTACAACGGCAGATAATATATGGACTCTCAAATGGAACTACTCTACCGACGGAGAAAATAATATAACGGCTACCCTTGCTAATAGTTCTAACCCGTTTGTGCCCACTTTCGAGTTATATCAGAAGTGGTTCGCGTGGGAGAAGGAGTTTAATGCAAGAGATTTGAGGCGCGTTGCCACTATCGACTCTGCTAAGTATCGCGAGTTCAACACTAAGCATGTTATGTCGTTACCCAACAGCTCCCAATGTTGGAAATGGTCGCCCGGCGAGCACAAGCCGCAGACTGAGTATCAGGAGTGTTATATACCCATCTACCGTCTTGCCGATATTATCCTTCTTCGTGCCGAAGCACTCAATCGCCTTGGAAGAACGGACGAGGCAATTGAGGAAATGAATAAGGTGCGCAGGCGTGCCGGGCTGCCCGATAAAGATGCAGCGTACTACGCCGGCGACAGTGAAAAATTAGAAGAGGATATATGGCAGGAGAGGCAGTTCGAACTATATGCCGAAGGCAGACGATGGTTCGACCTCCGGCGAACTGACCGCGTTGAGAAAGTGATGAATGCCTATTTCACGGGCTATATAGCCAAATATGGCGGACAAGACCGTTACCGACTCTTCGAAGAAGAGTGGCAATACTACTGGCCCGTCTCACAAGATATACTCAACGAAAATGAAAACCTTAAACAAACGGGGAGTTACTGAAATAGCTTATTAATGTTCTATACCACTAAAAATATAATCAATATGAAAGCAATTAAAAATCATATTTTGTTAGTACTTAGTCCCTTAGTACTTAGTCCCATGATATTTGTTCTCTCATCTTGCAACTTGTTCGGACTGAGTTATGCATATAGTTTTCAGAACGAGAGCGGCGAAGATTTTCACGCATTGACATGCGATGCGTATGAGTTTATTCAGCAGCGCAGTACCAACGATTTCGCACTTATGTATCAGGCCATCAACCGCGCAGGTATGGAAGAATATTATCACGATTCAATCTTTACCTTCTTCATTATTAAAGATGCGGTGTGGGATGAGTTCTTGTCATCCTATCATTATTCGTCAATAAACGAGGTGCCGGTTCTGACGCTCCAAAACTACCTCAAGCGCAGTATAGTGCCGGGTAAGTATCTCAGTTCTGATATCTCCGCCCCTATCTTCGTGCAGACCCTCGACCCTAATGTCACGATGCGTATCTACAAGACCATCGTGGCTGCCACCACTTCCCAAAACCTCAATAGCCTGCGGGCGGGGTGGACGAATGACAACGGCAAAATCAATCAAGTCAGTTGCACTACTTCTAACCTCGAATGTACCAACGGCGTGATACATGTAATGGGAAAGCGATTCACCTTTATGAATTAAAAATGAAAAAAGAAATATTTTTATTAGCCGCTTTGTCGGTAGTTGTCGTGCTATCCGGTTGTGCAAAACATTCGGATTCACAATGCGCTGATGTTGCAACTTGTTTTTCCGATGAAATCGAAGAAAATGCGGTAATGCAAGTTACAGATGCCGCAGTGAGGTGGCAGCGGGATGCCTATCCCCGTATGAATGAGAAACGCAAGTGGAAATCATCGCACGATGTGAGTTGGGAGAATGCTATCTTCCTGACGGCAGTATGTGAGTGGTCTCTGATGCGTGGTGATACCGCCGCAGCGGCGTGGGTGAGAAATATTGCTCGTCGTAACGACTATCGTCTGCCAATGGGCGTGCATGTCTATCACGCTGATAATATGATTGTAGGAATGCTCTATGCCGACCTGTTTGAGCAGGATGGTGACGAGAGAGTGCTGCATCAAACGATAGCGAGGTTAGAGTTTGTGAAGAACCACCCCTCCCAATGCTCTCTCAAGTCGGATGATAGCGACCCTACTTATTATTACAAGCAGCGTTGGTCGTGGTGTGACGCTTTATATATGGCACCGCAGGTCTTCGCACGATATGCGCAACTGTGCAACAACCCGGAACTCCTCTCTTTTATGGACAACGAATACCATGCTACTGCCGATTACCTCTACTCGCCTGAGTATAAACTTTTTTTTCGAGATAGCAACTACTTCGACAAACTTGAAACTAACGGTAAGCCCGTCTTTTGGGGTAGAGGTAACGGATGGGTTGTGGCGGGCCTTGCTAAATTGATACCGTACTTGCCTGCCGATTTTGAGGGCAGGGAGTGGTACGTCAGTCTTTTCAAGGATATGATGGGGGAGATAGTGTCACGGCAGTCGCCCGAAGGACACTGGTATGTCAGTATGCTCGACCCGCAGAGTTACCCTGCACCCGAGATGAGCAGCACCGCCTTCTTCTGCTACGCCTTGTGGTGGGGGATGAATAATAATATACTCGACAAGGACACCTATATGCCTCACGCCGTTAAAGCATGGCAGGCGATAGTCTGTCAGGTGCATGCTGATGGTATGCTCGGGTCGGTGCAGGCTGTAGGGGAAAAACCCGAAAATATAACACCCGACATGACTGAGGTTTATGGTCCCGCCGCAATGGTCTTTGCCGCACAGGAAATACTGAAGTCCCTTAAATAACGGCGCGGAAAAATACAAATAAGAACACATAATCCGGCAAAATGGTGAAGCACCCTCTTTGTATAATTATATGTAAGTTAATAAATGCTGTTGACAATGCTAAATGTCGGCGGTTTTTGTCGGCTCTTATAGTTATTTCCGTGGGGTTAGGATATACGTTTGCAGAGCAGGCAGTGCAGGATAGTCTGTATTTCTACTCTCTGCCGTCAATGGGTGGAATCGGTTATAATTCAATAAGCGGGTTTGCGCAAGACGAACAGGGGTATATATGGTGCCTGACGGGTGATGATATATTGCGCTTCGACGGATATCAGTTTCGCTCTTATAATGATAAGATAACGCATCGAGAAGATTGGCGGTATTCGTATTATAGCATAGTATATACCCGATCGGGTAATCTGTATGTCAGTTCTTCCTGCGGACTATTTCTATACCACCCGGAAAAGGATAGTTTCGAAAAGGTTGGCGACGGCTCGTATCGTTATGTATATGAGGACAACCGAGGCAGAGTGTGGCTCACTAATAATGCGCCCGTTATCTTCGACCCCGCTGACGAAACACTTACGCCGCTCACTATCGGTGGCAGGGCGCTATTAGGACAGTTCTACACGGCAGCTGATATCAATGAAGCCTATCTTATCACCAACGATAGTATCTATATCCTCTCACTTGATGAAACGGGGGTAAGGGATGTGAGTGTTGAGCCGTTTGACTTGAAACCTGCCCGCATAGCTTCGATTGGCGTTTATGATTCTCTTCTTTATGTCCTCACTACACACAGAGGTCTGTTTGCGAGAGTAGATAGAGAGTGGCAAAGAGTGGCTGAGATCGGTGATGAGTCTGTTGTGGCGCGGCGTATGACTCGCGATAAGCAGGGAACTATTTGGGTGAGCACTATGCGCGGCCTATATGCCTATAACCCGCATAGCGGCGACTGTCGCCATTACCGGCAGACCACTCTTCAGGGATCGCTTATCAATAATTCCGTGCAGACTGCTTTCTTCGATAGAGATGATAACCTCTGGGTGGGTACATACGCAGGCGGAATATGTTACGCCTCAACTCATTATCACAATGCTTTCCGCAAAACTAAGCAGGTCGATTACGGCTTTCTGTCGCTGCCTATCAGTTGTATGCTTGCCGATGGTGAGAACCTGTGGTACGGAACCGAGGGAGACGGACTATTCTGTTATAATTCCGGTAGCGGAATAGTCGCACATTATTCAAGCAAAAATTGGTCAGGTGCAGGGAAGGCGGGTAACGCTACTCTCTCATCCGACAATATCAAGGCTATATACCGCTATGGCGATGACCTCTGGATCGCTACTTATCTCGGCGGACTTAATCGCCTCAATATTAATACGGGCGATGTTAGTGTTTTCACCACTCCTCTCATTAGTAATCAGATTTACGCCTTTTATCCCGATGAAAACGCGGGATTATGGATGATATATCAAAATATGAGCAATATTCTGACCCGACTTGACCTCGTGACGGGAGAGCAGGTGTCGTATAACATACCCGACCCCGTGGGTACTAACACCACCTCTCGGCTGCTACATATCACACGTGCAGGCGACAGACTATGGCTCGCCACCTCTACCTCGATACACTGCTTCTCTCTCAGCGAGAGACAATATCTCTTCTCTGCCACACCTTCCCCTCCCGTGCAAATCTACGAAATGGCGTATGATAGTCTGCGACAATCATTATGGCTCAGTACTCATGCACACGGACTCATCCGTTACGACATAACGACAAATAGTTTTCTTCCGCCTATCTTAGAGCATGAATTGGGAAAAGTAGCGGTAAGAGCAGTCGTTCCCGATAGTGATAGGCTCTGGTTGGGGACAAGTAAGGGCATCTTTGTCCTGACCGAGCAGATGTCCGCAAGTGGAGAACGTCTCCGAACGTTTGGCGGTGGAGAACGCCTCCGAGCGTTTGGTAGTCCGCTGCATTATGACGAAAATGATAACGTCGTTGAGACGGTGATATCCGCGTGCTCGACTACCAATAGTAGCGGGCAGACTGTAATATATATGGGCGGTATAGGCGAATGGACTGAAATAATGCCGCAGAGTGTGGTGCATAACAATATCGCGCCTTCTGTCTTGTTTTCGGATATTAAGATAAACGACCACTCTGTAATAGTAGGGAACACCTCCGAGCGTTTCGTCCCCTGCTCCGAGTGTTTCGTCCCCTGCTCCGAGCGTGAGCTCGGAGGTTCCTCCGAACGCTTTTATGATGGCGAGTTAACTCTTACTTACCGCGAGAATAATATTGCCATTACTCTCTCCTGCACCAATTTCTATCTCCCCGATAAAAATCGTTATCGCTTCCGACTCTCCTCGCGTGATGCATGGCAAGAGGTGGATGCCATGCACCGCACAATCAGTCTTATGCAGATGCCGGCGGGGCATTATAACTTCGAAGTGCAGGCGTGTAATAACGATGGGGTGTGGGGAGAAATATCCTCGCTTGGTATAACAATAAAACCGGCCTTTTGGGCAAGTCTTACGGCGAAAATTATTTATGTTTTTATTGCCTTACTGATTATTCTGTTCGTCGCTCTTGCCGTGTATCGGCAATACCGATTAAAAAATGAGTTATATAAGGCTGAGGTGCGAGCTAAGGAGGAAGAGAGGACGAACCGGGATAAGTTGCGTTTCTTCACGGATATAAGTCGCGAGTTGCGAACTCCCTTGCTGAGGTTACTGTCTTTAGTCGATACTTCACATATCCACCTTGTGCAAGAGGTGTTACTGACAACCGAAAAATACCTTGCACAATACGGCATCAACGTAAATGCCGACCCAAAGCAGCAGAAGCGGGAGCAGATGCTCGATAAACTGCAGTCGCTCGTGGGGGAGAGGATTGCAGACGGACATGTTGATATTGATGAGTTAGCGAGAGAGATGGGAATGTCGAGGCGTAAGTTCTTTTCCTTTGTAAAGGACGAAACAGGCAAAGCACCTATTGAATATATTCGATCTTATCGTATGCAGACCGCTGCCAAGATGATGGTTGAGCGAGGACTGAGTGTAAAAGAAGCGATGGACGAAGTGGGAATAGAAAGTCAGTCCTATTTCGTTAAATCGTTTAAGGACGAATTCGGCACTACTCCCGCCAATTACGCAGAGCAATATTCGAAGTAAATTAGTGGAGAA
>FLNU01002359.1_pt1 | contig 21999 bp, 16 predicted proteins | sample 1140361 | NCBI WGS metagenome assembly FLNU01 (sample SAMEA3878206, study PRJEB12797) | bioreactor metagenome | biome: Moose rumen | place: Sweden | collected 2011-10 | reverse complement strand
CCAAGTTGAACTTAAGAATTCATAAAAATTTTTACCTAGTTGAAATATTTCTCCACTAGACCATTTTTGGAAAATATGAATGTCACCTCGTTGTAGCAATTCACTATAATTTTGAGGGCAAAAGTCTTTTCCACTTAATTCAAGATAATATCTATATATAATCATTATTTTATCTTTATGTAGAAGCCATTAATAATGTCCCACTCATGCTGTGAACTAAACTTATCTATCACCGGTGTCATATCATCAAATCCTCCAGAACCGATGACAGTTGCCAACCGCTCCGTGCCGGCATAATAATGCTTAGTATACCCCTTTTGCGTCAGCACCATATATGGATTGGGATACAGTACGCCATCATCGAGTAGCACCTGCGCTTTGGTGCTGCCGGAGTTGACCTGACCGATACTGCTTGTACCTGTCAACTTATATACACGTTCCCCGTTGGCATCGTAGCCGTAGTACCCCGCATACTTTTCTCCCAACACGAAGCGCAATCTGTTCTCCTCATCCCACTCATGCAAACGACCGGAGTTTTGCTTATAACCGATCATCTGAGCGAGGTTTCCATCCCCATCCCAGAAAAACTCCAGTATCCCGACATTCGGATCATACATCGTACGAGGCTGATGGGTCTTATGCCGTTGATCATAACCGAAAAGTAAATCTGCGGAAAAAGGTTTTGCTTGTGTGGACTTGTTTCCCAATCTGCCGGAAGGAGAATAGCTAGCGTCAAACGTATATTGAAAATTGCCCACTCCGCCTGATTGAACGAGGCGATATTGTTCATCATATTGATAATGATTTTTATAGGAGCCACCCAAACCACCCATAACGTTCGGTGCGGATTGGTCAATGCCGGTGATATTACCGACAGGGTCATAAATGTAACGCAAATCTTGTAGCACCTCACCGGTCTGTAATTCTGTTTGCATATGACTCAGCCACTGACGCTGCGGGTCATAGTCATATTGCGTCCATACACCATTGCCATATAATTGACTGACCTTACGCCCCTGCTCGTCATATTGCCTGTCCCATAAATAGATATTCTGCTGTCCTTGTTTGAGTCCTGCCACGTTCTTCAGCAAGCCGCCCGTAGTATAACCATAGTGCACCACCTCGCCATCCGGATAGATGATATTACGCATACGACCGAAACTATCATATTTATACTGCGTCTTGAACATATAGGTTTGTTGCTATTATAGTTCCTTTTCAATTAAATGTATATCCATCTTTTTACACTCGTTTAGTATTTCATTCTCAAACGCATCTCGTCCGCATCGTGAACGTTTTAATACTATGAGTGCCATAAGTTACTTTATTTTTTGCATCCTTCATCGTAGCCGGACCAGCTGACTGGCTATCAGTTCTCCTTACTTAGGCTGTATAGTGGTTATATTGGATCATACAATCTATATCTGCCAAGGAAAATCGGCATCTACAGGTTGCCAATTTATTTGTAGACCTCATTCTTCCAATCATTTATGCATGTTGATGGGCACATACACATTAAAGTAGGTACTCATAATCATATTAATACTATCGGCTTTGCTTGCGCAACTATGTGTTTCATCAATAAAAGGTTTGACGATATGCGTATATTTTCCATTGCCGTCATTCCGATAAACTTTAGAATAAAACAAAATATCATTACTATATGTCAATGTGTCATGTTCTTTTCCCTTGACTAAATCAATCGCAATTTGGTTATTTCTAACGGAATAAAGACAGGTGTCGGATAAAGAAGATATAAACGGAGAGGATGCGGCTGCTCTGACCGATACAGAGTGTGTGCAAATAGAATCATTGACAAATTGAATACTCTCTTTTTTATGCATATCCCCAATGTAAGAAAACTGTTTTCCTATTATACTATCCAAATCAAGATGAACTTTCTTCTCATAATTCACTTTATAATTAATGTACTCATAAGAATTTGTAACTATCTCGAACACATCACCATTTCCTAATTCTTTTTTCCAATCAGGCTCTTTGAGCTGCTTGTCGCTTGCAAATAACACAAGTGGTTTTAGTCTGCTAAACCACAGTATATAAGTACCATAATTGACAATCGTATCATATTCGACATGATGGCAGCCATACTTATCAGCAAAAGTAGGATGTAATCCTCTTATAATACGAGCTCGTTCCTCAGAGGAAATACCTAATGGTAACGATATGCTAATATCTTGGCCTATTGGAGACTTGTAATTTGCGTAGCTCTTGAATTCCTGTTGTTTGATATTAAACCATTGGGGACATGTATTATAAATGAAATTTAGATTAGTATCTCCCGAACAGGCTTGGACATTCATTCTCTCTTTAATGTCATTTCTGTATAGAATAATATATCCATTGGCATTAGGATAGTATTTCCAGAAACATGTGTCTAAGGCTACTATAGAGTCCCTTTTATTGATATCGTATCGAGTATATATACAGATACTATTATTAATGAATGATAAGGATTCTCTTACTGGGGCGTAAGTCTCATAATGACAGGGGTCTGACAATGTAGTTGAAATGGATGCCATGTGTCCACACCCATAAATTAGCATAATAAGGAGTAATATGCAATATTTATTTAATGATTGTTCCATATCGTAATATTATAATCCCTTGGTGGGTATAACGGAGTAAATGACAAACCGTCAGCAATCGAATTTACAAATTCAGGGTTAATTTCGTAATAACTTGGATTTAAGACTACGGGTAATATAAGCCCATTTTCATATTCTTTCAAACCATTTACATATATGAAACCATCCCAGCCCCATTGTGCTTTATAGGCCTCTACTTCTTTCATTACGCCATAATTCTGTGGTTCTACTCCGATGTAGAACATTACTCCGCGCGCGACCTGTCCACCATGCCTTACTTCATGTGCCGTGAGTCCATCAAGTTTATCCAAATTAGAAGACATCACTACTATTTGATGCCCTCTGTCATTTATTCCTGCACAATAAGTATCCCCACCTTTATCACTGGAAACGGACTCGAAACGATATTCATGGCTTTTATCCTTCCTCATATCTTGAATATCTTTCCAAGTAGAATACAACTCTCTCATTTTGTTTCCATCACCTATAGCTGCATATATTTTCTTTGTAAACAATTCTGCCTCAATTTTTTGTGCAGTTTCTTCATTGACATCATCGAAATACCTTCCATCTGGATCAACAAACCGAATCGGATTCCATAGGGTATAAGCATAAGGTGAAATCTGTGGGTACTTGTCACTCAACGGATCAACGGACAGCCATGTTCCTGCGAGCCACCAGTACCTTGCTCCGAAGTAATCATACCCGGACTCCCAGTCTCTTTCTTTGCCTGTGAACTTGTACCGCTCATCATATTTAAATTGCATCTGATTCTCGATAAGTTCACCATAAGGAGCGTAGTGGATGTACTGGATAGGGCTTCCATAGGTGTCCGTTATCCAGTTAGCAGAGCCTAAGTGGTCGCTATGATAGAAATAGACTTCTTTCTCAGGACCATTATTCTGCTCGTTGATGGATATGGACTTGAGCAGTATATCCTGCGGATTCAGAATATCCACCATAACCAGTTCGGTGGGTTTGCACTGATAATCCAAATCCGAACTTGGTTTTCCTGATATGTCTTCTGTCTTTTCCGGTTGACTTACTATTTTTTGATAGAAGAACGGATCATAATTCTGATAATAGGAATAGAATGTTTTAACTATATTTTGGTCATGCTGTGAACTTAACTTGTCTATCGATGGTATCATATCGTCAAAACCGCCGGAGCCAATGACTGCAGCCAATCGTTCTGTACCTGCATAATAGTGCTTGGTATAACCTGTTTGGCTAATGACCATATACGGATTAGGATAGAGCACCGCATCATCAAAAATCGTTTCGCTTTTGTAGAACCGGAATTGACCTGTCCAAGATTGCTGATACCCGTCAGTTTATATACACGTTCCCCGTTGGCATCGTAGCCGTAGTACCCCGCATACTTTTCTCCCAACACGAAGCGCAATCTGTTCTCCTCATCCCACTCATGCAAACGACCTGAGTTCTGCTTACGACCGATCATCTGAGCGAGGTTACCATTCGCGTCCCAGAAGAACTCCAGTGTCCCGACATTCGGATCATACATCGTACGTGGCTGATGGGTCATGTGTTGCTGGTCATAACCGAATAATAAATCAGATTTTAGAGATTGAGCACTCGTAGATTTATTACCTAATCTCCCAGCAGGAGAGTAACCTGCTCTTAATGTATATGGAAAGTCCCCTCCGCCGTTTGATTGTTCAAGGCGGTACTGTTGGTCATATATATAGTGATTATCATACGGTCCTCCCAATTTAGTTCCTACGGGCGCTGAGGCGGATTGATCTATATCCATAATATTTCCGACAGGATCATAATTGTATTGCAAATTTTGCAAAGCATCACCTGAAGGCAATTCCGTGTACAGATGATTCAGCCACTGACGTTGCGGATCATAGGCATACGTGGTCCATACCCCGTTTCCGTTCTGTTGGAAGATTTTCCGCCCCTGCTCATCCTCCCTGACCATATCTTCTCTAATGCTTACCTCTACATCCTTACTAAAGTTTCCCACATCAGAGAATCAACAACTTATTATTTATTTTGTCGGCGAATTAAACGAATTGGGCGAAAAAAAACTTCGTTTTCTTGATATTTTGGTCAAAAATTACCCAAAATTATCCAAAAATTAAAATTTTTGGCGAAATAAGTGGGAAACTTTAGATACTCATCAATCCCGAATCGGCGACCACCACAAAATCATCCAAATCAAAACGCTTGACAAAATCTTCCACGATAGGAATCATTGTAAATCCTTCATATTGGCTGCCACAAAACACGGTATAAGCCAAAGGATAACCACCGGTACTAACCAATAAACCGATTACGACCTGATTCTCTTTACTTTTACCATCTTTAGAGTAGCTCGGCTCGCATAGTTTGGTCTTCTCAAAAGATTCAAAATAGATGGTTGTACAATCGTAAAAAACAATACCTATCTTGCCACCAAGGATCTTTCTTGTATGCTCTACGCTTATCTCGTAACCAACTGTTGTTGAGTGTTGTAGAGCTTGTCCATATAGTAATATATCTTGTCTAAACTTGTATCCTCGGCAAAGTGGGAACGCAAATAATCTACGGTCGCTATTTTACTCATAGGCTGACATATCCGGGCTATGACAAGCTGACGTAAAGTTTTGTCAGGTATGCGATTGAAGCCGATGTTGTAGTAAATGGGGTTAAGTAAGTTTTTCTATAAAATTCCCGAAGTCAGGAGAATAGCGTCTCTACCGCCAGACGTTCGGAGACGTTCTCAACTGCCAATCAACATCGCGGACGAGCCGTCCGCGTCCCAGACGTTCTCCACTAATGAGCGATAACGGCTATTTTCAGTTCATCTAATTGTGATTGATCCACTAATCCCGGGGCACCGAGCATCACGTCTCTGCCTTGATTATTCTTCGGGAAAGCGATGCAGTCTCTGATTGAGTCGAGTCCGGCGAAGAGTGAAACGAAGCGGTCAAGTCCGTATGCCAAGCCTCCGTGAGGAGGAGCGCCGTACTTAAAGGCATTCATTAGGAAGCCGAATTTCGTTTGTGCCTGTTCCGGCGTAAAACCTAATATCTCAAACACTTTCTCTTGCAGTTTGGCATCGTGTATTCTTATGCTGCCGCCACCAACCTCTACGCCATTGATGACCATGTCGTAGGCATTGGCTCTTACCGCTGCGGGGTCAGTGTCGAGCAGTGGTATATCTTCGGGTTTAGGTGAGGTGAAGGGATGGTGCATTGCCATAAGGCGTTGTTCCTCGTCAGACCACTCGTACATGGGGAAGTCGATAACCCAGAGCAGGCTGAACTTCTTCGGGTCGCGCAGACCTAATTGTCGTCCAGTCTCTAAACGCAGTTCGCATAGTTGTTTGCGTGTCCGCATAGCATCGTCGCCTGACAGAATGAGAATAAGATCGCCTGCTTCTGCCTGCATCTTCTCTTTCAATTGTTGCAGCACTTCCTGCGAATAGAATTTGTCCACCGACGATTTCACGCAGCCGTCTTGTTCCACCCGTGCATATACCATGCCTTTTGCACCTATCTGCGGGCGGCGAACGAAATCGGTCAGTGCGTCGAGTTGTTTGCGGGTGTATGAAGCAGCACCTTTGGCGCATATACCGCCGATATATGCAGCACCATCGAACACTCCAAAGCCAGGGTGAGAGTGGAAGAGGTCGTGCAATTCCACAAACCGCATATCGAAGCGGGTGTCCGGCTTATCCGAACCGTAATATTTCATAGCGTCAGCCCATGTCATACGGGGTAAGGCGGGGATATCTATACCTAAAATAGATTTGAACAGGTGTCGGCTCATGCCTTCAAACATTTGCAGGATATCCTCTTGCTCAACGAACGACATCTCGCAGTCGATCTGAGTGAACTCAGGTTGGCGGTCTGCTCTCAGGTCTTCATCACGGAAACATTTAACGATTTGGAAATAACGGTCGAAACCGCTTACCATAAGCAGTTGCTTGAGAGTCTGCGGCGATTGTGGTAGGGCGTAGAACTGCCCGCTGTTCATGCGGGAAGGAACGATGAAGTCGCGTGCTCCTTCGGGGGTAGAATTGACGAGTACGGGCGTTTCCACTTCAAGGAAACCTTGTTCGTCGAGGTATCTGCGCACTTCAAATGCCATTTTGTGACGCAGTTCCAAATTCTTACGAACAGCGTTGCGGCGCAGGTCGAGGTAGCGATACTTCATGCGTATATCATCACCGCCGTCGGTCTCGTCCTCAATAGTGAAAGGCGGGGTAATGGCGGGGTTGAGAACTGTGAGTGTGGTAACCTCTATCTCTATCTCGCCTGTGGGCAACTGCAAATTCTTTGAATAGCGTTCTTTCACTACGCCTGTTGCCTGAATAACATATTCTCTGCCGAGTTTATTCGCTTCTGCGAAGATATCCGCGTTAGCACCCTCGTCAAAGGAGAGTTGCGTTATCCCGTATCTGTCGCGGAGGTCGATAAAGGTCATACCTCCCATTTTTCGAACTCGCTGTACCCAGCCAGCTAATGTAACCGTCTTACCGGCATCGGCGAGGCGTAACTCGCCGCAAGTCTTGTTTCTATACATTATGTTTATATTTATTTCTATTCTACTTCGATTTCTGCGTTGATTTTTCTGACAAGTCCTTTCAGTACGTCCCCCGGACCGAATTCGCGAAAAGAGGTCGCGCCTTCCTCTATCATATTATTTATCGTTTCTGTCCAACGCACAGGTGCGGTGAGTTGCGCCACGAGGTTGCGTTTGATTATTTCGGGGTCGGTTTGAGCCGTTGCACTCACATTCTGGAAGATAGGGCAGGCGGGGGTGTTGAATTGCGTTTGCATTATAGCCTTTTCCAGCATTTGCGCAGCAGGTTGCATCAACGGCGAATGGAAAGCACCGCCGACGGATAGCGTAATGATTCGCTTTCCTCCTTTTTCTTCTAATGCTTTTTTGGCTTTTTCGATGCCTGTTATCGTTCCGCTTATCACTACCTGCCCCGGGCAGTTGAAGTTAGCGGCAACAACGATATCATCGATCTCTTCACAAGTCTGCTTAACCACCTCATCTTCCATTCGTAAGACGGCTGCCATCGTTCCTTGCTGTGTCTCACAAGCCTGCTGCATGGCGAGAGCACGGGCATGAACAAGGCGAATGGCATCGCTAAACGAGAGAACACCCGACACAGCGAGTGCGGAATATTCGCCTAACGAATGACCCGCCACCATATCCGGGCGCGAAGCACCTTCTGATTCGGCTACCCGTTCGGCTATGACCGAATGGATAAAAACGGCGGGCTGAGTAACATCCGTGCGGCGCAAATCATCGGCAGAACCGCCGAACATGATATCTGTGATTCGAAAACCGAGTATGGCATTGGCTTCTTCAAACATTTGGCGGGCGAGAGAACTGCTGTCGTACAAGTCTTGTCCCATTCCGCTAAATTGTGAACCCTGTCCGGGAAATATATATGCTTTCATAAAAATGTAAAGTTTACCGTCTCAAATTTACTGCTTTTTTCCTATATCTGCAAAATAATTTTTATGCTCTGCAAAATTATTATTTTTAACCTTGCGAGAGCCAAATTCTTTTTGTAATTTTGCACGATTCTAATACATTATTGTTATTCTAACTCATCTTCACATATCAAATTATGCTCTTATCAGCGATGCTGATATAGATTTTGAAGGCGGTTTCTCTGTAATAACGGGTGAGACGGGTGCCGGTAAATCGATTTTGCTCGGAGCCTTGTCACTTTTACTTGGTGCAAGGGCTGATATCTCTGCGATAACCGACGGAGAGAGTAAGTGCGTGATTGAAGGTGAGTTTGATATTTCAGACTATTGCCTGCAAGATTTCTTTGAGGAGTCGGGTTTAGATTATTCTGACAGTTGTATTCTTCGGCGCGAGTTGATGTCGAGCGGCAAGTCACGCTCGTTCGTAAATGATAGTCCTGTAGGGTTGTCAGTTCTGCGTGTGTTATCGTCAAGGTTGATAGATATTCATTCTCAGCATGCCAATCTGATGGCAGGAGATGAATTGTTTGCTCTTAATCTGTTAGACACGGTTGCCGGTAATGAGGTATTGCTGCGAGAGTATGAGGATTGTTATACTCAATGGAAGGAAGCCTTTTCAGCCCTTCAAGGTATGAAAAGAGATGCGGTAGAGGCGCAGAAAAATGCTGATTTCGTTAGATTTCAGTATGAGCAGTTACATTCTGCCAATCTCAGAGAAGGAGAGTTGGAAACGTTACTTGAAGAGCAGCAGCGACTTGCTAATGCAGAGGATATTTCCGCATCCTTGCAGGCTGCGGCTGTGTTCTTGACCGATGAGGAGAGAGGTGCATGCCTATCAGCAAAAGAGGCGAGAAACGCTATAAGAAGAATAGCCGATTACTTGCCTAAAAGTAGCGACTTGGAGCAGAGATTGGACTCTGTCTTTATAGAATTGCAAGATATTGCTGATGTCATTGGGCACGAGCAGCGTGGGACAGAGAGTAACCCAGCTATGTTGGAGCAGGTGGAGGAAAGAATACGGAGTATAGAAACATTGCTTCGTAAATTCGGGAAAGAGACGGTTGAAGAACTAATAGCGGAACGCGAGCACTATCGTTCAATGCTTGAGAGGCAGGATTCGTTTGACTTTGACATAAAAGTGCAGGAGCAAGTGGTGGCAGAATGCAGAAAATCACTTGCTGCGCAAGCAAGGCAACTGCATAATTCGCGTGAAAAGGTTATTCCTCTTATAGAAAAAACGCTGCGGGAACGACTGACGCGATTAGGCGTAAGGCATGCTTTGATACAGATACAACTTCTGCCGATGGACGATTTTGCCGAACGCGGCAATGATGCGGCTACGATGTTATTCGCGGCAAACCTCAATCAGGTTCTTCGTCCTTTGTCGGAGGTGGCAAGCGGCGGGGAGTTGTCGAGAGTGATGTTAGCACTAAAGACGATTATTGCTGAGCAGCATGATTTGCCGACGCTTATCTTCGATGAGGTGGATAGCGGCGTGAGTGGTGAGGTAGCGTCTGAGATGGCGGATATGATGCGAGAGATAGGCGAAAACAGGCAGGTAATAGCAATAACTCACTTGCCGCAAATTGCAGCAAAAGGCAAAGTACATTATAAGGTATATAAGAAAGACTCGGAGTTAAGAACAGAAACGCATATCGAGCTTCTTGAGCCGGCTGACCGCATTCGCGAGATTGCCGCACTTATGAGTGGCACAGAGATAACAAATGAGGCTCTCGAAAATGCCAAGAAACTAATGTACCCTTAATTTTTCATAATCTGTAGGGAAATAGATAATATTAATTGCTGATGGCTTTACAAGACGAAATATCACACAGGCGAACATTCGCCATCATATCTCACCCTGATGCCGGTAAAACGACATTAACTGAGAAGTTGCTGCTCTATGGCGGTGCTATACATGTAGCGGGTGCAGTGAAGAGTAATAAGATACGCAAGACGGCAACTTCCGACTGGATGGAGATTGAGAAGCAACGCGGAATATCCGTTGCCACCTCCGTTATGGGGTTCGATTATAAAGATTATAAAATAAATATCCTTGACACCCCGGGGCACCAAGACTTTGCAGAAGATACTTTCCGAACCTTGACTGCCGTTGATTCGGTCATCATCGTTATTGACGCGGCAAAGGGTGTAGAGACGCAGACTCGCCGCTTGATGCAGGTGTGCCGAATGAGAAAGACACCGGTGATGGTCTTTATCAATAAGATGGACCGAGAGGGTAAAGACCCGTTCGACCTGCTTGACGAGATCGAGAGTGAGTTGAAGATAAATGTTACGCCGCTCTCATGGCCGATTAATAGCGGTCAGCGATTTAAAGGGGTGTATAATATATTTCAGCACACGCTTGACCTCTATACTCCTGATAAGACTCATATTACAGAGAGCGTCAGATACGATGATATCTCAAGTACAGAGATTGACGAGTTAGTTGGTAATGCGGATGCCGACAAACTGCGTAGCGACCTCGAACTTATTACAGAGGTATATCCCAATTTCAGTATAAGCAGCGGGAAAAATGAGGGAGGAAAGGAAGAAACGAAAGGGAATGTTGTTACAGATATTCCGCCTGAGGTACATGACTCTGAAGAAGGTTTGCAGCGATACCTTGCAGGTGATTTGGCACCGGTCTTTTTCGGCTCGGCACTCAATACTTTCGGAGTGAAGGAACTGCTCGAATGTTTTGTGCAGATTGCTCCGTCTCCTCGCCCCGTGCAGACTGACGAAAGGATAGTACGACCGGAAGAAAATGCCTTTTCAGGATTCGTGTTTAAGATTCATGCGAATATGGACCCTAACCATCGTTCTTGTATAGCCTTTGTGAAGATATGTTCGGGTAAGTTTGAGCGCAATGTTTATTACCGCCATATACGCCTTGATCAGAAGATGCGCTTTTCTGCTCCGACGGCCTTTATGGCACAGAGGAAAGAGACGGTTGATGAGGCGTATGCGGGAGATATAGTGGGTCTGCCTGATACCGGTAACTTCAAGATTGGAGATACCCTCACGAGCGGCGAGACGCTGCACTTCAAGGGGCTTCCGTCCTTCTCGCCTGAGATGTTCAAGTATATTGAGAACGCTGACCCGCTCAGGCAAAAGCAAATAGACAAGGGTATTAACCAACTGATGGACGAGGGCGTGGCGCAACTCTTCGTTAATCAAGCTACAGGAAGGAAGATTATCGGTACTGTGGGACAATTGCAATTTGAGGTTATTCAATATCGTCTTGAGCACGAATATCAAGCCAAGTGTCGTTGGGAACCGATATCGCTGTATAAGGCCTGTTGGATAGAGTGCGATAAAGAGAACTTGAGCGAAGCCGAAAAGGAATTAGACCTATTCAAAAAACGCAAGGCACAATACCTTGCGTTTGACAAAGAGGGGCGCGATGTCTTTCTCGCTGATTCTGCCTATCTTCTGCAAATGGCGCAGCAAGATTATAAGAATATTCGCTTCCACTTTACAAGTGAGTTCTAACTCATAAAAATCTTCGATCCTATCCTGACCATATTAGCACCGGCTGCTATGGCAATAGGGTAGTCATCGGACATTCCCATTGACAGTGTTCCACCGTTAGGAAAGAGTTGATTATAGAGAGTCGCAGCCTTGCTGAAATCGGCACGGATGCGACTCTCCTCTTCTGTATGCGATGCCATCGCCATTACACCAACGATGCGCACATTGGTCAGCGGGGTTTGCACGAGGGTTTGCAGCATTTCAAAATCTGCTTCTGAGAAGCCCGTTTTGGTATCTTCTTGCGCCACATGCACCTCCAAAAGTACATCAATCGTTCGTTCTGCCTTCTCCGCCTCTCGATTGATACATTCTAACAGATGTACGGAGTCAACTGATTGGATAAGATGAATGAAGGGTATTATCTGCCGAACTTTGTTGGTCTGCAAGTGTCCGATGAAATGCCAACGGATATCTCGGGGCAACTGTTCTCTCTTTTTCAGCAGCTCTTGCACGCGACTCTCTGCGAAGTCTTTCACGCCGGCATCGTAAGCCTCTTGTATGGCATCAACTGTCTGATACTTGCTTACGCAAACTAACTTGACATCTGACGGCAGTGTGCGTCTAATATCGTTAAGGCTTTGCATCATTGATATCTGCTATAGCGAAGTCGTAAAAGTCAAGAATCAGCGTTTCAGAGATAGTATGAATAGAGTAATCGGATGCCGTGCCGACAAGATTTTTCTCTAATAGTTGCAGAGCAGATTTGATGTCCCATGCCTGAACAAGGTATAGGTTGGCAACCTTTTTCTCACGCATATTCTCGCCATCGCCATCGAATGTGGTGTAGATAACTTTCGCCTTGTAGAACTTATCTGCATTGGGGTTATCCGTGCGGAAGACATCAACATATTTCACTTTTTTGATGTCGCACTCAGGCAGACCATCGTGGCTATAAACTGATACTTGCTCTAATATCCGCGTTTCGGCATCGGCGTAACTCAATGCCCTTACGAGATATGCCTCTTTCACCGATTGGAACTTACCATCGCCTACTTCTTTCGAATAAGATACTTTTGTTTCGTAGTAAACCATTAATTTTAATTTTTCAATGTGCAACTATGTAAAATGCTCGTTTGTTTCGTTTTTCTGCCATTATTAATCACGAATTGTTGCGCAATTAAAGGAGAATTAATTACCTTCTGCTTCCGCCTCCTCCTCGTGAGCCTCCGCCGGGTGCACTTCCTCCTCCTCGTGAGCCGCCTCCTGAATATCCGCCTCCTCCTGAGTAACCGCTACTTCGTGATGCACCGCCTGAATATCCGCTTGAGCGAGAAGACGAGCTACTGCTCGAATATCCGCTTGAGCGTGATGCCGATGAACTGCTGCGTGTCCCACTTGATGCGGTGCTGCTGCGTGTAGCGCTTGAGGCGGTGTTGCTGCGTGTCGCGCTTGATGCGGTGTTGCTGCGTGTCGCGCTTGAGGCGGTGTTGCTGCGTGTTGAAGTAGCAGAACTGCTTTGTGTAGCTGTTGATGCTGACGAACTGCGTGTGGCACTTGCCGTTGTAGCACTGCTGCGCGTAGCAGTAGCAGAACTGCTTCGAGAGGCAGTAGCACTATTGGTGGTAGAGCGTGTCGCTGTTGAGGCACCGGAAGTACGAGTACCCTGCTCGCGATTGCTTGCGCTGCGGCTATCTCCCGCTGAAGAGCGTGATGCACTTTGTGCCACTCTTATATTTTGGCTACCGAAGGTGCGATCTGTTGCTGAGCGACTTGTTCCTGTTCTGCTTATGTCAGCGCGAGAAGAGCCTGCACTCTGCGAAACGGAGCTTCGTGAGGGTTGTATGTCGCGTGCATTGCTGATAGTTCTGCCGTTACCTGCTGTGCGACCTGCATTGCGAGAGGCAAATGACTGCTCGGGGTGGCGAACGGCAAAGTCGCTACGGCTGTTGTGCGTGTTATTTGCCATATTGTTGTAACCCGGAGCCGGGTTGTGCGGGTGACGATAGGAAGCGTAGGGGTGAGCGTGGTGGAAGCCGTAAATGCAGTGCCAGTAGTCGTTTACATGCCAGCATGCATAGGGGTGATACCATCCGGGCCAATAGCCCCAATACCAAGGTGAGTACCAGCATGTCCAATACGGACCCCAGAACCAATCGTAAATAACAGGGGGGTAGATATATACAGGCTCGATGATGTAGTTCGCGCCATATATGTATTCGTCACCTATTACCTGAGTCGTAACGGTATTTGTTGCAGTGTCTTTTTCTACGTAGATCGATGCTACATCCTGATATATATCCTTTGCCAAAACTGCTTGAAGCAGGATAAGGTGTTTCTGCCCTTCTGCCGATTCGACTACGCGAATATAATCTACTTGACCGTCACCGTTAAGGTCAAGGTTTGAGATATGCGTAGTCTCGTCATTGAGTTTTTGCTCAAAGGTCTCTAAATTTTCCGATTCACCGAATAATGTGGCAACGGCCTTCAAATCGAGTGCTGCCGATATTTCGGTGTCGTTTGCCGTAACTGTGATAGTTTCGTCTGCACGAGCAGAGAGCGAGAACACTGCTACGAGTGCTACCATCGCCATGTAAAGATGTGTTTTCATAATCGTACAGGTGTTAAAAAGTTAAACTTACTATCCTAAATATTCAATCTTCGTGCCAAACTTATCGCTTAGCACATATCACTTATCACTAATTGCTTTTGCCTCTTTGACGGATATTTGTTTGCCGTTGAGGAAGGCAACGATGAAGCAATCTTTGAATTTCGGTTTCAGTTGTTTTTGAATATCAACAATAGTTTGGTAATCAGTATCTTCACCGTATGTGTATTTGTAGTATTTGCCGTCGCGTGTGTATTTGCAGTTTTTGAGTCCTTTGAAAGTGGGGTCGTTTTTTTTCAGTTCACTCGTTGTGGTGAATATCTGAATACGATAGATAGGTTCAGCTTTTTTCTCTTCAGCAGACGCTTTCTTGCCTGCGTGTTCTTTCAACTCAGGTGAATTGTTATTAGGAATGCGAGGTGTAGGAGTTGCTATTCCGTGTTTTTTATCGTAGGCTGTTTTGTAGTTTTCGAAAGCGTGATAAATAGCCTGCGCTATATCTTCTTTTCCTTCCGCTGAGGTGAGATACTTTTCTTCGGCGGCGTTCGAGATGAAGCCCATCTCAATCAACACGCTCGGGCAGGCTGATTTATGCAGAACCCAAAACCCCGCCTGGCGCACACCTCTGTCCGCCCTGTTAAGAGTGCCGGAAAACTCTTGTTGAACCAAGGTGGCAAACTGCAGGCTCTGATCTATGTACTGGTCTTGCATCAGTTCAAACATTATATATGAGTCGATTGACTTTGGATCAAAACCCTCATAATTTGCTTCGTAACCTTCCTCAAGCATCATTACCGAGTTCTCACGCATTGCCACATCAAGGTTCGACTGCATCTTATCGATACCTAAGACGAATGTTTCGGCACCCGTGACATTCCTGTTCTCTGCGGCGTTTGTGTGTACGCAGATGAAGAGGTCTGCGTTGTTCTTATTCACGAAATCAGCACGCTCTTGCAGAGTTAAAAACACATCTTTCTTGCGGGTGTAAAGTACTCTTACCTCAGGGTATGAGTCCTCTATCTTTTTGCCGAGTAGCAGCGATACATCGAGGTTAAGGTTCTTTTCCTTTGATATCTTACCTACTGCACCTGCGTCGTGACCGCCATGCCCTGCGTCTATTACTACGGTAAAAGGCTTGTTCTGCAATGCTGTGTTAGCATTTTGAGCCGATAAAAAAGTAGTGGCTGACAATGCCAAAAATAAGATGATGATATTTCTTCGTACATTTACCATGTTACAAATTTATATTTTTTTTATAGTCTATACAATAATATTTAAATTTTATTTAAAAATTAATTAAATGTTCTTGCATAGTTTTGAAAAATATGCTAATTTTGTTATTACTTTCGATTTTCGACTTTCGATTTTCGACAATATATGACAGAAGAGTTTAAAAACGATGATTTATTAGTTGAGCAAGAGTTTTCGCGTTTGCTTGACGATTATAGCAAGACGTCTCACCGCCAAAAGGTTGAGTTGATTACTCACGCTTTCCATTTTGCGAAGGAGGCTCATGCCGGTATTCGCAGGCGTTCGGGTGAGCCTTATATTATGCATCCTCTTGCTGTGGCACGGATAGTTGTTAAGGAGATAGGGCTTGGTTCAACATCTATCTGTGCAGCTTTGTTGCACGATGTGGTGGAAGATACTGACTATACCGTGGAGGATATAGAGCAGCATTTCGGACATAAGATTGCTTCTATTGTTGACGGGTTGACGAAGATTTCAGGCGGCGTGTTCGGGCAACAGGCATCAATGCAGGCTGAGAATTTCAGGAAACTGCTTCTCACTATGTCGGAGGATGTGAGGGTTGTACTGATAAAGATTGCCGACCGCCTGCATAATATGCGTACTTTGCAGGCTCAGCCTATTGAAAAGCAGTATAAGATTGCCGGTGAGACGCAGTATATTTATGCACCTCTGGCTCATCGCTTGGGTTTGTTCCCCATAAAAACGGAATTAGAGGACCTCTCTTTCAAATATGAGCATCCTGATACCTATAAGCAGATATCCGACAAATTGGAAAAGGTGCGTGGCGACTATATGCACATATTCGAGCAGTTTTCTGCGCCTATCAGAGAGAAATTAGAATTGCTGGGCTATACCTTCGAACTGCATGCGCGGATAAAGTCAGTCTATTCCATCTGGAAAAAGATGAAAGCGAAGCATGTTCCTTTTGAAGAGGTGTATGACTTGCTTGCCGTGAGGATAATCTTCGATCCGAAAATGGATATTTCAGAAAAGGATCAATGCTGGATGCTTTATTCTGCTTTGACGGAGATGTATAAGCCTCACCCCGAGCGTATTCGCGACTGGATTTCCACCCCTAAGGCTAATGGTTATGAGGCTTTGCATGTTACGGTGATGGGGCAGGAGGGACAATGGATAGAGGTGCAGATTCGTACACGTCGTATGCACGAGATTGCGGAGAAAGGTCTCGCTGCCCACTGGCGCTACAAAACAGGTATTGATGGTGAGGACGAGACGGAACTGGATAAGTGGATACGAACGATTAGGGAAACATTGCAGAACCCCTCGCCAAATGCTATCGATTTTCTTGACACCTTCAAACTGAATCTGTTTGCCGAAGAGGTCTTTGTCTTTACGCCGCAGGGTGAGATAAAAACTATGCCTCAAGGGGCTACCGTTCTCGATTTCGCTTATCTTCTTCATTCTGAATTAGGCGAACACTGCATAGGCGCGAAGGTTAATCATCGTCTTCAACCGATGAACTATCAACTTTGTGGCGGAGACCAAGTAGAGATACTGACATCTTACACTCAGCATCCTACTCTGCAATGGCTTGAGTGGGTAACAACGGCCAAGGCGCAAGATAAGGTGAAGAAGTATCTCCGCAAGCAGGGTGTGCTGTCAGAGTCCATAGCAGAAGAAGAAGTACATGAGCCGAATACTATCAGCAAACAGAAGCATATAACCCTAACTGACGACAATATTAATATCATCTATCATCTCTCGCCTTGCTGCCATCCCATACCGGGAGATGAGGTGTTGGCGTTTATTGATGAGACGGGGAAAGTGATGGTGCATAAGGTCGATTGTGAAAAGGCGAAAACGCAAAAGACTCGTCGAGGTAAGACGCTTATTTCCGTAGATTGGGATACTGCAGGGGCTTACACCTATGAGCAAACAATAAGACTTGAGGGTATAGATAAGGTGGGAGTTGTTATACAAATGCTTTATAGTATAACCGAGAGTTTCCACATCAACATTACCGATATCCACTTTACCGCCAAAGACGGATTGTTCACAGGGACGCTTCAACTACAGGTGCACGGGATAATAGAACTGAGTAACCTGTTCAAAGAACTGAATAAAATAAAAGAAATTAAAAATATAGAACGCGTAAATTAGTTTTTGGCATAGATATTGAGTGTCATGAAAAGGTTGATTTTCTTTTCACTTTAAAATAATTTTAATTAATAAGATATGAAACGTAATTTATTGTTAAGTGCAATGTTGTTTACGGCTTGCACTTTGTTTGCTCAGCAACCTGTAATTACCTTTGACAAGACTGAGCACGATTTTGGTAAGATTCAAGAGGCAGATGGTCGGGTAACTACCGTTTTTGAATTTAAGAACGAAGGTATGGAACCGCTTGTGCTCTCTAATGTACGTGCTTCCTGCGGTTGCACAACGCCTACATGGACGAAGACTCCTGTTGAGCCGGGCGAGAAGGGTGCCATAACCGTAACTTATAATCCTAATGGTCGCCCCGGGCGTTTTCAGAAGACTATCACTATCACTTCCAACGCAACCGAGCCTACAAAGAAGGTGTTTATCAAAGGTGAGGTGATTCCTAAGGCTGCTAAGCCCGTGAACAAGTATCCGGAGAAGATGGGTGATCTCTCTCTTACGGCAAAGACTGCTAATTTCGGCGTCGTGAAGAAGGGGCAGACTGTCGATAAGGTTATTGAGTATGCTAACCTCTCGGAAGAGGAATTGAAGGTTGATATCTTTTATAAAGAAGATGAGTCGTTTGATGCACAACCATCACTGCTTAATGTCAAGAAAGGTGAGTCAGGTCAGTTGCTTATCCGCTTCGATACCGAAAAGGGAAATAAATACGGTCCGCAGGAAAGTGCTCTTTATGTGGTGGTTAATGGCAAGAAACAGGTGACCGATGAGTATAAGATTGTGGTAAAGGCGGATGTGGAAGAAGATTTCTCATCGCTCACTCCTGAGCAGTTGCAGAATGCTCCTATCTTAGAGGTCGCACCTTCTGTTGACCTTGGTGTTATCACTCCGGGCAAGAAAGTAAAGAAGAATATTTCTTTCAGCAATGCGGGTGCTTCTCCGCTTATCGTAAGAGCCTTGATTAATAGCAGCACTGATATGTTTACTGCTGCAGCCCGCGCCAACACTCTTAAGTCAGGAAAGAAAGGCAATATCGTTGTAGAGCTCAACGGCAAATTAGGTGGTGACAATCTGAAAGCAGGTGAGTATCACAGAATAATCACTCTTATCACCAACGACCCCAAGAATCCCAAACAGCAGATTAAGATTAATTGGGTAGTAGCGGAGGTTAAATAAGTAAATGGTCAATACCTTTCACTTTTCACCTTTAACTTTTCACCTTTCACTTTAAAGTAATGCTTCATCCGGAAAATGATTCTCAGTATGCGGGGTTGACGGTGAATGCGGGCGTAGAGGGTCAGCCTATTGTTAATCCCTATTTTCGTCCTGCGATGCGTAAGCCGCGTGAGAATGCCGACTATTATATAGCCGGCATTTTGCGCGGAGATAAGCCGATACTCGCTAAGGCAGTAACGCTTGTAGAGAGTAACCTCGTGTCCGACCAGCAGATAGCACAGAAAGTGATAGAGGGTTGCTTGCCTTATTCGGGCAAATCGATAAGAGTAGGTGTAACGGGAGTACCCGGCGCGGGTAAGAGCACTTTCATTGAAGCACTCGGTAATGATTTGTGCAAAAAAGGCAGAAAATTGGCAGTACTTGCTATCGACCCGTCGTCTGAACGGTCACGAGGTTCTATCCTTGGTGACAAGACCCGTATGCAAGAATTGTCAGCCAACAAAGATGCTTTTATCCGTCCTTCACCCTCGGCAGGTTCACTCGGCGGAGTGGCACGGAAAACGCGAGAAACGATAGTGTTATGTGAGGCTGCCGGATACGACACGATACTTGTTGAGACCGTTGGAGTAGGGCAATCTGAAACGGCAGCACACTCGATGGTTGATTTCTTCCTCTTGCTGCAAGTGACGGGTACGGGGGACGAGTTGCAAGGAATAAAGCGGGGCATAATGGAGATGGCAGACGGCATTGCTATTAATAAATGCGACGGCAATAATGTCGAGAAAGCAAGTGTCGCCAAAACGCAATTTCAAAACGCACTCGCGCTATTTCCGCCGACTGAATCGGGTTGGAAACCTTATGTCACGACTTGTTCGGCAGTGGAAAATACAGGAATTGAAGAGACATGGAAAATGGTGGAAGATTATATTGCATTTGCAAAACAAAACCACTTTTTTGATATTAATAGAACCCGCCAATCCAAATATTGGATGCACGAAACGATAACGCAGTATCTCTTAGATTCTTTCTACCATAATCCTGTATTAACTGACGAGATAGAGAAAGCCGAACAGAGAATACTTGATAACAAAGAGTCATCTTTTATAGCAGCACACAAACTTATTCAACTTTATGCCGACAACCAACACAAATAGAAATCGTAATAATCAGCAACCCGTGGTGGTAGGTCCGAGTGATTTAGGCAAATTACCACCGCAGTCGATTGATTTAGAGCAGACCATCCTTGGTGCGATTATGATACAGCAGGATGCGTTCGGAATAGTGAGTGACCTTCTCCGTCCGGCATCGTTCTACGATAATCGTCATTTCTATATCTATGCCGCGATGCAGTCGCTTGCTGCAATCGATCAGCCTATTGACTCGCTCACCGTCGTAGAACAACTAAAGCGTGATAGCGCATTAGAGAAAGCAGGCGGGGCCGCCTATATTTCCGGTTTGACTCTTAAGGTGTCGTCTGCAGCCCATCTCTATCGGCATGCGCAGTTGCTTGCACAAAAGGCGACGGCGCGTGACCTTATTCGCTTTGCTGCCGATATTGAAGATAAGGCATATTCTGAGGAGATGGATGTAGAGGATCTGCTACAAGATGCAGAGGATGGAGTGTTTGAGATCTCGCAGAGGAATCATAAGAAGGATGTAACGCAGATTGACCCTGTAATAAAAGAGGCATTGACTATAATAAGAGAGGCAGCGCAGAGCTCCGATAACATAACAGGCGTGAGAACAGGTTTCACCGAGTTAGATGCCGTAACATCAGGTTGGCAGAAATCTGACCTTATTATTATCGCAGCCCGTCCTGCTATGGGTAAGACGGCGTTCGTCCTTTCGATGGCAAAGCAGATTGCTGTTGACTTCAGGCAACCGGTGGCTATCTTCTCACTTGAGATGTCGAACAGGCAATTGGTTAATCGTCTAATGATGAATGTGTGCGAGGTGGAAGGCTCAAAGCTTAGAAACGGTAACCTCTCACGCGAAGATTGGGATAGACTGAATCATAAGGTCAATGCGCTGCTCGGGGCTCCTATCTATGTGGATGATACGCCCGGTCTGTCAGTCTTCGAACTGAAATCGAAAGCACGAATACTGAAACAAAAATATAATGTGTCGTGCATCATTATTGACTACCTGCAACTTATGTCTGCAACGGGTATGAATCCGGGGTCGCGAGAGCAGGAAGTGTCAATGATTTCGCGTTCACTCAAAGGTCTTGCCAAGCAACTGGATATACCCATCATTGCCTTATCGCAACTCAATCGTTCAGTGGAGCAGAGAGGCACGGGGGCGGAGGGTAAGCGCCCGCAACTGAGTGACCTCCGTGAGTCGGGTGCCATAGAGCAAGATGCAGATATGGTGATCTTTATTCACCGTCCCGAATACTATTTCCGCAATGGTTCAAAGTCCGAAGGTTACGATCAGAGTATGCTCGGTATGGCGGAGATAATCATTGCCAAGCATCGTAATGGCGCAACCAAAATGGTAAACCTCAGATTTAGGCAAGAATATGCAAAATTTGAGAATGCCACACCAAGTACCGGTTTCGATATGCCGACACCAAATGATTCAATATCTTCAGCAGAGAGTTTTGATAGTGGAGAACGTCTCCGAACGTTCGATTCTTCTCCCGCAGATGCTTTCTCGCCTTCCGCAGGCAATTATGTGTCCGATTCCGAACCCGTCGTCGCTACTCGCGGTTGGGGCGGTAATAGGATAGCAAGCGATATTCCCGCTTCTTCGAAAGTCGGCAAAGGTAAATCGGGAGTACCGTTCTGACAGATAGGACGAAAATTGAATGTCGCAAGTGGGGGCTAAATCATATATTACTAATATCTAATAATTTATCGCCATGAAAAACCTTATTCTTCGTACTTTGTGCGTTGCCTTTTGTTTATCGTTTTTTATGCCTGCTCGTGCATTGATGTCCGTAGGCAGTAGTGTCAATATCAGTAAGGCAGAGGGGGAGAGAGAATGTGCTTTCGTTGAGTGGGCACCTTTCAGTACTTACACTGACTATAATGTGTATGTCAAGAAGGAAGGCGGGAGTTATGTAGTGCTTGACCGACAGCTTCTCCGCAGTTATGGCTCTTATTATCGCGCTGATGCGCTTGGATTGAGTGCCGGCAATTACTATATGAAGGTTGTGCCTGTCGCCGATGATGTTGAGTTCGATAATGAGTCCGCAGAGACTGATGTACTAACCGTTTTGTCACACGATAGAAGCGGGTTCGCTCATTTCGGCAGGCAAGAAGGTGTAGGAGCCTATAATAACGACGGAACA
>FLNU01001372.1_pt1 | contig 22051 bp, 24 predicted proteins | sample 1140361 | NCBI WGS metagenome assembly FLNU01 (sample SAMEA3878206, study PRJEB12797) | bioreactor metagenome | biome: Moose rumen | place: Sweden | collected 2011-10 | reverse complement strand
TTATGACTAAACCAATTAAACAAAAACAATCGGTGGGGTTACGTACAATGTAAATCAATTTAGAGGTCAAAAATTAGAAAATGGTGAGTTTAAACTGACCGCAATAAAAACAGGAGAAACCATAACTTTCAAACAGCAACCTGAAGCAATTCCTGCTGAGGCAAACATAGCTTATAGCAGAAGCGAATATTACGATAAAAACGGTACTCTGATGCGTACAATCAAACCTGAAGTTAAATTAAGGGTCGATGATGGTCTTCTTTACGATGATAACTATTTCACTTTGACTGATATAATGGGCGCAACATTTAAATCTTCAAAAGAAGCAGTATCTAAAGTTACTTTGGAAGCTTGTCAGGATACTAATGTTGATTTATCTGCAAATGAGAGTAAGCTATTTGGCGACGATGCAAGAATTAAGCATGGGAAAAATAACCAAGTAATTCTTGATGAAAAAGATACCGCAGGCTTCTATGCAAGACTTTATAATATTAAAGGTAGAGGCGTTGCAGATCAAAAAGATTATGAGTAGTAAGAGTAAAACACAGGTAAAGTATAGTCTTTACCTGTGTTTTTTATCTTTCGCAAACATTACTTTACATTCTCACATAGCAATTGTTTAACTTCTTTGCGTTTTACTTTGCTGGTTGCTGTTCTTGGCAAGGCATTTTGTCTTACAACGATATTAATCGGACGTTTGTAAGATGCCAACTGTAATGACAAATTTTTAACTTCTTTATGAACGGCCGATTCTACTTCTTCAAAATTGGAGCAACTGTCCATGAGCTCCTGAGTCGGAACAATAACAGTTACAATTTCTTCGCAGCCGTCTTTTTCGCCGCCTGCTTTTGGCATGCCGACTACGCAAACTTCCGCAAACTTATCACTCTGCTGTAAAACAGTTTCAACTTCTTCCGGAAATACTTTCTTACCACCTGAAAGAACTATCATATTTTTGATTCTGCCTGTTATATAAAGTAATCCGTTACGAATTTCTGCAATATCACCGGTATGGAACCAGCCGTCAGGCTCTAAAACTTCATCTGTCAAATCCTGTCTGCCATAGTAACCCTTCATAACAGACGGCCCTTTCACAAGAAGTTCTCCTGTCTCAGAATCAATTTTTGCTTCATAAGAATCCAATACAGGGCCAACTGAACGTATATTATCCTGATTTGGGTTATTACACATAGAAACAACCGGACTTGTTTCTGATAATCCATATCCTTGGAATATTCTTACACCTATTCTTTTAAACCATGCTCCAACAACAGGATCTAAAGGTGCTCCACCAGAAATATATCCGAAGAAATGTTTTCCGTATAATCTGTGAATTGTTCTAAACATTAATCTTCTTATGTGGAATGGCATAAATGCCGCGAGTTGGTATTTGATATTAAACATCAATTTATATAAAGACGATTTTTTGCTTATTTCTGATTCAAAATATGATTTTAAAAGTTTCAAAAATGCAGGAACTGTAACCATAAAACGAATTTTCTTTTCCTGCATTATGTCCAATATGTCTTTCGGTTTCAAACTGCTTGTATAATATACGGAATACCCGTGAGTAAGCATCGTGAAAAATCCTACAGTCATTTCAAATAAATGGTTCATAGGTAAAATTGAAAGCAGACGCATTTCTTTATTTTTAGGCATCATGCTTTGTAAAACTTTTCTCATATCATACATTTGAGCAAGCATGTTTTTATAAGTCGTTTGTACACCTTTCGGAGCTCCTGTCGTTCCGGATGTATAAATAATCAATGCCGTGTCATGCAAAGGACGTCGACGCCATTTTGCACTGTAATTTGCCGGAATTGAATACAAACTTGGTGTTTGAGCGCTTTCGTGTTCAGATGCTTCCATTAGTATTATATTTTTTATCGAAGGTACTTTTTCTTGTAATTCCTTAGCCTTTTTATAATTTTTATTAGAGGTCATCAGAACCGTAGGCTCACAGCTTGAAAGTATAGAGGTTAATTCGTATATTGTTAATTTGTTGTCAAGCGGGACAATTGTTAAACCTGCAAGAACAGAACCAAAAACACAAACGCCATATTCAGGCAAAGATTCTGATAAAATTGCGAGTTTTTCTCCTTTTGGGATTTGTAAATCATTTATCAAATAAGCTCCAAGTCTTTCAGCCAAAAGACTTAACCCTTTATATGTAAGCTCATTCCAACCCCATAATGTTTTCATTCCCAGTGCAACTTTTTTTTGATTTTTTGTTGTTGTTTGTTCTAATAAAGAAAATATACTCTCATACTTCATATTTAAGATCCTCTTAAATCCCTACACAATACTTTAAGTAGCAACATATAACATCGCTACTCTAATTTTACATTAAAATTTGCGACATGCAAGTAAATAATTTTTACAGATTCATTTACACCGCAGTAATTGATCCAAAATATTTGAAGCTAAATGTTCACCTTTTTTTGCAGTCTGAGCAATTCTATCACACATATGTAAAAAATATTTTGTCATATTAATTTCATTTTCGCTTTTATATCCAGTCCAACCCGCAATATTATCACCTTTACAGTGAAAAAATTGAATCGTATCTTTAAAATTATCAAAAACCCTGACTATAGATCCGTCTTTCATTGGGATATCTGCAGTACGATATCCCTTTTTCTTTGCATAGTCGGCAAAATTATTTAAAACATTAATTTTTGCAGCTTTCATAACAGTCTCCTTTGAGAATACTAGATTACATTTAACAAATTAACTATTTCTCTGGTTTTTTACTCTATCCATAATTTCTTGGAATTCTTTTTCTTCTATTGTTTCTTTTTCAAGAAGTTCTCGTGATATTGCTTCAAGCATATCACGATTTTCCAATAATAAACGTTTTGCTTCTTCGTAGCGTTCATCTATTATTCTTTTAATTTCCGCATCAATTTCATATGCAACTTGTTCGGAGTAATCTCTTTGGTGTCCAAAATCTCTACCCATAAAAACGTTTTCTTGGTTTTTACCGTATACAACTGTTCCAAGTTTATCTGACATGCCCCATGCTGTAACCATTTTCTTTGCGGTATCGGTTACACTTTTAAGATCTTGAGATGCTCCTGTGCTTACACGATCTTTGCCATATACAATTTCTTCTGCTGCTCGTCCGCCCAGTGCCATTGTAATTTGAGCCAATAATTTTGCTTTGCTAACATGAACGCTTTCGTCTTTTGGTCTTGTCCAAGTAACGCCTAAAGCCATACCTCGAGGGATTATTGAGACCTTGTGTAATTCATTTGCATCAGGCAAAAGCTTGTCAATCAAGGCATGACCTACTTCATGGTATGAAGTCAGTTCTTTATCTTCGTCTGTAAGTACTCTGCTTTTCTTTTCAATACCAGCAATTACACGATCAATTGAAGCATCAACATCTTCCATATTTATCATTGATTTATTTTTTCTTGCAGCAAGCAGTGCTGATTCATTTAAAAGATTTTGTAAATCGGCACCGGAAAATCCAGGAGTTCTTTTTGCAAGAATTTTTAAATCTACATCTTTATCAAGCTTTTTGTTTTTAGCATGAACTTCTAAAATTTGTTCTCTACCTTTAACATCTGGTGCATTGATATAAATTTGCCTATCGAATCTTCCCGGTCTTAAAAGTGCATTATCCAAAATATCAGGTCTATTTGTCGCTGCAATAACAATTATATTTGTATTCACGTCAAAACCGTCCATCTCAACGAGTAATTGGTTTAACGTCTGTTCTCTTTCATCGTGTCCACCGCCTAAACCTGCACCACGCTGACGACCGACAGCATCAATTTCATCTATAAAAATAATACAAGGTTGATGTTTTTTAGCCTGTTCAAAAAGATCTCTCACACGACTTGCACCTACACCAACAAACATTTCTACAAAATCAGAACCTGATATAGAGAAAAACGGCACATTAGCTTCTCCAGCAACAGCTTTTGCCATGAGGGTTTTACCTGTTCCAGGAGGTCCGACAAGCAATACTCCTTTCGGAATTTTTGCTCCAAGTTTCATATATTTTTCGCCATGTTTTAGAAAATCAACAATTTCTTCAAGTTCTTTTTTTTCTTCGTCTATTCCCGCTACATCTTTAAATGTTGTTTTAACTTTCGAATCTAAAAGCATTTTTGCTTTGCTTTTACCAAATGACATAGCCTGACTTCCGCCCATTTGAACGGCTTTTGCCATAAAGGCCAATGAACCGAGTATTATAAGTGCAGTTAATATGTTCCAAGTCATTTTATTGGATTCTGGAGCTTTTTTAACATTAATATCCGCTCCTGAAGCATTTAATTTGTCCATTAATCGAGGGTCGCTTATTGGAATTTGAACTTTATACTGATACAATGGGGCTTTAGTAAAACCGGAATTTGGTGTCAAAAATGGGGACAGCGTATCGGTTTGTTCTCCTTTTTCTTGTTCAGATAGCTTAGGCTGTTCCTTAGGAATAGCTACAATCATATCATTATACTTTTCAATTTTCGAAAACTCTTTATTATCAAGTCTTTCTAAAAAATTGGTATAAGAAATCTCTGTAGTGCTTGTTTCAGGTCCTGTCATAAATATAGTAGAAATAAATACTATAACAATAATTGCAAGAATTACATACATACCTGTTGATTGACTTTTATTCATTTAAAATAACCTCTCTAAATAACTCTGAAATAATTATAACTTAAAAAGGTGAAAATGTGAAATTTTAACCTTCCATATTAAAAAAAATTACACTACAGGCTATTATATTGTCGTATCAATATGTTTCAATTGTTCTGTGTACGCACTTATTTTTATTTCACGAATGAAATCAACAATTTCATTAATATTTTTAATCATACTATCTATTTTAACTCTTAAATCAAGCTTCTGTGCTGGTGTAAGACCTTGAAGAAGATATTCTTCTTCATATTGAGATAATTTTCTTTCATAAGAATATTTTTGTTTTTCCAACGCAAAAATATTAGACTTAATATTTTGTCCCAATTTTAATAAAGGTTTTTTATAATCTTTTAATGGAACAAACTTTCTCCCATTGACAATAACTATATTTGTATTCATAATCCGCTCCTTTATAATTTTACTTTCATAGTAAAGATGGTAAAAAAATTTTTGCCACCCAATAATATAAGAAACATCAATCCAGTATTTTTTTTAAGCAAATAGTTTTATATTTTATTTATTTTTACATCTATTCACAAACCCGCAGGATAGGTTCTGCGGGTTTTACGGGGTTGTTGTTTATTTATGAATCACGGTAGGCGGGCAACTTACCCGCCGTAAAATTAAAATACAAAAAATAACAGAGTAAACATACATCCCAAAGATGCTGCACTGAATAAAAACCAAGTGTGCATTACTGGATGTTGATATGACCAAATTTCTTTAATTGTTGCTGTTGCATTAGAAATAGTTCTCATATTTTTACCTCTGTCTTAACTCTTAACATATCTATTTTCTACTTTTATCAAAAAATAACATCACCTGTTTGGTTGATTATTAGGCAGGTTTGAATTATTATCTAATTGTTATGAAAAAGGTTGAATTGTTAATGCCTGCGGGCAATATAGAAAAATTAGAGTATGCGGTAAGATATGGTGCGGATGCTGTATATTTAGGAGTTGTTGACTTCAGCTTGAGAGCAATGAGAAAAGGCAGCATTATTACACTTGAAAACTTAAAAGAGGCTGTCGATTTAGCTCACAAATTAGGCGCAAAGGCTTATTTGACACTTAATATTTTTGCATTCAATAAAGATATTAAACATTTGGAAGAATGTCTTGAAATCATTAAAGACTCAAATCCCGACGCAATATTAGTAAGTGATTTTGGTATTTTGAGGCTTTTAAGAAAATATATGCCGAATACTGACATTCATATAAGCACTCAAACAAACATTTTAAATTATGAATGTGTAAAGTTCTGGCAGGATATGGGTGCAAGCCGTGTTGTTCTGGCAAGAGAACTTTCTATTGCAGAAATAGCTGAAATTAAACAAAAAGTTCCGGATATGGAAATTGAATGCTTTGTTCATGGTGCTCAATGTGTATCTTTTTCCGGCAGATGTTTGCTAAGTGATTACTTTACAAAAGGAGAAAGAATTTCTAATCAAGGGAATTGCTGTCAACCTTGTAGATGGAGTTATAAACTTGTTGAAGAGACAAGACCGGGTGAATATTACGAAATCAACGAAGATTCGCATGGAACACACATTTTAAGTCCTAACGATTTGTGCTTAGTTAATCATTTAAAAGAAATGATTAATGCCGGTGTGGATTCATTTAAAGTTGAAGGGAGGACAAAGAGCTTATACTATGTTTCTGCGGTAGCAAAAACATACCGTAGAGCAATAGATGAAATCTATGAAAATCCTCAAGTTGACACCTCAAAATACTTTGATGAGTTGAAAAAAGTAGGCAATAGAGGTTATACTACAGGTTTTGCAATCGGTAAAGGTGCAGGAGGATACAGTTACGACCTGTCAAAAGGACTGGCAGGAGCTGATTTCTTATTTGAATTCCACGATAAAGACAATATAAACGGGGAAGAATTATATTTTGTTAAAATAAAAAATAAAATAAACCCAGGCGATGAAGTTGAAATCATTTCACCTGATGATCAATTTACTACAAAAATTCTTAATATCTATGATAAAAACGGTATTGAATTAGCTGTGGGCAACACCAATGCTGAAGTATACTTACAGCTTGAAAAAGCACCGCAAAACTACAAATACGCAATGGCTAGAACCATAGGAATAAAAGAACATGTTTATTAAACCTGATTATAATTTAAAAAATATATATGAAATTAATCTCGAAGAACTCGAACAAATCGGAATAAAGGGTGTTTTGTTTGATTTAGACAGCACTCTTATGGCCTCAAAATCGGGAGTTTATTCTGAAAAAACAAAAGAATTTTTAAAAAAGGTTCAAGAAAAATTTTTTATGGCAGTCGTATCAAACAACCATAATGAAAAATATATAAATAAAGTCAGTAAAATTTCTAATTTCCCGCTTCTTTTTAAAGCTTGTAAACCAAAAACCGAACCAGTTATAGAATTTTTAAAGCAACACAATATATCCCCAAAAGACTGTATTATAGTCGGAGACAGACCTCTAACAGATATCTTATGCGGCAAAAAACTTGGTTGTAAAACGATTCTGGTAGATTCTATTACTGCAGAAACAGAGCCGAAAATTGTTCGCTTTGTTCGTAAACTGGAAAGATTGAGTATAAAATAAATATTCAAAACTATTTATACTGAATATAATCTCGCCAGTAATTATCACCTTTTTGAACAGGTTTACCAACTCTGTTTTTAGAAACTACGTTAGTATAGTATGGTGCAACATTTTCAATTGGCCAATTGTATGGGCAATAATCTAAATTGCAGCCTGTAGTGTTAGCATTAGTGACTTTTTGACCAGGAGCTTTATGAGGTCCCTCACTACATTTATCACGTTTATTAGAACCATTCCGAAAAGCATCTGCATCACATAATACGAATTGCCCAGTATATTCACTGCTATTATCCGCAGAGTCTCCGTAAACCCATTGAGCCACCTGTTTGGCAGTCATAGGGACAAAAGCAAATATATCAACATTATACATATTTGGAGATGCTGTTCCGTTTACATCAACACAAATCACCCTTCCTTCGCTTTGAAAAGTCCAAATTCTCCCTTTAGAGTCTGTCCAAATACCACTATTATCACAATAAATTGTAGCATTGGCTTTATCACGTCTTGTCTGACCAAATGAATAAGGTCCCCCAAAAGAACCCCCTTCTTTATATAATTTTCTCAAATAAGTGGCTATTTTAGAATAAGTAACAGAGCGATACTTCTTACTACCGGAAATATGGGACATAAAACCAGATACCCATTTAGAAAAAGAAGATTTAAGAGCATATTCTCCAATATCTCCCTCTTCATTGTTAAAAAATGAACCAATCTCCTGAATATCACTATATGTCGTACGGAATTGAGATTCTAACAGTCTGCTTCTATAATTATAAGTAAGCGTAGGAATTGTCATCGCAGCAAGAACCCCCAAGAGACCTAATGTAATCATTACCTCCGATAAAGTAAACCCGAAAAGCTTTTTCATAAAATATACATCCTCATTTATACATTTATTATAAACTATTTTGAGACTAAAGTCCAGAGTATAAGATTAATACTTGTAGCAATACCAAATTTATAGTATCATATTGGAAAGAAAGTTAAGGAAGGTTGGATTATGGCAATAAAAAAAGTTTTACACTATGGTGAACCATCACTAAGAGAAAAATCAAAAGAAATACATAAAGTTTCAAAAAAAATAAACGATTTGATTCGTGACTTATTTGACACAATGTATGCGCAAAATGGTGTTGGACTTGCAGCCCCGCAAATCGGTGTAAACTTAAGAGTTTTTGTTATAGATGCTTCTACAAAAGAAGAACCACTTGAACCTATGGTTTTTATTAATCCTAAAATCATAAAAAAATCCGGTGCGGTAAAAAGCAGCGAAGGCTGTTTGAGTTTTCCTGAAGCATATACTAATGTCATTAGATACGAAAATGTTATGGTTAAAGCAACAAATGAACACGGAAAACCTTTTGTTATCGAAGCAAAAGGAGGTTCTCTTTTAGCAAGATGTATTCAGCATGAAAATGATCACTTGGACGGAATTTTATTTATTGACCACTGTTTAAATAGATTTGAAACTGAAGAAATTTTAAAAAAGAACAACCTGCCAAATCTTGAACCAGATAAACTCCTTGAAGAAATGGAGCTAAAAGAACAAATATGATAAAAATTATATTCTTCGGAACTCCGGATATTGGACTGAAATCACTGGAATATCTATACAATTCAGATAAAATAGATGTTCTTGCCGTTGTAACCCAACCTGATAAACCCGCAGGAAGAGGACATAAAATTCAAATGTTCCCCATTAAAAAATTTGCACTTGAACACAATCTTCCTGTATTTCAACCAAAATCTATACGCAAAGAATTTGATATTCAAAAAGAATTAAAAAAACTAGAACCTGACTTTTTTGTAACTTTTGCCTTTGGACAAATTTTATCGCAAGAGGTTTTAGATATTCCAAAATACGAAACAATAAATTTACACGCTTCACTTTTACCAAAATATAGAGGTGCAAATCCTATTCAACGTGCAATAATAAATGGAGATAAAGAAACCGGAATCTGTACAATGATAACAGAACTCGGACTTGATTGCGGAGATATTTGCCAAAAACTCATCATTCCAATTTCAGATACAATGAATTGCGAAGAATTATGGAATGAAATAGGAGAAAAGTCTCCAAAAATGATAGAAGAGACTCTAATACATCTCAAAGACGGTTCCTTAAAACCTGAAAAACAATGTGAAGATGGTGTTTGTATGGCAAATAAACTAACAAAAGAAGAATGCCAAATTGATTGGTCAAAATCTAATCTTGAGCTTCACAATTTAGTCCGTGGAGTATGCAGAAGTCCGGGAGCATATTTTAAATATCAAAATAAAATTATCAAAATCATAGAATCAAAACCAATCGAAGGAAATGCCAAACAGGGAGAAATAACATCGCACTCAAAAGAAGGTGTCGATTTCGGCTGTGGTAATGGCATCCTGAGACTTATAAAAGTTAAACCTGAGGGCAAAGGAGAAATGCTTGCCCGAGATTGGTACAATGGGATTCGGAGGAATTGATGACAACAAAAGGAATTCGTGGAGCTATAACCGTTGAAAATAATACTGTTGAGGCTATTCAAAATGCAACAAATACCCTGCTTGAAGTTTTAATTAACGAAAATAATATTAAGCCGGAAAACATTTCGCATGCTATTTTTACAACAACTAAAGATTTAAATGCAGAATTCCCGGCAAAATTTGCACGTATAAATTTCGGCTGGAATAACGTTGCAATGATGTGCTTTCACGAATTAGACGTTCCAAATTCTCTACCGATGTGTCTTAGAATTTTAATTGTTTTAAATTGCGAAAAAGATTTTGAACCTAAATTTGTTTATCTGAAAAATGCCGCAAATTTAAGAAAATAATTTTTTGAATTAAACTTTTTCAAATTCTGAAATCGAAGGATCTAACAAACGTCTGCCGACATTATCAAATGAAATTGAACAAAGGGTTTTATTTCCATATTTAATAATTTTTTCGACTACTCCTCGCCCATACTTTGGATGAGAAACCGTATCTCCCTGACTAAAATTATAAATAACATCTTCTTCAACCGTTTCAGACTCAGCAGGATAAACCGGGACAACAACAGGATTTTCTTCTTCTGACAAGCTAACTTGTTCATTAGAACCCGCAGATTCATCAAAATAATCTAAATCATCTTCAGTAAGTTCTAAGTCATTCAAATCAGAGTCTTTTTCATTATTATCATCATCAAATTCATCTGCATCAACAATTTCTTCCGGTGTAATATCTTCTGAAATATTTTCTTCAAAGTCCACATCCTGCGCACTTTCTTCTATTGAAAGATCATCCCCAACTGCTTCCTCAATCTGCTGCTCTTCTTCTTGCAGTGAAATGTATTCATCATTTGTACTCCCTAAAACTTCTGAATTTTGGTTGATATTATCTTCCACATTTTCAAAAATGGATTCTTCTTCATAATCTTGCCCATTCGAAAAGATGGTCTTCTCATTCACAGGAATTCCTTCGTTATTTACAAGAAGAAGTTCTTCAGTCACCGGAACAAATTTAAAATGTTCACCAAATACATCATCCTTAGTTAATGCCAATTCTAAATCATAAATATTAACAATGAATGGTATATCATGTGTCAAATTTCCATAAACAATACACTCACCCGTATTTAATTTATTGATAAATGACATATACGGACTGAATTCATTATCCAAATTCTTTGGAGCAAAAAGGATAATATTTTGAGCATGTTGTTTTAATTCTTGTGCGTATTTATATGAGCTGCTTACAAGAGTTGTTGTAAATACATGATTATTATTTATATATGATTTTAAAAGTTTTTTGTCAGAATTATAATCATTTAAAGGTAAGAATAAATATATATATTTATCAAATTTATCCAACTCTCCCAGAATAAATTTAGCAACTACATTTTGTAATTCGTCGCCAACATTATGAATATCAACAATTGAACAATTTTTCTCTTCAATTAATTTACTAAAATTAAGAAATTCTTCTTTTGTGTTTGCAAATATATTTTCATCTCTATATTTTAAAAGTTTATTTTTTAATAATGCCAATTCAGGCATCTGGTTTTCTTTATATTGAGCAGAAACGACATCAACAAAACTATCAATAGGAAGAAAACGATATTCTAATGTATCTATATATTGCTGAACACTATAAAAAATATCCTGAATTACAGCCTTCGTTTTTACATCAATATCTGCAAGTTCAAAATCAAACAAAAAATCAATAGTTTCAGAGTTCAGAGGCAACTTAAAATCTTTAGAAAATTCAATTTTCGGATACCCCTCAAATAAATTTTCATAATCTATAATGACAGATTTTTCTTTCGCCTGAAATAATTGACGAACACAATTTGAAATAAAACATGCCTTATCAGAATTTCTTTCAACATATACTGCCAAATTATTTTCGAAGATAGACATATCAACCTGCAGGATTTCTTCCTGTTGAGCAAGATTACCTATTTTCAATGCAGATTCGACCGGAAGAATTTCTAAAAGTTCGGAAGCTTCCAACATAGATAATTCTGAATCCATGGCAGGAATTGAACCATCATAATCATCAACAACTCCATCAGAAGTAAAAGTAAATAACAATTTTGCTATTGCATAATTTTGAACATGGTCAGATTTAAGATTTACAAACTGCGCAACATAAGACTTTTGAGCAGTTCCTAATACAATAAACCCTCCCAATACCGCAATATCACCCTCTTCATATGATAACTTTACCAAGTTATTCTTTATTTCAAGTAATTTCATTTACTCCCTCGCTATATGAATGAATTGTACCATGAATACTCAAAAATCATGAACAAATATTAAGTTAATTAACATTTAACAAATGGTTATAAATATCAATAGTCAAAGGACAAATAGCTAATTCTCTATCTATAAGACTCTTTATTGTTTCTTTATAACTTTCAAACATCGCTTTATCAAGATTTTTTTCTTCTTTTATATATCTTTTAGCTTCTTTAAGATAGTTTTCATCACGAGTTAAAGGCTCTATTTTATCTGCAAGAAAAATTATTTTTTCAAAAGGAGTCATGTTCAATTTGCCCAGAGTATGCCATCTTATAGAAGAAATTATTTCCTCATCTTCAACCCCAAATTCCTTTTCTGCCATATAAGCACCTACAGGAGCATGGAGTGTTTTATTACTAATTATTTCCATAGAATCGACTTTTATATTTTTTCTTATTATTTGTCGTAATTCTTCATCCGGAAAACATTTTGCACAATCATGTATCAAACCTGCAATATAAGCTTTATCAGAATCTAAACCAAATTGAAATGCAAGCTCTTTGGCACATTGCGCAGTTCCAAGAGAATGTTTAAATCTTTTTTCAGTTAAATTAATTTTTAACCAATTTGTTATTTCTTCTGTACTAAGTTTTGTATAATTCATTTTTTCTTATATAATCCCCGACTTTTGTTGGTAAAAAATTTTCTAAATCTTCACCATTTTTTATTTTATAACGCAATTCTGTAGATGAAATATCTTCAAAAGGGAGAGACTGAAATTCAAAATCGTATCCCTTCTGTCTTAAAATATCATACTCCGAAATATTAAATTTGTCTTCCCTTTGAAAAACCAAAAATTTAACCAGTTTTTTTAATTCATCTGCCCGATACCACTTTTCAATATTTTTAAAAGCATCCGTTCCTATTATAAAATTTATTTTATTTTCTACATTGTATAATTCATAGAATTCGCAAATCGTTAAATAAGTATAAGACTTGCCTCCTCGTTTATATTCAATATCTGAAACTTCAAATTTTTCATAATTTTGAATTGCGAGTTTTACCATGTTTAAACGATGTATAGACATACTTGAATCAATGATTTTGTGTGGGGGTTCAAAAGCAGGAATAAACAGAATTTTATCAAAATCTCCCGAAAGAGAATTCGCAACTCTTAAGTGTGCATTGTGTATAGGATTAAATGTACCTTGAAATACGCATAGCTTCATAACAAAATTTTACCTAAACATAACTTAAAAATGAGGATAATCCTCCATAAATTGCCAACCATCATATTCTAAAAGACGAGAACAATATGCCTGATTTTCTTTACATTTATCTATTATATCATCTCTTGTTGTTGAACTGTCTCTAAGGCCGTCTCCATAAGTTCCCCAGAAAATATTATCGCTTCCAAAATATGTAGCTCCGTTACCAAAACAAAACAAAAACATAAATTCGTCATTACCCAACCTATTTGGACCTTTTTTGCCGTTAACATCATAAAGCATATCAAGACATCCTCCGACATATGAATTTTTTAAACTACTGCCATCTTGATAAAATATTGTCCAATCATTAGAAGATTCTGTAGGACTTTTGACCATAGTATGCCCCATATAATGATCTATATTTTCCATATACCAACTATAAGCAGCCCTTTTATCCGCAGGTTTTTTCATATCTCTAAAAGACCCCTTTTCTATTTCCATTTCAGAAATAGCATTATCCATTTTGCTATAGAAGTACTTTATTCTTGTAGAATATTCATGCTTTGTTTTCTCATAATACAAATTAGGCAAAGTTAAAGCTGCAATAACACCCAAAAGTGATATAACTATCAAAACCTCTGCTAAAGTAAACGCAAAAACTTTTTTCATAAATTCAACTCTTATCTCTTAACTACATAAAACATTTTATCATATTTTAAACTTAACTACAAGATTAACTTTACAAAACCATAAAATATTTTATAATGATGAAATAGTAAATTAAAGGGAACTATTATGAGAATTGCGCAAAATTTAACAGAATTAACAGGGAATACACCCCTTGTAAAACTAAACAGACTTAATGATACAAATGCTGAAATCGCACTTAAATTAGAGTATTTTAATCCGGCAAATTCAATAAAAGACCGCCCGGCACTTCAAATGATACTTGATGCAGAAAATGCCGGGAAAATCAACAAAGATACAGTTATTATTGAGCCTACAAGCGGTAATATGGGAATTGGTTTATCAATGGTTTGCGCAATTCGAGGATATAGAATTATTCTCACTATGCCTGAAAGCATGTCCATTGAGCGCAGAATATTAATGAAAGCGTACGGTGCAGAACTTGTCTTAACTCCGGCTAAGGACGGTATGAAGGGAGCTGTAGATAAAGCAAATGAACTTCATAAACAATATAAAAATTCATTTATACCTTCACAATTTGATAACACCTCAAATCCTAAAACGCATTATTTAAATACTGCAGAAGAAATATGGCGTGATACAGACGGCCAAGTAGACATTTTTATTGCCGGTGTCGGAACGGGAGGAACAGTTTCAGGGGTTGGTAAAAAATTAAAAGAAAAAAATCCTAATATAAAAATTTATGCAGTTGAACCGGAAACTTCCAGAATATTGTCCGGCATAAGTGTAGGACCACATAAAATCCAAGGGATTGGCCCGAATTTTGTTCCTAAAAATTATAATTCAGATTTGATTGATGAGGTTATTGCAGTATCGAATGAAAATGCTGCAAAAACAGCAAAAAATTTAGGGACAAAGGAAGGAATTTTGGCAGGTTTTTCAGGTGGAGCAAATGTTTATGCTGCAATTGAAGTTGCAAAACGGCCGGAAAATAAAGGCAAACTGATTGTTACTGTTCTGCCTGATTTTGGTGAAAGATATTTGAGCAGTGAATTATATCAGCAATGCTAATTACTCTCTTTAAATAAAAATTTAACCATAACGGAACAAAATGCCGGAATTGAAGATATTACAACAAGAACAGGCACAATGCTTATTGCTTGCGCCACAAAACCTATAAAAGACATTGCAATAGCAACAATTCCCCATGAGAAACCGTTTATAAAACCACCAATTATACTTTTATATTGAGGCAAAACATTTTGCGCAAGATTCATTGTTATTGGTGTTGCAAACATAGTAACAAAACCCATTACAGCAAAAATAATGAATGAAAGTATAGGCATTGTCCTATAAGTCATCATAAATAAAATCATCATAGGAAATGTAGTTATCATAGAAAAATAAAATACATTTTCTGTTCCGATTTTTTTCTCAAATTTGGGACTTATGAGAGATGCCAAGCCTCCCAAAAATATAAAACCAAAAAGAGCCATACCTATTTGAAATTGACTGTAACCTTCTGCTTTCCACAAAAATGGTAAAAGTATTGAACACGAAGTCTGAATCAAAGATTTTAACATTGCAATTACATTCAAAATATTTAATTTTCTGTTAGATAAAATATCTTTTAATGCTTTTATAAAATTTATTCTTTTGGAACCGGCATTTATTAAAAATTTTGGAACCATTTTAAACATTAGAAAAGCCCAAATAACACCAATAAAAGCCAAAAATGGCATTTTATTAAGGCCAAAATACTGTGCAATTGCAGAAGAAAATAATGGGCCCATTGAAAAACCTAAAGTCCCGCAAGCGATAAATATTCCCATATTTCGAACAATATCAGAGCTTGAAAATTTTGAAATCAAACCCAAAGACTGCGGGTGAAAAAGACTTGACCCCAAACTTCCTAAAATAATACATAAAATCATTAACCAAATACTATTAGCAGCAGGAGCTAGAGAAATAAATATTGAAGTACAAATTAATCCCCAAAAAATTAAAGCACGTTTTCTCATATTATCTGCAAAAAAACCAAAAAACGGCTGCAAAATAGATGAAAATATATGAGAGCAGCTTAAAATAATCGTTGCAACAGGCATCGAAATTTTTACCTGTTCAGCAATAAATGGCATAATAGGATTTAAAAAACCGGTATAAATATCATTTATAAAATGTGCGCCACAAAACCAAATCTGGGGTTTTCGCTCTTCATCATTGTAAACCATAGTCTTATTTTTACATTAAAATTTACAAAAATCAATTTTAATAGCAAAAAATTGTATTTTGGTGTTTAATACCACTTGTGGAGGTCTTTAATGAAAATAAATTTTACACCTATAAAATTGTATTCAAATAATTGCCCATCTAATAATAAGACGGTGTTCAGAGGTTATGAGAACTATACGGATTGCTTTTCAAATTCATTGAACTACGACGATGATAAAGAGAGAATATATGGCGCAAATTGTGATTACTATGGAGAATTAGTAGAAGATATACTTTTATCACAAAAAGGCTATAATCAAAAGCTTAAAAGAGAACAAGCAGAAAATCATTATTTATTAAATTCTATTATTGGGGATGATGACGACGAAAGTGATGATTTTATAGAAAGATTTACCTACTAATCCCAAGGCTTAACGAGATATTTAATAGCGTTACCTTCTATATGTTGCTGCATAGCGTATTCAACCCTTTCAAGCGGTAAAACACCTGTTATCAATTTTTCAACCTCGACTTCACCTGAAGAAATATATTCAAGAGCCTTCCTGAAATACTTAGGAGTATGATGAAATACACTCATCATTTTGATATCACCATAATGAATTTTAGTAGTATCAAAAGTTACGGTAGAGCCTGATTTACAACCGCCAAAAAAGTGAACTGTCCCGCCAGGTCTTACACAAGAAAAAATTTCTTCCCAAATTTCAGGTAAACCAACACATTCTATTGCAACATCAAGTCCCTCACCTTCATCTGAAAAACTTTTAAATATTTTTTGCGGATTCGGATATTTTTTCAAATCTACAATTTCATCTGCATGCGAAAATTCTTCTGCTACCTTCAATTTTATTGGATTTCGACCTGCAACGATTACTCTTGCGCCCATAAGCTTAGCAATACGTGCAAACATCAACCCTATAGGACCTATTCCAATAATTCCAACACTTTGACCGGGTTTAATTTCTGTACGATAAGCACCATGAACAACATTCGCTAAAGGTTCACAAAATGCAGCTTTATCAAAACTTAAATTTTCGGGTAATTTTAACATATTTTTCTCAACTATTCTTGCCGGAACAGTTATATATTGTGCATAAGCACCATTTAAAAGATTTAAATTTTCGCATAAATTATACTGTTCATGCCTGCAATAAAAACACTCTCCGCAAGGCGCAGAATTTGCAGCAACAACACGATCACCGATATTAAAACCCTCCACGTTGCTACCAATATTTTCAATAATTCCCGCAAATTCATGTCCAAAACCGGATGGAACTTCTTTTATTAAAACAGGATGTCCACGACGAAATGTCTTAACATCCGTACCGCAAGTAAGTGCTGCCATAACCTTTACAACAACTTCCCCTTCTTCAGGCTGTTTAACAGGAACTTCTTCAAATCTTATATCTTTTGGACCGTAATATTGAATCGCTTTCATCGTTTTAACCTATCTTTATATATGCTTTCAAAATCTTGTTTGAAACAGTATCATCAATGGCTTTTTGAACTTTTTCTAACGGATAAACAGTAGATAACCCTTTTACTTTTATTTTTTTATCTTTTAAAAGTTCAATAGAGTCTTTCAAATCTTTAGGCGATGGAGAATAACTTCCAAGAACTGTTAGTTCTCTGTAATAAATTTCATTATTAGGGTATCCGCTATTTAATGGGGTTGAAGAAAATACCAAAATTTTTCCACCATCACGAACATATTTCAAAGCTGTAGGTAAAGCTTTGTCTGAGCCGGAAGTCATAAACACAGCATCTGTTCTAATACTTTCGCACATGTCGTTAACATTAAAAGCTTCTATTCCAAGACTTCTTAGTAACTCTACACGTGAAGAGATTAAATCACAGCCTATTACATTCATTCCGAAAGCTTTAAGTGCTTGAGCCATAAGTATTCCTATAGAACCAAGACCTATAACCAGCGCTGTAGAATTTTCCTTCAAATTCGCACGTTTAACCGCTCGAATACAACAGCCTAAAGGTTCATAAAATGCAGCTTCGTCTTCTGTCAAATTTCCAGGTTTTAAATATGCAACATTTTGTAAATGTTCTTCTGATACATAAACAAATTCACTGAAACCACCCGGAATAATATTAGTTTCTTTAAAATGACGACACATAGAAACATTTCCATTTTTACAATACTCGCATTTCCCACAAGGTATATGATGAGATGTTACAATTACATCTCCGTATTTAAAATTTGCGTCGGAATTTATTTCTATAATTTGTCCAACAATTTCATGACCTAAAACAGTTCCGTCTTTTTTTAGATGTTGTTTTAGTTTAACAATATCAGACCCGCACAAACCACTTCCGAGAACTTTTACTAATGCACCTTTTCTGTTATTTAGTACTTCATTTTCCCGTTCTTTGACTATTAAAATATCATTTTGGATTTCTGCAGCCTTCATTCTTCCTCCAAAAATATTTTATCATAAATGAAAAAATGAAGATATCATTGTCGCCATTTTGACATTTATAAACTTTTATAGTAGGCTTTACATATTGTAGAGTATGATTATGAACAAGAAAGTACTTTTAACTGCAATAATAACTTCATTTTTGGGTACAACATTTTGTTTTACTCCGTCTTGCAGTGCAAAAATGACAAAAAAACAGCAAAAAGAAGCATCTTATATGAAAGTTGCGCAATCCGGAATTGAAGAAGAACAATACGATATTGCAATTGAATACTACACAAAAGTTATTCAACTAAATCCATATAACTCTGAAGCGTATACTAAAAGAGGAAATGCAAAAAATCTTTTTGGTCTTTATAAAGAGGCCGTGGAGGACTACACAAAAGCCCTTGAAATAGATCCGGGAAGAGAAAATGCTTATTATAACAGAGGAATAGCAAAATCTAATTTGAAAGCTTATGACGAAGTTATTGAAGATTACACTAAAGAATTAGAACTAAACCCAAATAATGTTAATGCATATCTAAACAGGGGTACAACCGAAGTTATTCTTGAAAAGTACCAAGAAGCAATCGAAGATTTTACAAAAGCTATTTCATTAGATAAAAACAATGAAAATGCTTATTACAACAGAGGACTGACAAAAAGGAACAGCAAAGATTACAAAGGCGCTATTGAAGATTATACAAAGGTAATTGAGCTAAATTCAAATAACATTGATGCGTACAATAACAGAGGAGTTGCAAAATATTATTTGAAGGATTATAACGGAGCAATCAAAGATTTTTCTAAGGTAATAGATTTAAACAAAAATTTCAAAAGAGCCTATTATAACAGAGGATTAGCATATTTAGGCTTGAAGAAATATGAAGACGCAATTGAAGATTTTACACGTGAAATTACTATAAATCCTAAAAATGATTTAGCATATTTTGATAGAGCATTAGTAGAAAATAAACTCGAGTATTATCAAGCAGCGATAGACGATTACACAAAAGCAATTGAATTAAGACCTGATAATGCAGATTATTACACCGGACGAGGAGCTTTAATAAGTAAAACAAACGGAGACTTGAAAAAAGCTGAAGAAGATTTAACAAAAGCTATAAAACTTGATAACAAAGATACCGAAAAATATCTTATACGTGCAATTATATATTGTAAAGAACAATTATATCTTGCAGCCGTTGATGATTTAAATATTTTACTAAACATAGACCATGAGAATGCACAAGCAAAAGAACTTCGTTCATTTGCAATCAAATCTTTAACTGAAGAAGGGAAATAACTGGACTTTTTTTTTTAAATCCATTAAATTAATCCTATGTCGGGTATAGATATAAGAAATTTTTTAAATAATTTTTCTCCACAGCAAAAATTGCTTATGGCAAAAGGTCAATTTAATGCGGGGGTAAACCAACCTTCAACTACGTCTTCGTCAAATCCTCCAACCATACCTGCGCAAAATACACCGGCAGAATCAGCTCTAAAAAATAGCCAAAGCCTTCAAATGAATACCCTAAAAAGCATCGACCGCTCAATATATGCTAAAGATCTTATGCAAATGCCCAAAAACATAAACGAATTTGTATATATGGTTCAACGAGGTCTTTCTACCTCTCAATTTAACAAAATGTTTTCAAGCCAGCTTTTAGCGCAGAGAAATTCCTTATCCCAAATACAAGCCCAAATTTTAGCACAATTACAAGATATAGAATCATCTACAATGCAGCAAGTTGTGCAAAATCAACTAAAAACACAACTCCAAACATCATTAAAAAATCTTGATATTTTGTCAAACGGAATGATAAATCTTGCACAAATATCTGCATTTATACAACAAAACGGCAAAGAAGCGCTTACAAAAATTATTATGACGATGACTGAAGCTTCAAAATCCGGAATAACAGATCTTTCTCAACTAAAAGACATGGCAAAGTTGATAAATGCAAGCATTGCTGTAGCTTCAGAAAACGACCCCGTAAAAAACTTGAAACTTTTAATTCTATTATACCTGCCATGGCTACCGTTAAAAGATGGAGTAGGATTTGAACTCGAAATCGAAGCTCAAAATAAAGAAAACTCCGGTGGTAATAGTGTTTTGACAGTAACAATTACAACCGTCAACTATGGAGTCGTTATAGCAACACTTGCTCTCGAAACTTCAAATTCTGTACAAATCGCAATTGAATGTAATGACAAATTTCCTAAAAAAGAACTTGACGAACGAATTAATGACGAAAGAAAACACTACTCCATAAGTACAAACACAATTTTCGCTGTTAATAAAGATTTAAAACCTAAAACAACTAAAGCAAGCGCAAACATAAATATGGCCGAAACAAATGAAATAAATCCATATTTACTCCTTATGGCGCACACAATAATAAAACACGTAATTGATATTGATAATAATACCCAGATAAATATTTAATTTTTGTGCGAGTTTACGCATTGATAAACCTTTGCGCAATAAAATGATTTTAACTTCTTCGTATATGTTTATCATAACAATAGTTTGTAATAAAAAACAAATATGGACAAATTTAATCCGGCAAATACGATTTTTTATTCGCTGGATGAAAGTTAAATGATTTTATGTTATTAATATCATATGTTTGGTTTTATAAAAGATAGGTTTGAGAATTTAAAACAAGCGGTTTCTAATACAACAAAGTCACTTGTGGATAACGTTTTGGCAAACGTTGATGAAACAGAAGAGCAGTATTCGGAATTTGCACTTGAAGATATTGAAGATACGCTGATTAGTGCTGATTTAGGAGTTGGTTATGCTGCAGAACTCGTGGATAATCTTCGCACCAAAAAGAGTGCAAAACCGTCAGAATTAAAGAATTATCTTCGTGAAGAATTTAAAAAAACACTTTCTGGCGCAGGAAACACTGAACTTAACTATAATGATGGCGAATTGAATATTTATTTTATCACCGGTGTAAACGGAGCAGGGAAAACAACCTTGATTGCAAAAATGGCATATAGATTTAAACAGGATGGCAAAAAAGTTCTTATTGCCGCAGGGGATACTTTCAGAGCTGCAGCAGAAGAACAACTTAATATTTGGTCTAATCGTGCTGGCGCAGATATTGTTCGAAGAGACAAAGCAGACCCTGCATCTGTTGTTTTTGAAGCTATTGAAAAGGCTCAAAAGGAAAATTATGACGTAATTTTGGTTGATACTGCAGGACGTTTGCAAAATAAATTTAACCTTATGGAAGAATTAAAAAAGATTAAAAAAGTTATTGATAAAAAATGTCCTCAGTCACTTAGAGAAAGCATCCTTGTTATTGATGCGAATACAGGTCAAAACGGTTTACAGCAGGCAAAGGTTTTTTCAGAAGCTGTAAATTTGACTTCTGTTGCATTAACAAAGCTTGATGGCAGCGCAAAAGGAGCAATTATTTTAGCGATAGCAAAGGAAATGAAACTTCCTGTAAAATTGATTGGAGTCGGTGAAAAAATGGAAGATTTAAAGCCATTTAACGCAGATGACTTTATTGAAGCATTGTTTGAATAAGAATACACTCCCCTTGAGGGACACTAGCCGAACCGGTGAACTTGTAAACCGTGTGAGACTG
>FLNU01000571.1_pt1 | contig 22069 bp, 19 predicted proteins | sample 1140361 | NCBI WGS metagenome assembly FLNU01 (sample SAMEA3878206, study PRJEB12797) | bioreactor metagenome | biome: Moose rumen | place: Sweden | collected 2011-10 | reverse complement strand
GGGTGACGACCTTCCTGTGGAGAATGTGAGTTGGGACGATTGCCGGGAATTCATCGGCAAGTTGAATGTGCTGACGGGTGCGTCGTTCCGCCTGCCTACCGAGGCCGAGTGGGAGTTCGCTGCCCGTGGCGGCAACAAGAGCGTTGGTTGCAAGTACAGCGGTAGCGACACGATAGGCGAAGTGGCCTGGTACGATGGAAACAGCAGCAACAAGACCCATGCCGTGAAGTCAAAACGTCCCAACGAGTTGGGCCTGTACGACATGAGCGGCAACGTATGGGAATGGTGTCAGGACTGGTACGGCGGTTACGGCAGTGGTTCCCAGACGAATCCTACGGGTCCTTCCTCGGGCTCTAGCCGCGTGAGCCGTGGTGGTAGTTGGTTCCGCGATGCGGGGTGCTGCCGGGTGTCGGATCGGGACAACTACTCGCCAGGCCGCCGGCGCTTCAACCTTGGGCTCCGCCTTGCCCTATAGTTCTTCCTGAAAAAAGAAGAAAGAAAAAAGAAGAAAGAAGAAAAAGAAAGAGAGCAATCAGCAGAAGCCGTTATCGGAATGCCCTCCGAAAATGGGGCCTCAAGCCCCCGAGAGGAGGGCGTTCCAATAACGGCGCGGAAAAATCCCCCTTACTCGTTATTTTAGTCAAGAGTCAAGAGTCCCATTGCCCTGGGAGCGCGGGCTGGGACCGCGGACGTCCTCGTCCGCACTATCAAAGACCTCCCCGTCCGCACTATCTAAGACCTCCTCGTCAGCAGAAAGAACCGAAGGAACAGCGAGAGCAATGCCGAACCACGTTTGAGCATTGCCGAGTCGTGACTGAGGAAGACAAAGTCAACCGAAGGGGGCGCGGGCGGGACGCCCTCCGGAACATTCCATTGCTGGGAACAAACGGACGACAAACAAGGTGATAGTACCGAATCAGAGTGCTCATAAAGTATATATTTATGTTCCTTTCTTCTTAAGGATGTGAAATACAGTGATTTTTTTAGCGTTTATTTAATGCATATCTAAATAATTATTCATACCTTTGTACATTTGAATATTAAACAGTAGTTATTATCATTTGGTCAAGGGTCGAGAGTCAAGGGAAAGTTTAGAGGTTAGAGGTTAAAGAACGAATCCTCATTTTCTCTTTTTCTCAGGTGTCTCAAATTACTGCGGACAGGGACTATAGACCTTAGATTCAAGATGTATTTTTCAATTTAGTAATAATGACAAAATCACAAGTTAAGCCAGCCATTGGTAAGTTGGGAATTATGGTCGTAGGCTGCGGAGCAGTCTCCACCACGTTCATGACAGGCGTGCTGATGACCCGTAAGGGCCTCGCCAAGCCTGTGGGTTCAATGACACAGTACGACAAGATTCGTGTCGGTAAAGGTGGCGATAAGCAGTACCTGCCCTATAAGGACATCGTACCCCTTGCTGACCTGAACGACATCGTGTTTGGCTGTTGGGATGTCTATCCCCAAAACGCCTATCAGGCAGCAATCTATGCCGAGGTACTCAAAGAGAAAGACATAGAACCCGTACGCGACGAACTGGAGAAGATTGTGCCCTTGAAGGCCGCCTTCGACAAGAACTATGCCAAGCGCCTCGACGGAGACAACGTCAAGCCGTGCAAGAACCGCTGGGAAATGGTGCAAGCCCTGCGCGAAGACATCCGCCGCTTCAAGGCCGATAAAGGCTGCGAGCGCATCGTGGTGCTTTGGGCAGCGTCAACGGAGATCTACGTTCCCGTCAGCGAGGAAGTACACTACCGTCTCGCCGATTTCGAAGCCGCCATGAAAGCCGACGACCGTGAGCATATCGCCCCGTCCATGTGCTATGCCTATGCAGCCCTCAGCGAGGGCGCACCCTTCATCATGGGAGCACCCAACACGACCGTTGACATCCCCGCCATGTGGGAGTTGGCCGAGAAGACCAAGATGCCCATTGCCGGCAAGGACTTCAAGACAGGCCAGACACTCGTCAAGTCGGGATTTGCCCCCATCATCGGAACACGCTGCCTGGGACTCAGCGGATGGTTCTCTACCAACATCCTCGGCAATCGCGACGGACTGGTGCTCGACGAACCCGCCAACTTCCGCACCAAGGAAGTGTCAAAACTCTCCACACTCGAGACCATCCTCAAGCCCGACCAACAGCCCGACCTGTACGGACACGGAAACCACGATGACACCCAGTACTACCATAAGGTGCGCATCAACTACTACCCGCCCCGCAACGACAACAAGGAAGGCTGGGACAATATCGACATATTCGGATGGATGGGCTATCCCATGCAAATCAAAATCAACTTCCTCTGCCGCGACTCCATCCTTGCCGCTCCGCTCTGTCTCGACCTCTGTTTGCTGAGCGACCTCGCTGCCCGAGCCGGACGATACGGCACTCAACGCTTCCTCAGTTTCTTCCTGAAGTCACCGATGCACGACTACACCCAGGGCGAAGAGGCTGTCAACAACCTCTACCAGCAGTACACAATGCTGAAAAATGCCATCCGCGAAATGGGTGGCTACGAGGCCGACGAGGAAATCGATTAGCAGAACGAAGACCCCATCAGCGATGACGCCGTCTGCCCGACCACATCTTTCCTGTCTGGATGTGGTCTGAGGCAGACGGCTCTCTGCTATTGAAGTGAAGTGATTGGAAAGAAGGTTAACCTTGGTCGTGACGACACTGTGCCGCAGTTGCAACTGTGAGGGCTTACGGTTGCAGCGACACTGCGCCCCTCGCGGTGGAATTGTATTTACTACTGTTTTTTTGCGCTGCTTTGCTTTCGTTGTCTGAGCAAGTCACCAACGAGATAGTTGGAACCTGTGACCAGGATGAAATGGTCGGGTGCTGCCGCCGTGCGTGCTGCTTGGTAGGCTTCGCCGACGTTGTCAAACATGCGAATGTCGGTCAGAACGTCTTGGGCAAGGTCGGCCAGCCGACTCACGGGGAGGGCGCGTGGTGTGGACGGCTGAGTAAGATAGTAGGTGACTGACGATGGTGGCAGGGTGTCTGCCAGCAGGTGAAGGATGGTGCCTACGTCTTTGTCGGCTACAAACCCGAGGATGATGTGCAGGTGGGGATGTCGACGGTGTGCACGTTGCAGGCGTGGACGGTTGTATTGGAAGGCGGGTGGGTTATGTCCGGTATCTATGTAGGTGGGTGGCTGGGTGTCGATGGGCTGCCAACGGCCTGCGAGGTGGGTGTTGCGGCGTATGTGGCGGAAGCCGTCGACCACTCCCTGGAACGTTGGTGCGTTGATGCGGGACAGTTGTTCGTTCCGGAGACTTTGAAGGACTGTAAAGGCGGTTAGGATTGTGTTCTCGTTGGGAGAGGAGGAATGGTCGGAGGCGAAAGTGATGGGTGCGTGGAGTTGGCGTGCTCGACGCTGGAAGACGGGTCGTGTCTCGGGTGTGTCCTCGCCAATGACGACGGGTGTGTAGGGCTTGATGATGCCGGCCTTCTCGCGGGCTATCTGGGGGAGGGTGGTGCCGAGGAGGTCGGTGTGGTCAAAATCGGCGTTGGTGATGACGGAGAGTAGGGGATGGAGTATGTTGGTGGCATCGAGTCGGCCTCCCAGTCCGGTCTCAATCACGGCGATGTCGATGTGTTCACTTGCAAAGTAGTCAAAGGCAAGGGCGGTGGTGAGTTCGAAGAAGGAGGGATGAAGCCGTTGTATCAGTTCTTGATGGCTCGTGACGAAGTGGGCCACATAACGGGCTGGGATTTTACGGCCATTGACGCGGATGCGTTCTCGGAAGTCGACGAGGTGGGGGGAGGTATAAAGGCCAACGCGATAGTGTGCTTCTTGCAGGATGGAGGCCAGGGTGTGGGCAGTGGTTCCTTTGCCGTTAGTGCCAGCAATGTGGATGGAAGGGAATTGCTGCTGTGGTTGTCCGAGTGCTTGTGCCAGTGCCTTCATGCGCTGGAGCCCGGGCTTGTAGGCGCGGGCTCCGTGCTGCTGGAAACTGGGTGTCTGGGTGTAGAGGAAGTCGATGGCTTGGGTGTAGGTCATTTTTCGAAATAGGCGCGGAAGTGGTTGAAGATGTCCTGGCGTGTGTTATCGTCGGGCTGGATGTTGGGTGCGTCTTGCATGGAAGCGAGTGCTGTCTGCTGGTCTGGCGTAAGGTTCTTGGGGATGTAGACGCTGATGTTGACGACCTGGTCGCCTCGTTGTTGTGAGGAACGGGCAAGGGTGTCGAGATGAGGTATACCTTTGTGGCGAAGGCGCAGGATGGTGCCTGGCTGTGTGGCGGGCGGTATGTTGATTTTGGCTTTTCCGTCGATGGTTGGTATCTCGAGGGTGGTGCCAAGTATGGCTTGGGGCAGGGTGAGGAGGAGGTTGTAAATGAGGTCGTCGCCATCGCGCAGGAAGGTTTCATCGGCTTTCTCCTTGATGATGATTTGCAGGTCGCCATGTACTCCGTTTTGAGGTGCGGCACCTCCTTTGCCTTCGAGGTTAAGTACCATGCCTTCGGTCAGTCCGGCAGGGAAGTTGACTTCGATTACGTTTTCTCCTTGTTGGATGCCATTGCCGTGGCAGTGGGGACAGGGGTGTTTGATGATTGTCCCCTCGCCGTGGCAGTCGGGGCAGACGGATTGGCTCTGCATCATTCCAAAGATGCTGCGCTGGGTGGTGACCACTACGCCGCTTCCTCCACAAGTTTGACAGGTCTTGGTCTGTCCGTCCTGGCTACCAGTGCCATGACAGTGGGTGCAGGTGACGTCGTTCTTGACCTTGAACTTCTTGGTGGTTCCACTGACGATTTCCTGGAGGGTAAGTTCGACGCGCAGCCGCTGGTCACGACCTCGGTAGACTCGTTTCTGCCGTTGGCTTCGGCCACTGCCGCCAAATCCGCCAAATCCGCCGAAGCCCATGCCTTCGAAGATGTCGCCAAAGTGGGTAAAGATGTCGTTGATGTCGGTAAATCCGCCACCTCCGTATCCTGCTGCTCCGCTTACTCCCTCGAAACCGAACTGGTCGTAGCGTTGACGTTTTTGGGGTTCGTGCAGCACTTCGTAGGCTTCTGCGGCTTCCTTGAACTTCTCCTCGGCCTCGCTGTCGCCGGGGTTTCTGTCGGGATGGTATTTGATGGCGAGTTTCTTGTAGGCTCGCTTGATTTCGTCTTCGCTGGCGTTCTTTTCTACGCCCAGCACTTCGTAATAGTCTCTCTTTGCCATGCTATTCGGCTACTGCCACTTTTGCGTGTCGGATTACTTTGTCGTTCAATGTATAGCCTGTCTGTATGCAGTCAAGCACTTTGCCATGCAGGTCGTCGGGTTGGCCTGGCACCATGGCAACGGCTTCGTGGTAGTCCACATCGAAGTTTTGGCCGACGGCTTCGATTTTCTCAAGTCCTTCGCGCTTAAGGGTGGTAAGAAATTTCTCGATGATGAGTGAGACGCCTTCCTTCACAGCGGCAATGTCCTCCATGCGGTCCATATTGTCGTTGGCTCGTTCAAGGTCGTCGATGATGGGGAGGATGGTGCTGATGACGTGCTGGCCTCCGTTCTTGATGAGTTCGGCTTTCTCTTTGATGACGCGCTTGCGGTAGTTGTCGAACTCGGCCACTTGGCGCAGGTATTTGTCCTTCCACTCGGCAGCCTCGGCTTGTGCCTTGGCCAGGAGTGACTGGTGTGTTTCTTCGTCTGTCTGTTCCTCAACTGGCTGTTCGGGTGTCTCTTCGCTCATCGTCTCGGTGGTTTCTTCTTTGGTCTGAAGTTTTTCTTCCTTCAGATATTCTTCCGTGTCTTTCTTTTCCATAATATGTTGAAGTTTTATTTGTTTGCATTTGAGTCAAAAACAATGCCAGCACGGATAGACGGGCTGACAAACGTGTCATCATGTCGCATGGACTGTCAGTGATAGTGTCATGTCCGAGGACACAACTGGTCGACGGTGTAGGCTTTGGGCAGGGGACGAAGGTTGTATTGTGAAGCCATGGTCTCGCCATAGGCACCGGTGCTGCGAATGGCAATGATGTCGCCGCGCTCGGTGTGTGGCAGGGTGAGGTCTTTGCCGAAGGTGTCGCTGGATTCGCAAATGGGGCCCACTACGTCGTAGGTCTCGAAGGATGCTTGTGAGTGCGACTTACTGAGGTTCTCGACAAGGTGGCGGGCACCATAGAGGGCAGGACGGATGAGTTCGGTCATGCCTGCGTCGAGGATGACAAACTTCTTTTGTGTGCCTTGCTTCACGTAGAGTGTGCGGGCAATGAGTGTGCCACACTGTGCAACGAGGGCTCTGCCGAGTTCGAAGTGCAGTTCTTGTCCGGGACGCAGTTGGAGGTGCTGGTGGTAGGTTGCAAAGAAATCGGTGAAGTTAGGAATGGGGTTCAGGTCGGGCTGTTCGTAATCGATGCCTAGTCCACCGCCAACGTTGATAACTTCGAAGAAAATTCCCTTCTTCTCCAGTTCGTCCTGCAACTGGTTGACTCGCTTGGCGAGTGAGATGAAGTCGGCCATGTCGAGAATCTGGCTACCGATGTGGAAATGGAGTCCTCGGAACCGGATGTGTTGCATGTTTTGTGCCATGCGGATGACGTCGTGCATGTCCTTCATGTCAATGCCGAATTTGTTCTCAGCCAGTCCCGTGGTGATGTGTGCATGGGTGTGCGCACTGACGTCGGGATTGATACGCAGACAAACATTGGCGTTGGTATTGCGCAGTTGTGCCAGTTGGTTGATGACTTCCAGTTCGGGGATGCTTTCGACATTGAAACTGAAAATGTTGTTGTCGAGGGCAAGGTTGATTTCCCAGTCACTCTTGCCTACACCTGCAAAGACAATCTCCTTGCCTGTGAATCCTGCCTGAAGAACGGTCTGAATTTCCCCTCCACTGACGCAATCGATGCCCATGCCGGCGGTTCGTATCTCTTGCAGGATAAGAGGGTTGGCATTGGCTTTTATGGCGTAGTGAACGTGGTAGTTGGGATATTTCCTTGTCTCTTTGTTGACGGCCTCAAGTGTCTGTCTGAGCAACTGGATGTCGTACAGGTAGAAAGGTGTTGGGATGTGGCTGATGTGGGGAAGGGTCATGTGAAGAGGATGGGGGATGTAGTTTTGTACTGTAGTCAGAATAAATGGTTGGACAAGGCTTGCAATGCCTGTTGCTTGTGGTTGGCTGAGACAAGGAAGGAAATGTTGTGGTTGCTTCCTCCGTAGGAAATCATTCGGACAGGAATGTCCTTCAGTGCATTGGTGGCAGCAGACTCAAATCCTACATTCTGCCAGTCAAGGTCGCCGACTACGCAGATGATGCACATGTTAGTGTCGATTCTGACAGTTCCGAACTTTTTCAGTTCGTTGACAATGGCGGTGAGGTTGGCATCGTTGTCGATGCTGACGGAGACGCCGACCTCGGAGGTACATATCATGTCAATGCTCGTCTTGTAGGTTTCGAAGATTTCAAAGACTTTGCGCAGGAATCCGTAGGCGAGCAACATGCGGCTGGAGGTGATGTTGATGGCGGTGATGTTGTCTTTGGCTGCCACGGCTTTTATCTTCTTATGTTCGGTTTTGTTACTGATGACAGTGCCTGGTGCCTTCGGCTGCATTGTGTTGAGCAACTTGACGGGTATGCCGGCAAACTTAGCGGGCTGGATGCAGGTGGGGTGAAGTATTTTGGCACCGAAGTAGGCCAACTCTGCTGCTTCCTCAAAATGCAGGTGGCCGATGGGGGAGGTATTGTCAACAAATCGTGGATCGTTGTTGTGCATGCCGTCGATGTCGGTCCAGATTTGTATCTCACTGGCACCCACGGCGGCTCCAATGAGTGAAGCCGTATAGTCGCTGCCTCCACGTTGCAGGTTATCTACTTCACCATAGGCGTTGCGGCATATGAATCCTTGTGTGATGTAGATTTCAGCGTCTGAATTCTCGTCCAATAGGACTTTCAGTTTCTCATGGATGTATTCCAGGTCAGGTTCACCGTTCTTGTCAGTGCGCATGAACTCAAGTGCTGGCAGCAAACATACATTCTTTCCTTGTTCGAGCAAGTAGTTGGTGACCATATTGGTGGAGATGATTTCTCCCTGTCCCACGATAATTTTCTCCTCGAACATGGTGAAGATTCCCTTAGTGAAGGAGCGCAGGTACTCGAAGACTTGTTTAATGAAGTCCAGTGTCAGTTCCTTGTATGTCACTGTGGAATAGATTTCTTCCACATGTCTGCGATAGATTCTTTCCAACTGGTTGATGGTCTCATTGGCTCCTTCCTGATTCTTCTTGTACATGTAGTCGGCAATCTCTACCAGTGTGTTTGTTGTGCCCGACATGGCCGAGAGAACAACGATTTTCTTTTCGCCGTCGGCAATCAACTTGACTACATCTTTCATCCGTTGTGGCGTTCCGACAGAGGTGCCGCCAAATTTCAGTACTTTCATAAATAACAGTGAATAATGAAAATAAAACTCAGGTCTTAAATCTCACTTTTTCCTCCTTCCAGGTCGTTGTAGGTCTCTGCACTGATTTCCACCTCAGCGTCATTCATCTGAGCCCTGTTTTGTGTGATTTCGGTAAGATGATGGTCCTTGCACTGCAAGACACGGCCAGGAAACAGGTCTAACAGAGCAAGGTTGTGTGTAATCATTACCACGGTACTGCCCTGGTTGCTGATTTTGTGTAGTAAGGCGGTGATATTGCGGCTGGTTTCGGTGTCCAGGTTGCCAGTCGGTTCATCGGCCAAAATCAGTTCTGGTCGATTGAGGATGGCACGTGCAATGGCAATACGCTGCTGTTCACCGCCAGAGAGTTCGTTGGGATATTTATACCCTTTCGTACTCATGCCAACCAAATCCAGTACTTCCTGGATGCGCTGTGTGATGTCCACGTTGTTCTTCCATCCCGTCGTCTTAAGCACAAAGCGTAGGTTGGCCTCCACATTGCGGTCGGTCAGCAGTTGGAAGTCCTGGAAGATGACACCCAGTTTGCGCCGTAGTTGGGGGAGGTGTTTCTGCTTCAGTTTCAACAGGTCGAAATCCATGACTTTGGCTTCACCCTCTCTGATGGGAAGTTCACCATAGATGGTTTTCAACAAGGAACTTTTGCCCGAGCCCACCTTGCCAATAATATAGACAAACTCTCCTTTGTTTATCTGCAGGTTCACGTTGCTGAGAACTTCCTGTGTCTCTTGGTACACATTGACCGAGTTGTAGTGAATTAACATTTTTGTCTTAGAAAGTTTAAAATAATTAGTCAAGAGTCAAGAGTCGAGAGTCCCTGGGAACGCGGACGTCCTCGTCCGCACAAACTCTTCTGCCTTGGTTCTTGCCGGTGTGTCTTGAAGTTACTGCGGACGGGGAGGTCTTTCGACGAGCGAAAGCACTTCGCGATAACCGCGCTCCCAGGTTGAGTCGAGAGTCCTATTGCTCGTAGTTTCTGTCCCCCGATAACGGGGGAACCGAGGGGGGTGTGGGCGTGCCCTGTCTCAGAAGCGAATTTTTCAATTTTCTCATCGTTCGGCTTCGCTGACGCTTTCGCTCGTCGAAAGAATTTTCAATTCCCAATTTACCCTTGACTTTTGACCTTTCTTCTTTCTTTATCCCATTCCGGGTCATGCCGTTTGCGTAGTTCGTCTGCCAAGTCGTCAATACCCAGACCTTGAGAGGTTAGTAAAACCATGAGGTGATAGAGCAAATCAGAGGCCTCATACACTAACCTTTCCTTGTCCTTTCCTTTGACTGCCTCGATGACTGTCTCGACCGCTTCTTCACCAACCTTCTGTGCCATCTTTGTCACACCTCCCTTGAAGAGACTCGTTGTATAACTGCCCTCAGGCATCTCGTTATGCCGTTTTTCAATAAAATGCTGCAGTTCATCAAGAAACATCACAGAAACTTCCTTGTTCGACTCCCCCCAGCAGGTGTCAGTTCCCGTGTGACATACAGGACCGTCAGGGTTTACCTTGATTAGGAGCGTATCGTTGTCACAATCATTCTTGATATCAACCACCCTTAGCCAGTTACCACTCGTCTCGCCCTTTGTCCATAGCGTATTGCGAGTCCGGCTGAAAAAGGTGACCTTGCCTGTCTCGACGGTTTTCTCATATGCCTCCCTGTTCATGAATCCCAACATCAACACGCGCAGAGTCTTGGCATCCTGAACAATGGCAGGCACCAGACCGCCCATCTTCTCAAAATCTATTGACATCTTGCTTATTTACGATTTATGAATTTCGATTTTCAATTACTTTCTTACACATATTCCTTGCCTCTGAAGGTATTGTTTCAACTCACTGATACTTATTTCTCCAAAGTGAAACACGCTGGCAGCCAAGGCTGCGTCAGCATGTCCCAAGGCAAACGCCTCGCGGAAATGCTCCATGTTGCCAGCACCGCCAGAGGCAATCACAGGGATGTTCACAGCATCAGATAGTTGTCGCAGTGCATCGTTTGCAAATCCCTGTTTCACTCCATCGTGGTCCATACTGGTGAAAAGAATCTCGCCAGCACCCCGTTCGTTGGCCTCACGTGCCCAGTCGATGAGGTCACGGCCCACAGGGCATCTGCCACCCTTTACATAGCATTCCCAGCGTCCGTCGCTGACGTTCTGTCGTGCATCAATTGCCACTACACAAACTTGAGAGCCAAAGTGGGATGCAATCTCGTCGATGAACGCAGGACGATACAGGGCCGCAGAATTGATGCTTACCTTATCGGCACCAGCCAGCAACAACCGTTCCACATCGGCCAGTTCACTAATACCACCACCCACCGTGAAGGGGATGTTGATTTCACGTGCAATCCGTTCCACCAGTTGGGTAAATGTCTTCCTGCCCTCATAACTGGCAGTGATGTCAAGGTACACCAGTTCGTCGGCTCCCTGAAGACAATAGGCCTTTCCCAATTCCACAGGGTCGCCTGCCTGACGCAGGTTCACAAAATTTGTGCCCTTTACTGTCTCACCGTTCTTGATGTCAAGGCAAGGTATGATTCGTTTTGCTAACAAAATTCCTTCAGTTCCTGATAAGTTATCTTTCCTTCATATAGTGCTTTCCCAAAAACAACAGCCGGCACACCGATACGATCCAACTCCCTGATGTCTTCCACCTGACTTACTCCACCACTGGCAATCAGGTAGATGTCAGGTGTTTTTTCCAGTATGTCGCGGTAAAGTTCAAGGGCAGGTCCCTGTAACATACCGTCGCGGGAAATATCCGTACACAACACGCGGTTCAATCCCTTTTCACTATAACTTCTGATGAAGGGCAACACCTCCAAACCACCTTCCTCCTGCCATCCATGGATGTGAATCCGGTTGTCCCTCACGTCGGCACCCAGGATGATGTGCTCGGCACCATACCGTCCCATCAACTCAGTTACTTGGTCGGGATGAGTCACCGCAATCGAACCTAAAGTCACCATGGCAGCACCAGCATCCAAGGCAGTTCGCAAGTCGTCCTCCGACTTGATGCCACCGCCAAAGTCTATGGTCATGTTCGTAGCAGTAGAAATGCGTTCCAGCGTACGGGCATTTACTATATGTCTCGAACGGGCACCATCCAAGTCTACCACGTGAAGCCTTCTCAGCCCGTTGTCTTCCATCTCACGTGCCACCTCCACAGGGTCGTCGCGATACACGCGTCGCTGTCCGTAGTCACCTTGTGTCAGCCTGACGCACTTGCCGTCCATGATGTCGATTGCTGGAATCAGTTCAATCATTTTTTCGTTTCATTATTTGGTCAAGGGTCAAGGGGCGAGTGTGAATTCTCACATTTCATGTTCCCAAAAAGTTTCTCAAGATAAGTTCACCGACATCGCCACTCTTTTCAGGATGAAACTGAGTGGCAAAGAAGTTGCCACGATGCAGGGCAGCACTGTATTTCAGAATGTAGTCCGTCGTGGCAATCGTATCGTTGCACACCGGCACGTAATAACTGTGGATGAAGTAGACCCAGCCTCCGCCTGTGCAGCCTTGAAACAAACCGTCTGTACCTTTGTCCACGGGCACCATCCGATTCCACCCCATCTGAGGCACCTTGTCCTCGTGCTGTTTGGGGACGAATCGCTTCACTTCGGCATCAAACACGCCCAGTCCTTCCGTATCGCCCTCTTCAGTATGGCGGCATAGCAACTGCATACCGATACAGACGCCCAACACTGGCTGGCGCAAGCCTCGAATCACCTCGTCCAGTCCATGGCTATGCAGATAGGTCATGGCCGTGGCTGCCTCGCCCTGGCCAGGGAAGATGATGCGGTCGGCTTCGTGCAACACATCTGCATCATCCGTCACTACCGGTTTCACACCCAGTCGCAACAGCGCATTTTCCACCGAACGGACATTGCCGGCATTATATTTCACGATGGCTACCTTCATTTTGCGCAAAGGTAGGAATAAATATTGGAATATGCAACTTCCCTATTCGTTACTCGTATCGGATGGCTTCGATAGGGTCCATGTTGGCGGCTTTCTGTGCAGGAAAATAGCCGAACCCGACGCCGATGAGGGTGCAGACAAGGAAACTGACAATGATACTCCATGCGGGGATGGAGGTGGGGAGGGCAAAGGCCGTGCAGACAAAGGTACCGAGCCATCCGACAAGGATGCCGAGGATACCTCCGGTAATACTGATGAGGATACTTTCGATAAGGAATTGGTTGCTTATGTCAATGCCGCGCGCTCCGACGGACATTCTGAGGCCGATTTCCTTGGTACGCTCGGTGACACTGACGAGCATGATGTTCATGATGCCGATTCCAGCGACGAGAAGGGAGAAGGCTGCAGCAACAACGAGAATGATTGTGATGGTGTCCATGGTGGATGACATGGTTTCCATCATTTCCTGTTGACTGCGAATGGTGAAATCATCTACGTCAGACTCTTTGAGTTTGTGGTTGGCACGGAGAATGGCGGTGAGTTCGTCAATTGCGTCTTGGGACATTTCCTCTGTAATAGCGGAGCAGACAATACTGGAGTAGTAGGTCTGGGCGAGGATGCGCTTCATGACGGTTGTGTAGGGTGCGATAATGACATTGTCCTGGTCCATTCCCCAGTTGTTGTAGCCTTTGGACTTAAGTACACCGACGATGCGGAAGGGAATGGATTTGAAACGGATGGTTTTTCCAATCGGGTCGCCACCATCGGGGAAGAGTTCGTCGATGATGGTTTTCCCAACAACGCATACCTTGGCACTTTTGCGTATGTCTTCCTCTGTGAAGGTTTCACCACGTACGACGGGCCACTGCTTGATGTCGAAGTAGTCGATGCTTTCTCCGTAGAGTGAGGTGGTAGTGTTGTTGGCCGCGTAAATGACTTGGCCGGAAGACGTGACTTCCGGGGAAACGTATGTTACGAATTTCTTCTGCTGGAGGATGCTTTCGTAGTCGGCTGGTTTGAGGGTCTGCATCTCAGAAGGGTCACGTCGCACGCCGCCGCGCATATCGGCTCCGGGACGAATGGTAAGCACGTTGGTGCCCATCTGTTGGATGTTCTTGCGGACACTTTCTTTTGAGCCTTGCCCGATAGCCATCATAATGATGACAGCAGCAACACCAATGATGATGCCAAGCATGGAGAGGAAGGAACGGAACTTGTTGGCTGAGATGGCGCGGAAGGCAACTTTAAAAAGGTTAAGGAGATTCATTGGAGAATTGAAATTGAGAATTGAAAATTATGTCGGGAGTCTAAAGTCCCTTGGGACCGAGGTCCAAGGGCAATGAATTTTTGAGCCCCTTGACACTCGCCCCTTGGCCAACTCGTTTCACTCTTCACGCTATTCATCGTTGTTTTTTGGCAGATTGGCGAGTGCTTCGGCAGCGGAGAGAATGTTGGGGTTTAGTGTGTCTTCGCGTATTTTCCCGTCACGGAGCATGATGTTACGGGAAGCGTACTGGGCTATCTCTGGATTGTGGGTGACGAAGATAATGGTGCGTCCTTCGGCATGGAGTTTCTGAAAGAGGATTAGCATCTCGAATGATGTGCGTGTGTCGAGGTTACCGGTGGCTTCGTCTGCTAAGATGACGGCAGGGTCGTTAACAAGTGCCCGGGCTATGGCTACGCGTTGCATCTGTCCACCAGACATTTGATTCGACTTGTGTTCCAATCGGTCGCCGAGTCCAACGGCTTGGAGGGATTTGATGGCCGCCTCACGGCGTTGGGAGGCATTATAGCGTGAGTTGTACATAAGGGGTAGTTCGACGTTCTCAACGGCTGTGGTCTTGGGCAGCAGGTTGTAGTTCTGAAAGACGAAACCGATTTTACGGTTGCGCAGTTTGGCACGTTGTGACTTGGTCATTTTGCGCACGGGTGTGCCGTCGAGATAGTATTCGCCGGAAGTGGGGGTATCGAGGCAGCCCAGTTGGTTGAGCAAGGTAGACTTGCCGGAGCCGGAAGTGCCCATGATGGTGACAAATTCCCCTTCGTGTATCTTGAAACTGACTCCACGCAGGGCATGCACCACTTCTTCACCAACGTAGAAGTCGCGCTTGACGTTCTGTAATTCTATGACTGTTTTTGGCTCCATTTTATTTTTTCTCTTTATTGTTTTGGTTGCGGTTGCGAGGTCCAGGCATGAAGGGGTTGGTTTCCTGCTTCTTCGTCTCTTCTTCACCGTCAATGATGCTGAATTCAGTGATGATTTGGTCGCCTTCCTTCAGTCCGGACAGAATTTCAGTCAAGGTCCCGTTGGTGGTTCCCGTAGTGACGGCATAGGCTTTGAAGAGGTTACCTTCTTGTTTCCATACTTTTTGTGGAGCCTCTACGCCCTCTATGGTTTGTCCTTCGGACATCATCGCTTCGGTGGGGGTGAAGCGTAGGGCTTTGGTGGGTACGGCGAGAACATTGTTTTTCTCGGCTGTGTAGATGGTGACGTTGGCTGTCAGTCCTGGCTTAAGTTTAAGTTCGTCATTGGGTGCTGATATAACAACTTCGTAGGTGACGACGTTGCTCTCGGTGGTGGCTTGTTGCCGCACCTGGGTAACGGTACCGTTGAAGGTGTCGTCGGGGAAGGCGTCGACAGTAAAGGTGACGCGTTGTCCGTCTTTAACTCCACCGATGTCGGCCTCGTCAATGTCGGCGATGACGCGCATGTCGGTCAAATCTTGTGCGATGATGAAGAGGGTGGGGGTGGTCATGGCTGATGCCACGGTTTGACCTTCTTCCACTTCCTTGCTCAGGACGATGCCGTCAATGGGTGCCGTGATGGTGGCATATCCAAGATTGGTTTTGGCCTTTTGAACGTTCTGTTGCTGTACCACGCATTGTTGGCGTGCTTGTTCGTAGGAAAGTTTTGCACTTTCGTAGTCGTTGGCCGAAACCAGACCTTTGTCGTACAGGGTTTTGTAGCGTTGGTAATTGGCCGTCTGGTAGGTAAGGTTGGCTTGCGCATTGGAGAGGTTCGACTGGGCAGAGGCCAGTTCGGAGAGGAGGTTGGTCTTGTCTAGTTCGGCAATGATGTCTCCTTTGTGCACTTCGCTGTTGTAGTCGACGTAGATTTTGTCGATGATACCACTGACCTGAGTACCCACTTCCACTTCCGTAACAGGTTCGATAGTACCGGTGGCGGTGATACTGGTGGTGATGTTTTGGCGTTCCACAATGGTAGTAGTGAAACTGACTTTCGCCTTGTTCGAACAGGCGGTGAGCATGATGAGCACAATTGCCATCACAGACGTGCCAAGCATCTGACGGTTGTTTCTTTCCATGTTTATATTACTTTTTATCATTTTTTCATCATAGATGAATGTCCTGCCCTTCATAGAAGTGGAGCATGGCTTGATTCAAAAGGGCCGTATATTTTGACTGTAAGAGTTGTTGTTGGGCTTGAAGCAGGTTGTTCTTTCCTGTTGTCAATTCTACAATGTTCTTCAGTCCCAGTTTGAACTGTTCACACACCAGTTCGTAACTCTCCTGCATGCTGGCCACATTGACCTTGGCGGCGGCATATTGTTGTTGGGCATTGCGGGCATTGAGCCAGTAAGTTTCAATCTGACTGTAAAGTTCCTTTTCCGTGTTTTGTAAAGTCAGTTCGCTGGCCTCCTTCGACAGTTTGGCCTTCTCTACATTGCTGCGGTTCTGTCGATTGTCGAAGATGGGCACAGAGAGAGTCAGGCCGATGGAGTTGTTGATGTTATTCTTCAGTTGGGTGCCGACAGCGGTGTGCAGTCCGCTGGTGTTGCTCGAACCGATACCGGCATTCAGGCTGACTGTGGGCAGATAGCCACGGCGAGCCAGGTCTATGTCCATATCCGAGGACTCAATACCCAGTTTGCCGCTCTGAATCTCAGGACGGACGGCATGTGCTGCTTCATATACCTCATTTTTCGAGGGCAGGGGAGCCAGTACATCGGCATCGTCCACGTCGGGGAGGACGATGTCAAAATCCACCTCTCCGACCAGTTCCATAATCTGCTTCAACTGAAGTTTGTAGTTGTCCAACTGTGTCTGTGCGTTCACGACACTGTATTCGTCCTGACTCACTTGTGCCTCCAATTGCACTAGGTCAACACGGGCCAGACTGCCCACCTGGACCATCGTCTTGGCTCGGTCGCGCTGCAACGTCGATGCCTCCAGAATCTGCCTGTTAACCTCCACGGCCTCAGTCTGATACATGATTTGTACAAAGTACTGCATGATTTGTTCCTGGATACTGTTGGCAGTGTGTTCTACCTCATATTCTGCCATTTCAGAAGCGAGCAGATTCTTTTCCACATTCTTCAGGTTGCGTCCACCGTTCCAGACAGTCCAACTGGCATTGAGTCCATACGAGCCGTTGTAGTTCACCTCGGACGAAGTCGTTGTCATCGTACCTCCAGACAGATTGACGAACGATTGATTCCAAGGTCGCCATGAAGCATTCTGATTGGTCGACACGGACAGGGTTGGCAGCAGTGCCGCCTTGCTCTGCAGGGTGGTAACGTCGTTCTGCTCCTTTGCCAGTCTGTTCTGTTTTAACTGGATGTTGTTCTCCAGCGCATGGTTAATGCACGCCTCCAGCGTCCATCTTTTCTGAGCCTGAGTCGTCAGAGCCGTTGTCAACAGTATGAGTGCGAGAAAAACAATTTTTTTCATATCATCCTTACAATTCAGTGGTGCATTGTTCTATTAGACCATTCTTTGTCTGTTTCGTTTATTTCCCCTTTGGGAAAAATAACATTTTTTATGAATTGCGCAACACCTCCGCCACCCGCTCGGCACAGCGTTCACCGTCCATGGCGGCAGACACAATACCTCCGGCATACCCTGCACCTTCTCCGCAGGGGAAGAGCCCTTGCAGGCGGACGTGTTGCAAGGTGTCGCGGTCGCGCAGAATGCGCACTGGGGAACTTGTACGCGTCTCCACTCCAATCATCGTGGCCTCGTTCGTCAGAAATCCGTGCGAAGTCTTGCCAAATTGGAGAAAACCCCTACGCAGTCGCGAGGCAATGAATTCGGGCAGCCAAAAGTGGAGGGGACTTGATACCAGACCTGGCGTATAGGAAGAGACAGGCAGGTCGTATGACAACCGACTGTTCACAAAGTCGGCCATACGTTGGGCAGGTGCCGACTGTCGCCGTCCACCCTGCTGCCAGGCCAGCCGCTCCAGGTGTTCCTGAAACTCCAACATCGCCAGCACCCCGTTCGTCCTGGGAGCGCGGTTATCGCGGTCCAAAAGCACGTCCTCCACATGTAGTTCCACCACCATGCCGCTGTTGCTCCAGGGCGAGTTGCGGTGAGAACTCGACATGCCGTTTACCACCACCTGTTCAGCACCCGTGGCAGCAGGAACCACCGTTCCTCCGGGACACATGCAGAAAGAATAGACTCCACGACCTTCCACCTGTGTCACATACGAATAGGTGGCAGTAGGCAGCCACTGCCCCTTGCCCTCCTTGTTGTGATATTGTATTCGGTCAATCAACACCGCCGGATGTTCCAGCCGTACACCGACTGCCAGGTCCTTCGCCTCTACCTCAATCCCATTGTAAACAAGCCAACGGTACACATCGCGGGCGGAATGACCCGTAGCCAGGATTACCGGCCCACGGAAACTCCGTTCCTGCCTCGTGCCCTCCTCTTGGCTCACGGCCTCGATGCCAACGACCCGGTCCTCCTCCACGAGCAGGGATGTCATCTTCGTCTGGAAATGCACTTCCCCGCCACAGCCTACGATTGTGTGTCGCATGGCTTCGATGACTGCAGGCAGGCGGTCCGTGCCGATGTGGGGATGACTGTCGCTGAGAATGCTGGTGCTGGCTCCGTGCTGGCAAAACACACTCAGAATCTTTTCCACATTTCCACGCTTCTTGCTGCGCGTATAGAGTTTGCCGTCCGAGAAAGCACCGGCTCCCCCCTCCCCGAAACCATAGTTCGACTCCGGTTCCACAGAGTGGTCGCGGCTGATGCGGGCGATATCCTTGCGACGCTCATGCACCTCCTTGCCACGTTCTACGACAATGGGACGGATGCCCAGTTCAATGAGGCGCAGAGCAGCAAACAGTCCAGCAGGGCCGGCACCGACCACAATGGCTTCGGGACGGCCCTCCACGTTGGGATAGTCAGTATGCCGGAACTCCTCGTCGTCGGGTTGCTCATTGATATAGGCACGTACCGTCAGGTTGACATAGACGGTTCGTTGACGGGCATCAATGCTTCGACGCAGCACGCGGACGTGGCACAACTCGCCGCTCCCCAAACCAAGGTCCTCTTGCAGGTATTGCTTGATGGCTTGCTCGCTCGCTGCCTGTGCAGGAAGTACCCTCAATTGGTATTCTCGTATCATAGTTGAAGCCAAAGGTAAGGGAAAAAAATGAAAAAAAGAAATTTCAAACTTAAAACCTCCCCCCGTCCGCAGTATCCTGTTGAATGTCAGAGGGAAAGAATTTGTTCTCCGTGTGTTTTTGTCTTGATTTGTTTGGGCTGGAAAATCTGTTCTATGATGCCATCTTGGTTGATGATGAAGGTGGTGCGTAGTGTGCCGAAATATTTGCGTCCGTACATGCTTTTTTCTGCCCATACGCCGAACTGCTGTACCAGTTCCTTGTCGGTATCGGCAATGAGAGGGAAGGGGAGTTCGTGCTTTTCAATGAATTTCTTGTGCGACTGTTCACTGTCTACACTGACTCCCAGCACAGCGAAGCCTCGTGCTGTCAACTCGTCGTAGTGGTCGCGCAGCGAGCAGGCCTCGGCTGTACATCCACTCGTGTTGTCTTTGGGATAGAAGTAGAGCACCAGTTTTTTCCCGATGGTTTCGCCGTTTTGTGTTTTGATTGAATCGAGCAAGTTGCTCAGTCGGATTTCGTTTCCGTCTTGGTCATGGCCCAGGATTTCGGGCACTTTGTCGCCAATGTTCATCATGTCTTTCTGTTTTGGGTGTTTTATTTCAAACTTTTGTTGATGGATTCGATGTAGTCAAGCAATTCGTGTCGTCCCATTTTGTTCGACGAACTGGTGATGAAGTGGGGTGGCAGTTCCTCCCACCACTCCTTGAGTTGTTCGAGGTAACTTTTTACGTTCTCCGTGATTTTCTGCTTGCTCAGTTTGTCGGCCTTTGTGAATACGATGGAGAATGGGACACAGTTTTCGCCGAGGAAGTGGAGAAAATCGATGTCTTTCTTTTGTGGTTCATGTCGTATGTCAATGAGTACGAACAGGCAGGTGAGTTGTTCGCGTTCGAGCACGTAGTGGGTGATGAGGTTCTGCAGGATGTCCATCTCGCGTTTTCCCCGTTGGGCATAGCCGTAGCCAGGGAGGTCGACGAGGTACCACTCACGGTTGATGAGGAAGTGGTTGATGAGCAGTGTCTTGCCTGGTGTTGAGGAGGTGAGTGCCAGTTTCGAGCGTCCGGTCAGCATGTTGATGAGTGATGACTTGCCCACGTTCGAGCGTCCAATGAATGCATATTCGGGTTCGGATGTCCTGGGGCACATGTCGGCCCGAGGTGAACTAATCTTAAATTCGGCTGAGGTGATGTTCATGTTATAATTGAAAATTGATAATTAAGGGATGAAAAATAAGGAAGTCGCCATTGGTTGATGGCATTCCCCTTCTTTGTTGGGAAGGGTGATGGTTTCATTCATGCTATTTCACTCAGTTCGAGCCATCGCATGGACTTTTCTTCCAGTTCGTCGTTGAGTTGCGGGAGTCGTTTTGACATGCGTGTAATCTCGTCGACACTGACTGCTCCGCTGCTCAGGGCCGTCTCAATGGCTTTTTTTTCGGCTTCGAGGCGGTCGATGTCTTGGCCGAGTTGTTCAAATTCCTGTCTTTCCTTCCATGTGAGTCGCCGCTGCCGGTTCTGGTTGCGGTTCGGGTCCGTCTTCTCCTGTTTGGGCTTTTCCTCATCTACGGGCTTTGGAGCCAGTTTCTTCCATTGGCGATATTGTGAGTAGGAGCCGGGGAAGTCCTGCACCTGTCCGTTGCCTTGGAACACGAGGATGTGGTCGACCACCTTGTCCATGAAGTAGCGGTCGTGGCTCACTACGAGCAGGCATCCTTGGAAGGCTTCGAGGTATTGCTCCAGGATTTGCAGCGTGATGATGTCGAGGTCGTTGGTGGGTTCGTCGAGGATGAGGAAGTTTGGCGACTTCATCAGCACCGTGCAAAGGTAGAGCCGCCGTTGTTCTCCGCCACTGAGTTTGCACACGTGGCTGTATTGCTGCTCGGGGGTGAACAGGAAGTGCTGCAGCAGTTGCAGGGCGGTGAGCCGCTGCTTGCCCAGGTCGACATATTCGGCAATGTCGCGCACCACGTCAATCACGCGTGCGTCCTGTTTCAGTTCCATCCCTTCCTGCGAGTAGTAGCCGAAGCGCACGGTCTTGCCTATGTCGAAATGGCCCTTGTCGGGCTGTTCCATGCCCAGGAGCATGCGGATGAAGGTTGTCTTGCCCGTGCCGTTGTCGCCCACGATGCCCATTTTTTCGTAGCGCGAGAAGGTGTAGTCGAATCCTGTTAGAATCTGTTTGTTGCCGAAGGCCTTGCAGATGCCTTTGGCCACGAAAATCTTCGAGCCGATGTATTGTTTGTCAGCCTCGAGTTTCAACTGGCGTGTGTCGAGCCGCTGTCGGGCCACCTTTTCCAGTTCGTAGAAAGCCTCTTCTCGGTACTTTGCCTTGTGGCCTCGTGCCTGTGGCATGCGGCGCATCCACTCCAGTTCCGTTCGGTACAGGTTGTTGGCCCGTTCAATCTGCGCGTTTCGCTGTTCGATGCGTTCCTCGCGACGCTGCAGGTAGTAGGCATAGTTGCCTTGGTAGGTGTAGAGGGTCGTGTCGTCCAGTTCGATGATGGTGTTGCACACGCGGTCGAGGAAATAGCGGTCGTGCGTCACCATGAGCAGGCTGGCCGTCGTGTGCGACAAGAATTTTTCCAGCCACTCTATCATCTCGATATCCAGGTGGTTGGTGGGCTCGTCCAGCAGAATCAAGTTAGGCTCCTTCTCCAGCAGTCGTGCCAGGGCCACACGCTTCACCATGCCACCCGAGAGATGGCGGAAACGCTGTTGCATGTCCGTAATCTTCAGTTGTGTGAGAATCTGCTTCGTGCGCAGTTCGTCGGCATGTCCCAGACAGGCCTCGCCCACAGTCATGTCGGGGTCGTAGTGAGGCGTCTGCTCGAGGAAACCGACGCGCACACCGTTGCGGAAAATGATTTTTCCGCCGTCAAACCCGTCTTGCCCGTCGTCCGTACCCGCCTGCCGCCTGGCTTCGCCGGCAATGATGCCCAGCAGGGTGCTCTTGCCCGTTCCGTTCTTGGCAATCAGGCCCACATGCTCCCGTTCGCCGATGGAGAACGAAATGTCGTGGAACAGCACGCGCGCACCGATGCGCTTCGTCAGGTTCATCACTTCTATATAAGGAGTGGCATTGGCCATAATGCTGCGAAGTTATCAATTTTTTTCCAAAAAAACTTCCTTTTCCGCCATTTTTTACTCTACGACACGTTACTCGCGTCAATACACCCCCCTTGTACCAAGACGGAACTCACGCCCTCCGCGCCGCAAAGTTGCTCCATCTGCACACGAAAATTGCCGTCTGTGCACTTGAAAGTTATTTTCAAGCACAACGAAAGTATAAATCAAATATATGATTTATATAAATCTAACGTATGATTTATACAAATCAAAGCCATGATTTATATAAATCATATATTTGATTTATACTTTCGTGT
>FLNU01001371.1_pt1 | contig 22358 bp, 21 predicted proteins | sample 1140361 | NCBI WGS metagenome assembly FLNU01 (sample SAMEA3878206, study PRJEB12797) | bioreactor metagenome | biome: Moose rumen | place: Sweden | collected 2011-10 | reverse complement strand
ATTGGTAAAAGCTGGATTGCTTCGGGCTTTCGCTCTCGCAATGATAGAAAATCAAAATGTCGAACCCTTTAAAAACTGTAAATTCACAGTTAGTTTGAGATTTTTTCTCACTTTGGTGGAGATGAGAATCGAACCCGTCAAATCATTAAAGTTTTTCGTACCATTTTTACTATTAAGCAGTAAATTATAAAAATAACCTACCTATGTCATTATTCATTGTATCGTATAACATTAGCAATCTCAAGAGTTCGGAACCGAACAATTTTGAAAACAGTTTATAACACAATGGTTACAATGCTAATAAACGATTTTGCAAATCGTCAAAACCCAATGTTTTCGGTTCGGATTAGTTTAAGTTTTGAAAAGATTTTAAAGAATTAATGAGTATATAATTTCAGTTAAAATGTTTCCGAAATCAGTTTATCTTACAGAAAATATAACTTTACATTAAATGATATTTTGTATATTTATTGATATAATTGTTACTGGAAATTTTGTTAGGAGTTAATTATGGCTACACTTAAAAATTATTTATTATCAGTAACATTATGTGCTTTATTTATATCAAGCTTTTCTATAGGTGAATGTAAGAGTTTAAATAAGGGCGATGAATATTTTGAACAAAGCAATTTTGTTTCTGCAATTGATTATTATAAAAAGGAAATGAAAAAATCACCTAAAAATGCTTATTTATACTCGCAATATTGTGGTGCCGAAAGTTATTTATACGAAAGTGATAAAAGTATAAATTTAAATGAAACAATTGAATTATGTAATAAAGCATTGAATTTAAATCCAAAAAATGCAGATACATATTTCTATCGTGGAAGAATTAATCAATTCCTAAATAATGACGATTTAGCTATAGATGATTATAGTAACGCTATAAAACTTAATTTTTCAATTTAACAAAAGCGATTAATTTAAATAAACAAAAAGATGTAAAATATTATTTATTACTTGCCGAAGCACAGGTATTAGTAAAAGATTATAATGGTTTAATTGAGACATGTACAGAAGGATTGAAATATTTTAGCGATAATGAAAAATTATACCTATTTAGAGGTTCCGCTATTGGTACACAAGAAATGCTGAGTGAATTATCTGACAAAAATAAATTGCATGATTTTGAAAAATCCTTTTCTGATTTGCAAATGGCAAAAAAATATGCGTTGGTTCACGATAATCAAGATGCATATATAAAAAGTGTAAAAATGCAAAGCTTTTTAGAAAAACAGGCAATGAAAGTTAAACCCGGTTCGCAAAACATTTCCGTTAATTTCAATTTCCCATCATCTGAAAAAGTTAATATACAAAAAACGAAATCAAATGGGACACTGCCAATATCTATTGTTATTAATAATAATTTAATTAATAAATATAAAAAAATTTCTTCTGATGAACAAATTATAAAAGCATTAGAAATACTAAAAGATACTAAATGTGACAATAACTTTTCATATAATGCCATTATGGGAAACAATTTATCTAAAAAACCTATGATTATTGAATTTTACGATTTATCATCTTTAAACGAAGCATACAAAAATTATGACGGCATGGGATATATGAATAATAACAATATATATATCTATATCAATAACAAACATAAAAACGCAAATCCTGCGGCTCTTGCAGCATTAATTGCAGGTAGATGTGTTCACCAAGATACAGAAGATTCTTTAGCTGAGGAAGTTTATTCATGGACATTAGAGGCAACTATATGGAAAGAATTATATGAAAAATATTTACTAGATGATAGTGGAGAATTAGTAAAAAGGGAAGAAACTTTAAGACAGCTTTTAGAAAAAGGAAATAATACAAATAAATATATAAAGAGGTATATTTTAGAAAGCCCAGCTTATAAAGGTTTCCCTACATACTCTCCAGGGTTTAATATATTGTAATAGGGTAAAATATGACATTAAAAAGCTTAACTAAAGAAGATTTTATATTTTTTGATCCAAAATATAATAATGAATTGGTACCAGATGAACTTTACCATTACACTAGTAGTGATGCAATAATTAATATTATTCCTAAATATACATTGAGATTTACTTGTATTAATTGTTTTGATGATAAACAAGAATATAGGTATGTATATAAGCTAATACTTAAAAATATTTTACCTAAATTTAAGGACAGACTAATCGAAAATAAACTATATAAATTCATAGAAAACAGATGCAATGCGATTATTCAAGACAAAATATTTTATGAAAATGAAGCAGAAATATATAGTAATTATTTTGTTTCTTGTTTTTCTATTGATAAAAATAGTAAAAAAATGTGGAAAGAATATGCTAAAAGAGAAAATAAAATTGGTTATCAATTTAGTGTCATGACATCTGATTTATATGAATGTTTATCCTTGGATTTTAGAGAAAATTTTAAAGATAAGTATCTTTTTGCTAAAGTGTGCTATGACAGAAAAAGGCAAATTGAAATTTTAGAAGATATTTTTGATAAATATATATACTATTATGATGAAAACAGGGATATGTACAGTGATTATAGAAAATTATTTGATAATATAATTATGTGTTGTTTGTTTTTTAAAGATAAAAAATATTCGTTTGAGAATGAAGTTCGCTTTGTTTTAATACGAGATACACAAGAACTTAAAGATAAATATCCGACCCAATTTATCAACAAAAACTCTATAATATCTGCATATATTGAATGGAATTTTAATAAAAAAGATTACTGTTTATTAAAATCTATAAAGATTTCTTCTTCAAAAAATAACTTTAGTGCTATTTATGGAATTAGGCAATTAGCAAATTATTGTAATTATATTGATATAAATATAGTTGATATTTAATGAAATTTTCTTCCTAATTAAAAATTTTCTTCCAAGTTCCGATTTTTGAAAATATAAGTTGCGGAAAAATATTAAACTGCCGAAAAATATCAAACTAACTTAAAACTCAATAATATTAAGGAAAATTTAAGAAATCAAAATTAGCAGCCTGCTCAAAACTGCTAACTAAACGCTCAAAATGCTCAAACTGATTTTAAGTTATCTCAAAATTAAAAAATCGTCAAAACTCAATAAACACAATGCTTTCAATAAAAAATATCAAACTGCCGAAAAATATTGAACTAAGCGAAAGACTATAAAAACCTTTAAGCATAAAGGTTTGAGGGAAAAAATTAATAAAGTCCTATAAAATGGAGACGAGGGGAGTCGAACCCCTGTCCAAAATGGATGTAAATATACTTCTACGTGTGTAGGTGATTTTTCGCTCAACCAATTCAGGAAAATTCCTAAACCCTCAGAATCGGTCAAAGGTTTTATTTAAGAGAAACACTAAACTCTGCAAAGTTATCTTGATGCATCTACTTTGCATTAATGCACTGCCGCTTGCATAATGGACCCATATAACCGGCAAGCTGGGCTATATGAGTAGCTAAATAGCGACTACGCTGCTAAAGCTGCTGCTCTAGAGAAGTCTGCTTTAATTACATTGTTAGCATTTAATTTGTTTTGCCCGTTGATAACGGAGAACAGCTCTCCGACACGCCACATATTTACACCAAAACATCCTGTCAAATCCAAAACGTCCCCATGAATAACTTTGTAAATGTACTGTACCAAATATTATAATCACTCTTTTTCACTTTTTCAAGCCTCTATTTCAAAAATTCTTACGATTTTTGTTACAATTTCTTAATATTTACACCCTAAATATTAAAGTTATTCAACATAACGGTCGATATGTTGAGTAAGGAAAACAAGATGAAAGGAAAATGACCATGGGAATGGCAGCAACACAAGCAAGATTTCTTAGTTTGACAGCAAGAAAATCTAATGTTGAATTTCAAGGACAACAGATTAACCAACAGAGAACAACCTTGTCTAACGAATCTGCAAGCTACTACAGCGAACTTTGCAACATGGTCGTTCCAACTCCTCCATCTATTGATAACTATACAAAAATTTCTTACACCTTCAATGATGGTGCAATGACAAATACCATTACATCAATGTTGGCAAACCCTAATAGGAATGAAGATAAAATTCCTTATTTAGTTAGTTATGTTCAACAATGGGAAGATGATTATGCTCCGGTTGAAGCTGCTTCCAGTTTTGTTAATACAACTTCTATGGGATATTTCATAGGTAATACACAGTTAAGATTACTAGGAAGTTCTGCATTAGAACCTGTCGTTGCTAAATCTATTAATTTGGATGGTAAAAACTATAATGTAGAAAAAGACGACAATGGATACTTTGTAAATAAAACCAACATTATTACCGGAAGCGAACTTTGTACACAAGAAGATATTGATAATTTTGAATATTATTTATTCAATGATGAATACACCGAAGCCGAAAAACTTACAAGAAACGGTGACATTTTTACAAATGAAAACGGAGATGAAATAACAGATTTAACCAATTTAGTTATATGCCTATTTAATGAAAATGAATCTAACCCTGAATATGCAACACAACTTGTAACAGCTAATGATGATGGCAGTTTCTCTAAAGAAGTATTTAGCGAAGAAACAGTTAAAGAATATTTAACCAATGCACAATTAAGTTCAATCACTACTTATAATGATATTGATGATGCAGAAATTACAAGAGAAGAAGCATACAGATATTTATTAAATGAAAAATATAATGGCAATGACCAAGATGGTCAATGGTATGTAAGATACGTTAAAAATACTCAAACCGGAGTTGATGTTCCATATTTTTATAAAGCATCAAGTTTATTAGATGACAAAAATTACACAACTGAAGGTTATGCAAATATAAATTGCTATACTATTGGTTCAACAACAAGAACAAAAGAAATAATCAATGCTCCAGGAACAATCGAAAGAGACACTTCCGGAAGATATGTGTCCGTTACATTGTTTGGAACAGATGATGACGGTAAGATTTCAACAGATCAAAAATATGCAATTACTTATACCCTGACAACAAATACTATTCAAGATGAAGCTGCATACAATGATGCTTTGAATGAATATAATTACCAACAGGCACAATATGATAAAAAAGTTCAAGATATTAATTCTAAGTTAGAAATTGTTCAACAACAAGATAAAAGCCTTGAGCTTAATCTTAAACAGTTAGATACCGAAGAAAATGCTATTAATGCAGAAATGGAAGCCGTAAGCAAAGTTATTTCTAAAAACGTTAGTGATTCCTTCGGAACATTCAAGGCTACAGGCTAATATGAAAAGATTTAATTTTCCTTTCCCTTTTTCCTATTAATTTTCCAACGACTTGAAACAAAGTCGTTTTTTTTTTCACGTAAAAAGGCGGTAAAATAAAATTTTACCGCCTTTTATTAAATTTACATTATTACTTTATAACAATATTTACTAATTTTTTAGGAACAACAATCACTTTAACAACTGTTTTTCCATCGGTTAAAGCTTTAATTTTGTCACTGTTTAATGCTTGTTTTTCCATTTCTTCTTTAGAAATTTCAGCATCAACCTCAATTTTATCTTTAACCTTACCGTTTACTTGAACAACAAGTGTTATAGAACTTGATTTTGCGAGATTTTCATCCCAAACCGGCCAAGGTTGATCGTGAATTGACCCTTCTCCGCCAAGTTCATGCCAAGCTTCCTCTGTCAGATAAACCGCAACAGGCGACATAAGTTTCAGCATTGAAACAATTGCAAAACTCAATACCTGCTTATCCTCGTCATTCAGTTGAGATTTCTTTCCTTGCCAATCATAAATAGCATTTACTAATTCACGATATTTTGAAATGACAGTGTTAAATTGGAATTCATTAGTAATATCGTTTGTTATACCTTTAATTGACATGTGAACTGTGCGAACAAGGTCATCATTGGTTTTGTCCGTAGTATGAATTGCAGTGCCCTGCGGACTGGCAATGACAATATTGTCAGCGTTAGATGAAACAAGTCTCCAAACTCTGTTTAAGAATTTGTAGCAGCCTTCAACACCCGCATCTGACCAGTCAAAATCACGTGCAGGAGGAGAATCTGAAAGAATAAACAATCTTGCCGTATCTGCTCCGTAATTTTCAAAAATTTCGTCAGGGTCAACAGTATTACCTTTAGATTTAGACATTTTTGAACCGTCTTTTAATACCATACCTTGAGTTAAAAGATTTGAGAATGGTTCATCAAAATCCAAAAGTCCGCAATCACGCAATGCTTTTGTGAAAAATCTTGAATATAATAAATGAAGTATTGCGTGTTCAATACCACCGACATACTGATCAACCGGAAGCCATTTATTTACGATATCTTTGTTAAAGCATTCTTTGTCATTATTTGCATCTGCATATCTTAAATAATACCAGCTTGAACAAATAAACGTATCCATTGTATCCATTTCACGAGTTGCATGCCCGCCGCAACAAGGACAAACTGTATCCTTAAATGTCGGTGATGTTGTAATAGGAGACTTACCTACAACAGAAAAATCAACATCTTTTGGTAATAATACCGGTAATTGCTCTTCCGGAACAGGTTGAATCCCGCATTTGTCGCAATATACAACAGGAATCGGTGCACCCCAATATCTTTGACGTGAAATTAACCAATCACGCAGTCTATATTGAGTTTTAAATTCTCCAAAGCCTTCATCTACTGCTTTTTGGGTAATTGCTTTTTTTGCCTCGGTATTTTTCATTCCGTTAAATTCACCGGAATTTACTAAAATACCTTCATCAGTGTACGCTTCAGTAAGTTCCCTCGCCCCTTGAGGGAGAGGGTTAGGGAGAGGGGGCTTTTGTTCCTGTGCAATTACCACTTTCATCGGCAAATTATATTTCTTAGCAAAATCAAAATCTCTTGTGTCATGAGTAGGAACGGCCATAACAGCACCTGTTCCGTATTCAACAAGAGCATAATCTGCTGTCCATAAAGGGAAAATTTCTCCCGTAAATGGGTTTTTGCAATGTGTACCTAAAGGCACACCTGTTTTTGTTCTGTCTGTTGAAAGCCTTTCAATTTCAGACATTTTGCGGGCATTCGCTCTGTATTCCTCAACCGCTTGCTTATTTTCAGAGGTTGTAAGTTTTTCAATATCTTTATATTCAGGCGCAACAACAAGATATGTTATACCATGAACCGTGTCAGGTCGTGTTGTATAAACAGGAACTTCCATTTTCTCACCTGATGGTGCATCAACTACAGGGAATCTAAAAATCGCACCATGCGATTTTCCAATCCAGTTTGCCTGCATAGTTTTAACATTATCTCCCCAACCTTTTAAAAGGTCCAGATCTTTTAATAATTCGTCTGCGTAAGCTGTGATTTTTACAAACCATTGAGATAAATATTTTTTCTCAACCTCAGAATCACATCTCCAGCATTTTCCGTCTATGACTTGTTCGTTTGCAAGTACTGTTCCGCAGTCAGGACACCAGTTTACGGCTGCTTCTTTTTTGTATACAAGTCCTTTTTTGTATAATTGTAAGAAAATCCACTGTGTCCATTTGTAATAATTAGGTTTGCAAGTTGTAACTTCTCTATCCCAATCATATGAAAGACCAAGCATTTTTAACTGCTGAGTCATGTATGCAATATTTTCATCCGTCCATTTTTCCGGATCAGCGTTATGTTTCATAGCAGCGTTTTCAGCAGGTAAACCAAAACTATCCCAGCCAATCGGGTGTAAAACATTAAATCCATTTGCTTTCTTAAAACGTGCGATTACATCTGTAATTGTATAGTTTCGCACATGGCCCATGTGTAATTTCCCTGACGGGTATGGGAACATCGAAAGTGCGTAATATTTTGGTTTATCGGAGTCATTATTGGTTTTGAAAACCTTATTTTCATCCCAAAATTTCATCCATTTTTTCTCAATTTCCTGCGGGTAATAGCTCTGTTTCATATTTTCCTCGTAATTTACATATCCACAAGAATAAATATAACATAAAATTAATTAATTGGTTTAAATAATTTATAAGCTTCTATATTTAGAGCATTGGCAATTAATTCTATTCTTTTAAAGCTCGGTGTTTTCTTCCCTCTTTCAATTTCTGACAAATAATCACTGCTCACACCGGACAATTCGCTAAGGTAATCCTGTGTATAACCTTTCAAATTTCTATAGTACTTTAAATTATTTCGAAATATTTCTGCCGTGCTATTTGACATACAAATATTTTATTGATACGATTGAATTAAATTAACAGGCATATAGCACGATTAAATGGTTAATAAAATTTTTCGCAAAATTCTAAAATGTGTAAAAATAATTATTTTTACACCATTGATAATGTATATGACTAAATTTAAAGAAGGTTTTGATGATTATACTGATGACAATTAAAAATGAATAATAATTTTCATGCTAAAATATCGTCATGAACTTTGAAGAAAAAACTTTAAATTCTCAAACGGTTTATAAAAGTAAAATTTTTACTATAATAAAAGACGATATTGAAACTGCAAACGGTTATAAGTCTTACCGTGAAGTTATTTTACATAATGGCGGGGTGGTAATTGTTGCATTGAAAGATGATGATAAAATTCTTCTTGTAAAACAATATCGCTATCCTTTAAAGTCAACAAATTTAGAACTTCCGGCAGGCAAACTTGAAATTGGTGAAAATCCTGATGAGGCAGCAATACGTGAACTGGAAGAAGAAACAGGATACAGGGCAAAAACTTGGAAATCACTCGGATATATAAACACAACTCCCGGAATTTGCACCGAAAAATTGTATTTATATTTTGCAAAAGATTTAACTTTTGTCGGTGAACATCCTGACGAGGGTGAAGTTATAAAATGCGAAGAATACAAACTTTCGGATATTTTTGATATGATAAAAAATGGCGAAATAAATGATTCTAAGACCATTTGTGCAATAATGAGAGCTTTTTGTAAGGAGTTGAACTTATGATAAAGATGATTGCAACTGATATTGACGGGACAATTTTACCTTTTAAAGGAGAATTTTCTTCCGCAACAAAAAATTGCATAAAGAAATTAACAGAGTTAGGAATAAAAGTTGTTCTTGTAACAGGCAGAATGCATTCTTCCGCAACTCCGCTTGCTGCGCAGCTCGGGTTGAATACTCCTGTAATTTCATATCAAGGTGGACTTATTAAAGATTTTGATGGAAAAACTTTATATCAAAATAATTTAAATTCTGATTACGCAAAGGAAATAATTTCCTGGGGGCGAAAGAATAATGTTCATTTGAATTTGTACATCGATGATAAACTTTACGTTGAAGAAGATAACGAAATTATCCGCAGTTATATTAAGGGAAAATTTGTAGATTATACAGTTTGTTCGTTTGATTATTTAGAAATAAAAGATGTGAATAAACTTCTTGCAATAGATATTCATAATCCTGAAAGAGTTACGAGTTGGGTAAATATTTTAAAAGAAAAATATCCTGATTTATATATAGTTAAATCTACTCCGTATTTTTGTGAAATAGGTTCAGCCGAAGCCAAAAAATCTTTGGGAGTAGAGTTTTTGTGTAATATGTGGGGAATTCGCAAAGAAGAGGTTTTAACAATTGGTGATCAGAATAATGATATAGACCTTGTGAAAGCCGGCGGGATTGGTGTTGCTATGGGTAATGCGACCGATGAATTGAAAGCTTGCGCAGATTTTATAACAGATACTTGTGATAATGACGGATTTGTAAAAGCTGTAGAGAAATTTGTTTATAAAAATGTGGAGATTTTATAATGTACAGAATAGGTTTAGGATATGATATTCATCAACTTGCGCAGGGACGTGATTTGATTATAGGAGGAGTAAAAATTACTCACGAAAAAGGACTCTTAGGACATTCCGATGCGGATGTTTTAATTCATGCAATAATAGACGGAATGCTGGGAGCTTTAGCGCTTGACGATATTGGAACACTTTTCCCTGATACAGACCCTAAATATAAAAATGCAGACAGCACCATAATGCTTAAAAAAGTATATTTATTAATAAAAGAAAAAGGATATTATATAGTAAATATAGATTCTAATATCATTGCACAAGCCCCGAAAATGATGCCTTATATACCAAAAATGAAAGAAGTTTTAGCTCATATTTTAGACATTTCACCTGACAATATTTCTATAAAAGCAAAAACTAAAGAAAAAATGGATGCTGTTGGCCAAAAACTTGCAATCGAAGCTAATGCAGCTATTTTATTGAAAGCATTATAAATTAAAATAAGGTGCGTCATTTAAACGCACCTTATTTTTTACTATTAAGTTTCTTGAGCAATTAAATCAACTTCACGCGTTACTGCTTCTAGACCAGATCTGATATCATGAATTTGCTGATCAGTTAATTTCCCTGACATTTTTTGTTTTAAAATTTCTACCTTTAACTGTGCCAAATTTAAAGCCATATTTTGCAAATCTCTTGGAGCATTGCAAGTTTCAACATTCGCAACGGGTCTTGCATAAATACTGTTTGGCGCATACACAGGATTAAAAGATGGAACACCAGCTACCATATTAAATCACATACCTTTCAATATTATTTAATACGTCTACAATTTACTTAAAAAAACAAGAAAATTAATTGCTATTTTCGCCATCATATCATTTACAAAAGTTAATATTAGTTATTAAGCTTTTTCGACTATTAAGATTTGTTAATCATCAAACATATAAAATAGCAATTATTAAAGATTTATATCCTTTTTATATATGAGAGAGTATATATAAGGATTGAATGATGGAACAAGTTGATAATATTACAGGTACAAAACTACACGTCGGCTCTATGACTGCAACTAAAGGAACCGTCGAAGATTTTAACAGGACTTCTGTATCTACTTCAAATGCATACAAAGCAACAAATCTGGGAATAAGACAAAGCGACGAGACAACCAGAGATGTAATAAGCACAACGTTTGGTATCATCAAGCATAATCTTTCAGCATTTTGGAATTCTGTAGGACTTGATCCCAATGTTAATATTGCATATGAGCAAGCAATGTTAGATCCTAAAAACAGAATAGAAATTGATAATAAAGTATCATTTAAACATCCGGCTCAGGGTAAAATGAAACCATATAATGAATTAGGTAATCCAGCTGGTGGTATTTTTACAATGGAACTAATGGCTTAAATTTTTAAGGATAAAATATGGCAATAGATGCAATACCAAATGGAACACAAAATAATATACCTGTTTATCAAAGGTTCGGACTAGATTTTGAACAAATTTATGGTCAAAATCAAACAACCTTACAAGACAACCCTATAAATAACTTTTTCAAAGCAAAACAACCTTCAGAAGCTTATAATATTGGTCAAACACTAACCGCAAGATTTGATTCAAAAGGAGACGGCGCCAACAAGCTTCCGAAAGGTTCAACATTTTCAACATGGGCATAAACATCCGCAAAAATAAAAAAAATAATTAACAAATATATTAAAATTAAAGTACAGAAATAAATTCCATTAAAACCGTGTTACTAAGCAATGCACCTTTAGTTGTCAATGCATAGCCTTTGGATGTTTTTTTTAATAAATTAAGGTTGCAATATTTGTCCAATATTACTTTATATTTATTTTCAAAGTCTATGGAAAATTTTCTGTTTATACTTTGAAGATTTACCCCTTCTTTCATTCGACGGAATCCGAGAAAAATTTCTTCTTCTAATTTTTCTTGTTCTGTTTCGATATGCTCTTTTTCATGTAAAAGTGGTTTTTCGATGTAATGTTCAAGAGAATTAGTATTACAATAACGTATACCGTTTTTATACCCGTGAGCAGCAGCTCCAAATCCATAGTATTCTTCGTTATTCCAATAATTTAAATTGTGCATTGAATAAAAACCTTTAAGGCAAAAATTACTTATCTCATAATGTTCAAAACCTTTTGAAGTTAAAAATTCAACCGCACTTAAATACATATCAGCCTGCATATCATCATCCGGAAGATTTTTAGGTACATTTGAATAAAAATAGCACCCATTTTCAATAGATAAACCATATAGGGAAATATGTTGAATTCCTAAATTAACCGCACAACTCAAATCCTCTAAAAACATCTGTTCTGTTTGATTTGGCAAACCATATATAAAATCTAAACTCATATTGTCAAATCCTGCATTTTGAATAATCTTAACAGCAGAAACCACCTGAAAAGAATTATGTCTGCGATTAATTTGTTCCAATATTTTATCATTAAAAGTTTGACAGCCTAAACTTAAACGATTAACACCACAACTTTTTAATCCGGCAAGATAACCTTCATTTACCCCTTCAGGATTTAGTTCTATAGTAATTTCAGTATTTTTCGTCACATTGAAAAATTTAATCAAACGTTTAAATTCAGAAACGGAAAGCAAAGAAGGTGTTCCTCCGCCAAAATAAATAGAATTTAGTTCTTCACCTTCATAGTTTGCCTTAATTTCTTCTTCAAGTTTTGCCAAATATTGTTCTTTTAATTCTAACTTCGGAAAAGACACAAAAGAACAATAATGACATTTTGACTTACAAAACGGTATGTGAATATAAACACTCTTTGGCATGGAATTATTATACAATTAATATTTTCATGCTAGCATTAAGATTATGGATATCGTGTATAAAACAATCACTTCACTTGAATTTGACAAAGTAAAAGAAGAATTGAGCAGATTTGCAAAATTCGAGCAGAGTAAAAATTTATGTTTAAAACTTTTACCTTTTGAAGATAAAGATAAAATAACACAACAAATAGAATTTACAAAAGAAGCCAAATATATTTTGGATCACGCAAAAGATACCCCTATAGAATTTATAGCAGATATTTCAAAAATTCGTGAAACATCTGCCCTTTCTTATCTATCAGAAGAAGAACTCATTGATCTTGCAAAAACTATGCGTTCTTCAAGACTTTTAAAAAGATTTATTGCAGAAAATTCTCAAGAAGGATTTTTACTTAAAAATATCTCAGAATATCTTATTTCGAATAAAGAAATTGAAGATAAAATTTTTGAAAAATTCGATGAGAATTTAAACATAAGGCAAAATGCAACACCGGAACTAAAAAGCTTATACAGTTCGCTTAGAGATAACGAACAGAATTTGCGTGACAGTGTAAATAAACTGTTAAATAGCTCTGATTTTTCAAAGAATCTTCAAAGTAACATATACACTCAAAGAGACGACCGAATAGTCTTTCAAGTTGTGGCTTCAAACAAAACGAAAGTTCCAGGGATTGTACATGATGTTTCGTCTTCGTCAAAAACTTTTTATATAGAGCCTGCACAATTAGTTCCTTTAAATAATAAAATTAGAGAATTAAAGGCTAAAATAAGACAAGAATGTATAAAAATTCTTGTTGAATTAACAAATAATGTCAAAGAATTTATGCCTGAGCTTGTTAAAAGCGAACATATTATGTCTGAAATTGATTTTCATTTCGCAAAAGCAAGGTATGCAGTAAAACTTCAAGCAGTAGAACCTGAAATTACAGATGAAAAATACATATATTTTGAAAACATGAAACATCCCCTATTGCTTGCACAAGGCAAAGATGTCATTCCTAATGATTTTAAAATCGGTACAGGAGGCTATAATTCAATTATAATTACAGGTTCCAATACAGGTGGGAAAACAGTCACTTTAAAAACAATCGGATTATTTATTCTTATGACTAAATCAGGACTGTTTCTTCCCTGCACATATGCAAAACTTTACCCTTATAAAGATGTTTTTGCAGATATCGGAGATTCACAAAGTATAGAAGAAAGCCTTTCGACATTTTCATCCCACATGACAAATATAATAGGAATTTTAGAAAAAAGCGATGAAAATTCATTTGTTCTTCTTGATGAAATATGTGCAGGCACAGACCCCGTTGAAGGTGCGGTTTTGGCTCAAGGGATTCTGCAAAAGCTGGCTCAAAAAAATATAAACTGTGTTGTAACAACTCACTATGGAGAATTAAAATCTCTTGAATATTCAAACCCGTTTTTTAAAAATGCATCAGTAGAATTTAACACAGAAACACTACAACCTACATACAAATTGCTAATTGGTATTCCGGGTTTAAGTAATGCAATCTCTATTGCTGCAAATTTAGGTTTAGACAAAGATATTGTTGATAAAGCTAAGAACATTTTGATTACTCAAAAAGATCCTACAGTTGCGGTTGTAGAAAAATTACAAGAAACCCACCAAGAGCTTTCTAAAAACCTCGAAGAAGCACAAGAATTAAAAGAAACTTCTCTTTCGATAAAAGAGGAATATGAAGAAAATCTCGAACAGATAAAAAAAGATAAGAAAAAAACAATCAAAAACATAAAAAATAAATTTGACTCTGAAATTATGAGCGCACGAGCAGAAATAAAAGAAATTTTAGATGAAATGCGCAAAGAAAAATCTGAGAAAATAGCCAGACGTTCCTATTCAAGATTAGCGAAACTTGAGCAAAATTTCCGTAATGAGCTGGATGAAATTTCAGACAAGGAAAAATATTTGGAAATTGATTGGGATAAAGTAAAAATCGGTGATAATGTAATGCTCAAAAACCTAAACCAAAAGGTGACGATATTGAACCTGCCGGATAAAAGTAATAGACTTTTTGTGGATATGGGCAGCATAAAAATGAAAGTTAGAACTAACGAACTTGCAATCCTTAACGAAAATTATAAAGAGCCTGTAAAAATAAAGATTCCTGGAACATCATTCACAAATTTCGAACTTAAGAAATATAATTTACCACAGACATTGGATCTACGTGGTTACAGGGTTGAAGAGGCACTGGATGAAGTGGAAATGTATCTTGATCAAGCAAGCCTTGCAAATTTAACACCTGTTTATATAATTCACGGCCACGGAACAGGAGCTTTAAAACAAGCCGTAAGAGATTTTTTAAAAACATCACCTTACGTAGCCAAATTCCGCCCAGGTAGCGATACCGAAGGCGGAGACGGAGTATGTGTTGTTGAGATAAAATAAAATATTATTTAAAAATTCCAAAACAGACCATAATCCCCAAGTCCGAAACATCACAAGCATCAGATAATTAAGACGTTTCTGCCAGTTTGAATATGTGAACAATTGCTTCTTAATCATTGATAGGCTAATTTGACAATAGAGATATAGAACTTTGATTATTGATTATACCCAAAGAAGCATCATTAGCTAAATACAATTAACCTTTGCCATACTCCTCAATATTAAACATACGATACTGCAAAGCTTGAGATATGTGCAATTGAGAGATATCTTCACTCCCTGCCAAATCCGCAATAGTACGTGCAAGTTTTAATATTCTATCATAACGTCTGCCGGAAAGCTGGTATTTTACAGCAGCAAGTTTTAACATCTGGGATGAAACTTCATCCAAGCGGCAGTATTTTTTAATCATTTTTGACGTTAATTCCGAGTTTGTTAAAATTCCATCATTTTTATAGCGTTCATTTTGAATTTTACGGGCATTAATAACCCTTCTTCTTATAGTTGCAGAATCTTCCTCAACATTATTATAATTTAACAGCTCTTCAGGAGTAAGCCTTGGAACATCGATTTGTAAATCAATTCTATCTAATAAAGGTCCGGAAAGTTTTGCCAAATAACGATTAATCTGAAAATCCGAACACATACAATTTTTATCCTTATCCCCTAAATAGCCGCAAGGACATGGATTCATAGCACCAACTAAAATGAATTTTGCCGGATATCTGACAGAATGCTGTGCACGAGAAATGACTATCTCGCCATCCTCTAAAGGCTGTCTTAAAACTTCCAAAACATTTCGAGGAAATTCTACCATTTCATCTAAAAACAAAGCTCCCCGATGAGCTAAAGTAATCTCTCCCGGTTTTGGATTGCTGCCTCCGCCAATGATTCCATTTGCAGATGCAGTATGATGAACTGCTCTATACGGGCGTTGAACCATTAATGGTTCATCCTCCCTTAATAAACCTGACACACTATAGATTTTAGTTAGTTCTAACGCTTCATCAAGAGTCAAAGGAGGCAAAATAGATGGAAAACATTTTGCCATTAAAGTCTTTCCTGAACCCGGAGAACCAATCATTAAAATATTATGACCGCCGGCAGCTGCAATCTCTAGAGCTTTTTTAGCCTTCTGCTGTCCTTTTACATCTTTGAAATCATACGGATAATCCCGCTCAATATCCGCTTCAAGATATTTGCGAGCATCTATTACTGTTGGAGATATTTTATTATCTGTGAAATGAGCAACAACATCCGCTAAATGTTCAGCGCCATAGACATTTATACCCTCTATTAATGCAGCTTCATTGACATTTGCTTTGGGAACAATAATATTTTTAATTCCAGCATTTTTTAACCCTAAAACCAAAGGTAAAACACCTATTATCGGTCGAATTAAGCCGTCAAGAGAAAGTTCGCCAATAAATGCATAATCCTTGACCTGTTCAGAGGTTAAAACTTCTTCTTCTATTAAAACTCCAACGGCCATTGGCAGATCAAACCCTGTTCCATTTTTCTTCAAATCAGCAGGCGCAAGATTTACAACCACTTTACGAGAAGGGAAAGTGTATCCAGAATTTTTTACTGCTGGTTTCACTCTATCACGAGCTTCATTAACTGCAGCATCAGGTAATCCGACTATTGAAAACCCCGGTAAAGAATTTGTTACATCCGTTTCAACCCATACTTCGTATGCGTTTAATCCAATCACAGTTCCAGATCTCACTCTATTAACCATATGTGGAGTATAACATAATTATTGTTATTTGTCTTTTATTTTCTGTTATGTTAAAATTCTATTGAAAAGAAAAGAGTAGCAAATATGAATAAAAAAATTTCCAGACTTAATAATAACATTGAATATATCTATAAACAAAATACAAATACACCAAGAATTGCGTTATGCTTAAATATTTCAATAAATCAGCCGGAAGAAAAACCTGGAATTTATTCACTGATGTCGAGACTTTTATTACAAGGAACAAACAATTATAACTCAGAAGAACTTGCAAATGAATTTGAAAAATATGCAATCGACTTTTCTACAGAACTTTTTCCTAATTATTTAAGAATTAGATTTGTGTGCCTAAATGAAGATTTTAGTAAAGCCATTGAGCTAATGGATGATGTACTTAAAAACTCTACCTTTGAAGAATTTGAAAAAGAAAAAATAAAACTTTCAGGAGAAATTACTGCAGAGCTCGACTCACCAAGAGCAACAGCAATGGATGCATATTGCCGAACAATATTCGAAAATCACTACTATGGAAATTCTATGACTAAGATTCTTGAAAATCTTAACAATATAACCAAAAACGATGTCATAAACGCATATAACTATATCCTAAACAATAGTAAAAAAACTCTTGCAATCGTTGGAACTATAGATTTAGAAGAAATATTACCGCAAATTGAAAATACGTTAGGCAAATTACCTATTTCAACAAATAATAACTTTTTTATAGAAAAACCAGAATTAAATCAAGTTAAGAAAATTGAATCTATAAAAGAAGATATTAATCAAGCACATATCATCAAAGGTTGGCTTGTTCCAACATATGGAGAAGCAGACTACCCCGCAATTGTTCTTCTTAATATTATTCTTGGAGCGAGCGGATTATCTTCAAGACTTTTTGCACAGCTCCGTGATAAGCAAGGACTTGCTTACGTCGTAAGAAGTTCCTACGAAACATACAAACTTGCCGGAAACTTTATGATATATATTGCAACAGAACCTAAAAACATTGAAGTATCCCTTAAAGGTTTTGATGAAGAGATAGAAAAAATTAAAACAATACCCGTTTCAAAACAAGAGCTTGAAGATGCAAAAACTAATATTGAAGGGAAATATGAATTTCTTAGAGAAACCAACCTTCAACAGGCATGCACATTTGCGAAATACGGTGTTTTAGGTTTAGGTTTTAATTACACGGATGACATTATAGAAAATGTTAAAGCTGTAACTCCTGAACAGATTCTAAAATGCGCTCAAAAATATTTCGACAACGAAAAATATGTTCTTTCAGTAAGTAAGCCTTAGAGTATTTGCTTAATAACATGCAATACTTATTAATTGTTATAATCAATATGATATTCTCTTATATCAGCGAATCCATCTCCATCAACATCGTTAAATTGAAGTTTTTGAGAGGAAGATTTGATCATTACTTCTGATATAACCCCACCCTTATACCAAATCATACCAACAACATTGCCATTTGAATCTTTGTATTCTTGCACTTTTTCATCATTATGAGCTCCAATTTCAGTTGAATGAAGATTTTTGTTTTTTGTTAATCTTTCTGCAATTTTTGCCATACTGAAATGTTTATCTCCACGTATGAACACACGATCAGTTCTACTATCAATAATACCGTCACCATTAAAATCCTCTACTTCAAAATAATTATCAGAGGATTTAGGATTCTGAAATATTATTATACTTTTATAGTCTCCATTGACAGATTTATAAACTTTACCGCCATTATATCTTTTTGCATAAGCCTCATAATCAGCCATTTTTCTTGATGGTTCTTTTCCTCCACCTTGTACTCCTAAATTATTCTCCATTTTTACTCCTTTCCTAATTATATCCCCATTTTATAAAATATATAGACTTTATATATATAAAAAATATCTAAAATTATTATTGCTACAGATTTAAAAAACAATTTACAAAAATTAATAAAAATAACGAATAAAATATAAATTGCAAATGACTATTTAAACAATGGCTTGCTGTATACGAGAAGTTCTATCTTGGTTTAAGATATTTTTCAATTTCATAATACCTTGTGCATGAAGTTGGCAAACACGAGATTCAGACATCCCCATTGTAGAACCAATTTCTTTCATTGTCATGTTTTCTTGATAATACAAAACCATTAAAATACGTTCTCTTTCCGGTAATCTCATAAGCGCCCTCTGCAAATCTGTTTTAACATTTTTTTCTTCCATTAATTCATGAGGAGTCTGCCTGTTTGCGTCTTCAATGGTATCAATTATCTCAATGCCGTCTTCAGAGCTCCCCTTTTTATCATAAATAGATGTTATTGTTACATCTTCAGAAATAATTTGATTTACTTTTTCTACATCCATATCAAGTCTGACAGCAATTTCAGCAGACGTAGGAGTTCTCCCCAATTCTTGTTTTAGTATTTCTGATGCTTGTTTAATGTCTTTGATTTTCTTTCTAACACTTCTTGGCAAAAAATCTTGCGATCTTATTTTATCTAAAATTGCGCCACGAATTCTTATAAGTGCATAAGTTTCAAATCTTGTATTATGATTCGGAGAATAGCGTTCTAATGCATTCATTAAACCTTCTACACCGTATCCTGCAATATCTTCTATAGAAATTGAAGCCGGAAGTGAAACCTTTACACGATTTACAACATATCTGACAAGATATATATATTGAACAATAATTTCATCTCTCGAATGCTTATCAGATTTGTCAGACAAATACTTTTTCCACAACAACGTTAACTCGTCTTCCGGTAAACGCTTTATGCTGTTATATGATGAAAAATCAAAAGTCTGTTCCATTAACCTACCCAACTGTTTAAATTTACATTATTATTCTATAATATCGTTAAATTTAAACATCATTTAAAAAGATGAAAATAATTTGAGCATGTTAAAGTTTCTCTACTACATGTAACTGATATATCATTTATACATGCTTTTCAATGTTTGAAATAATTGTCGATTTTGGCATTAAACCTGTAAGTCTTTCTTTTGGCTCTCCATCTTTGAATACCAAAAGAGTTGGAAGACCGCTGATTGAATATGTTTTTGCAATTTCCTGACATTCTTCAACATTAACTTTGCCAAACTTTACATTGTCATACGATTTTGCAATTTCTTCAATCACAGGAGACAATTTTCTACATGGTCCACACCATGTCGCCCAAAAATCAACAATGACCGGGGAAGATGAATTTAATACTTCTTGTGTAAAATTTTGTTCATTTAAACTAATTACATTACCCATGCTTTGACCTCTTATCATTTAATAATTAATTTACACTCTATCATAGATTTTTTTTTTGTGCTATCATCTAATTGATATTGATTGGGATAATAATATGGCAAGAACAAAAGTTATTGAGATAGTTTTGGATACAGAAACGACCGGATTGGATTACACAAGAGAGAAAATGGTCGAATTTGCGGCAGTAAGACTCGAAAACGGCAAGATTAAAGATCAGTTTCAAACGTTAATAAATCCTCAACAACATATCAGAAAATCAAGCATTGCAATTCATGGTATTACCCCTGAAATGGTTGAAGATGCACCAACTGAAGAAGAAGCATTGCCGAAAATACTGGAATTTATAGGTAATTATCCTATAGTTGCACATAATGCAATTTTTGATTATTCATTTATCAATGAAGCATCAAAAAGAGTGACCGGAAAAGAAATTAAAAATGAACGAATCGATACACAACAAATGTTTAAGGAAATTTATCCGGAACTTGAAGCGCATGGACTTAATGCATTAACAGAAAAATTTAAAGTTGAATTAGTAAACCATCATAGAGCAATGGGAGATACTATGGGATTGGCATTGGCATATCCTAAACTTAAAAAACTTTATAAACAGAGATTTGATTGGGAAAATAAACAACTTGACAATGTTGAATACTTATTTGAAAGATATTTAAGAATTCAAGATGCTGTCAGCACCATGCAATCAGAAATGCAGGATTTGAAATCCGTGTTCAAATTATATTTTGAACTTGGCGGAAGTCCCATCACATCACAAGATGGAGACATGCTAGTATATAATTCAAAGCAATCTTTTGGGTACAATTTCAAAGAAATTGAACCGGTTTTGATAGATTTAGGGATTTTAGAAAAAGCTACAAAACTGAATTCCGGTTTTATCGACAGGCTGGTTAACGGAAAGAGTCTTGACGAAGAAAAAAGAGATATTCTCAAAAATGCTCGTCAAGAACTATCAGAAACAAGAAATATACAGGTAATAAAAAATAAATAGGAGAAAATTATGCTAGAAAAATTAGGGGCATTTTACAAAGAGCCTCCAATTAAGGAAACCATTCAAGATGGTGAAAAAGTTGAATCTATGTATAAACATTGGCGTTTAAGAATATTTTATGCTTGTTTCATAGGTTATACAATATTTTATTTATGTAAGAAGAATATCGCAGTTGCATTGCCGGGGATAATGAACGAATTCGGATATTCCGCAACAGAATTAGGCTTGTTAGGCAGTTCGCTTTATTTAACATACGGTATCGGTAAGTTTGTAAACGGTGTTTTAGCTGACGGATCTGATGTAAGGAAATTCCTACCGACAGCATTACTAATGACAGCATTGGCAAATATTTTATTTGCGTGCGCTCCGAGCGTTGTAGGAATGCTAGGTTTAAGTTCAAAAATGTTTGCAATGATTCTTTTATGGACACTGGCATTTTTGTGGGGTGTTAGCGGATGGTTTCAATCTGCAGGATTTCCAGCGGTTGCTAAGAGTTTAACTTATTGGTATTCAAACTCTGAACGTGGAACAAAATGGTCTTTATGGTCATGTTCTCACCAAACAGGAACATTTTTGAGTTTTATTCTTGCAGGTCACATTGCAGCGCATTTTGGCTGGAGAGCAGCATTTTTTGTTCCAGGGACATTGGCATTAATAACTGCTGTTTGGCTATATGACAGATTGAGAGACAGACCGCAATCATTAGGTTTGCCAGACGTTGAAATTTACCGCAATGAACCTGTAAAAGAAAAATCGGAAGCAGAGAAAAAAGCAGAAGATGATATGACGTATGTTGACATCTTCAAAAAATACATTCTTTGCAACAAAACAATCTGGATGTTGGCAATTGCTTATATTTTCGTTTATATCATAAGATTTGGCGCTGAAGATTGGATGATTATGTATCTAAGTAAAGCAAAAGGTGATACTTTAGCTTCTGCTACAAATAAAATTGCATCATTACCTTTGGTAGGTATTTGCGGAACAGTTTGTGCCGGAGTTATTTCCGATAAATTATTTAAAGGAAAACGTGCACCTGTAAATTTACTTTATCTTGTTGGTGTAATCATCTGTATTATAGCTTTGAAATTCAACACCATAAGCTCTTTAGACTATGTAATAATTGGTTTATTAGGTGCATTCACTTACGGACCTCAGATGATGATTGGCGGACTTTGTGCAGTTGAATCAAGCTCTAAAAAAGTCGCATCTGCTGCAACAGGTTTTACAGGAACATTCGGTTATATCGGTGCGTTCTTATCTGCTACAGGCACAGGCTTCCTTGTTGATAAACTTGGAAAAGACGGTGTTGAAAACTGGAACGGTGCAATTTATTTCTGGTTAGCATCAGGTATTATTTGTTTAATCATTTGTACAATTCTCGCTATTGAAGAATACAGAAAAGATAAACAAAAAGCATAAATATTAAAAACAAAGAGAAGCGGGCGGCAATATTATTGCC
>FLNU01001257.1_pt1 | contig 22375 bp, 19 predicted proteins | sample 1140361 | NCBI WGS metagenome assembly FLNU01 (sample SAMEA3878206, study PRJEB12797) | bioreactor metagenome | biome: Moose rumen | place: Sweden | collected 2011-10 | reverse complement strand
CAAGATATTTATCATTACATTGCGGCGTTTAGAAATGATTTTAACGCTGGAAAATTTCTTCGCGGAAGTTTCTCGTATCAAGTACGTTTCGAGGACGACAACTATATTTCGCTGACGATAACAGATGCTCGGTTTAATCCGCGATACGAACACGGGAATCATGATGTTTACGGCGTAGTTTACGATAAGCAAACCGGACGCAAGCTCCCGTTGTCGCATTTCCTGCACGTCACCGTGTCTGATTTACAATCGTTTTACCGCGACCATTTTTACACCGAAAATGGGAAAAAAATTTACGGAATGTTTTCACTCGAAAAAGTTTCTGACAGCTACTATCTGCTTGGCAACGGAGGAATCGCATTAATCTATCAGCCTTATGTGCTTGCGTCTTATGCTGAAGGTGCGACGACGATTAGACTTTCTGCCGAAGAAGTAGATTATTTCAACAGGAAAAATAGAAATTTATGATGAAATGATTGAAGAAAAATTAAAGACGTTGCCCGATTCGCCCGGTGTTTATCTGATGAAAAATTCTGAAGGGAAAATAATTTACGTCGGCAAGGCTAAAATTTTAAAAAACCGTGTCCGCCAATATTTTCAAGCGAATAAAAATCACAGCGTTAAGGTTAAAGCTATGGTTGCGAAAATTGCTGACTTTGAGACGATTATAACTGCGTCCGAAGTTGAGGCGTTGATTCTGGAATGCAATTTGATAAAAAAATATCGTCCGCGTTACAATGTTTGCCTGAAGGACGACAAAAGTTATCCTTATTTAAAGTTGACGCTGAATGAGGATTTTCCGCGTGTCTTTATCACTCGCCGAATAATTAATGACGGTTCAAAATATTTTGGTCCTTACACAAATTCGCAGGCAGTTAAAGATTCGCTGGAACTTCTGAAAAAACTTTTTCCGCTCCGCACTTGTAAAAATTTCGGCAAGCGTCCCTGTCTTGAATATCACATTAACCGTTGCCTTGCGCCCTGCGTCGATAAAATTTCCCGCGCAGATTATTCAGACTTGGTAAAAGCTACAGAAAAATTTCTTGACGGTAAAACTGCTGACGTTGAAAAAGATTTAACCGACAAAATGAATTTTGCGGCGGATAATTTAAACTTTGAACTTGCCGCGAAACTGCGCGATATTTTGTTATCTGTTAAAAAAATTTCTGAGAAACAAAAAATCGTAACTGATACGGGCGACATTGACGCGATAGGGCTTGCGCGGCTTAATGATGAAGTATGTGCGCAAATTTTTTTCATACGTGACGGCAAAGTTACCGGACGTGAAAGTTTTCTTTTAAATGGCGCGATTGATGAAGATGATGCAAAAGTTACTGCGGAATTTATCAAACAGTATTATAATAGTGCAAAACTTTCTGCGACGGAAATTCTATTGCCCGTTGAATTGCTTGACGAAGAAGTTAAAATTTTATCAGAATGGTTAGGCGCGAAAATTTTTGAACCTAAGCGCGGCGTAAAAAAATCTTTGGTTGAAATGGCTAATGAAAATGCCGAAAAGTTTTTGGCTGAAAAATCTGCGCGGGAGGAATTAAAAATCTCTCAAACTTCCCATGCGGTTGAAGATTTACAAAAATTTTTACATTTGCCGAAGTTGCCGAAAAAAATGGAGTGTTTCGATATATCACACTTTCAAGGCGCGGAAACGGTTGCGTCAATGGTCGTCTTTGTAAACGGACAGCCCGACAAAAAAAGTTATCGCCGTTTTAAAATTCGCTCGACTGAAGGAAAGCCCGACGATTTTTTATCAATGCGCGAAGTTACAAGCAGACGTTACGGCAAATTGACGGCGGAAGAATTACCCGATTTAGTAGTAATTGACGGCGGAATTGGTCAGCTTAATTCGGCACTTGAAATAATCCGTTCCTTCGGTCACGAAGTCCCCGTTGTAGGATTGGCGAAAGAATTTGAATTAATTTTCGTGGAGGGCGAATCAGAACCGGTCGAATTGCCGCGCGAAAGTCAAGCCTTGTATCTTATGCAAAGAATCCGCGATGAAGCTCACAGATTTGCGATAACTTACCACAGAAAATTACGGCGGGCACGAAATTTAAAATCGGCACTTGATAACGTTGCAGGTATCGGCGAAAAACGACGTGAGGAACTCCTTAAAAAATTTGGCACTCTTGATAAAATAAAATCAGCATCATTGGAGGAACTTTTGACTGTGCCGACTATGAATCGGACTGCGGCAGAATCGCTGATAAATTTTTTTCGCGTAGAGGGAAATTGATTGAAAAAATTTTTAGAAAATCCGTTGATTATCGGCGGCGTGATTTTGATTCTTTGCGTTGTGTTTGAAATTCACGGATCGTCGATAAATATTTATGCAGATAATTTCAATTATCCCGAACTTAACGGAGAAATTTTTGGAAGGCATCGCGTGATTCGTTCAGATGAATATAATGTTTTTACGCCGTTTGCATTTTCGCAGTACTTCACAAATTTTTCAATGATAAGCGACATTGTACGCGCCGCTCCGACAAATATGTTTATCGTCTACGGTCAAGCGGTCTGGCATCCTGCCATAATTTTTCGTCCCGCGCAGATTGGATATTTATTTTTAGATCAAGGCTCTGGACTTGCATTTTTTTGGATGAGTCGATTAATCGCGCTGTTGTTTTTATCGTTCAAATTCGCAGAAAAAATTTTAAACACCGATAAAAAACTTTCTTTAATCTACGCGATAATGGTAACCTTTTCGCCGCTTGCGCAATGGTGGTGGTCGGTAAACAGCATCGCAGAAATTTTAGCGGCAGGTCAAGGCGTCGTCATATGCTGGAAAATTTATCTTGAACAAGAAAATAAATCCTCAAGATTTTTATCGGCAATTTTATTTTTATGGTGCGCCGGAATTTTTATCTTCGAAATATATCCTGCGTGGCAAATTTCGTTCGGCTACGTATTTTTATTTTTGTTAATCGGCGTGTCAATCGAAAATTCAAATTCGCTAAAAGTTTTACGATGTGATAAAATATTTTGGCTGTTGGGATTTTTAATAATGCTCGCGCCGATTTTTCACGCGTTGTACATTTCGCAGGATATGATTCAAGCGCAAATGGCGACAGAATATCCCGGACAACGACTTAATTTAGGCGGAGATTGGTCACCGTTATGGTCGTTGGCTTACTCAGTCAGCTTATTGCTCCCCTTCGTCGAAGTGGTTGAACCGATAAAGGTTTACGACATCAACGCCCTAACAAATAACTGTGAACTTTCAAGCTTTTTCTGTATGACGCCGCTGGGATTAATTTTATTTTTCAAATTCGGACGCAGAGATTTTTTGATGCGTGCATTGGTCGCGATAATAATTTTGTTGCTGATATGGAGTACATTTTTCATTCCGGAGTTGGTAGCAAAATTCACATTGATGAGCAAAACTACACAATGGCGGGTAAGGGCGGCGATTGATTTTGCACAAATGATTTTAATGTTTCGCGGCTTAGCATTGGCAAATATCAGTGAGCTAAAAATTTTTAGAATCGTAACTGCGGCGGTAATTTCGGCAATGTCGATACTTGCAATTTCTCAACTTCTCCCGCAATGGTTAGACTTCACAAAGGCGGCAATAATTTTTCTATTCTTAGCGTCAAGCATAATGCTGATTACAAATCCGACAAAAATTCGGACGGCAATTTTAATCGTAATGATGTTGATGATAGGCGCGACGGTTAATCCTGTAGCAAGGGGCGTTGATTGTATTTTCGGCATACCGATTGGACAAAAAATTTCTGACATAGCGCGTCAAGATAAATCAGCGTGGATTGCGGTACAAGCTCCTGAAAATTTCCCTATAATGTTTGGCGCACCTACGATTAATTGTTGTAACATTTACCCGAATTTGGAACGTTGGAAGAAGTTGGACGCGGGAGAAAATTTTAAGATTTATAATCGCTACGCCAATATCCAAATGACTTTGCAAAATGCTCCGACGGAATTTATTTTGACGGCGATTGATTGTTTGAAAATTAATTTGAATGTTGAGGATTTGCCTAAGCTTGAAGTGAGATATATTTTTTCCTGTAATGGCGAGCTTGAAACTTTTTCGACGGCGGCTGTTAAGGTTAAAAAAATCTGCGCGGACAGAAACGCTTATATTTATGAAATTTTGAGTGGTGAAAAATTAATTGAAGTGGATTAATCATCAAATTGTAACGGGATTTATAGTCTACGCGGCGACGGACAACGCATTATTTGTAGCGTCAAGCATAATAGGCGCGGTTGTCCCGGACAGAGTAGAAGGCTCACCGCCGACTGAAAGCGCAGCTTATTGGAAATGGCGGAAAAATCATCGCACTTGGTCGCACTACCCGCCTTTATATTTGGGATTAATGGCGGCGGCACAAATTGCCATAGAATATTTTCAAAATCCGAAAGTTGAATTGGCATTGAGTTTGTTAATTTACGCATTGGTTGGAGCATTACTTCACATTGTCGAAGATGGAATTTGCGGTAAAGTTCCTGTCTTTACTCCGCGCAGGAAACACGGCATAAAACTTTTTACGGTCGGTTCTTGGAGAGAATATTTTTTCGCAGGATTAATCGTCGTCGGCTGTTTGTTGTTTAGATACAAAGAATTATTTTTGACGGAATTAAATTTTTAGCTTGAAAGGAAGTTTTTAAATTGGAAAAAGTTCGTACACGTTTTGCGCCCAGTCCTACGGGTTATATGCACATTGGGAATTTGCGCACGGCACTTTACGCATATTTGTTTGCGAAGTCTCAACACGGAGATTTTATTTTGAGGATTGAGGACACAGACCGCGCCCGTTATGTTGCCGATGCGGTTGAATTTATTGAAAATACTTTGGCGGCGGCAAAAATTATTCCGGACGAAGGTCCGCATAACGGCGGGGATTTTGGTCCGTATGTTCAAAGTGAGCGTAAAAAAATTTATAAAAAATACGCCGAAGAATTAATTGAGTTGGGCTACGCTTACAGATGTTTTTGTAACAACGATGATGATTGTAATGATGATAAAAAATTTGGCGGTTACGATCGCACTTGTCGTTACCTTGACAGAGAAGAATTTGAAGCTAATATGGTTGCGCGTAAACCTTACGTAATTCGTCAAAAAATGCCTTTGACGGGCGAGACGACTTTTTATGACGTGTTGCACGGAAATATTACCATTGCCAATTCGGAGCTTGAAGACCAAGTACTTTTGAAAAGAGACGGTATGCCTACATACAATTTCGCCAACGTCATTGACGATCACTTAATGAAGGTTACGCATATAATTCGCGGCACGGAATTTATAACTTCGACGCCTAAGCACGTTTTGATTTACAAAGCTTTTGGCTGGGAAATTCCGACTTTCATACATCTTGCGCCGGTTATGGGTAAAGCCGACGACGGAACTGTTTCAAAACTCAGCAAGCGTCATGGGGCGACAAGTTTTAATGATTTGGTTGAAACGGGTTACCTGCCTGAAGTTATAACAAATTACGTTGCGCTGTTGGGTTGGAGTCCGAAAAGTAATCAAGAAATTTTTTCTATGGATGAATTGATTGAAAAGTTTAGTCTTGACGGCTTGAGTAAATCTCCCGCAGTTTTCGACTACAATAAATTGGATTGGATGAGCGGCGAATATTTTAAGGCGATGAGTGATGAAGATTTTGCGAAGGTTGCCGATAAATTTTTTGGTGAACTTGATGAAAATCTTGCGTCTAAAAAAGTTTATCTCGGCAGTTTGTTAAAGACTCGCATTGCAAAACTTAGCGATATTCCTGCGCAGATTAAATTTTTACAAGTAATGCCGCCGCTTGACGCTGAACTTTTCACAAATAAGCGAAATAAAGTTACGGCGGAAAATTCTGTAGGGATTTTGACTGACGCAATAAAAGTTTTGGAAAATATTTCTGATTGGACGGTTGACGAACTTCACGAAAAAATTAACGCCTTTGTGACAGAGTCCGGCTTGAAAATGGGAACAATTATGTGGGCGTTGAGAATCGCACTTTCAGGGCAAAAAGTTACACCGGGCGGTGTGATTGAAATTTTGTACTTACTCGGCAAAAATATTTCGATTGAACGTTTAAATTCGGCATTAAAGTTTTTGTCAAATATTCCGAAAAAAATTTAGGATTATGTGAAAAATTTCTCCGCATTATGATATAATTACCTTAAGAAAATTTTTCGTGAGGTGATTTAAAATGTCGAAGAAAGAATTTGAAAAACGTGTAGGCAATCTGGAAAATCGTGTCAGTGTCATTGAAACTAAGCTGGATATGTTTATTGATGAAATGCGCGATTTTAAAACAGAGGTTCGTACACAGACTCAAGAGATAAAAAGCGGATTGTCCAACGTAAAAAAACACGTACAAATTTTAGCAGTAACTGCTGTTGGCGGAATGGTTGCAACAATTATCGGTGTTGCAGCTATTGCATATGCAATTCTTTCTAAGTAAATTAAAATTGGGAGGTGAAAATTTATGGCGGTTGCTCCAAAACAGAAATTGCGGAATTGTATTCAATGCGGGAAAGTTTTTTTGTCGAAGGATAGAGAGGAACTCTGCGCGGATTGCAGGGCGGCGTATTATCAGCTTGAAGAATTAGTGAAAGAGTTTGTAAAAGATCATCCCGGCTCAAATATAAATGAAGTGTCTGCAGCTACGACTGTATCTAAAAAATTGATTCAGAAAATGATGCGTGAAGGCGTCTTTATGGATGTTCCAATGGGCGATAATTTTATGTACGCCTGCGCGAGTTGCGGCAAGCCGATTAAGACGGGAACTTATTGCACGAGTTGCTTAACGCGCTTAAGAAAGGAAACTCAACAGGCGGCTGAGAGAATGCAAATTCGCGTTAAAGAGGGTACGTCGACGATAAAGCGGCTTGATATTATGGCGCAACGTGAATTTGAAAAGGAACAGCGCGACAAAAAAATTTATCATATGGGTTTGAAAAATGTTACCCGACCGGTTAAATAGTTTTTAAGATTGGAGGTTCTTATGGCTAATGAACTTGTAACTGACAGCAGCAATGTAAAAAATTGCGCGGCTTGCGGTCTTCCTTTTACTCCTGAAGAAGATGAGGATTTTTGCAGATATTGTAAGAAAGGCAAAGTCGCAAAAGAAGCTGATATTATTGCGTATCTGCGCGAACATCCGGGCGTTTCGATTTTGGAAGTTTCGCAAGTCAGCCATCTTTCCACGAAAGTTTTGTTGCATATGGCTCACGAAGGACGTTTCGCGGGGCTTTATCTCAACAAAGATTTTGGTTACCCTTGCGGACATTGCGGCAAGCTTATAACTTTCGGCACTTATTGCCCTGAATGTTTTGAGGCGTTAAAGAAAGACGCTAAAAACGCCAAAAATGCTACCTTTATCGCGAAGGCTAAACAGGCTAAAAAATCTAAAGAAGTTGCTGAGGCTAGGGGAAGTACATTCTCTACAGGTATGCAGGACGAAATTAAAACGCGCATTAAAAAGTAAATTTGGAAGTGATAGGTATGATAAAAATTTTATTCGTCTGTAGCGGGAACACGGGACGTTCACCTATGGCGGAATTTCTTATGAAAAATCTTGTTAAAGACCTTGACGAAAAATTTCAGATTGAGTCTGCGGCGTCTAAACCTACCGACGGCGGCGATCTGCATGAAGGTATTGCCGCTAAACTCCGCGCAGAAAATATCCCTTACACTAAACATACGGCAAGGCAAATTACCGCTGAAGATTATGCGAAGTTTGACAAAATTGTTTGTATGGATAAAGGCAATATCGAACAGGTTATAAAAATTTGCGGCTCAGACCCCGACGACAAGGTTAAACTTTTGCTTTCTTATTGCGGCGAAGATAAAGACATTCCTTGGGACAAAAACGGTTTCGCTACGACTTTCATTGACATTGAGCGAGGTTGTAAAGCTTTGTTAAATTCTTTGTAAAAGAGATGTCGTGATATGAAAAACAAAATTTCAAGGGCGACGCTTGATAGAGTTCCGATTTACTACAGGACTTTGAAAAATCTCCACGATTCCGGCGAAACGATTATTTCATCAAGTAAGCTCGCAAAACTTTTAGAGATTACGCCTGAACAAATTCGTAAAGATTTTCTGGATTTGGGGCAATTTGGCATTAAGGGCGTAGGTTATCGCGTCGACAAATTAAAGCGCGGTATAGAAATTATTTTAGGATTGCAATATCGTTGGAATTTGGCGATTGTCGGCGTTGGTAACTTAGGCATGGCACTTGCCAATTATAAAAATTTCCCGTTGCTCGGATTTCAAGTCAGCGCGTTATTTGACGTTGATGAAAATTTAATCGGTAAAAAAATTAATGGAGTCAAGGTCTACGATTTCGCAAAACTTGACTCCGTTTCTAAAAGAAAAATTATTGACATTGGGGTTATCACCGTCCCCGAAACTCAAGCCCAAATTGTGGCTGACGCTTTAATTTCTGTCGGCGTTAAAGCTATTTGGAATTTCGCGCCCATAAAAATTTCTGCTCCACCGGAAATTAATGTAGTCAACGAAGATTTATGCGTTGGACTCGCAAGTTTAAGTTATCATCTTGCTAAAGAATAATTAAAACATATTATAAACCAACATAGTTTCGACTAAGCCGAAAATTTCCTCGTGAATATCGATAGCACTTTTGGCAAAATTCCCAGCCGAGCAATCGATAACCTTCCAGTGAAATTTTTCGGCTATTTCTTTGTATGCGTTGTAAGACTTCAGCATATATGCGGCGTCCGCTTCGTGAATATCTTCTCTACCGCGTTCACGACGGAGCATAGCGGCAATTTTCGGCGGCATATCCAAAAAAATCGTAAGGTCGGGACGTGGCAGTTGTAAGCGTTTATACTCAAAATTATCAAGCCAATTCAAAAATTTATCGCGATCAACTTTACGACGAATTTTCGCTGATTGGTGAGCCATATTTGAGCCAACGTACCTGTCCGCAAGAATTACGCCACTTCCCGCGTAAAAGTCCTTCCAATTTTGAAAGCTTGCGAATCTGTCGACAGCGTAGAAAGTCGCCGCCGCATAGGGATTGACGTCCTCCGCCGTCGCTCCGAAATCTCCACGCAAATACATTTTTATCAGCGCGGAGGATTCTGATTCGTAATTCGGAAAACTTACGCGCATAACATCAACGCCTAAATTTTGTAATCTTTCATAAAGCCGCGTTGTCTGCGTCGCCTTGCCCGAACCGTCCGAACCTTCAAGTACTATCAAACTGCTCATCAAAACACACCTCACATTGTCGAATCTTAAATAAATATATTTTGTTATTATATCACATTTTTTAATTGTGTATACCATTGTGAAAATTTTTTAAAGGAAACTTTTTTGACAATCCAACATACATTAATGTCAAAAAAAATCTAATTTATTGAGGGAAAAAGTTTTGTTTGTTATAATTACGCATAAAATTTTTTGGAGGTTTTATAAGTGGCTAAGATAAACGAAAATTATTTAAAGTTGGCGGGGAATTATCTTTTTGCGGAAATTGGCAGGCGTGTTGCAAAATTTCAAGCTGAAAATCCTTCCGCGCAGATTATCCGATTAGGAATTGGTGATGTAACTTTACCCTTGCCGAAAGTTTGTATCGACGCAATGACTAAGGCAACTTTAGAAATGGGACGCGCTGAAACTTTTCGCGGTTACGGTCCGGAGCAAGGCTATGAATTTCTGCGCGAAAAAATTTCCGAATACAATTACAAAAATCGTGGGATTGACATTGACGCGGACGAAATTTTTATCAGCGATGGTTCAAAGTGTGACTGCGGAAATATCCAAGAAATTTTTTCAACCGACTGCCGAATTGCGATAGCCGACCCCGTTTATCCGGTTTATCTTGACACAAATGTTATGGCGGGGCGCACGGGAAATTTAAATTCGGACGGACATTTTGACGGAGTAATTTATTTGCCTTGTACCGCTGAGAATAATTTTTCGCCTAAAGTTCCAAATGAAAAAGTTGATTTAATTTATTTATGCTCGCCGAATAATCCGACGGGTACGACGCTTGACGTTGACGCGCTTAAAAGTTGGATTGCTTATGCAAAAAAATTTGACGCGGTGATTTTGTATGATTCTGCATATGCCGCTTATATTAGCGAAAAAAATATTCCACGCTCTATTTACGAAGTTGAAGGCGCAAAAGATGTTGCGATTGAGTTTAGGTCTTTCAGCAAGACGGCGGGATTTACTGGGACGCGTTGCGGTTACGTTGTTATTCCGAAAAATTTATGTGGTACGACTTCGACGGATGAAAAAGTTCCTTTGAAAAATCTTTGGCTCAGAAGACAGACGACAAAATTTAATGGGACGGCTTACATTGTTCAACGCGGTGCGGCGGCGATTTACAGCGACGAAGGGCAGGCGCAAGTTAAAAATCTGATTGATTATTATATGACAAACGCGCAGATTATTTTGGAAGGTTTGAAGTCTGTGGGCTTGACGGCATACGGCGGGATTAATGCGCCTTATATTTGGCTTAAGACTCCCGACGGAATTTCAAGCTGGAAATTTTTTGATAAACTTTTGACGAAATATAATATTGTCGGAACTCCGGGCGCAGGTTTCGGACCTTGCGGGGAAGGTTATTTGAGATTGACGGCTTTCGGAAGTCGCGAAAATACTTTAGCCGCTATTGAAAGAATTAAAATTGGAGGTTAGATTATGGAAAAAATAAATGTCGTGCTTGTCTTATTGAATCCCAACACATTGAATACCGCCTTGCAAAGTTTGAATTTTAACAAAGCAAATCTCCTTGCAATAGTCGTGGAGAACGGCGGCGGACAAATTATTCAGATTGGAAATAAAAAAATTCCGCTTATTTCTTTTGCGTCGATACAGCAGATTTTAGATGCCGGTAAAAATTTTCTTTGGTTGATAAGCGGAATAGCCTATGATTCGTCGGACTTTAACAAGATGAAAAAATTTCTTACGATTAACGGTGTCCCTGAAGATAACATAGTTAATTTTGAAGTCTCATCACATATTTCACCAAATTGGATTGCGAATTTGCGTTATGTCGAAAAATACGGCGCAGAATTTCTTGCTACGGGAATATCTTATGTAAAAGACGGTTTAAATTTTAACTTCATCCCTCATAGGGGGGAGGTAGTCAACCTCGCAAGTTCTAACCAAGATTTGCGGCAAAGTTATCTGACTGCAAAATATGTTTTTGAACACGTCAAGCCCGGCACGATTAAATTTGTTTTGATTGGGCTTGTCCAATATTCTTTACGCTATGAAAATAATGAAAGTTTGCAATATATGTTGGCGTTAAATACTCCACCGCAAAATCCTCATGATAAATTATTGTTGGAGCTGGTCAGCGATAACGTAAAAAATTTCGTTGCAAATATCACCGCTGGACAGGCAGATTTAAATTTTGACAATGAGAAAATAAATTCTGTCAAAGACCTGAATACCAAAGCCATAGTTGATTGGGAAGATGAATTAAATAATTTAACTAAAAAACTTTTTCCAGATTCCGTCAAGAAAAATTTGCAGATTCTCAAAGACTACATAAAACTTTGTATAAGCAACGGCGCAAAACCTGTTGGATTCGTTTTTCCGTTCTCTCCGGTGATTAAGAAAAACTACGCTGAAGAATCTTTAACGCTTTTCAGATTGGCAGTCCGTCAGCTTGAAAAAATTTACGACTTTACTTTCATAGATTTGTTTGACCTTAATCTGGGTTACGATTGTTTTTGGAATTTGGCACATTTAAATTTGCGCGGTTCGACTTTGGCAAGTACATTTCTCGGATTGCAACTTTATCGGAAAAAAATTTTGCCTGCAGAATATTTTTGCGGAATGAATTATGAATATTTCAATACGTTATCTAATATTTTAAATAAAAATGATTATAACGCGCTTATGAATCGAGTATTTACCGAATCTGTAAAAAAAATTGGTAGTAAAGATAAAATCAAAGTTGGTTTTTTATCAGATAATGCGGCTATGTGGTGCGGCGATAAACTTTATAATTATTTTTCACAGAATGAACGTTTTGAAGCTACGGTGTTTCTGTGTCTGCAAAGAAATAAATCAACCTTTCAAACTATGATTGATGATTTTCATCGCGGCATTGCAAAATTTAAAGAACACGGAATTAATATCGTCGGCATAAGTGATCCCAAAACGAAAATTCCCAAACAGGACATAATTTTTTTCTTGCGTCCATACTTTGGACATTATTCAGATGCTTTCCAAAAAATTAATCTTACTGCCGAAACTTTAATTATACATATTCCGTATTGTCCGAAAATCAGCCATATGGACAGAGGCAACTTGACGGACTACGATATTTATCGCATTATTTGGAAAGGATTTTTTGAGACGAAACATGTAATAAAAGACCTTGACGGCTATTGCAAATTTGGAATGCCGCGCGGTATTTACAGCGGTCTTCCCAGATTTGATGCTTATTTTGAAGATAAAAATTTAAAATTTAATTGGAAAATGACGCGCCCTGATGCCAAAAAAATTATTTGGGCTCCGCACTGGTCGATTACCAGCGGTGTCCGCTCCTCTACTTTTCAATAGAATTTCAAATTTATGTATGAGTTTGCCAAAAATCATCCCGAAACTTCGTGGGTTGTTAAACCACATCCGCATTTATTACATTCGGCAGTGGAAAATGGCGTTTTTCCTTCAATCGAAGCTTTTCAAAAATACTTGGATGCTTGGAACAATTTGCCTAATGCGCAGATTGCTACGGGCGGTTATTATCAAGAAATATTCGCTACGTCCGACGGCATGATTCAAGACAGTATCTCATTTATTGCTGAGTATCAATATGTTAATAAGCCTATGATTTTCTTGACACGTGAAGGAGAAAAATTTCATAATTTGGGAGAAAAAATTTTAAAAGCCTCTTATCTTGTCGACGGACGAAACTTTCAAGGAATTGCTAATCTTATTCAAGAAATAATTATCAAAGGTAACGATCCTAAGGTTGACGCACGTAAAAAAGTTTTTGACGAGCAACTTAATTATCTTAAATACAACGGTATGACTGCCAGCGAATTTATTTTTAAAAATATTTCTGAGGAACTGGGAATTAAACATGGAGATTAAAGGAAAATATAATACGGCGACGGTGTTCACTGAAAATATTGAGTATGATTGTATAAATCAGATTAAAAGTTTGGTGAACTGTCAAGCCTTCACTGACACGAAAATTAAAATTATGCCGGACTGTCATTCGGGCTCGGCTTGCGTCGTTGGATATACGCAGACGATTCAAGATAAAATTGTACCTAATCTGGTTGGCGTTGACGGTTCTTGCGGTATGTCCTACGCGCAAATTCCGGAAGTTGATTTGCATACGCTGGACAAAATTATTCATCGCTATGTACCTGCCGGTATGGAAATTCATAATCCAAACGCTGTACCAAATAAGCTCAAGAAAAAAATTGAAATTATGCTTGATGAATTGCACGCGGTTATCGGCAATATGGACGCAGTGAGACGCATTTTAAATTCAGCTGGAACATTGGGCGGCGGCAATCATTTTATCGAAGTAGGAAAATCTGTTTCAAGCGGTAAGTGGTACTTGATAGTTCATTCGGGTTCGCGGAATTTGGGCTTGCAAGTTTGTAAGTATTGGCAAAATGTCGCCGCTAAAAATTTGGCGGAGAATAAATATGAAGTCGGTCACGTTATGGAGAAACTTAAAAAGGAAGGTCGCGAATCAGAAATTGAATCCGCCGTTAAAGTTTTGAAAGATAAAAACCGCGATATTCCGAAAAGTTTAGCTTACCTGCAGGGCGTTGATATGGAAAATTATCTTCATGATATGGACATTGTAGATAAATATGCGGCGTTGAATCGGCAAACTATGATTGAAACGATTATGGGCAAGCTCGGCGTTAAAACTCACAAGATGAAAATTTCCACGACGAAACATAATTACATTGACTTAGATAAAAAAATTTTGCGTAAAGGTGCAATTTCCGCGCAGGCTGATGAAGAAGTATTGATACCGATGAATATGCGTGACGGCAGTTTAATTTGTGTCGGCAAGGGTAATGCTGATTGGAATTTTTCTGCGCCGCATGGTGCAGGCAGGTTGATGAGTCGCAGTCAAGCTAAAGAATTGATTACGCTTGATGAATTTGTTGAGTCTATGAAAAATGTTTATACTTCGTCCGTCAACGAATCGACCATTGACGAATCGCCGATGGTTTATAAATCTGCTACCGAAATTGAATCGCTGATAGCTGATACTGTTGAGATTCGTGATAGGTTAACGCCGCTGTATAATTTTAAAGCCGGAAGTTAAAAATTTTTAATAAAAAACAGCGTATTACCAAAGCGCGGAAACCCCCGACTGGAACGGGGGTTTTCTTATGTCACAATGTTGGTATTATTTTTAGTTTCACATTAAACATTTAAAATTTAACATAGCAAAAAAGGATTTCAAGAAAATTTTCAAGCAAAATGTTTCAACGATAAAATGTAAGCTAAGAAAAAATATTTGTGCCCTATGGTAATAATTAAAATTTTGTCTTAAAATATTAATATAAAAAAATTTTTTTAAAGCTGACTGAGAGATTAGGGGTTAAAGATGTTTGGTTCTCGGAAAGAGACATATTGTCCGTATTGTTTAAGGAAAATTAAACTTGGTGACTTAAGATTTTTTTGCGTTGACGAAGAAGGCAACCGGCACGAAGTCAGACCTTCTTTTATGGACAAATGGTTTAAGCGATTGCCGATTTGTAAACGTCGATATTGTAAAAATCGCGGATTAACGGCTGCTGAAGTTGAGTGTCGATATTGCGGAGAAAAATTACCAGCGCAGATTTTATTTCACGACAAATATTTAAGTTTCTGCGCGGTAGGCGTAGCAGGAGCGGGCAAGTCAAGTTACGTCACGACGGTTATACACGAATTGCGCTGTTCAGATCTGCCTTGGATACTTCAAGCAATGGACACTGAAACAACGGAATTGGCATTGATGAATGAAAAACTTGTCTACGAATCACGAAATTGTTTGCGGGGGACAACTTCAGGAATTTCACCTCGCCCGCAATTTTGGACGATACTTGACAACTCAAAATCTGCGGCGAAGATGCCTACTTATTCATTGACGCTTTACGACGGAGCAGGCGAAGATTGCGAAAAAATAGGTTACACGCCCGTTGAATCAAAAATCAGCCGCTATATGTCGGGAGCGCGAATGCTTTTAATAATGTTTGATCCGTTGATACTTTCAAGCGTCCAAAATGAAGTTCCGTCGGAAATTTTATATTCGTCAATCGCGCAGGAGCGTAAAGAATCCGCGCCGACAAATATGGTTAGTATGGCAAATTCCCTCGTCAACTACATTAAACAAAGTTGCAATATAAGTCCCGGCGAAAGAATAGAATCAAGGGCGGCGGTTGTCTTGACTAAACTTGATGCACTGCGTGATACGCCTAACGGTTTTGCGCCTGATTCGACGATTAACCGCGAAAGTCCGCATCTTAAAAGCAAAGGTTTTGTCGAAGCCGATAGTCAAATGGTTGACTTGGAAATTAGGGATTGGCTGATTCGTCAAGGCGAAATTGCTTTTCTGAATACGATTGACGCAAATTTTAAAAATGTCCGTGTATTTGGCGTATCGAGTTTCGGCAATCCTCCGGATACAAATAAACGATTGGCGAGGATTCGTCCGCATAGGGTTTTAGATCCCATTATGTGGATGCTTGCCAACGAAGGTATAATTCCGATTATTGGTTGATGATTATGAAGACAGAAATTTATTATTTTTCGGCGACGGGAAATTCATTATACGTTGCAAAATTTTTTAAAGAATCTTTAGGGGCAGAAATTTTTTCAATTTCCGCAATGCTTAGGAAAAATATTTTTTCGACTAATGCAGAGAAAATCGGCTTTATATTTCCGTTGCATTATTTGGGACTGCCGATGATGGTTGAAGAATTTGTAAGAAAATTTGAAATGCCCAACGCCAAATATATTTTCGCGATAGCAACTTGCGGAGTTCCTTATTGGGGACGACCTTTCACCGATTTAAATAAAATTCTCGCAGAAAAAAATTTGCGTCAAAGTGCAAGTTGGTTTCTTAGGTTAGTTTCAAATTATTTGCCTTCGCGTGATACGGCTGCTGATTGGCGCATTAAAATTCGGTATTGGTTGGCAGAAAGAAAGTTGCATAAAATTTCCGCGCAGATTGCAAATAATCAACCTCACGACACTTGGGAACTTTTTCAGAAAATGTGTAAAAAATATCATGACATTTGGAAAAATAACCGCGCAGATTTAGATAAAAAATTTATTTGTGACATTGCAAAATGTGTGAAGTGCGGGCTTTGCGAAAAAATTTGTCCGATAAAAAATATTAAACGTCCTAAAGGTTCGCCTGAGTGGCAACATAATTGCGTTGAGTGTTTAGGTTGCCTGCATGTTTGTCCGAAAAAAGCTATTGATGTTGGCGAAGTGACAAAGGGGCGTAAACGTTATATTCATTGGAAAATTAAACCGAATGAACTTTTGCAGAAAATTTGATTGAGGAGAAAATTTTTGAGTACAATAGAAATTGTTGACGGCACTAAATATCTTGACGAAGTAAAAAATTTGATAATCGAATATACAAAATTTTTGGGACGTGATTTAACTTTTCAAAATCTGGACGCTGAACTTTCCGACTTGGCTAAAAAATATTGTCCGCCTGAAGGGCGTATAATCTGCGCGGAGGTTGACGGAAAAATTATCGGTTGTGTCGCCTACCATAAATTTGATGATGAACGTTGCGAAATGAAAAGGCTTTTTGTGTTGGAAGGTTACAGAGAATTTCACGCGGGCAGTAAATTGATTGAGGAAATTTTAATTGCCGCAAAAAATGACGGCTACAAAGAAATGATTCTCGACACCATAAAGCCGCTTAAAAGTGCAATTCATCTTTACAAAAAATTTGGATTCGTCGAAACTTCGCCTTACTATGAAAATCCGTTTGCCGACGTTATTTATATGAAAAAAAGGTTAAGATAAATTTTTTATAAGGAGTTGAAAATATTGTTTGGATTTTTGAAAAGATTTTTCGGAGACAGCAACGAAAAAGAAATTAAACGTATGCAAAAGACCGTTGACAAGATTAACGCGCTTGAATCGACTATGCAAAATCTCAGCGACGCTAAACTTTCGACTTATACAGAAATTTTCCGCGACCGTCTTAAAAATGGACAGAAATTAGAAGATATTTTACCTGAAGCCTTTGCAGTAACTCGTGAGGCATCGCGCAGAGTTTTGGGAATGCGTCATTTTGATGTACAGCTGATTGGCGGAATGTGTTTGCATGAAGGTAAAATCGCCGAAATGAAAACCGGCGAAGGTAAAACTTTGGTAGCGACTTTGCCGGTTTATCTCAACGCGCTTGAAGGTAAAGGCGTTCATATGGTTACCGTCAATGATTATCTTGCAAAACGTGACAGCGAATGGATGGGGCATTTATACGAATTTTTAGGCTTAAGTGTCGGATTGATTCTTCACGATATGGATTTTCCCGAAAGAAAATTTGCGTACAGTTGCGACGTAACTTTCGGTACGAATAACGAATTTGGTTTTGACTACCTGCGCGATAACATGGTTATTCACAGCGAGCAAATGGTTCAGCGTCCGTTGCATTACGCGATTGTTGACGAAGTTGACTCAATTTTAATTGACGAGGCACGCACGCCGTTAATTATTTCCGGACCGGGCGCGAAATCTACTGAAATGTATGCGGTTATGGCTAAGGCTGTCGAAAATCTTAAGGAAGGCACGGATTACACTGTTGATGAGAAACAAAAGACCGTTGCGCCGAATGATGACGTTATACCGAAAATTGAAAAGCGTTTAGGCATACAAAATCTTTACGCGCCTGAAAATATTGAGTTGTCCCACTGCTTTAACGCGGCATTGAGGGCTAAGGCGTTAATGATTCGCGATCGTGATTATGTTGTACGCGATAATGAAATTATAATCGTCGATGAATTTACCGGACGACTTATGACGGGGCGGCGATATTCTGACGGCTTGCACCAAGCGATTGAGGCTAAAGAAGGCGTTAAAATTCAGCGCGAGTCTCAAACTTTGGCGACGATAACTTTTCAAAATTATTTTCGTATGTATGAAAAACTTGCGGGCATGACGGGTACAGCTAAGACTGAAGAGGACGAATTTTTAAAGATTTACAAATTGCCCGTCGTAGTTGTGCCGACGAATAAGGAAGTTATCCGCATAGATCATCCCGACGTGATTTATAAAAATAAACGTGCCAAATACAAAGCTGTTGGTGAAATGGTTGAAAAAATTCATGCGAAAGGGCAGCCCGTCTTAATCGGTACAACGTCAATCACACAGTCTGAAGAACTCAGCGTAATTTTGAAAAAGCGCGGCATTCAGCATAATGTACTTAATGCTAAATTTCATGAAAAGGAAGCTGAAATTGTTGCAAATGCGGGACAATACGGCGCGGTTACCATTGCTACGAATATGGCGGGGCGCGGCACTGATATTAAACTTGGTGAAGGAGTTCCTGCATTGGGTGGTTTATTTATCGTCGGTACGGAGCGGCACGAATCACGGCGCATTGATAATCAGCTGCGCGGACGTTCAGGGCGTCAAGGAGATCCGGGCGAATCAAGATTTTATCTTTCACTTGAAGATGATTTAATGCGGCTGTTTGCGTCAGATAATGTTGCAAAGATTATGGACAGGCTCGGTATGGAGGAAGATGAGCCGATTGAACACACGCTTATAACAAAATCGATTGAACACGCGCAGAAAAAAGTTGAGGCGCGGAACTTTGATATTCGTAAGCACGTCCTTGAATATGATGACGTTATGAATCAGCAACGCGAAATTATTTACGGCGAGCGTAAAAAGATTTTAAACGGCGTCAATCTGCGCGAAAATATTATGGGCATGGTAAATCACATTATCAAGCAGGAATTGAATCAATACGCCAATGAAAAACTTTATCCTGAAGAGTGGCAACTTGACGAGCTGATTAAAGACGCTGAAAAAATTTATGCGGTTGAAGGCGATTTGGACAAGGCAGAATTAGAAAATCTCAGTCGCGATGAGTTGAAGGAATTTTTAGAGAATCTTGCGGCTGAGAATTATCGTGACCGTGAAGAATTGTACGGCGAATTGGTTATGCGCGAATTGGAAAAAGTTATAATGTTGCGCATTGTTGATAATAAATGGATGGAACACCTCGACCATATGGATATGTTGCGCGAGGGAATTAATCTGCGTGCTTATGGACAACGCAACCCGCTTGTTGAATACAAGATTGAAGCGTTGACGATGTTTGAGGAAATGGAAGCGGCGATTCAAGATCAGATTGCAACGACAATGTATCATGTTTCGGTTGTGCAACGCGAAGAGGAGCAACTTCAAGACAGATTGCAGACCGCGCAGGCGTCACATGGTGATGAAAGTTCTCCTGCCGAGACTAAGAAAAAACCTAAGACTGCCGACGGTAAAAAAGTTGGGCGTAATGATCCTTGCCCTTGCGGCTCAGGTAAAAAATATAAAAATTGTTGCGGCAGGCGTAAATAGAAAGGAGAAATTTTTATGATTGACGAAGAAAAATTGACAAAGGATTTAGCCGACCTTGTGATTAAAAATTTTAAATCTAATGAAAAAAATTCCGCAGAAAATTTAGTTGAGGACACACAAGTTGACGAAAAATATTTGGAAAAGTTGACGCTTGAACTTATTGGTAAAGTTGCCGTCAATCCCGATATGTCCGAAGAAGAGCTTGCCGAAGAAATTATTAAAATGTCAGCAAGCTTTGATAACGTTGAAGAAGTTGAAACTCCGCCAAAAACTTTCAGTGCGTCCGATAAAGCAGACGTTTTGATTGAGGCACTTCCTTATATTCAAGAATTTTACGGAAAAACTATTGTCATAAAATACGGCGGCAACGCTATGGTTAATGATGAACTTAAAGAAAAAGTTATGCAGGATATTGCGCTGATGAAATACGTCGGAATTAAAGTTGTGATTGTTCACGGCGGCGGACCTGAAATTACGCAATTCCTTAAAAAAGTCGGCAAGGAAAGTTCCTTTGTAAGCGGCTTGCGCGTAACTGATGAAGAGACTGTAGAAATTGCGGAAATGGTACTCGACGGCAAAATTAATTCTGAAATTGTTACGCTTTTAAATCGGCGCGGACTTCGTGCAGTCGGTCTCAGCGGCAAGGATGCGGGATTGATTCAAGCGCAAAAAAAATTAGCTACAGTTTATGAGGACGGGCAAAAATCCAAAATTGATATTGGTTACGTCGGCAAAACTAAAAAGGTTGATATTCGCATTTTGGAAGATTTAATTTCGCGTGATTATGTGCCGGTTATTGCGCCTATTGGAGTTGGTGAGGACGGCGAAAGTTATAACATTAATGCAGATTATGTTGCCGCCGATATTGCAGGCGCACTTAAAGCCGAAAAACTTTTACTTTTGACAGATACTGACGGCGTTTATAAAAATTTTGAGGATAAACAATCTTTTATCTCAACGCTTAAAGCTGATGATGCCCGCAAATTTATTAAGGAAGGAATTATTTCCGGCGGTATGATTCCGAAAGTTGAGGCTTGTTTACGTGCAATTTCAAACGGCGCGAATAAAGCTCATATCATTGACGGTCGTCTGCCGCACTCAATTATTTTGGAATTGTTCACTGCCGCAGGTATCGGTACGCAGGTTGTCGGAGAATAAAATATTTTTTCGACGCTAAATTTTAGTAGCAAAATTAACATAGTAAGAGCACAAAAAGATATGTACCTGCCCGTTCAAATCGCGTGATGCGAAGAGGCGGGCTGTTTATTTTGTTAAAATTTTTTAATAGAAAAATCGTCTGGAGCGTGTTGAAAAATTGGGTAAAAAATGGTGGTAATGTTGCGGCAACTCCTCGATTTTCCTGTAACCTTTAACTACCGTAACGTGGCAAACGCGCTATAACTTATTTTTACTGAGACGTACTCGCGAAAATCGCTGTTGCCGCTAATGTTTCTTTGCTACTTTCTTTGCGCCAAAGAAAGTAGATTCAAAATATAAAAAATTTTATTAAATTAGATTTACCAAAACGCCCTAGACAAAACTTGCTACAAAAAATTTATTGTGGTAAACTTGCAACGTTTTAGATTAACGGAGGTAATATTGTGGAAAATAATTTGAATGACATTTTTAACGAAAATGAAAATCTTGACGCCGAAAATACAGAGCCGAAAGATAATATAGAAATTCACGTTGACGCGGAAAACGCGCAGGTTGACGCGGTAGAAGGCGATTACGACGCCAATCAAATTCAAATTCTTGAAGGGCTTGAAGCAGTCCGACTTCGTCCCGGTATGTATATCGGCTCGACTTCGGAGCGCGGACTTCATCATTTGGTTTACGAAGTTGTAGACAATTCGATTGATGAGGCACTTGCAGGATTTTGTACAGAAATTGCGGTCACGATTGAAAGCGACAATTCGATAAGCGTAACTGATAACGGGCGCGGCATTCCCGTCGATATGCACGAGAGCGGCAAGCCTGCAGTTGAAGTTGTATTGACTGTTTTGCATGCGGGCGGAAAATTCGGCGGCGAAGGTTACAAAGTCAGCGGCGGACTTCACGGCGTCGGCGTCAGTGTTGTAAATGCGTTGTCAAAATCTATGACGGTTGAGGTTAAGCGCGACGGAAAAATTTATCAGATAAGTTTTGAACGCGGCGTAACCGTTACACCTTTACACGAAATTGGAACTGCCGATTCTACAGGTACGACTGTGCATTTTGTGCCGGACGATGAAGTTTTTACCGTAACAAATTTTAATTACGACACTTTAAAATATCGTCTGCGCGAATTGGCATTTTTGAACAGCGGAATTAAAATTACTTTGACTGATAAACGCGGCGAGGGTAAAGAAAATATTTTTCACTTTGAAGGCGGTATAAAATCTTTCGTCGAGCACCTTAACCGTAAAAAAACTAAACTCAATGACAAGCCGATTTATTTTAACGGGCGGCGCGATGATGCGGTTGTAGAAATTGCCCTGCAGTACAATGACAGCTATCAAGAAAATATTTTCAGCTACGTCAACAATATCAACACCGAAGAAGGCGGCACTCACCTTTCGGGATTTAAAGTTGCGTTGACGCGCGTTGCCAATGATTTTGCTAAGAGACTTAACCTTTTGAAAAATGCCGACAGCACTTTAAGCGGCGAAGATGTACGCGAAGGTTTAACCTGCGTTATCAGCGTGAAGTTGCACAATCCGCAATTTGAAGGGCAGACCAAAACTAAGCTCGGCAATTCTGAAATTCGCTCACTTGTCAGCGCGGTAACTGCGGAGGGTCTCAGTGAATTTTTTGAAGAAAATCCCGCCGTTACAAAACAGATTCTTGACAAAGCGGTTATGGCGG
>FLNU01001256.1_pt1 | contig 22444 bp, 22 predicted proteins | sample 1140361 | NCBI WGS metagenome assembly FLNU01 (sample SAMEA3878206, study PRJEB12797) | bioreactor metagenome | biome: Moose rumen | place: Sweden | collected 2011-10 | reverse complement strand
AGCTTCAAGGTGAATCGTGATTGAAATTCTTTGTCCAGCGAAAGGTTTTGTCTTAGAAAATTCGCGTTCAATCGACGCCATAACCGGCATAAAATTTTTTACCCAATTAATTTTGTCGTGTCCGGAAGGCGCAAGTTTGATGTCTTTAATGATTGATTCCAATTTAAATTTCTCCCTTCAAATCGCTAATATCAAAGTGCAACGGCGTGACGGAAACATAGCCTTGATTAACTGCGTGAATGTCCGTACCCTCGCCGTCGTCAATGTCCGCAATTTCTCCGCGTATCTCAAAAAAAACTTGTCCGTCGTCATTTTCATGAGTGACAAAGGCGTTTATATAGTCACGTCGACCGAGTCGCGCAGTTTTAAATTCGGCGTAACCTGCGCGATATTTTTTTGGAAAATTTATGTTGTGGAAAAAATTTTTACCTGTTTGAATCTGCGCGGAAAAATATTTTGCGGCGTCTTCGGCGGCTTGTTCAAAAGTAATTTCTGAATGTATATCAAGCGAAACGGCAAGCGCAGGAATATCATGCAGGTAACCTTCAAGTGCCGCGCCGACAGTTCCAGAATATAAAACGTCCGTTGCAAGATTCGCGCCGTGATTTATTCCTGAAATTACCGCGCAGATTTTTCTATCGGTATCAATAGCCTCAAGATAAAATTTCACGCAATCTGTAGGTGTTCCGTCAATCGTCCAAGTTTCAAAATTTAAATCGTCAACGCGGCGATATTCAAGCTTGCGCCCTAATGTCAGTGCATGAGACATACCGCTTTGCTGATACATCGGCGCGGCGATAGCTACTTCAAAATTTTTCTTCAGTGCCTTAGCCATTGCCCAAAGTCCTGTACCGTTAATGCCGTCATCATTGCTGAGTAAAATTTTCATAAATTCACCACCAAACTTTTTCGTCATTATAACAGATTTACGCAAAAATAAAACTCCCCGCAAAATTTTGTAGGGAGCTGTTAAATTTATCTTTGGTTGACGAAGAATTTATTTGACTTTAACAACAATGTCTGCCTCATCTTCGCCGGCAATATTCGCGCCGCTGTCAACTAAAATCTTTTTCACTGTCTGCGCAAGTTCGCCGTCGCCGACAATAGCCGCTTTTTTGCCTTTGAGAACCGCCGAGTCTGCTTCGCTGACGGAAATTTCGTCGCCTATACGAATTTGCGGTATTGGCTTATCTTCTACGTGTACGCTGCCTTCCATCAATTCGCCCGCGCCGCCGTCAAACTTAATAATAATGTGACCAAGCGTCTTAATATTGCTGTGAACTTCGCCGCCAACTTTGATAATCTTAAATTCGCTGTCCGCAACTTTCAAAATGTCGCCAGCCTTAATTACGCCGTCAAGCTGATTGCCGCTGTGCAGTACCGAAAATTCGCGGAGCTCCGGCAGTACCATTGAATCATCAAACAAAACCATCATTTTCACGACGTTTAAGAATTTCGGCACATCTCCGCCGACCCCTACAATTTTCGTCTTGTAATACTTTTTCGACACACAAACCCCTCCCAAAAAATTCAGAAATTTTTTCAACTTTTATTTTAAATTCTTCAAGCCTTAAATTTATCCTGCCGCCTTTGTCACTAAATAAAAAAATTTTTCATCGAACTTTTAAGTGAGAAGGTTCGGTTGAATGTAATTAACTCTCAAAAATTCGTCCAACCAAATTGTTATATCTTCTAAAATTTCTTTGTAATTTTTTACTTCTGACATTTTAGCTTTCAAAAAATTGCCGAAAACATATTCAGTCCACGCCATTGCCTTTTGCTGAAAAAGTTCCGCATCATCTCTGCCATTTTTGTCGGGAAGTCCGAGCGCACGATTAGCCAATACAGAAAAAAATTTGTAATAAGCAACATCAGGACGTTTACTGCCTTGTTTTCTTGCGTATGCTATAAACTCTTTTATAACGTCGGTTTCCTGTTTGCGAATTATTTTAGAGAATTGACGCGCCTCAAGTCTTTCGGATTCGTCATCAAGATTTTTATTAGGAAGTTTATATTCGCCGGTTCTTGCAATGGACGGCATAACTTCTGACGTTATCCAATGCCGAATTTCAATCGCCTGTTCAAGTTTGCTATCCAATACCAAACTGTACAAGCCGCTTTCGTTAATGAGCTTGGTTTTGCGTTTTTGCCCATTTTTAGCTGAACTGGTGATTGACCAGTCCAGCTTATCTCTATCATCGACGTGTTGTTTCAAAGCAGCAAAAGTATCCTTGTAGCCGAGCATAGCGGCGACATCTTTACCGACAAACCACGCTTTACCGTCAATCATTATGGCGCGGATTTTTCCAAACTTTTCGTGCTGAAAAATTTGCAACTCATTCATAAAATCTACTCCTTTCTTGAAAAAAGCGTAAACAAAATACTCTTGACACAAACCCAAAAATGAAGTAGAATTTTGGAACAATAAGTAGGTAGACTAATTGCCCCGTAAAATTGTAGTCATTTGGATTAGTCAGACAAATTGTATAACAAATTTTGCGGGCTGTCAATAATAAATCCAAAATTCCGGCGCAAGTCGGTTTTTTTGGTACATAAAAATTCCCTCTCAATCGGAGGGATTTTTTATTTGCAGAAATTAGATTTTGGAACGCGAAATCTTTTTACCTGTTTAGCGGAAAATATTTTTGAAGAAGGAACTCAAGCCGCCCTTATTCTCAAAAATAAATCCCGTCATCGCAATGCTGCCCAAGTTGCAAACATTATTAAAAACCGTCGCGTCATCGCCGTCCGTCGCACCAAGACAGTAAATCAGCGGCAAATAATGTTCAGGCGTCCTAAAGGCATAATCGACATTGGGAATTTTTTCATATGCAAGCACTTTGTCAATGTCTTTACTTTTCACAGCGTCGATAACAAATTCGTTAAAAGCCAAAGTTTTTTCAGTGCCGTTGGGGTTATCCCATTCAATTTCGCGCAGATTGTGAACAATATTGCCACTGCCGAAAATCAAATAGCCTTCGTCACGCAACGGTGCAAGTTTTTTACCAATCTCAAAAGTTTCTTCCGCCGTAATGTCAATGTCAACGGAAAATTCGACAATCGGAATATCGCCCGCCGGAAACATATGTACAAAAATTGTCCAAATGCCGTGATCAATTCCCCAATCATTATCAACCTTAACCTGTTCGCCCAAAATATTTTGAACTCTCTCGGAAAGTTCGGGCGAGCCTTTTACAAAATAATGGACGTTGTAAAGTTCATCAGGGAAACCGAACATATCATTAATTTGCGGCGGATTTTCCATATTTTGAATCAGCGAGCCCAAGCCGTGAGTGTACCAATGCGCGGAAATTGCCAAAATTGCCTTAGGCTTGCCGTAATTCTCAATGACTTTTTGTCCGACGGCAGTCAACGTATTTGTAATTTCGTCTTCACGCAGAGCTATCATAGGGTCGCCGTGTCCCGCAAAAATTACAGGCATTCTCATAAAAATTTCCTCCTAAAAAAATTCTTATACAAAAATTTTTCTGCGTCATATAAAAATTTCCTTCCAACTAAAAATCTGCGCGGGTATAAGCAAAAGTTTTTACAGATAAATAAAATTTCTACTTGCTTGTACAAGGATTTTTATTTACAATTCAGTTTATAAACGAATAGGTTAAAAAATTTTTTCTTAACTTATTCGCAGGAATTATTTATTGTTTTTTTAGAGGAGGTTGGATGGTATGCAAGAGGCAATGCAAAAATTTGGGCGTTTCCTGAGCGCAATGGTTATGCCGAATATCGGAGCGTTCATTGCGTGGGGATTTATAACGGCTCTGTTCATTCCGGCGGGCTGGTTGCCAAATGAAACGCTCGGTGCAATGGTCGGACCAATGGCTAAATGGTTACTCCCGCTGTTAATCGGCTTCACGGGCGGCGAAGTTGTTTACGGACATCGCGGCGGTGTAGTCGGAGCCATTGCTACGGCAGGAATTATCGTTGCGACGGATATTCCAATGTTTATGGGCGCAATGATTATGGGACCAATCGGCGGCGTCTGCATTAAAAAGTTTGATGAGGCGGCGCAAGACTCAATCCCGGGCGGCTTTGAAATGCTTGTAAACAATTTTTCTGCAGGCATTATCGGCGGCGTATTGGCTTGCTTGGCTGTAATTTTTGTAGGACCAATCGTCGAAAGCGTTACGGGCGGCTTGGGAAGTGCAGTCGGCGGAATTGTCAGCGCGGGACTTTTGCCGTTGGTATCGATTTTGGTTGAGCCCGCAAAAATTTTGTTCCTCAACAATGCTATCAATCACGGCGTATTCACTCCGCTTGGTATGCAGCAAGTTCAAGAAGTCGGCAAATCAATTTTCTTCATGATTGAATCCAATCCCGGACCCGGCACGGGCGTATTGCTGGCTTACACTTTATTTGGCGTAGGCAGTGCAAAAGGTTCAGCTCCGGGCGCATTAATAATTCATTTCTTCGGCGGTATTCATGAAATTTATTTCCCCTACGTTTTGATGAAACCCACGCTGATTTTGGCAGTTATAGCAGGCGGCATTACGGGCGTATTTACTCTTTCAATACTCAACGGCGGCTTGGTAGCTCCTGCTGCCCCCGGTTCATTTATAGCGATTATGGCAATGACTGCCCCCGGCGCATATTTTGCTAACATTGCGGCAGTATTGGCGGCGGCAGGCGTAAGTTTTGCGGTTGCGTCGGTATTTATAAAGGCGTCGGCTAAAGCTGATTCGGAGGCTGAGGACGGACTTGCGGCGGCTCAAGCTGATATGGCGGCACGTAAAGCGGCGTCAAAAGGTCAAGCAGGCGAAAAACAAGTTGAAGGTAAAGATATTAAATTTATCGTTTATGCTTGTGATGCAGGTATGGGCAGCTCGGCACTCGGTGCGGCGGCTCTTCGTAAAAAACTTCACAAAGACGGCTACAATAACATTACCGTTAAAAATTTTGCTATCGGCAGTATTCCTAAAGACGCGCAGATTGTTGTAAGTCATGAAAAACTTGCCGAACGCGCAAAGGCTGATTCTCCGCAAGCTGAACATATTTGGGTTAAAGATTTTACTAATAACAATGTTTATGACGTTATCAGCGAAAGATTGAAAGGCGGCGGCGTTTCTGCTGAAGCTCCTGCTGAAGATTCGGGCGGCGGTGAAGCTACACTTAAAGAAGGTGTATTGCTTAAAGAAAATGTCAAAGTAGGTTTGAAGTCAGTCACGAAAGAAGAGGCTATCAAGGCGGCTGGCGAATTGCTTTGCAAGAGTGGTTACGTTGATAAACCCTATATTGAAGGTATGTTGGCGCGTGAACGTGATATTTCAACTTACATTGGCAAGGGCATAGCAATTCCGCACGGTGAAAATGCCGTTAAGCAACACGTTAAGAAAACGGGTATTGTTGTAATGCAATATCCTGACGGCGTAGAATTTGCGGACGGAAATGTTGCGCATTTAATTGTTGGTATCGCTGGCAAGGGCGACGATCACCTTGTAATAATTCAAAATCTCGCAACGATTACGATTGACTACACCGACGAAGATTTAGAAAAAGCGTACAAGACAAAAGATCCGCAAGTACTCTTCGATATGTTTACGAAGGGTTGAGCTTGTGAAGTTTTAGCATTTGACGCTAAATAGATGCAGAGGGCGATTATCAGCACGATAGCGACTGCCGCAAAGATTTTAAAAATTTTTCCAAGTTGGATAATCGCCTTTTCAGCGTCATTGTTTTTGTTATTCAAATTAACACATCCTTAGGAGTTGATTAAATGATTTTAAAAAATATCGCGCAGTCTGAGATTATTGAGTTGAAAAACTGCGTTGACTACGCGGAGGGACAAGTTGTCAGCAAAACTTTGATTCAGAATGACGGCGTAGGGATAACGATTTTTGCCTTTGCGAAGGGTGAGGGAATCAGTACTCACGAATCAAAGGGCGATGCGCTTGTAACTGCGCTTGACGGCACCGGAAAAATTACCATTGACGGGAAAGATTTTTTGCTGAAAGCCGGAGAATCAATCGTAATGCCCGCTAATATTCCGCATGCCGTTTACGGTGAAGAAAATTTCAAAATGTTGCTGGTAGTGACATTTCCAAATAAAAATTAGGAGGTTTAATAAATGAAAAAAGCTGTACATTTTGGCGCAGGTAACATTGGGCGCGGGTTTATCGGCTTGCTGTTGTCGAAGGCGGGCTATCACGTAACTTTTTCTGATGTTGCTCCGCAGTTGGTTGACGACATTAACGCACTCGGCAAGTACAATGTTCAGATTTTCGGTCAAGAAGAAAAAATTCAAGTTGATAACGTCAGCGCGATTAACAGCAATGAAAATCTTGACGCTCTGCTTAACGCGATTGTTGAGGCTGATATTGTTACGACGGCGATCGGTCCGAACATTTTAAAATTTATCGCGCCGAATATTGCTAAAGGATTGACAAAACGCCTTGCCACGAATAAAACTCCGCTGAATATCATTGCTTGCGAAAATATGGTAGGCGGCTCAACTGTGCTTAAAAATTTTGTCTATGAAAATCTCAGCGACGAAATTAAGCCGGAAGTCGATAAATTAATCGGTTTCCCTGATGCCGCCGTTGATAGAATTGTTCCCGCGCAGAAGAATGACGAAAAACTTTTGGTAAAAGTTGAAGAGTTTGCGGAATGGGACGTTGATTCAAAGGGCGTTGTCGGTGAACTGCCCGAGATTAAGGGTATGACTTTGGTCGACAATCTCAACGCCTACATTGAACGCAAACTTTTCACTGTCAACACCGGTCACGCGTCGATAGCTTATTTGGCATATCAGCGCGGCATTAAAGATATTTCAAGCGCAATGAAAAACGAAGAAGTTTTGCAAACTGCGCGGGGAGTTTGGGCTGAGACTTCTGCACTTTTGATTGAGAAATACGGATTCGACGCAAAAACTCATCAAGCTTACGTTGAGACGGCTGAAAAACGTTTTGCCAATCCTTATTTGTCGGACGAAGTTACGAGAGTTGCACGCGGTCCGAAACGTAAACTTTCACCGAAAGACAGATTAATTTCTCCCGCAACCCAGTTGATTGAACGCGGTAAAGAACCGTTGAATTTGGCAAAAGTTGCCGCCGCCGCATTTAAATTTGACTTTGAAGGCGACGCTGAAGCGGTTGAAATTCAAAACTTTATCAAGGCTAACGGTATTGACGCCGCCATTACCGAATACACCGGGCTTGCCGCTGATTCAAAACTTTTCAAACTTATTCGCGAAAATATCGGCTAACCCTTTAAAATTTTCTCAACTAAAAAATCCCCCTGAAATTTCGGAGGGATTCTTTTTTTATTTATGATAAATTTATGTTATAAAAATTTTTTCTAATTAACTTTCAACTTCACCGCTTATAATTTTGGAAATTTCGCGGAAAGCTTCTTCATTACGTTTACCTTTAATCGTCAAAACTAAACTTTTATCAGCCGTAATGCCGAGTCCGACGAGCGACAAAATACTTTTTGATGTGCCGGATTTTTTACCGGACGCTATTTTTACCATACAATCAGTTTCTTTAGCAATATTCACGATAGCCGCACTTTCGCGGAATCCAAGTGTATTTTTAGCAACCAGTATGAAAGATACCGTACCCGTTGAAGTTCCAATCGTCGGATTAATTACCGGCGTTTCCGCCTCGACTTCACGATTTTTATTTTTGATAACCTTATATGCAAATTTCATTTAAAACAACTCCTAATCAAATTTTTGTGTTACGATTTGGCTGCGTTTCTCGACTTCCCTGTCGACGTGCGGAATATTATCATAAATTTTCCAGATTGACAACGGGCAATCATTATTGTTTTGCGGCAAATTCGGTCGTGTTTGTTCGGAGTTGCTCTGATTTAATACAAAAATCTATTCCCTAAATCTTGTGCATAACGTCAAAAATATCTTGATGTTGAGTTTTAATTTCGACGCCGATTTTCTCGCCCTGAACTTTCAATGCGTCCTGCAAGTCTACAAGACGAATTTTATTTTCATCAGCCTCAGCAAACAGAATCATATTAAAAAAGCCGTTCAAAATATTTTGGTTAATGCTTAAAATATTTACTTCATTATCGGCAAGAATTTTCGTAACCGATGCGATAATCCCGACTCTGTCCTTGCCGACAACGGTAACTATCAATTTCAAATTAATCACCTCATTGATAATATATCACAACGCAAAAATTTTTCAAGCCGCGCAGATATTTGACAAAAAATTTTTTCTGCAGTAAAATTAATAAAAAATTAAATTTGAATAAAAACTTTTTATAGGTGATTCGATAAGTGGAAGCCTGTGAGTTTGGCGAAAGTTGAACGTCGCGGGCTTTTTGCTTTACAAGGTGAAATTATGGCTAAAAAAATTTTAAGCGGTACAATTCCCGACGAAGTTTTAAAATTCGTGACAGACGAGTTGCAGAAAATTTTTAACGGCGAAATTATTTTTATCGCGCAGGACGGCTATTTAATGCAGGTTGAAGTCAGACAACGTAAACGCATTGCCGATTGGTCTGAAGAAAATTCTCAGCGTGAATATAAAAATTTTTCTGCGCTTGAAAAAAATATTCGGCAAGAATTTTCCACGCTCGACTACGGACAACTTTCGATAAAAATTCAGAAAGGGCGCGTAACCCAAATTGAACGTCTTGTCCGTCAACGTTTTACAGGTCTTGACGGCGAAGGAATTTAAAATAATTAAGAATGATTTTAGAAATTTTTAATGAAGGCGATAAAATGATTTATGTTGACAACGCGGCGACGACAAAAATCAGCAAAGTTGCGTTTGACGCCATGATAAATTGCATTAAGGAAAATTGGGGCAATCCCTCAAGCCTTTACGAATTTGGACAGAAAGCGAAGGAAACTTTAGAGGATTCGCGTCAAGTTATTGCAAAGTGTTTAAACGCCAATGCTAATGAAATTTATTTTACGTCCGGCGGCAGTGAGTCCGATAATCAGGCAATTATTTCTGCGGCTAAATTCGGAATGCGTAAAGGTAAGAGACATATTATTTCGACGGCGTTTGAACACCACGCAGTTTTACATACGCTGAAAAAGTTGGAGCGTGAAGGCTTTGAAATTGAACTGCTTGACGTTCACGAAAACGGCGTGATTAATCCCGCGCAAGTTAAAAATGCAATTCGTGATGATACTTGCCTTGTGACGATTATGTTTGCGAATAATGAAATTGGAACTGTCCAACCGATTGAAGAAATTGGGAAAATTTGTCGCGAGCGTAAAATTACTTTTCATACGGACGCGGTACAGGCGGCGGGACATTTACCGATTGACGTTGTTAAGCAAAATATTGATATGTTGTCAATTTCGGCGCATAAATTTCACGGAGCTAAAGGGACGGGTGCGCTTTACGTAAGGAAAGGTATCAAGCTTGAAAGTCTCATTGAAGGCGGTGCGCAGGAAAAAAATAAACGTGCAGGTACTGAAAATGTTCCGGCAATTTGTGCAATGGCGGCGGCTTTAAATGACGCTTGCCAAAATATGGAGACGAATACCGAAAAACTTTTAAATCTGCGCGGAAAATTGATTGAAGGGCTGAAAAAAATTCCGCACAGTATTTTAAACGGGGATGCTAATCGACGCTTGCCAAATAATGTGAATTTCTGTTTTGAAGGCATTGAGGGCGAAAGTTTATTGTTATTGCTTGACGACAAAGGAATTTGCGCATCGTCGGGTTCGGCGTGTACTTCCGGTTCACTTGACCCAAGTCATGTACTTTTGGCGATTGGCAGACCGCATGAAATTGCACATGGAAGTTTGCGGCTTTCACTCGACGAAAATATTTCAGAAAATGACGTTGACTATATCATAAAATCTGTTGGCGAAGTTGTAGAATATCTGCGTGGAATGTCGCCTTTATGGAAAGATAAACTCAGCGGCAAGAAAAATTTTATTTTAAATTAGAGGTGAAATTTTATGGCATTGTACAGCGAAAAAGTTATGGATCATTTCCGCCACCCGCGTAATGTAGGCAGTATCGAAAATGCGGACGGTATCGGAGAAGTCGGCAACGCCAAATGCGGCGACATAATGAAAATTTATTTGAAAATCGACAATGACGTTGTGACTGATGTTAAGTTTGAAACTTTTGGTTGCGGCTCGGCAATAGCGTCAAGTTCAATGGCAACCGAATTGATTAAAGGTAAGCCGCTCAATGAAGTTTTAGAATTGACGAATAAAGCAGTTACCGAAGCATTAGACGGTTTGCCCGCGCACAAATTGCATTGTTCGGTTTTGGCTGAAGAGGCAATTCAAGCGGCAGTTAAAGATTATTACTCCAAAAATAATGTAAAGGAGAATTTACCATGAGCAAAAAATACAAATTTGAAACGTTGCAGTTGCACGTCGGACAAGAGACGGCAGACCCTGTAACCGATGCCCGCGCAGTTCCGATTTATCAAACTACGTCGTATGTATTTCACAATTTCGACCATGCGGCGGACAGATTCGGACTTCGCGACGCAGGAAATATTTATGGACGCTTGACGAATCCAACGCAGGAAGTTTTAGAAAAACGTATCGCGGCATTAGAGGGCGGCACTTCGGCATTGGCATTGGCAAGCGGCGCGGCGGCGATAACTTACACTATTCAAGCACTTGCGCACAAAGGTCATCACGTTGTAGCGGCAACTACGATTTACGGCGGCACTTACAATTTGTTGGAACATACTTTGCCGGATTTTGGCATTGATACAACTTTCGTAGACCCGACTAAAGGCGTTGAAGTTTTTGAAAAGGCGATTAAGAAAAATACTCAGCTGATTTTGATTGAATCCGTAGGAAATCCCAATGCGAATTTGATTGACATTCAAGCCGTTGCCGACATTGCGCATAAACATAAAATTCCGCTGGTTATCGACAACACTTTTGCAACACCGTATCAAATCAGACCTTTTGAATACGGCGCGGATATTGTTGTACATTCTGCGACAAAATTTATCGGCGGACATGGCACGACGCTTGGCGGAATTATCGTCGAAAGCGGAAAATTTGATTGGGCGAAGTCAGGTAAATTTTCATGGCTCGTTGAACCTAATGAAAGTTATCACGGCGTAAAATTTTATGAAGCGTTAGGCGCGGCGGCTTTTACAACTTTTATTCGCGCAACAATTCTTCGTGACACGGGCGCGGCAATTTCTCCGCTTAACGCATTTTTACTTTTGCAGGGAACTGAAACTTTATCTTTGCGCGTCGAGCGTCATATTGAGAACGCTTTGAAAGTTGTGGAATATCTCAGCAAAAATCCCAAAGTCACGAAAGTTAATCACCCCGCCGTTGAAAGTCATCCGGATCACGAACTTTATAAAAAATATTTCCCGAACGGCGGCATTTCGATTTTCACATTTGAGATTAAAGGCGGCGCGTCGGCTGCTAAAAAATTTATTGACAGCTTGAAAATTTTCTCACTGCTTGCCAATGTTGCGGACGTAAAATCTTTGGTGATTCATCCCGCGTCCACAACTCATTCACAAATGAACGAAAAGGAACTTTTAGATTCAGGTATCACGCCTTCGACGATTCGCCTTTCAATCGGCACTGAACACATTGACGATATTATTGACGATCTTGAAGAAGGATTTAAAAACGTTTAGAATATTTCGGAGGAAAATTTAATGGGTAAAATTTATAAAAGCGTCACGGAATTAATTGGAAACACGCCGATACTTGAGGCGAAAAATTTTTCTAAGGAACTTAACATCAACGCAAAAATTCTTGTCAAGTTGGAGTATTTTAATCCTGCGGGCAGTGTCAAAGACAGAATTGCTAAGGCGATGATTGAAAAGGCAGAGCGTGAAGGAAAACTCAAAGCTGATTCGGTAATTATTGAACCGACGAGCGGCAACACGGGAATTGGACTTGCGAGCGTTGCGGCGGCTAGGGGTTACCGAGCAATTTTGACTATGCCTGAGACGATGAGCGTTGAACGCAGAAATTTGTTGAAGGCTTACGGTGCGGAAATTGTTTTGACTGACGGCGCAAAAGGTATGAAAGGCGCGATTGCCAAGGCTGAGGAACTTGCCAAAGAAATTCCCAATGCGTTTATACCTTCGCAGTTCACTAATCCTGAAAATCCTGCGATTCACGAAGCTACAACCGGTCCTGAAATTTGGGAAGATACTGACGGAAAAGTTGACGTATTCATTGCGGGAGTCGGAACCGGCGGCACTGTTACGGGCGTCGGAAGATTTTTAAAGAAACAAAATCCCAACGTCAAAGTCATTGCGGTTGAGCCGGAGACTTCTCCTGTTTTGTCGAAGGGTCAAGCAGGTGCGCATAAAATTCAAGGTATCGGCGCAGGATTTGTTCCCGAGACTTTAGACACGAAAATTTATGATGAAGTTGTAGCCGTATCGAATGAGGACGCTTTTAAATTCGGCAGAGAATTTTCCCGCGCAGAAGGTGTTTTAATCGGAATTTCTTCAGGTGCGGCATTGGCGGCGGCTTATCAACTTTCAACCCGCGCAGATTATCAAGGAAAAAATTTCGTCGTACTTTTACCGGACACCGGCGACAGATATTTATCAACTCCGCTTTTCAGCTGAAATAAAAAATCCCCAAAAAAATTTATCCCTACGAATTTTCGCAGGGATTTTTTTCTCAAATAATTTAAAATTTATGACCAAAATCTTTTAAATATCTCAGATAAATTCAAAATCAACTTAAATAATTTTTTACTGCCTAGTTTTAATTTTACCTTGCAATTATTGCCTTTCTTCTTAAATTTTAACTTAAACATAAAAATCAACCTCCTTAAAATTTAGTCGAGTTATTATAAAAAAAGGTTTCTGTCAAGATAAAATATAACCAAATTAGCGATTATTTATTCAATAAAACTCGAGCAATTTTTTTAAGCTCAACCGATATTAACTAATCAGTTCAGCTCTGATATAAATAACTTTTTTGCTTAAGTTGCCATAATAAGATTTTCTTAGCATAGCCTATTAACATAAAAGGTAATACTTGAAAATCAATCAAAAATTTTTATTTTCGCGAAAAGTTTATCCCTGTCGAAAAAAATTGGTTTCTTTGAAGGAGACAAAAAATTTTGTATAAAAAATTTTTTTTTATAAATTGATAAAACTGTTGCACTTTGGTAAACTACGCATAAAATATTTTTTGTCGAAATTTAATCGAGGTGCAGGTAATGATAATTAGCTTAAAAAAATTTTTATTAGTCGCATTAGTCTTGACGCTAACTTTTTACGCAAATTGTAACGCTGAACCGTCCGACACTCAAACTACAGACTATGAAAAAATTTTGCAGCGCAATTTGGACAAATTAAAAGTCGGTTACTTGAAAGGCACGGCTTTTGTTTATGAAGATTTGCCGGGACATAAAACCGGCTACGGTCACGAGTACATGGAATTTTTATCCAACTACGCGAATTGTAAATTTGAATACGTTGAGTCTGAAGATTGGGGAGAACTTGCCGCAAAACTTCAGAGCGGCGAAATTGACGTTATGCCAGATATGCCCGGCGATTACAAAAAACTTTCCAACGTTACGCGAACAGATCACGTTGTGGGACGTTATCCTATGGAACTTATAGCGCGTGCAATTAAGCCGACAATGCGCTTGGGTATGATGCCTATTGCACACGATACGCCTTCTTTACCGAGCGTTGCCGCTGCAAATGGCTTTACCTATGAAACAATTCCTTACACAAAATATTTTGATATGGTACGCGATTTTCAGCAGGGCAAAATCGATGGCTATGTTGACGCAATGCTTGACCCTCACAATTCCAACGACGCTTTAGACGTTTTTGACAGGCAAAGTTATCGTCTTATGGTTCGCGCTGACAGGCAAGACCTTTTAAAGCGTTTAAATTTGGCTATGGATCAAATGTTGATGTACCAGCCGAATATTCGCAACAGATTAAATGCCACGTATTTAAATTCAAATGGCTTTCCTTTAATGCTTAGTCGTGTCGAAAAAAATTATTTGGCGCAGAAGAAAAAACTTAAGACGGCGATTTTTTTAGATCATCAACCTTATGCTTATCGTGATGAAAAAGGAAAATTTGTGGGCGTTTTGCCTGAACTCATAAAGAAAATTTCTGAGGATTTGAATATTGAAATTGAAATTGTTGAAAGAAATACTCTTCAAGAAATTAAAGATATGATTACCAACGGCGAATTGGACTTTATTATTGATTCAGTCTGCGATTACAGCTGGGCGGAACAGTTCAATATGAGACCTACCAAGCCTTACATTAGTATAGAATATGTTCCCGTGACTCGGCGCGATTATGAAATTAATCCTTCAATTCCCATGAAAGTTGCTTGCGACAGAAATTTATATCATACAAAACAATTCATTGAACTGAATTTTCCTGAAGAACAACGCGTATATTTTGATTCGACAGAAGAAGCTTTAAGGGCGGTAAATGACGGCAAGGCTGATGTTGTATACGTTAGACGCAATACGGCACACCCGCTTATTGAGGCGACGGAAACTTATTTGTTGGAGCCAAAAGCTGCCTCTTCATATTCCGAACCCAGAAGTATCGGCGTTTACGCAAATTCTGATCCGCATCTTTGGCAAATTTTAAATAAGGAGATCGGACACATTGACCCCGCTTGGATAAGCGATTTGGTAAACAGAAATTTGCAGATAACCTCTGCATTTTCGCTTAAGTGGGCAGTTTATCATCATCCTTTGCGTTCCATTACAATATTAACACTTTTGGCGGCGGCAATCGGAGGATTTTTCATTTATCGCGGGCGTATGCGTCAACGTCACTTTGAATTGGTTGAGCATATGGCTTACACTGATTTACGCTACAATATGCACAATGTTCCTTGGCTTGAAAGGGAAGTTCCCTTCGCTATGGACAATCTGCGCGATACTGAACCGAATATGAAAACTTTCTTTGTCGTCTTTTCAATAGCGTCAAGTGCGGCGGCTACCAAAATGCAAGGGCACCGATTGATTGACAAAAAATTTAAAGATATGGAGAAGAGCCTTTCTCAAGAAAAATACGTAATCTTTACCGGTGCAGGTATCGACATAGACCATTTAATTTGTTTCTGTAAAGCGGAAACTTTGGAAGAGCTTGTAAATTGGGCTAAGACTATCATTTCGCGCAACAGTTATATGGATACCGTTTCTGAAGGTTCAAAAATTGTTTTGCATACTCGCGCAGGTGTTACGCCGTATACTCACGATATTTATGTACAGCAAGCGATTGACAGGGCTTTAATTGCTTGTCACCAAAACGTTGCCGACGAAGTACGAGTATTTGATGACAAGTTGCAGGAAACTTTGACGATGGATCACACTATCGAAGGGCGTATGGAGCAGGCACTTATTGACGGAGAATTTAAAGCTTGGTATCAACCGAAATATAATATCAAGACGCGTGAAATTATTGGAGCGGAAGCCCTTGTACGTTGGATTAGTCCTGAGTTGGGATTTATGCCGCCCGGCAAATTTATTCCGCTGTTTGAACGCAACGGTTTTGTCCTGCAGGTTGATTATTATCTTTTGGAGCAAACTTGTAAGTTGCAACGTGAACGCCTTGACGCGGGCTTGGAAGTTGTGCCGATTTCCGTCAATCAATCGCGCCTTCATATGACGGAGGAAGGTTACCTCGACAAAATTAAAATGATTGTGGACACTTACGAATTACCGGCGGGCTTGGTTGAATTGGAAGTTACCGAAACAATGTTTGGAGACTTCGATTCAAAATTGGGACATGATAACGCCGAACACATTATCAACGCATTGCATGAAATGGGATTCAGTGTTTCTGTTGATGATTTTGGGTCGGGCTATTCTTCGTTTATGATGATTGGTTCATTGCCAATGGACGTAATGAAAATTGACCGCTCACTTTTGACGGGAGCTGACACTTCGCCGCGTCTTCGCGAGATTTTGCGCAATGTTATCAATCTCGGCAATTCGTTAAAAATGCGTGTTTTGTGTGAAGGCATTGAAACGCGTGAAGAAGAAGAACTCCTGCTTGAACTCGGTTGCTATTACGGGCAGGGTTATTTAAATGCTAAGCCTATGCCGGTTGCTGACTTTGTAGCTTTCCTTGAAAAACGTAATGCGGAAGTCAGAGCTAACGCTAATTAAGAATTAAGAATGAAGAATTTAGAATTAGAAAGCCATTCTTAATTCTTAACTCTTAATTCTTAATTTTTAAGAAGAGAGGTGATAATTTTTGAACGAAAATAATTTTTTCAGCGACAAGCAGAATCAAAGGTCGTTTAAATTAATTGGAATTGGCGCGGTAATTTTAGCGGTGGTGTTAATTTTTACGGGAATTTGGATCAGCAAAAGTGCGCAACATGATACCGACGACGCAATACATTCTGTCAGCAGATTTTACTTGAAAGACCTTTCAGGGCATTGCAAGCACCTTGTAGAATCCAGCTTTAAGTCTATCACTACAAATTTTCAAAATGCGTTTCAGTCTGTCGATTCTGCCGATTTACAAAGTCAAGCCGCCTTGCAAAATTGGCTTAGTCGTATGGAATTTATTTTAGACATCAACGAAATTATTTTGGTTGACGCTAACGGTACGGCTTACACTGCGCGGGAAAATTTTTCATTCACTGAAAAAAATAATTCTTTAGTCGAAGTGAAGATTGACAGCTTGCCTTTTATGGATACTCAAATTGTCCGTGCGTTTATACGTGTCAACTTTGATAATGTTTTGGACAAAAATCATATGCACGAGGACGGCGAAAGTGTAGTCTGCGCTCTCTACACGATAAACGGCGACCCTTTGACGCATATTGATAATCAAAAATTTTCCAATACCGCTAATCTTTTCGACGAACTGAAAAATTTTAAATTCAGCGAAGGTTACAACGTTGATAATGTCCGCGCAGATTTTCTTGCCGATAAACGCGGCTTTACATTTTTCACGATTGATGGCGAACACGAGGAACTTTTATTTTACAACAACATTGACGGTACAGATTGGATGTTAATTTGCCTTACGCGCGAAGATACCATAGGCGACCAAATCAGCGCAGTCAGTCACGGGATTATGAATCGCAGTATTATTCAAATGGCGTTGACGGTTGTCGTTATGGGAATAATTTGCGGCTTTGTTCTCAGTCAAGCTAAACGTACCGCGCAGATTATTCACGAAAAAGAAATTTCCGATACGACGAACGAAATTAAGCGTGCCGAAATGGAGGAAAAAATTTCTCTTCAGAATAAACTTTTGGAGCAGGAGCGGCAACGCACTCATCAAGACGAAATGATACGCGCGTTGAGTTCAGATTATCGCACGGTTTACTATTACAATTTGGATACGGACGAGGGCATTTGTTATCGCTCGACGGCGGGCATAAGCAGCTACAATGAAGGCGATACTGTTTCTTCCTTCAGAGGGTTTATCGACTACTACATAGAAACTTTTGTTGCGCATGATGACAGAGCGGCTACTCAAGTATTTTTGTCTGCGGAAAATCTGCGCGAACGTCTTAAAACTGAAAATATTATTTCACACAGATTTTTAACCAATCGCGACGGTAAAAGTTATTACGCGATGATTCGTGTTGCAAGCATTGATGATTCGGAAGAAATTCACGCGGTAGGAATTGGTTTTGCAAATGTTGATGAACAAACCCGCGAGGCAATGGCGCAGAATCAAGCGTTGGCATACGCGCTTAATCAAGCCCAACAGGCAAATATTTCTAAGACAACATTTTTATCCAATATGAGCCACGACATACGCACGCCGATGAATGCGATTATAGGCTTTACGACAATGGCGTTAAGGAATTTTGAAAATCAAGTGCAGGTTAAAGATTCTCTTGAAAAAGTTTTAACGTCAGGTAAACATCTTTTAGGCTTGATAAATGATATTTTAGATATGTCGCGCATTGAAAGCGGTCGCGTCGAAGTTCAAGCTGAAGATTGTAACCTTTCGGAGTTGGTTCACAGTTTAATACACATAATTCAGCCGCAAATTACCGCTAAGCAACAAAGTTTTCAGATTGACGCGGTAAAAATTCAAAATGAAGATGTGCTTGCCGATAAACTGAAAATTAATCAGATATTGATAAATCTCCTCAGCAACGCTATAAAATACACGCAAGCGACGGGGAAAATTAACTTTACAATTTCGCAACATAAATCTGACATTGCGGGTTTTGCAACTTATGAATTTCGCGTTAAAGATAACGGTATGGGTATGAGCGAAGAATTTTTGAAACATATCTTTGACCCGTTTGAACGCGAGGCGACAAGCACGAAGTCCGGCATACAAGGCACGGGCTTAGGTATGACGATAACAAAGAAAATGGTTGAACTTATGGGCGGCACAATCAGCGTAACCAGCAAGAAAGGTGAAGGCAGTGAATTTATTGTGACGCTTGACTTGCAAATTGTTGAGGAAGCTAACCCGATACCGCTGAGTAATTTGGAAGGTATGCACGCGCTGATTGTTGATGATGATTTTCATACCTGCGATTCATTGACGGAAATGTTAAACAAAATCGGAATGCGCAGTGAGTGGACGACTTCTCCGCGTGAAGCGATTTTCCGTACAAGGAAGGCGATTAATGACAGCGATCCTTTTAAAGTTTATGTTGTGGATTGGCTTATGCCTGAACTTAACGGCATTGAAACGGTGCGGCAAATTCGGCGGCTTGCGGGAGATTCTGCGGCGATAATAATTTTGACTGCTTACGATTACACGGACATTATAGACGAGGCTAAGGCGGCAGGTGTTACGGGATTTTGTACCAAGCCTTTATTCCCGTCCGATTTGAAAAAGGCATTGTCTAGAGTTACAGGACATGTCGAAGAAGAAAAAGCTGATGAACTTTCGGAGACGAGCTTTAACGGCAAGCGCGTATTGTTGGTTGAAGACATTGAAGTTAATCGCGAAATTGCTAAAATGGTTTTATCGGAAATGGAATTGGAGATTGACGAAGCCCCCGACGGTACGGACGCTGTAGAAATGTTTAAAAAGTCGCCGCTGAATTATTATGACGCGGTTTTAATGGATATTCAGATGCCGACGATGAACGGTTACGACGCAACCCGCGCTATTCGTAAACTTTCCCGCGCAGATTCAAAGACTGTGCCGATTATCGCGATGACTGCCAACGCTTTTGATGAAGATAAAAATAATGTGCTTGAAGCGGGTATGAACGACCACATTGCAAAGCCGCTTGATATTCCTAAATTGTTAATGACTTTGAAAAAATATTTAAGCTAGGAGGAAAAATAAATGGCAATGATTGACCAAGACGATAAAAATTTAGTGGAGAAAAAACTTTCGAGTGAAAAAGTTTTTGACGGAGTACTTTTGCACGTCCGCAAAGATGAAGTCGAACTTCCCAACGGACATAAGGCAGTGCGTGAATGGATTGAACATCCGGGCGCGTCTGCGATAATTCCGCTGTTGCCGGACAATCAGATAATTTTGGTGAGACAATTCCGTTATCCCGTCGGACAAGTTACGTTGGAAGTCCCCGCCGGTAAGCTTGATAAAAAAGGCGAAGATCCGATAATCTGCGCGGAACGTGAACTTTCTGAAGAGACGGGCTACACTGCAGAAAAAATTTGGAAGTTGACGACGATTGCAACGACTGTCGGATTTAGCGATGAATATATACACCTTTATGCGGCGACGAATTTAACGAAGGGCGTACAACATCCCGACGACGACGAATTTATTAACGTCGTGAAAGTTCCGTTGACTGCGGCTTTACAGATGGTTGAGACGGGGAAAATTATTGACGCTAAATCTATCATTTCGATTTTACTTTTGGCGCAACAAATTTTCCATAAAAAATAATTGGCGGTGATTTTATGCGCGATGAAAATATTTCGCGGTCGGACGATAAGAAAATTATTTTGACGAGTGCAAACAGTTCCGTCGTCAAAGAAAAAATTGAGCGTGCCTCAAAAATTCTTATGGAGCGCAATAAAAAAGCCTATAAGGTATTGTCAAATAAATGAGTGCTGAAATTCAAAAACAAATTGAACTCATTTTAGACGACGTTTTAAAATTTCACGCAGAATTAGAATGCAACAAAGATTTTGCGACAGGTGCGGGTATTCGTGATTTCGGATTGTTGGAGTCAGCGGTTAATGCGCCGTTTCAAACTTTCGGCGGTCAAGATTTATACGAAACAGTTTTTGATAAAGCCGCACATTTAGCATACGGGTTGACGAAAAATCATGGATTTGTTGACGGTAACAAAAGAGTTGCTCTTCACGCAATGCTGGTATACCTTATGATTAATGATATTGATTTAGAATACACGCAGGAAGAACTTGTACAACTTGGGCTTGATATTGCCGACAGTAAAATTTCGCCTGACGAAATATCTTTGTGGCTGAAAAGCAGAGAGAGGTTTATAAATGTTTGATGATTTTGGAGGATTTTTAATTGGCGCAGTGGTATCATTGCCGGGAATAATTATCGCAATGGTAGTTCACGAATGGGCGCACGCTAGGATAGCTTACGCGCTTGGAGATTATACGCCGAAATTGGACGGACGATTGACACTTAATCCTGCCGCGCACGTCGATATATTTGGATTGTTAATGCTGTTTATCGTACATTTTGGCTGGGCTAAACCCGTCAGAATCAATCCGAATAATTTCAGCAACCCGCGCAGAGATGACATTTTAGTTTCGTTGGCAGGTCCGATGTCCAATTTAATTATGGCGTTTATTGCGTTAATCGTCTGGGTAATTCTGATTAAATTGGGCGTGGAATTGTCGGAAGGCGCAAACTCGGTAATTCAGCTGATTATGATAATTAACATAAACTTTGCTATATTCAATATGTTACCGATACCGCCTTTGGACGGTTCACAGATTTTGCGGAATTTATTGCCTTATGAATTGGCGCGATACTTTGTCTACATTGAACGCTACAGTTTTTTGATATTGATAATTTTCCTGATGACGCCGATTTTGAGTTATGTATTTGTGCCGTTGCAGAGATTAATTTTAGGCATTTTCCAAGCGATTGTCGGAATTTTTTTGTAGAGAGGGTTTAAAGTGGAATTAAGTTTTACAGAAATTTTAAAAACAATCGTAATTGGAATTGTCGAAGGGCTAACTGAGTGGTTGCCGATTTCCTCAACGGGACATATGATTTTGGTCGACGAATTTATAAAGCTCGACGTTACCAAAAGTTTTATGGATATGTTCCTTGTCGTGATACAGTTGGGCGCGATTTTGGCAGTCGTAGTATTGAATTTCGGCAAGTTAAATCCATTTTCGCCGTACAAGTCAGATGTTCAACGCAAACAAACTTTTCAGCTGTGGTACAAAGTAATTTTAGCTTGCATACCGGCGGCTGTTATAGGTTTAACCTTCAACGATTTTATGGAAGAACATTTAATGACGGCTCCGGTTGTCGCGGGCGCGTTAATTTTCTACGGAATACTTTTTATTGTCGTGGAACATTTCAACCGTTACCGTACACCGAAATTTTACAAGCTTGAACAACTTGACTATAAAACTGCATTGATAATCGGCATATTTCAAGTATTGTCATTAGTGCCGGGAACTTCGCGCAGCGGCTCAACAATTTTAGGCGGAATAATTTTCGGTACAAGTCGCGTTGTTGCGGCAGAGTTTACATTTTTCTTGGCAATACCCGTAATGTTCGGCGCAAGTTTGTTAAAGCTCGTCAAATTCGGTTTCAGTTTCAACTCGGCGGAATTGATAATCCTTGCCGTCGGAATGATAACCGCGTTTATCGTGTCAATCCTTTCAATAACATTTTTACTGCGCTATATCAAAAAGAATGACTTCACGGCATTTGGCTGGTACAGAATAATTTTGGGTATAATCGTATTGGGATATTTATTCTTCGTAGGTGATCCTGTTTAATTAGGAATGCGTAATGCGTAATTCGTAATTAAAAATTTCTGAAAGCTAATTTTTATTGAGGTTAATTTAATGAAAATTTTTGTGGGACTCGGCAACCCGACTAATGAATACGCCAAAACTAAGCATAATGTCGGCTTTATGTTAGCAGATAAACTTGCCGCCGAATTAAACGCACTAAATTGGCGTGATAATTTTTCCGCGCAGATTGCCGAAACATTTTTAGACGGCGAAAAAATTTTAATCGTCAAGCCTCAAACTTTTATGAATGCAAGCGGTGAATCAGTTGTGCCGATTGTCGATTTTTATAAAATTCCTTTAGAAAATTTAATCGTGGCTCATGACGATATGGATTTACCTGTAGGGAAAATTCGCTTGAGACCTTCAGGAAGTGGCGGCGGACATCGCGGCATTGAATCTATAATTCAAAATTTCGGCGGCATAAAAAATTTCCCGCGTGTTAGAATCGGCATTGGTCGTCCTCCCGCAAATTGGACAGTCAACGGGCATGTACTTAGCCCTTTCAATGATGAGGATGCCAAAAAAATTTCTGCCGCGATTGATGAACTTGTACCTGCCGTAATTTGCATTTTCCGTGAAGGAATTGATAAGGCGATGAATAAATTTAA
>FLNU01000038.1_pt1 | contig 22521 bp, 18 predicted proteins | sample 1140361 | NCBI WGS metagenome assembly FLNU01 (sample SAMEA3878206, study PRJEB12797) | bioreactor metagenome | biome: Moose rumen | place: Sweden | collected 2011-10 | reverse complement strand
AAAGAAATGCGAGCCAAATGGCTCGCATTTCTTTATTTCTTCAAAAAATCTTCGAAGTATTGTGTGATTTTTTTGTGCAGGTGGATACGGTCGGTACCCATCATGTTGTGCTCGTCACCTGGGTAGGTGAAGAGGTCTGGATAGGTGTCGGCATCGATGCAGGCACGGATGAAAGAGAGCGTGTGCTGAGGCACACATACCGGGTCATTGCCACCGTAGATAATCAACAGCTTTCCTTTCAGGTTCTGCGCTTTGTTGAGCAAGCTGGAGCCATCGTAGCCCTCAGGATTGGCCTGCGGGGTTTCCATATAACGCTCACCATACATCACCTCATAGTATTTCCAGTCGATGACAGGACCGCCTGCCACGCCCACCTTGAAGACATCAGGATAAGTGGTCATGAGGCTGGTGGTCATAAAGCCTCCGAAACTCCATCCGTGTACACCGATACGGTCGGCATCCACATAAGGGAGTGACTTCAGATACTCCACCCCTTTGATTTGGTCTTTCATCTCCTCCACACCCAGATGACGGTGTGTGGCCTGCTCGAATGCCAGTCCCCGGTGCTCACTGCCTCGGTTGTCGATACAGAACATCAGATAGCCGTTCTGTGCCATCCATATATCCCATCCCCGTGCTCCGTAATGACGGGTGGCGTCCACATTGTGGGCATGCGGACCGCCATAGACATATACCACTGCCGGATAAGTTTTCGACGGATCGAAGTCGGTAGGCAGAATAAGCCGGTAGTAGAGGTCGGTCACCCCGTCTGCAGCCTTCAGAGTGCCCACTTTGATTTCAGGCACGTTGAAGCTGTCCCACGGATCCTTGGCATCGTTGAAGGTGACCCGTTTGCCGTCGGAGGTGTTGACCAGATCCTGACGCAACGCTATCGGGCCTTCCGGCATCATCCAGCTGTCAGCAACATAGAGGCCGGAGCCCGAAAGGGCGGCAGTGTGCCATCCGTCCGTACCGCCCAAGGCTTTACGTTTCCCTTTCATATCCACCGTGTAGAGGGCACAGCCGATAGGGTTCGCTTCGTTGCTCGCATAAACCACACTCTTTTCTTTCCCGTTGAATCCCAAGAGGTTGATCACCTCAAAAGAGCCGCTTGTAAGCTGACGTTCCAACTCAGCTTTCACACCGTCGAGTTTGTAGAGATAGATATGGTTGTATCCGTCCCGGCGGGTCTGATAGACGAAGCGCTTGCTGTCCCACGGCAGGAACTGGATAGGATGGAGCGGCTCGAAATACTTGTCGTTATGCTCAGTGAAGAGGGTGGCAAGGTATTTGCCGGTCGTGGCATCGTAAGCATCGAGCTTTCCGTTTTTCTGAGCGCGGTCGAGCTCAATAAGATAGAGGGTGTTCCCGTCGGGAGCCCAAGCGATATTGGTGAAATAACGGTCGGTAGGATCACCACAGTCGAGACAGACGGTCGTACCGTTGGTGGTGTCGTAGATGCCCACCGTCACCTTGTGGCTGGTCTCCCCTGCCATCGGGTAGCGGTCGGGAGCCGCTTTCGCACAGCGGCTCTCTCCCTGCTCAGGATCAAGATTGAGATCCACTTGCGGGTAGGCGCTCACCATTGACTGGTCCATACGGTAGAATGCGAGCTTTGTGCCCTGTTCGCTCCAGAACAGTCCGCCTTCGATGCCGAACTCATTACGGTGGACGCTCTGTCCATAGACGATGTCGGACGTACCGTCGGTGGTGAGTTGTGATGTTTTTCCGTTCTGGTCACACACGTATAGGTTGTGGTCTTTCACGAAAGCGAGATTGCGCGATGTCTTGCTCCATTCCTCGGCCTGGGCGAGACTGTCGCGCTGCTGCGTCCACACGACAACATGCCGCTTCCAGTCCACCAAGGCCTGTTTCGACGGCGATTTGAGCATCACCAGTGGCTGGTCCGGATACGGAAACTCAGCATAGTAAAGGTGAGACTGAGGAATATCGGCTGAACGCAGGAGAGGCCGAATGGCATTGAGAGAGAAGAGCTGCTCACCCTCGCTGTCGGGATTTTTCTTGTCGATGAGGGAGCAATGGTCCATATCGAGCCTCACACATTCATCCCCCCACCATGTGGTATAGGTCCGTTGCGCCACCGAACTCTGATAATAGGTGGATCCTCCAGGTATGAGGTCGTCGATTGTGAACGCGCGTTTGATTCTTGGCCGGATAGGCATGTTTCTGTTTTGTGCCATAATGGAAAGCGGTAATGCTGCCAGGAGCATTACCAAAGTGAATTGACGGATTTTCATAATTCTGATAATTTTCGGCAAAAGTAACGATTTTTTACGAAAAAGTAAGTTTTTTTATGATATTAAAAATTTTTTTATTAGTTTTGTCGTTATAAATGTGGAAAAACGGTGACATTCATATTTAAACACACTTATTTTTTAACCAAATTGAAAGTATTATGAAGAAGTATGTAGCAGAATGTATCGGTACGTTTGTACTGACTTTCCTCGGCTGTGGCACAGCCGTGAGTTTGAACTGCGGAAGCGACACTGCCTCTGTTGTGGGCACTGCTGTTGCTTTCGGTCTCTCTGTGATTGCCATGGCCTACACCATCGGCGGTATCTCAGGATGCCATATCAACCCTGCCATCACACTCGGTGTGTTGCTCGACAAGCGTATGAGCACGAAGGACGCTGTGGGCTACTGGGTAGGCCAGTTTATCGGAGGTATCCTCGCCGCCGCAGTGCTGTATCTGATTGTTGACGGAATCGGTGCTCCTGCCGCTGAAGGTACCCACACCGGCGCCAACGCATGTCCAGACGGTAATATCCTGGCAGGACTGGTGGTTGAGATTGTGCTCACCTGTCTGTTTGTGCTGGTGGTACTGGGTGCAACCGCAAAGACCAATGGCGCAACCAACAACTTCGCAGGTCTGGCTATCGGTCTGTCGCTGATTCTCATCCACCTCGTAGGTATCCACTACACCGGCACCTCCGTGAACCCGGCACGTTCGTTCGGACCGGCTCTCTTCGAGGGTGGCGCTTCGCTTGCCGAAGTATGGGTATTCATCGTAGGACCGCTAATCGGCGCTGTCATCGCTGTCGGCCTGTGGAAATGCATCAGCCTCGACAAGGAAGAGAAGTAATCACCGTTTCTCGTTATAAAAAAAGTGCCTCACTTCATTGTGGGGCACTTTTTTTATATCAAGGTATTTCTATTAATTCCTGCAATTCCTGATTACTTGGTTGCAGTAAATCCGTGATTCATGATTTGGTCGCGTATATAGTTCTTGAGGAAGTCGCCTTTCACGATTTCCACTTCGTCAATCAGTCCGAGCACGAACCGTCCGATTCCCTTCACGTTGCATACCGGCAAAGATATGAGGAAATGGTTGCCGTTCTCCATGACAAACCGCTCTTCGTTCACACCGAACTCTTCCATCAGTATGGTCTTCGACAGGAACGACAGCCGGAGGATCACACGTGTGGTTTTATCGGCTGCGAATCCGAAGACATCTGTATAATAATGGGTGTACTGGTCACGGTGTTCAGCATGCTGTTCGCGGTCAATCACCTGTCCGTTGATACGCGCGATTTTGAAGGTCTTGCAAAGCCCTGATTCCAGTTCGTAGCATCTCACTTCATTCAAATTGCCCAGCATCTGGTAGGGTTCCACCACCCTGTCTTTCGTCTGCTTGCTGCTGAGTGACTGGTATTGTTGCAGGATGCACTGGTGACGCAGTTTAATGGCATTTTTCAGTACTTCGATATTTTTCCCCATACGTTGGTCGTATTTGAATGCCTCGTCGTCGAATTCCAGTCCATAGACATTACGGAATTTATGTCGTATGCGGTTGACCACAGGATCGTTCTTGTCGCATTTTCCCAATATCTGTCCGAGAGTCTGCAGTTCGTCGCTCGTGAAGTGCATCTTCTGGGTGAGAGCCGTGATGAACGGTGAGGAGTTTCCGATGCTGTAGATCCCATGGTCGTTGAACACGTCAAATCCCAGATTCTCAAAGAATTTTATATAACGATAGGCTGACCGGGTGGAGATATTCATACGGTCGGCAATTTCCTGAGGCGTGAGTTGGTCGTTGTTGACAAGCAGTTCCAGGATTCTCAGTTGTCGTTCAAATTTTGACAGGTCCATCTACTTTTTTTAAATTAGGAATGGGTTCTTTAGTGAAAAGTGAAAAGTGTATTTTGTTCAAACCTCAAAGTTCAAAGAGAGCTGGGTGTCACCCAAGAGATTGTAGGAGCGTCGGTGATAGGGCGTCAGCCCGTGTTCAGCGATTCCCTGACGGTGTTCCTTGGTGGGATAGCCTGCGTTGTGGTCCCATCCGTAGAACGGATATAGTTTGTGGAGTTCCTTCATGTAGTCGTCACGGTAGGTCTTGGCGAGGATAGACGACGCCGCGATGGATAGGTATTTCCCGTCGCCCTTCACGATGGTGGTGTGGTGCAGGTCGTGGTAGGGATAGAACCGGTTGCCGTCGATGATGAGTTCCTGCGGCCGCACTTTCAGCTGGTCGATGGCGCGGTGCATGGCAGTGATACTGGCTCTGAGGATGTTCATCTTGTCAATCTCCTCAGCAGTGACGATGCCGACTGCCCATGCGATGGCGTCGCGCTCGATTTCCTCACGCAAGGCATACCGTGCTTTCTCGCTCAGCTGTTTGGAGTCGTTGAGCTGTTCGTTGTGGTAGTCGTTCGGCAGGATGACAGCGGCTGCATAGACGCTGCCGGCCAGACAGCCGCGGCCTGCTTCGTCGCATCCGGCTTCAATCACACCCTCGGTATGGTATGGTAACAACATCTGTTCGTTTGAAATTTGGTCTTTATGATTGGTTCTCGTTAATTACTAATCCGTTGGCAAATTTACGAAAACATTTTTATTTTTACAACATCTTCCCTCTTCCTTTAAAATCGTTATCGTTTCAGCCCCCCTCCTTTCAGCGGGTGAAAAAGCATGTTTCTGGTACCTAGAGCCTCTATTTCCTCTGCTGAGAACTCCGGCCTCCAGCGCATCGTTCCATTATTAGTTCCTACTCCCTGTATGTAATAACGGTTCCGCCAGCCGGCAGGTGTGAACTCGCCAGTTCCGCCGATATCGCCGATGTTATAGCCGGCATTATGCAGACAGGTGGTGATCATCACCTCTGAGTGGGCAGCGTGTCCCGCTTTCTGGTACTGGTCGATATAGGTCAGTGCCCTGTTAGAATATCGGCAGATGGGGTTGAACCCTTTCACGCACAATTCCAATGGATAGCCTACATTGTTGAGTTTGTGCCACCACGGCCAGCAGCCGTTCCGTTGCGGGTCATACCGCTCCACATGGCAGCTCAGGAAGTCATAATCCGTAAGATTTGCTGTGCAATCATCTATCAGTGTTGACCATTCTCCTGTGAAGTACACATCGTATTCCACAAACCAGTAATGACTATACTCAGGATGTTCCTGAAAGAATGCCAGCACTGGAAAATGGCAGCTGCCCGGAGAGAGAGTTTCCGCAATCGGGGTATAAGCTAGACTATTCAGACTGTCAATATCTGCGATATAAAAAAGAACGTCTCTCCGAATCTTGCCCGCAATCGTTTCCCTTTCCCCTTCCATGTTGACCAGCATCACAACATCGTATTTATCCTTTTTAAGAGCATTACGAATGTTATGATAGCCTTTCATTACAAAGGCGTTGAGAAAATGGGTAACGAATAGAACAACTTGTCGTCCTGTCTTTGAACTTTGCATATTCTCGAGTCACTGCTTGGGTTGGAGTTGGAATGAATTCAAAGTGGAAACACATATCGGTTTCAAATGATTTACGATGTAACAGCTTATCAGCCTCTCTGCCAGAAAGGACATAGTACGCCGCTGATAATTCACGTTGTCATGACGGAAATCCCTCTCCGCTTTTCTTTGGTAGTTTTCTGCAATGAGATTCAGACCATGCCTTCTGTCATACTCAAACAAGACAGGGAAGAAAAACTCACAAAGGCTCGCAAAATCCTCATAGTGCATGATGAAGCTACAGAATGGGATGAAAATGTTACTATTCATCATATAAGCTGCGTATGGATTGTCTTTCCCATAAAAGTCATTCAGTATATCCACCACGTCATAGTAGTCCTGATAGTTGTGAGCACTCTTATACTGGCGGAATATCGGAAATCCAAAGTGGTTGATGTGCATCACCTGACACTCTCCTTCTTGAATGTCAATCACACGGCTGAACACCCTGCGGTAATGGCAAAAACCAACCTTCTTGCTACGGACGTTGTTCTTCCACACCCAGTACATGGTTGTCATTTCTGAATAGAATTGGTTGAGATGGTTTATATTCTCGCCCTCAACAAGGACATTTCCTTTGAATAGCTTGATGGCGCCTTCCTCCTTCAGTGAGTAATCGACAAGCTGGCTGTCGTCATGGTATGTTCTCCAAATAGTAAGCTCTTTCATAGTTTTTATATTTTTCAATCTTTAAATTATTTTAATCACATGAGTCATGTTTTCAAAACCTTATGCATATTTTTTCAGCCATGGGACGCAACATGGCCACATATAACGGACAATCTCCGTCGGCGATAGTCAACTGCCCCTTTTTGCCTTCCCATTCAGAAACAACTATTGGAATGTCGGTTGCAGTCTGAAAAGCAATTGTTAAGATACAGTTAACTTCCCCTCCTAAGTGAATGTTAGAAGACACAATCTTTCCTCTCAAGGTTGGCCCTTCTCCATTGACAACGATGTGGCAGAGATATCCATCACCATTTATCCCATAACTCTCCAGGTTCAGATATGCTTTACCTATGAGGTCATCGCCTCTGTAACCTAACATCAGTGTTCCCACAGGCTGATATGAACTTGCATTTTTCTTGTCAATAAAGACGTTGTCGTCCATATCCCTTATCAACACGATTTCAGAAAACAAAATGACAGGGCACTTGAACAGGAAAAGTGTCAGAGCCATTCCGATGACAACAGAAAAAAGGGTAAAATGATAAGCAAATAAAAGCCATCTGCCTGGGTTTCTGGCTATATTGGACAAACCTTCGTCATGTAGTGCAAAAGTGTATTCTCTCATAGATTTTTTTTCATTTTTTAGCCGTTGACAAACAGTTGTTTTTTCATCAGACGCTTGTAATACCCGTCTCTTAAAAGCAATTGCTCATGTGTGCCGCATTCAACTATTCGTCCTTTATTCAACACTACAATCTGGTTTGCTCCAATAATTGTGTTGAGCCGATGGGCAACCATTACAACCGTCTTTCCCCGGAAGAAGTTTTTCAGATTATCCATGATTTCACCTTCCGTTCTTGTGTCAAGTGCGTTGGTCGCCTCATCCAAAAACACATAGTCAGGATTTTTGTAGATCAGGCGGGCCAGCAAGACCCTCTGCCGTTCTCCTTGGCTTACCCCCTTTCCATCATCTCCGATTTTGGTATCAAAGCCCAGAGGCTGTGAGGAGACAAAGTCCATCAGTTTTACGATTTTCGCAGCTTTTACAAGCTCATTTTGCGTGGCATCTGCATCATACAGGCTTATGTTGTCGGCAATCGAATCAGAAAAGATGAAGCCATCCTGCATAACGGATCCCGTTTTGTCGTGCCATACTTCCTGATTGACGCTGGACAAAGGAACACTTCCGACAGAAATAGTTCCTTCCTGTGGAAGATACATGCCCTGTAACAACCGAATTAAGGTGGTTTTTCCACAACCACTCTCTCCGACGATGGCCGTAATTCTTCCACGTGGTATTGTCAGACTCACGTCGTGAAGCGAACAGGTGTCGGCAAGACCATTGTAACTGAAACTTACATTTTTCAATTGAATGTCTCCGTCAACAAATGATATGTCTCTGCCGTCACCACGTGTTGGATTTTCCTCATCCGTCACACGAACATCACTCAGTCTTTCCAAGCTGATCTTTGTGTCCTGATATTTCTGAATAAATGAGATGAAAGACCTCAAGGGAGCGGATAACTGCCCAATAATAAATGACAATGAAACCATCATTCCCATAGTCATGCTGCCAGCCACCACCATCTTTGCTGCCATACAGGATATGGTAATGTTTGTAAGGCTTGAGATCAAGAGAGCTCCTGAACTTTGTATTTGCCCCATACGCATTGCCTTTGCGCTGATGACGTACATTCCAGCTTGCAAATGTTCCCATTCTCTCAATTTTCTCTCGCCAAGATTGTTCAGCCTAATTTCCCTCATTCCCTGTATGAACTGAAGCATGTTGTTCTGCACTTTTGCCGATTGCGAGAAAAGAGAGTTGTCTATATGCCTTCTATACTTTAGGAAACAAACAATCCACGCAACGAATATAACGTTGCCACACATGAAGGCATACAGAATATGCAGGTTGTACATTGCCAGCACAACGCTGAACACAAGAAAAATTCCGATGGAGAACAGCACGTCGATAAGAGAATTCATAAGGAAATCCTTTATACGAGCATGGTCACCCACCCTTTGCATGATATCGCCTGTTGTCCTGATGTCAAAGAACTTTTGGGGCAGGCGGACAAGATGCAAGAGATAGTCGGAAATGAGGCATACGTTGATGACAGTGTTCATGTGTAGTGAAAGCCAACCTTGGATGAATCTGATAACGGTCTGTGAGACCGTTATTGCAAACTGGGCAACCATGACTGCTATAATGAACTGAAGGTTCCGCCCGCTTATGCCAATGTCCACCATGGTTTGAGAAAGAAACGGTGTCATGTAACTCAGCGCCATCACTACCAAGGCGCCTGCTATCAACTGCAAAATCCTGCGTCTGAATGGCCAAATGTAGCGCATGAAATCAAGGACAGCCTTTTTCCTTTCCGTTCTTGATGAGCCCTCTTTAAGAAAACCTTCTGCTGGAATTGCCTGAAGAACAATTCCGACTTGTTCCTTGCCAGATAAGCCGTGGATCCAATGTTTCCTCAATTCTGATTCGTCACAGTCAATTTTGCCTAAAGAGGGGTCAGCTATACGGAAGATTCTGTGTCTGCGTTTTCTCATAACTTTGTAGCATACCACATAGTGGTTGGAGTTCCATAGCAGAATGCATGGCAGCACCACGTTGTCTGATAGCTGGTCAACTGTCGTCTTACCGACCCTCGCCTCCATTCCCACAGACTCAGCAGCCATGCGGAGTCCCCGCATGGACACGCCTTCCCGTGTCATGGCACATTTGTCGCGGAAGTACTGATGAGGTGACTCATTCCCATAATATGCCGCAATCATCCTCAGACATGCCGGGCCGCAGTCCATTGTGTCCATTTGGCGGAACACCTTGAAGCTATTTGGCATGTTTCGCATGTTTTTTTGCGTTAAACTTCCAGAGAGCGTGCAACATGAGGTATTGGCGCAGGTTGTTGACGTATGTTTCCGTCAGACCCTGCATGTTGGCAAACCTGAAAACGTTCGTTCGTTGTCCCAGAATGTCATCCCCAGTTAACTCCAGGGAGAGAACCTCTCCAAAGGATTTCGTGACTGAGACGTTCCACAGTACCTTGTCCTTGTTCATACTCTCATGTGAGTAGCCTCGTCGGCTCACGCTAGTCAGTGTAGTCATAAGCTTGAAACCATGGGGCAGTTCCATTTTTGGATTCAGTCGGATGCCGTAATCAAAACTGTTCTGTGTTTCGTATGACGGTAAACTACTGGCGGTGCGGTTGTAAGTGACGTATAATGAAGCTCCGACAGATATTTTCGTACCGGCGAGCGTCTTGCTGACGCCGATTCTATCGGTGAGCGACAGGTTGCGGACTTTGTAGCGGGTAAGAGACAGCTCTTCCGCCATTCCCGTGAAGCCCACATAGACATTTCTCCTGCCAGAGAGCATGTGTGAAAGCCCAAGTGACCTGTCTTGAAGGATGCTCTTTTGGTTAATCACCGCAAAGTCCATCGCATGGAATCCGTTAACGCTCACCGGCATGCTCCGGGTCACACCAGTCTTCATGTCATAGGAAGTAGCACTGACAGTCTGATTCCGGATGAATGTATAGCCCAACGTCAGCGAATGGAGAGAGAAACGTGCGGGAACAAGACTGAGACCCAATGAGAAGGCGTGGTTGTGCTGGTTCTTCAGATGCGGATTTCCTCTCCTCACATAAAGTAACTGTGATGTGTCGTCGGTGTCAATCAGTTCAAGTAATCCCGGCATGGAATGCGACAGTCTATAGCCAATCGATATGCTGAGGTTCCTGTTTTTTTCTGGATTCACGAAATTTTTCTTGAGGTCAAACCGAAAGGCTGGGAGACACATGCTTCTGTGAAAGAGCGTGTCGCATTCACCTCTATATTCCATCCGTCTATAGTCGATATCGAAAGGAATATCTATTTTCAGATTTGTGGATGAACGTTCGCATTGTAGCTCATACTCGTAAGTGAGGGTCATACTGCCACCAGTCACAAGCTCTTTCGATTTGTATGTGTTCTGAGTGTCCACTATCGCCTTGGACATCAGGAAATCATATGCGGGGAAGGATTCTGAGAAGGACTCAGGCTCCCCTGTTTCTTCCTCAGGCATCACATAAAGGGTACGGCTTTCCCGCTCTTTCCTGTTTCTCTGCTGCAGGTTGACGAGCAGCTTGTTGTGACGGTTGATTATATAATGGTATGTGGCATATATGTCAAGGCTTGTTTCCTTTTTCCTGCGCCACGCACGCTGATTCCCATTTTCATGGGTCTGGGCTTCTCCTGAAGTGCGTTCCACGTAACGATGGTCATAAGCGTTTTCACTTTCACTCGATCCAGTTCCCGTCATTCCCAACGTAAGCACGTCATCCGAATGTGGGATGTGAATGTCGTAGGTTATGCCCACAGATGAACGGAAACCATTATGTCCGTCTTTCCTGTTACTCTGTGCGCCGTAGATTCCGTGACCCTCCAGCGTCCGCCTGAGGAACGAGGACGAGAGGCTGTCCTCCCAGGCCTCGCCAAGTGTACCCGCCAGGTCTTCACCGAACATACCCGAGAGGGTGGATCTCAGCTGCTTGGATTGGTCGTATGAGAAAGAGGGGGTGAATGTCAGATTATTTCTCTTACCATTAAACCTGAGAGTGTGGGAGGTCTGAATGGAGTAGGCGTACCTGTCAACCTTTTCTGACATACGCTTGTAAAGCGTTCCGTTTCCCAAAAATGGGGATGAGCCCGTGCGCAGGTTGAAGAACTCATCGGAATATTTGGTTGTTATATCTCCAGAGAAATCATAAAGCCCTCGGGGATTGACGATGTTGTATTTTACGCCTGCCTTAGTCCATGTCTTGTTACCTCCGTTGTCATCCTTGCTGTGGAGACTGCCGTTTACATAGGTGTCGTCCTTGCTGATATTATTAGAAAGGACATAGCCTGAAACACGCCTGAACGGCGTGTAGGACAGACCGAAGCCCTGGGTATGGAATCGCTCATCAGTACCCAGTCCCAGCCCTAAGTTGCCTAGAGTGAAAGACTCATACTGCTTCTTCAGGCGGATATCCATGGCGAGCACTTTCGTGTTGTCAAAGTGTTGGTTGGATCCGGTCTCTTTCTCAAACACCTTCACGTCCTTGACCATAAATGCAGGAAGGTTGTTCAGTATGGTCGTACGGTCTCGGTTGAAGAAATCCTTGCCGTTGAGCAACATCTCGTCCACCTTCCGACCGTTGGAGTATATCTCGCCGTTTTCCCTCACATCCAAGCCTGGCATCTTATTAAGAATCTCGCTCAGCACAAGCCCGCTTTGGGTTGTGAACGCCCCAGCATCATACACAATCGTGTCCTTGTCGAAATAGAATTTCAGTTTTGTGGCTTTCACCTCAACAACACCGAGATGTCCTCCATCCATGAAGGGAATCCTTTCCACCATAATATGACCTACATCATGTCTTGTCTCCCTCCGGCCGAATGTCACGGATACGTTCTTGAATGTTGTCAGATACCCATCTCCCTCACATCGGATGATGTAGTCGCCTGACTTTGGAATACCCAGCGTAAATTCTGGAACTTCCAGAGACTGCTTCCACAAGACAATGCTGTCGGAATCTAGAGCGGATATAGTGAAATTTGTTCCCTCTGGCATGGTTCTGCCGTCATGGTCAACTATCTTGCCGTAAATATAATAAAGAGAAGTAGGCATTGAAGATTTCTGAACAACAATGACCTTGCCATTATTTTGTGATAGTGCTTGGAAGCACCCTGAGAACAATGCAAAAAAGACGAGAATGTGTCTGTAACTTTTCATGTATTTAAAGGTGAGAGAATGAGACCGCTCTTAGTGCGGTCTCAAAACCGAATAAAAAATCATTTGAGGGTCTTATGGCCACTGAATACATCATTATACGGGTATTTGATGCATTGATGTTCGGTTGTATAGCCGTCAAGCCCAAGGTTCTCTGCTAAATCCATCAGGGCACTGACGGATTCGATAGAACTAAAAACGGTAATGGGATTGAGAATGACTGACCCCAATGTCGCTATTGATCCTAACACCCCACTCCAGCTGATGTCACCAGCATCAGCCCATGTTACGGTTCCGCTTTCGCATTTGTCTCCCACCTTACCGCAGAAGCAAGGCCATAGAGTGAAGCTGTTGCTGCCCGCCATAAGCAGGCTCTCCTCTTCCTCTGTTAGCCACCAGTCAGCAGATGACTGAGAAATAGTAAGTTTTTTGATTTTTTTCATCTTTTTAAATTTTAATTTGTTTATTTTTAGTTGGAATGCCCGTGCCCATGTAAGTTCAGGCAAGACATCATCCTTTTTGTTGATTCTTATTATTCAAAATTGCCAATTAGCGACATCGCAAGACCAGCATATCCAGACAGAGATGTGTTTATAATTCTATCGCCTTCCAATTCAAGCACATCCTTTAACTTGCAATTCAATCTTGATTGGGCTTCATGCAACGTTTTGGTCAACATGTCTTCCATCTTATCCTTGTATATGCGCGCTTTAATCATTCGACGCATGAAACATATCTGCCCAGCTAATCCTGTGTCAATGTTGAAAAACATGTTTTCGTTCAGTTCACTGACAAAATCCACATCTTCCATAAACTTACTATTACGTGTCACCAGTTGTGAAACATCGTAGTTTTTCCCCATACCCTTAATCTTGATCAAAATATACGTCAAGTACATCATATTGAAACCAATTGCGGGAACGACAGTTCTAACAGCCTCGACAAACTCGTTTATAATGCAAATGATTTTGGTGGTGTAGAAACCTTTCCCGTAAAGATCAGTTAGCAAGTCCAGAATGACGTATTCCATTTGGTATAAGCTGAAACGGTAGTCCTCTCGCAGTATGTGATACGATTCAGGAAGCATGAATCCTAATTGGTTTACTAAATATTTCATAAGTTCATGGTCAGTTTGTGAACATTTGAAATAATTGAATTTATATGTATAATATATGAAGGCTGCACATGCTCTCTTAGATGCGTAATCGGCATCAACAGTGTTTCTGAAAATTATATCTTCCATAGCTGCAATCTGTATTTCAGGACAGGCACAATGCCCTCGTTTCATCAAATAACGCATACCAAGTGCGAACCCACAAAGTCCCTTCTGAATTCCCATGTCTTCAGTGGGAAGGTTCTCACAAAGATAATCCATCAAACGGTCGGCATATCGGATGTACTCGTCTTTTCCAAAACGGGTAGCGTACTCGTATAGAAATAAAACGAACCCCATGTTTTGCGTGTATAGCCCGGATCCTGACAGTGGCTTCTTGTGATAGCTTTTGATAATTTTCTCACAAAGTATCTCTATTGTTTTCTTGTCTGTGGTAAAATCCATTTTCTGATTTGTTTAATGCCTGATTTAGATAGCGCATTTTGATTTGTTGCTGCTCTCTGTTTTGATAGTTGCTGTTAAGAATTCTTGGATGGGACAGGTGAAAAACTGCCCCATCAATTTCCATGATGCGGTATTCAGACGAGTTCCATCTGTAAAACCGCTCTCCATCCTCCGCACCCCAACCATAGAACTTTTCATTCTCAAAACCAAGTTGACGATATGTTTCCAAGTCACAGAAATATACACCTCCGACTGGATGAGGAGGGTTCATCATCTTCATTTTGTCAATGTTTTTCGTCAAGATCTTAATGTTCCGTGACTTCATATACATTTTTCGTAAAATGGTGGAGGTGTCCATAAACTTAAGCCTATACGGTAAAACAAAATAGGCTTGTTCGTTGCGTAGCATATTTACTGACTCCAAAATTTGATTCTTTGGAATGATGACATCCGAATCAATCACTGCGACAAATGGAGTTGAGACACGATTCAGCATGTAGTTTAGGTAATGTGTTCGATAAAGTATAGGATCATCATCTTCAAAGAATTCATATCTGACTTTCCAGTTTAAGATCTTTTTTACGATTCCGTTGTAGTTTGAAGCAACTTCAAGAACATATACATTTGTGTTCAGGATACGTAATAAATGCTGGACAGACATTAACAGATTCTCAAGGCGTTCCATACTGTCTGCATGGAAAACATAGATGAAGGTTACGTCTAAGGCAAGGTATTTTGTCATTTCTCACATTTATTTTGATATCATTCACAATTTCTTACAAATATTTCCATAATGGACAAAGTAATCGACGGTTCTTCTGATACCCTCACTGACAGGCACACAAGCCTTCCAGCAATTCAATATACTGAAAGCCAATGATATGTCAGGGCAACGTCTTTTAGGGTCATCAGAAGGAAGCGGATGGTGTATGATTTGTGAGCAAGAGTCTGTCAGACGTACTACAATGTAGGCTAGTTCGATCATTGATATCTCTTCTGGGTTTCCAAGATTCACAGGACCTGTGAAGCCATCATTTGTGTTCATGAGCCGCATTAGTCCCTCAATCAAATCATCCACATACATAAAAGAACGCGTCTGTGTGCCGTCGCCATAAATGGTTATATTCTTACCTTTTAAGGCTTGGCTAATGAAATTAGGAATCACTCTTCCGTCCTCTATGGTCATTCTTGGACCATAGGTGTTGAATATACGTACTATCTTGACTGGAACACCATACTGCCGGTGATAGTCCATGCACAGACTCTCGGCACACCGCTTGCCCTCGTCGTAGCAGGAGCGGACACCCACGGGATTCACATTTCCATAGTATGTTTCCGGCTGGGGATGAACTTCCGGGTCTCCATACACCTCACTCGTAGAGGCCTGAATCAGCGGGCACTGGTTAGCTCTTGCCAGTTCAAGCATGTTAAAGGTGCCTATAACCGCAGTCCTTGTGGTATAGACGGGATTTTTCTGATAATGAACCGGCGATGCTGGGCATGCGAGGTTGAAAATCATGGATATATCCTTGTGGGAATATGGCTCCGTCACGTCATGCCGGACAAACTCGAAGCTCGGATAATTCCTTAAATGGCTGATATTATTCTCACTGCCTGTATATAGGTTGTCAAGGCAAATCACCCGATGTCCCTCCTCGACCAACCGCTCGCACAGATGGGAACCGATGAACCCAGCCCCGCCTGCAACAAGGATATACCTTTGAGAGATAAGACTTTCCATGGTAATGGGTTATTCCAGTTCTATCTCACCGCTGTATATTTCATTTCCCACAAACACAATGATTGTGTATGTGGCAGTAGGGAGAGAGGAAATGTTGATATTCACGGATGATGATGGAGAGATATACTCGTCAGACTCATACAGGAGCGTATGACCCGGGCTACCCATCAACAATACTGTCGCATTTCCAGCATAGTTCTCTGTCGTGATAGTCAGAGTCCCAGAATTACATTCTGCCAGAAACAAAGTGCTGGACTCAGATAAGCCAGTGGGATCATCAGTGTTACCCGTGGAAGGTGTAAGGATAATCTTGTCGCCCCCGTCATTTCCTGCAAAAATCACAGTGCCTTGCAGAAGAGGCAATAGTAACATCATGAGTAAATAGATTCTTTTCATGTCATTCAGTTATATGAGTTTTTCCTTTTTTTGATAAAACTCCATTTGATGATAATGGAATTTTGCTGCAAAATTATAACAAAAAACTCCAGAGTCCAAATTTTAGGGGTGGAAAAATGAATTGCAAGATTATGAGCTTTCAATTAGCTGATGATTAATGGCTTGTGCTGTGTTTTTTCTTTTGTTTTATAAAAATATAGGGGTGGAAAGTTGGCAAATTGCCCCTTTTGTTAACAAAATTTAACAAAAAAAATAATAATATGTAACTATGCTAATGAATCTGTTTTAAGCACATTTTGACTGAATAATTCAAGAAACTGTTCTAATGTCATGTTTGGTCTATTCTCCCGGAATCCTTGTTTTTTGAGTGTTGATTTCCTTTTCTGGATGGCAGATTTTGTGATTGAAAAAATGGATCCAATCGTTGCGTTGGAGAATCTCAGCCTGACCAGCAAACACAAACGGTAATCCTCTTCCCCTAGGTTAGGAAAAGCTTTCCGAAGCCTCCTCATAAAGTCGTTGTCTGTGTAATTCAGGAGATCTTCAGCCTCTTTCCATGTCTGTTCGCTAATCTTCTCATCACAGGTATCGTTAATGTTGCCAGACACTCTTTCCAAATCTCTCATCAGATATTTCTGCATCACTGATATGGAATACGCTTTTTGACGATATAGCTCTTTGATGTGTGCTAAATCCCTTTCCTTGCTGTAAAGTTCACGTTCGACCTTAAGTTTTCCATACAGTAGTGTTGTGTTCTGAAGGCGCTGGCTCTGGATGGCAATGAGACGCCGTTGCCGCTCACGACCACGCTGTATGCGGTGCATAAAATAGGAAAAGGCTGCCAAAAGAATGATGAGTTGGACAAGCAGAACAGAAATCCACTTGTTTCTGCGGGATGCCTCTCTGTTTTTCTCACTTTCCTTTTCTTTTGCCATGGAATACTGGTAATAGTCATCCTTTTCCTTCAGCGACTTGTCGTATTGACTCTCAAGACAAAGGAAGGCGGAGTCTGCATACATCTGGGCACTTTCTCTCTTGTTAAGCCGAAGCAAGGTCTCAGACAGATATCTGTTCTTGAAGTATCTGTTCAGAAAATCACCTTGCTCAACAGCCAGATTGTTTAGTAATTTGTGAGCCTGAATCAATGAGTCATTCTCCAGATAGCATTTGGCCAAAGTGAGGACAGAAGTGACCAGAACACCTCCCTCTGCCGTAGATATACCGCGTTTGGCATATTCCAGCGCATTTCCTCTCTCACCCAAAAATCTGTAAACATCTGCTATACTCATGCAAACCTGATTAGCGGTGACCATCAGTTTGTGCTCCTCGGCTATACGCAGAGCTTTCTGGTAATAATGCAGGGATTTATAAAATTTTGATTGAACCAGATAGCTGCCCGCCAGTTTTGAGAGAATGAGCGCCTCATTCTTCACGTTGTCGTTCATCTTATAGTATGTGGACAGGGCATTCTGCAATAGCTTCACGGAATATTTCGGGTTACTCATCTGCGTGCTGAGACCGAGCTGGGTGCAGGCCAGGTAGCAGGTGTGCCAGTCGGCGCATCTCTCAGAGGCTTTGATGGCATTCCGAAACTGCTCCTCACACAGTCGGGTGCTGTCGCATGAGGAATAATAGAGTCCCATATAATAGCAACACTGCCCGTAGCGGCGGAGAAGGGTGCTGTCGGATGTTTCCCCGCCGGAGGACTGGCGGTAATAATAAGCGTGTGAAGAGGCGATGAGCGAGTCTGATGTAATACGGTTTCCCATCCGGTTGTCGGTGTATGTGCGGAGCAGGCCGAAGAGTGCACGGTCGGCTTTGCTCAAGTCTTGTGATGACGAAACCAGGCGAAGCACGGAATCCGCACTGTCGGGCTCTGCAGGCAGAAATGCCTCCGCACGATTCAGCAACTCGTTCTCATTGCCACAGTTGCAAGAGAGGAGCAGGAGAAAGACCAGGATGGCCAAGAACGGATATGTAAACCTGCGCTGCATATTCAAGAAATTATTTTATTGATGTCTCCAAATTATATACTCATCAAAATAAGGAAAAGAGCTGGCTTCCTCACTCCATCAATTTTAAATCATTGCTAAATCTCCAAATGAAGCCCTGTTATTTCTTTCTGGCTTTTTCTCTGTCGCGTTCCGCGTTTTTGCTGCGTCGGTCTTTCTTCTTGTCCGGTTTCTGCTTGGTGATTTTCTCCGGTTTCTGCCTGTAGAGCGGTGTCTGCTCAGGATTCCATTCCTGGGTGACCTCCCACTGGGCACGCAGGTTGAGTGCTCCAGGATAGAAGTAAGTCTCTTCACCCTGTTGCTGCAGAGCATAATTTCCAGTACTCCATTTCCCGTCGTTATTACGGTCGTAGAACAGGCTGAGATAGTAAACCCCGGGGTCAACGAAGAAGAAGTCCACTTTCCCGTTCTCCGCCTTCCTCTGCTTCACGGTCTTGCCACTTGCGTTGATGAGTGAGACGACAGGGTTTTCCTTGGTCTGATGGAGGTTGACTGTCAGCTGGCTGAACTTGTCCATTCCTTTCACACGTATGGTCTTCTTGAATCCTGCGGTCCGATTGCCGTACATGCTGACAAAGGCTCCCGTATCCACCTGAAGCGTATAAGTGCTGTCGGGCTCCCATTCAGCATAGAGGCGGTATTTAAGCGCTGTTCCAGGCATCCGTCTGATGAGGAAGGGCAAGTCGTAGTTCACAGAGTCGATGGTTTGGAAGAAATGGAACAGATGGGTGTAGGCCGTGTCAATCGGCTCGGTGAAGGTGAAGTCGATATTCTGGTCGGGACTGATGTTTGCGTTTGTGGACTTCACCTCAAGGAATGTCTCCGGCATAGGCGGAATAGGGATATCCTCGTCTTTCTCATTCTCCTTGTCTTTATCTTTGTTCTTTCCTTTGCTCTTGTCCTTGTCCTCCTCACTGTTGGCTTTCTCTTCAGCCCGTTTGCGTTTTTGTTCTTGTTTATATTCTTTGAGATAGTTTTTCTTATATTCCTCCCATTCACTTTGCTTACGTTTCTGCACCTTCTCATAAGTGGTTCTGGAGAGCAGGTCGATGGTGTCGGTCCGTTCCACCAGCTGTCCGAGCGTGTCGGTATGGTTATAAGTGAGGTAGAACGAGAGTGTGTCGTTGTTGTAGGTGAGTGAGTCGCGCACCCAATAGGTAATGGTGTCACGTCCTTCGTTAGCTTCCACCACGAAGGCGTCCTGCTCGTTGAAGTTCACCCCCTTGAATTTGGGGAGCACGCTGTCGGGGGCGGTGAAGAAGAGGGTGAATTTCTCCAGCTGCTGACGCTCGCGCTTGAGCAGCGCGCGGTTCTGCCCTTCTTCCGTGAAGGCTGTGATGACGATATCATCTGGATAGAAATGGGTGTAGGGAGTGTAGATGATGGAGTCGTAGTGGATGGAGTCGTGCCACACAGTGTCCTGCCTTATGTCGGGTTTTGCCGACGGTGAGAAAATCCGACGGTTGAAACCGATCATCTCCGACTTCTGGCTGAAGATGAAGTTCTGGTCCTGGTCCTTGAGGGCGAACACACGGTATTGCGCTTCAGGATTGAGTCCTTTGATGACGAACCGTCCGCTGGCGTTGGTTCTCGAGACACGTTCGAACTCACAGGTGGTGAAAATACTGTCGGGAATGTCCTCCTCATCGTCGCCGATACGGTAGAGCCCCACGAAAATGCCCTTGACCGGCTCCAGGTTGGATGCATCGAGCACATATCCCGACACCTGGAAGGTGTCGACACTCTCCCCTGTGGAGAAAGTGAATGCATAGTCGTCCATCGGATTTCCCTCGTTATTGTCCTGAATGGCATCAGAGAAGTCGATGGTATAGGTGGAATTCGGTTTGAGGGAGTCAACAAGCTCGATGGTGATGCGTTTTCCTGTGGCGTCGATATTGGGCTGTTTGATTTGCGGAGGTGAGATGATGACCTTCTCCATCGGGTTGTCGAGCTTGATATTCTCATCGAATGTCAACACGATCTTCTTGCTCTTGCTGTTGATTGCTCCGTATCTTGGACTGGTACTGACTACTTTCGGAGGTTCCTCGTCGTAGGCTCCTCCATCGGGCGTTCCCAGGTTGGCACATGCCACCAGAATTCCCGTCAGCAGTATCAGCAGCAGGATTTTTTTCATTTGTTCAGCTTGATGAGTTCCTCAATATATTCACGAGAGTTGCTCAGTCGTGGAATTTTATGCTGACCGCCCAGCTTGCCTTTGTCTTTGAGCCAGTGGTCGAACAGTCCTGGCTTGGCTTCGATAATCTCAAGTGGCTGCAGCGTGATGTCCTTATAGCGTTTTGCCTCGTAGTCGGAGTTGATGGCCTGTAGTGAACGGTCGAGGATGGCAGCAAACTCCTGAATGGAGTCGGGCTTCCTGGAGAACTCGATAATCCACTGGTGGCGGCATTTGGCATTGTCGTCCATGAAAATCGGGGCGGCAGTGTATTCCTTCACCTCGGCTCCTGTGGCGATACATGCCTGCAGAAGGCCTTTCTCCGCATTGTCGATGATAAGTTCCTCACCGAATGCGTTGATGAAATGCTTGGTTCGTCCGCTGATAATGAACTTATAAGGGTCTTTCTGAGTGAACTGGACGGTGTCGCCGATGAGGTATCTCCAGAGGCCGCACGACGTGGTAATCATCATGGCGTAGTTCACTCCCGGTTCCACCCCCCAGAGTGGCACGACAGTAGGATTCGGCTTGTCGAGCTCATGGAGCGGTATGAATTCATAGAACACATCATAGTCGAGCATAAGAGTCATGGCCGGGTCGGTGATATCGGTCTGGATGCCGAAGAATCCCTCCGACGCATTATATGTCTCCATATAGTGCATATCAGGGTTGGTGATGATGCGCTTATACTGCTCGCGGTAAGGGGTGAATGCCACTCCTCCGTGGAAGAACACCTCTAAGTTTGGCCATATATTGTCGAGGTTAGGCTCTCCGGAGATTTCCAGCATACGGTTGAGCACGGAGAGCATCCACGACGGCACACCACTGAGGTTGGTGACGTTCTTCTTCATCGCAATTCGAGCAATCTGGTCTCGTTTCTGTTCAAAATCCGACAAGAGCGCCACTTTCTTCTTTGGAATACGGGTGAGGTTCACGGCTTTCGGCACATTCTGAATGAGTATGGCACTGAGGTCTCCCACCAGCGTGCTCGGTGTGTTGAGGTTAGGAGCATGACTGCCACCGAGAATAAGACTTTTACCCTTGAATATCTTGCTCTTGGGATTGATGGCAAGGTAAGCCGACACGCAGTCGGTTCCACCCATATAATGAATACCTTTGAGTCCTTCTTTGCTGACTGGGATGAACTTGCTCTTGTCGTTGGTCGTGCCTGACGACTTGGCGAACCACTGCACTTTTCCCGGCCAGAGAATGTCGCTCTCCCCCTCACGCATACGGTGGATATAGCCTTTGAGTTCCTCATAGGTGTTCACACCCATATTTGCCGCAAAGTCCTCATAGGTGTGGATGTCGGTGAAATGGTGGGTGGTTCCCCATTCGGTGTCTTTGGCACTTTCGACAAGGTGTCTCATCACGCCCGTCTGTATAGCTTCCGCTTCATGGTCGTAGCGTGCGATGGCTTTCTGCCGTCGTGCGAAATAGAACTTATTGAGTAGTTTGGTGGGGTTCATGCAGTATTATATGATAGTAGTTTTGACAAATTAAGGCAAAGTTACGAAAAAAAAGTGAATAGTGAATAGTGAATAATGAAAAGTGTGGTTACAAAAAAGTGAAGATTCCGTCAACGGAATCATTCGGCAACGGCCGCACCCTGTGCAGCTTTCGCCTCCTCAATCTGTTTCACAATCTCTTTCTTCGTGCGGATATGCCGGTAGGCATGACGTGCGGCGTCCTGGTGGCTTTCCTTCTTGGAGTAGCCGTCTCCAGTACCACAGTAAATTCCTTCGATACTCACCCGTGTGGTGAATTTAGTGGTGTTGTGGTCGGACAGTACCTTCTCGCTGATAATATCGAAATGGATGTCGTACTGATATTTCTGACACCACTCGATGATTTTGCTTTTATAGTTCTCCTCGGTCTTCGCCACATCCTCGATATTGACGAACTTCTTGAACACCACGTTCTTGACGAAACGCATGCATTTTCCGTATCCTTTGTCAAGATAGATGGCGCCCACGATGGCCTCGAATGCATTACCGTTCATGTAGCTGTTGTGGGCTGAGGTCTTACGGCCGGTGTAGTCCACCAGCTCGGCGAGTCCGGTCTGCTCTGCAAGACGGTTGAGCATATCGCGTCTGACAAGCTTGCTGCGCAAGGTGGTGAGGAAGCCTTCCTGCTTGGTGGGATACTGCTCATAGAGGATATCTGCCACGACGCATCCCAGCACCGCATCACCGAGGAATTCGAGACGTTCGTTGTTCTTGTAGCTTCCTCCACGGTGGTTGGTCGATTTGTGCTTGAGAGCCGTCTGGTAGAGCGTGATATCGCCCGGGAGAAAGCCCAGTATCTTCCTTAACTGAAAATAAGGCTCCTTATCCTTACGGAAAGGGAGCCTTATGTAGTTGTATATGTTTTCAAACAAAGCCATTCAGAAGTATGAGCGATTAACCGTTATACTTCTTGAAGATGGCACATGCGTTGTGTCCGCCGAAACCGAAAGTGTTGC
>FLNU01000288.1_pt1 | contig 22625 bp, 19 predicted proteins | sample 1140361 | NCBI WGS metagenome assembly FLNU01 (sample SAMEA3878206, study PRJEB12797) | bioreactor metagenome | biome: Moose rumen | place: Sweden | collected 2011-10 | reverse complement strand
TTGCATATCGCTCCCTGAGGAAGGACAAAAAGATGACCCCCCACTTGGAAACGGATGCAGGTTCCTTTCACAAGAACCTTCGACAAACCATATTGATGGGTTTGCAAGGGATGGAGAGATAAAGTGACAGGAACCTGTCCCACTGTCACCCTCGGACAATAAAGGCGGCTGCAGAGAACAGGGGCACCCTCCCGATTTGGGAGTGTGCCTACTAAAATTGCCCGGATTTCGCCCTCTGGATTCGTGCCCGCCTGAGATTGCGGAGGAATGGTTGACCGACGTCATCATGGAACAGGCCCCTGACAAAGAAGAAGCCAAGCCAGACGGCGAGGATGAGGCCGAAAAAAAAAGCCCGAAAGCGTAACCGACTTAATGGGTTTTGCCCTGTCATCAATCGGTTTGTCCTTTGCTGATTTCTGCGAGTTGCAGATGCGTGAGTTTACTGCCTGTTGCAGGGCATACAACGAGCGACGCACGGCAGAGATACACGACGAATGGGAACGGATGCGGATGTTGGCAACGATAGTTATTCAGCCACACGTCAAGGGTAAGGTGACACCACAGAAACTGTTGCCCTTTGAGTGGGAAAAGGCAAAGAAGAAAGCCGCGCGTCCGACAGTGAGCCGGGAAGAGGGCAGGGCAAGGCTTGACGCGCTGATGAAGCGGATGGGTTAGTCAACGTCGCGTTTTCCCATATCGCTGGGAACGTTGAGGAACACAGCAGGGAAGAAAGATAGGCCAAACACCCATACGGCATAATAGCCCGTCGCCGTTGTACGGATAAAGAAACCGCACACCATGACAATGAATGAAATGGCGGCAACGATAAAAAGCGCCGCAGACAGATATGTTTTTGATGCTTTCATGCCTCAAATGTTTTAATCCGCTGCAAAGATACGAATAAAAACGTATATAAGCAAGTAAATAAGTCAGAAAAATGGCTAAAGACGTAAAATTTAACATAAAATTGTCCATTGACGGCAAAGAGCACATCGTTACGGCATCTACAAATGTCAAACGGCTTGCTCAGGAAATGGAAATTGCCCAGACGGAAACAACCAAGTTCCGTGATGCCCTGCTTACCATGAACCAGGTAGGCCAGGCATTCCAAAACGTCTTTAACGGCTTACAGCAGATTACGGGTCTCATGCAGGAGTACACGGCGGCCAATGCCGTGCAGCAAGAGGCCGAGACCAAGTTGGCCAATAATATGCGCAACACGATGGGCGCAAGGGACGAAGATATACAGAGTATCAAAGACCTTTGCGCGGCACAGCAGCAGTTGGGTGTCATCGGCGACGAAATCCAATTTGCGCACGTCTCAGACCCCAACTCATTGTCTTGACAATGCTACCCATTGACATGAAGTGACAGAAACCTGCCCCCTGTCACCATACCGTTGGGGACGCTGAAACCCTAATTAAAATTTAGATAGAAAAAGTGTGATATGCCAAAAGTAAAAAGAACAAATAACCAATCCGTTCAATCTGTTCAATCCGTAGAGTATCAAGACCGTAACCGCTCCGTCGGATTTGCACGCTCGGTCGGATTTGTAATCCGGCCGCACCGAATATAAGCATTTGTAATGCGTTTGCCGGAACCAATTCGACCGATTTCCGCCCCCCAAACCACCGAAATTCTCCGCAAATCCGTTCCGCAAGGCTTGTGAATGTAAAAAATTGGGGGAAAAATTTTGACAGTTCGGAAATTTTGCTTATATTTGCGGCGGGATATTTTCCCATATTTCTCAAAGAACAGTAAAATAGTACACAAATATGGACTGCAACGACATCGCATATCACTCCCTGAGGAAGGACAAAAAGATGCCCCCCCCACACATCAGAAACGGAGAAAGGTTGCTGTCACAAGAATCATCGACAAACCATGTTGATGGGTTTGCAAGGGAGGAAGAGACAAAGTGACAGGTACCTGTCACTCTTTTGACATCTGCCTCCCCGGTTTTAGGAGAGGAAATGTTAAAAATGTACTTTGACAGACTGATTTGGATACTAAAATTTGGAATTTTGGAAATTTTGAAGTATCTTTGCACCAAATATTTTTTAACAAAGATGTTAAAAATCACCCCCGATATGTTAATGTAATATGGTCTCGGAGATTAAAAACGCCTAAGTGTCACTGATTTAAGAGAGCTCCTCTTTGTTGGCTCTCCGAGACCATGTTCCATTAGAATAAGGATTAAGACAACACCCTTCTGTAGCATACCAATAAGATAGATACTCCGAGACCATGTTCCATTAGAACAAGGATTACGTGTGACAGGGGACAGGTTCCTGTCAGGGTACAAAAAAATAAATGGGACAGAAATCTGTCCCAATGTCCCCACAGGTTTCAAGATTCAAGGTTTCAGCCTCTCCCCAGCCCTCTCGGCCTCTCCCCAACCCTCCCCTGAAGGGGAGGGGGTAAGCCCCTGTACCGGGTTATGCGCCCCTTACAGGGGCAATTCATACGATGACAGGCATTCACACAGGGACATCCCCGAGCAGTCCGTGAGGACGACCCGGGGATTTAGGCTTACTGTGCGCTCTCTGGCGCATGTTATGTGAGGCAGCGGGAATCAGTTGGCAGCGGGTAGTGTTGCGGGCTGATATTCCTGCACTTCGTAGATGACGCGGAACTTGCTCCATTGCTTGTCGGCAACGTAGAGGTTCTTGGTTCCGGTGGGGACAATGAGGGTGGCCTTGTTGAAGGTGTCCTTGTCGAAGGGTTTGTTGAGCTTGGCCTGTTTGGAGGGCACGGAAGCGTTGCACTTGATGACGGTGAGGGCACCGCAACCGGCAAAGGCGTCGCCTCCGATGCTGCCGAGCGAAGCACCGAGTTCGATGCTCTGCATCGACTTGCAGTTCTTGAAGCATCCGCTGCCGATTTCCTTGACGGTGACAGGGATGGTGAACGCGGAGAGGCTGGAGCATCCGTTGAAGCAGTCGCTGCCGAATTCGGTGACAGAAGCGGGCAACTTGATTTCGGTGAGGCTGGCACAGCCCTCGAAGAGACTGGAGGGGAGCTTCTGGACAAATCCGTTGACTTCGGCGGTCTTGAGGCTGGCACAATCTTCGAAGGCGCTGGAGCCTATCTTGCCGGTGGCGTTGGGAATCACCACGACGGGAATGGAGGCACAGCCCTTGAATGCCTTCGAGCCAATGGTCTTGAGGCCGGAGGGAAGGTTGACGGCGCTGAGTTTCTTGCAGTTCTCGAAGGCACCTGTCCCGATTTCCGTGACGGAAGAGGGGAGGTTGATGTTCTGGAGGTTGGTGCAACCCGAGAAGCAATCGGAGGAAATCTCGGAGGGAGCACCGTCAATCTTGACATCGGTGAGGCTCTTGCAATCCTGGAAGGCGCTGCTGCCGAGGTTGCGTACCGAAGCGGGCAGGAGGACCTGGGTGAGGCTCACGCAGTTCTTGAAAGCCTCGGACTTGAGGGTCTTGAGGGTTTGGGGAAGAGAGATGGAGGCGAGGCTCTTGCAGTTCTTGAAGGTCTGTGCACCTATCTCCTGAAGTCCGTCGGGGAGGGTGATGCCGGTGAGCGACTGACAGTCGGCAAAGGTCTCGGCTTTGATTTCCTTGATGTTGGCATTGAGCACCACGGTGGTGAGGCTCTTGCAGCCCTCAAATGCGTCGCCGCCCAACTCCGTCACGGACGAAGGGATTTCGATGGACGAGAGGGCATCGCAGTCGTCGAAAGCGTGCGCACCGATGGTCGTGAGTGTGGCAGGCAGGGTGACGTTGCCGAGGGTGGAGCAACCCTTGAAGGCGCTGTTGCCTATCTTTTCGGTCATGGCGGGGATGTTCACTACGGCCAGCGAGCTGCAGTTGTGGAATGCCTCGTTGCCGATGATGCGGATGCTGTTGGGGAGCACGACCTTGACAAGTTTGGCAGCTCCCTCGAAGAACTCGTCAGGGAGAACGTTGGCCTGGGTCTTGAGACCGCCCTTGGGTTTGCTCTCGGTGACAGTGGCGCCTCCGAGGTCCAAAATCGTGAGCACGGTCTCGCCGTCTTTGGCTTTGGTGTGCAGAGCCATCTGCTGAATGACCTTGAGGTCGGCACCGTCGAGGGAGCCGCTGACGTTGAGTTCGCTGATTTTGTAGAGTTGTTCAGCGGGAATCTTGGCAGAAAGGGTGCCTGCGGTGTCTATCTGCACGGTCATCTGCTGAGCAGACACCCATACTGGCAAAAGAGCCAGCAAAGATACGATAATTTTCTTCATAATCTCTTTGGTTTTCTGTGGGGTGAATGTATTATTTGCGGAGGAGGGTTTTGCCGTCACGGATGACGAATCCCTCCGGTGTATGGTTCTGAATCCTGCGGCCCTGCAGGTCGTACATCGGGCTCTCTGCTGCGTCGGCGGCAACCTTCGTCACTCCGACGGCCTGGCTCCAGTCGTAGCCGAGCAGGGTGGAGGTGTAGGCATTGAGGGCGGACTTGAGGGCGGGGATGATGGCATCGTTGGCATCCTCGGTGCTGTTGTCGAAAGTCCATTGGAAGTCGCCGTGCTGGAGACGGCCAGCGCCGTAGCTGCCCATCAGGATGGCGGGGATGTCGGCAGGACTGTCGGCAGCATAGCTGTAGAAGGTGCTGTCGGTGTCGAAGTTGTTGTAGGTCGCATCACCGTCAACCACGGTGGCCGGCACGCGCTCGGAGGGGGCATCCACCTCGTAGGCGTCGAAACTCATGGAACCCTTCGTCCAGGGGATGTAGAGGAGTTTGAGGCCGTTGGTGTTTGTCTCGGCAAAGACATTGCCGTAAGCCTTGATGAATCCCGGTTTCTCGCTCGAGAAGGTGCCCTTGCCTGTAGCGTCGGTGCCGCAGAGGCTGCTCATCATGGGCTTGTAGGGATTGCGGAAATAGTTGCGATCCACAAAGGCGCAGGATCCGGTGGTGACACCCACACCGTACTTGGCGTTGCCGTCGAAGTAGTTGTTCCAGACATGTACGCTCATGGTGCGGATGCGCGGATGGCGCGAGTCGGAGTGGTCGAACCAATTGTGGTGGTAGGTAATCCAGTTGGGGCCGCTCTCGCTCTTCATGCCGCAGAGGGATGACTTTCCGCTGTCCCAGAAGTGGTTGTAGGAGACGGTGATGTACTTGGAATCGGCCTTGATGTCGATGGTGCCGTCGCCTTTCACCTGGTCGGACGCACTGCCTGTCTGACCGTAGAAGAGGTCGAGGTTGTGGACCCAGAGATGCCGGTTGTCGGTGTCGATGGAAATACAGTCGTCCATGCAGAGCATAACGGCGAAGTTGCGAAGTTCGACAGAAACGGCGTTGCGGAGCAGGATGCCAAAGCCCTTGATGCCGGCATCGCGTCCGATGCCTTCGATGGTGACTTGCATCGCGATGTTGTTGTTCTTGCCCTTAATCTGCAGACCCTCGGCTTTGGATTCGAAAGAATCCATGTCACCGGCCTCGATGGTGCCCACGATACGGATGGCAAGCGGTCGTGTCTCGGCTCCTTTCTCGTATGCCTTGAGGATGGACTGCAGACCGATGTGGGTGACGGCAGCCTTGCCGGCCTTCTCGACCATGTCGAGGGTGACGGTCTTGGCTGTGGAGGCATTGACATAGAGCACGCGAGCTCCGTCCTTGAGCGTGCCGTCGTCGTTATATGCCCCGATGCCGGACGTATAGCCCGTATGGGCAAATCCGTCGCGGTTGTGGGCACGGACAGAGAGCTCGCCGGTGAGGGCGGCATCGGAGGTGCCTTCGCCGGAAGCATAGACGGGAACGACCTTGAGAACGTAGGTGCCGGCAGCCAAGCCTACGGCATCGGCACGTCCGTATGTGCCGTAGCAGCGCACGAGTTCGTTGTCAAGGCGGTTCCACTCGGAGGAGCCGGAGGCCTGACAATAGACATTGTAACCGGTGGCACCCTCGACGGGAGTCCACTCAACGTAGGCCGATTCGAACCAGCCGTCGGCGTCGTTGACGGTGACGGCGGCCTCTGCCCGGAGAATACCGGCGGCCAAGAGAAGGGCAAGCAGTTTGCGTGACATAGGGAATTTATTCAATCAAATGGAAGGCACAGGCTTCGACCTCGTCGCCGAGGGGAGGTGTCAGTTTGGCGATGCGCAAATCCACGCTGCCCACCGCAGGGAAGTCCCGGTGGAGACGGCGCAGGATGCGTCCGGCCACATGTTCGAGGAGGGCAGAGGGCTGCTGCATCTCGGCCTTGACGGCGTTGACGACGAGGGCGTAGTTGACCGTGTCGTTCAGGTCGTCGCTCACCATTGCCCTGCTGACATCGGCCTCGATGGAGAGGTCGAGACGGTAGGCGTTTCCGACGGTGCGCTCCTGGGGGAGAACACCGTGGAAAGCCCAAAGCCGCAGATTCTGTATTTCGATGCGTGTGGTCATGAGACAGGAAAACAGCGAGGGGAGAAATCACGAGCGGGCCTGGCCGTGACAGTTCTTGTACTTCTTGCCGCTGCCGCAGGGACAGGGGTCGTTGCGTCCGATGTGGGGACGGCCCACGATGGGCTGTCGAACCTGGGGTGCAGGCTTCGGGGAAGCATCGGAAGCATCGGTGGAGGCGGGAGCCTGTCCGTGGGATGTCTGGAGATGGGAGAGGTCGCGCTTGCGTTCGGGGGCAGCTTCGCGCAAGGCCTGCCGAACCTCTTCGTGGAAGTAGAGGTCGGAACGCATAAGTATGGTGACGGCTTTGCGGTTCATGTCCTTGACCATCGCCTCGAAGATGTGGAAAGCTTCGACCTTGTAAATCACGAGCGGGTCTTTCTGCTCGTAGGATGCCATCTGGGTGTTGGTGCGCAGGTCGTCGAGGTCCTTGAGGTTCTTCATCCAGGCTTTGTCGAGGGTGTCGAGGAGAATGGCCTTGAGGAAGGTGCGGGGAATGCTCTTGCCCTGGCTCTCGGCGCCCTCCTTGAGGTCGCAGGGGACGTTGTAATAATGTTTGCCGTCGGCGAAGGGCACAATGAGACGCTTGATGAGTCCGCCATCCTTGTATTTCTCATATTCCTCGGCAAAACGGGGAGCTAAGGTCTGGGCTATCTTCTCACACCGGCGGTTGTAGAGGTCCATCGCCTTGCCATAGACCGACTGGATGAGTGCGTCCTGACGCATGCGCTTGTACTCCTCGTTGTCGAAGTCGGGCTCAAAGCCGAACGTCTGGAGCACACGGAGCTTGAAGGTCTCGTAGTCGTTGGAGGCGAGGAGCTCGTGGACAAAGTCGGTGGTTGTGTCGTAGAGGGTGTTCATGAAATCGACACCGATGCGTTCGCCCATCACGGCATGACGGCGACGGGTGTAAACGACCTTGCGCTGTGCATTCATGACATCGTCGTAGTCGAGCAGACGTTTGCGGATGCCGAAATTGTTTTCCTCGACCTTCTTCTGGGCGTTCTCGATGCTCTTGGAGAGCCAGGGGTGGACGAGCACATCGTCCTCGCTCATGGCGAAGAGTTTGCTGTCCATCAGCTTGGCGATACGGTCGGAACCGAAGACGCGCATCAACGGGTCTTCGAGCGAAACGAAGAAGACGGAGCTTCCCGGGTCGCCCTGACGTCCGGCACGACCGCGCAACTGACGATCGACGCGACGCGACTCGTGGCGTTCGGTGCCGATGATGGCGAGACCGCCGGCGGCCTTGACCTCGGGCGAAAGCTTGATGTCGGTACCGCGTCCGGCCATGTTGGTGGCGATGGTCACAATGGCACTCTGTCCGGCCTGGGCCACAACCTCGGCCTCACGGGCGTGGAGTTTGGCGTTGAGCACGTTGTGCTTGATGCCGCGCAGCTGGAGGGCGCGGGAGAGACGTTCGGACTTCTCGACCGAAGTGGTGCCCACGAGGACGGGTCGTCCGGCTTGGGTGAGCTGCACGATTTCCTCGACGACGGCCTTGAGTTTGGCGCGGTCGGTCTTGTAGATGCGGTCGTCCTCGTCGTTGCGGGCAATGGGGCGGTTGGTGGGAATGGTGACGACATCGAGTTTGTAGATGTCCCAGAACTCGCCGGCTTCGGTTTCGGCCGTACCGGTCATGCCCGACAGTTTGTGGTACATGCGGAAGTAGTTCTGGAGCGTGATGGTGGCCTGGGTCTGGGTGGTGGCCTCGATTTTGACGTGTTCCTTGGCCTCGACAGCCTGGTGGAGACCGTCGCTCCAGCGGCGTCCCTCCATGATACGTCCGGTCTGTTCATCGACAATCTTGACTTCGCCCTCGGGCGTAACGATATAGTCGGTGTCCTTCTCGAACATGGTGTATGCCTTGAGGAGCTGGTTGACGGCGTGGAGACGTTCTGCCTTGAGGGCATATTCGTGTTCGAGGGTCTCCTTGCGGTCGGCTTTTTCGTCGGGCGAGAGGTCGGGATTGCCCTCTATCTCGGCTATCTCGGAGCCGAGGTCGGGGAGGACGAAGAAATTCTTGTCGTCCATCTTGCCGGTGAGGACGTCGATGCCCTTGTCGGTGATATCGACGCTGCGCTGTTTCTCGTCGATGACGAAGTAGAGCGGGTCGGTGGCCACGTGCATCTCCTTCTGGTTGTCCTGGAGATAGTAGGCTTCGGCACGGAGGAGTTCCTGCTTGACACCGTTCTCGGAGAGGAATTTGACGAGGGCGCTGTTCTTGGGCCAGGCTTTGTAGGCGCGGAAGAGCTGTGTGGCACCTTCGTCGCGGGTCTGCTTGTCCTCGGAGAGCACTTTCTTGCGGGCCTCGGTGAGGAGGACGGTGAGGAGGGTCTTCTGGGCCTTGACCAGATTCTCCACACGCTCGCGGTACTCGGTGTAGAGTTCCTCGTCGCTGGCATATTCGCTCTCGCGGCGGATGGCTCCGGAGATGATGAGAGGCGTACGGGCATCGTCGATAAGGATGGAATCGACCTCATCGACAATGGCGAAGTTGTGTTCGCGCTGCACGAGGTCGTCGGGCGAGAAGGCCATATTGTCGCGCAGGTAGTCGAAGCCGAATTCGTTGTTCGTACCGAAGGTGATGTCACAGCGGTAGGCTTTGCGACGTTTGTCCTTCTCCATGTTGGGGTCGTACTTGTCGATACAATCGACGGTGAGTCCGTGGAACTCGTAGAGAGGCCCCATCCAGTCGCAGTCGCGCTTGGCGAGGTAGTCGTTGACGGTGACCACATGGACACCGTTGTGGGTGAGGGCATTGAGGAAGACGGGCAGGGTGGCCACGAGGGTCTTGCCTTCACCGGTGGCCATCTCGGCTATTTTGCCCTGATGGAGAACGACACCGCCGAAGAGCTGCACATCATAGTGAACCATATCCCAGCGGACGGGGTTGCCGCCGGCCATCCAGGTGGTGGAGTAGATGGCTTTGTCTCCTTCGATGGTGACGAAGTCTTTGGTGGCTGCGAGGTCGCGGTCCATGTCGGTGGCTGTCACCTCGAGGGTTTCGTTATTGGCGAAACGCCAAGCGGTGTTCTTGACGATGGAGAATACCTCGGGGAGCCAGTCTTCGAGTTTCTTCTCGAGGATTTCGAGAATCTCCTTTTCGGTCTTGTCGATTTCTTCCCAGATGCGTTCGCGCTTCTCGATGGGAATGTTCTCGATGCCGGCCTTGGTCTCGGCTATCTGGCGGCGCTTGTCGGCCACGCTCTGCCGGATATCCTCCATGATGGCAGCCGTGCGGGCTCGCAACTCGTCGTTGGAGAGCTTCTCGATGGCCGGATAGGCTGCTTTTATTTTTTCCACCCAGGGTTGAATGGTCTTCATATCCCGCTGGGACTTGTTACCAAATATTTTGGTCAGAAAGTTGGTTAAATTCATATTGTTTTGTTGCTTGTAGGTTGATTTTGATTGGATTGTTGTCGGGGGGGGGAGAGGGCGCTCCTACATCGTGAGCGCAGGCACGCGGCAGGCGCTGGGCGCCCGGATGCGGATGCAGGCCGCTATCGTTGGGGCGATGCAGGCGGCATCGACGGGAACGGTCACCGTGGAGGCCGTGATGCCGGGCGCAAAGAGGAGGGCGAGACCGGGTGTGATGTCGTGGCGCGTCTGGGAGTGGGACGCTGAACTGTCGTCTTCCTGCATCACCCAACCGGGCTGGAGCGAGAAGACGAGGTCGCCGCCGGTGGCTTTGTGGTAGCCGTTGCGCAGGCGGGCGAGGCGGTCGGAACTGTCGCCGGAGAGCAGCCGCGAGGCTGTGACAACATCGTCGATGCCGTCCATGAGCGTCAGGAATCCTGCGGCCTCGGTTTCGACTTCGGAACGCGAGAGCCTGTGGGAACGGATGGCGTCGCGGTTGAGATAAATCTGTCCGTTGCGGACAGTGCCGACCCACTGTTCCTGACCATAGCGCGAGACGAGGTGGGCATTGAGAAGCGCCTGACAGCGTACGGTGTTGAACTCCCCGCGAAGGGTGCCTTCGGCATCGGTCGTGCGGGCGAGGGTCTGCCCGTTGGACACTATATATATAAAGGTGTTGTCCAGCCCCACTTCCTGGTCGATGAGGGCAAGGAGGTTGGCAATGGTCTTGTCGAGACGGAGATAGATGTCCTGCAGTTCGTCGGCATAGAGTTCAGGCCGTTCGTTGAGATAGGTGCCGGCATAGAAGGAGAGCTGCAGCATATCGGTGAAGTTGTCGTTCTTGCCCAGGAATCCGTCTCGGAAAAAGCGCCGGGTGAGGCCCACGATGGCATCGTTGACCATCGGCGAGGTCTTGAAGGCCGAGTAGGAGATGCGGTTGTCTTGGTAGAAACTGTGGGCGAAACGCGACGTTTTGTAGCGATAGGGCAGGAGCCGGTTGGGCTGTCCGGCGGTACCTTCGAGAGGCTCCCAGACGGTCTGCGTGAGGTCGGCAAAGAGCGACTGGGAATAGACATTCTGTTCGGCCACGAAGGAAGGAAATTCGCGGTAGTAGCCTGTCGAAGCCCATTTGCCGGTGCGATTGTCAATCCAGACGGCACAATTGGAGGTGTGTCCGCCGTTGAGAATGGCCGTTTCGGCATCGGGAGCAATGCTGAAGACGCGGGAAGCCCCGCCGGAGGCCACCTTGAGTTCGTCGGCCAGCACCGTGCTACTCAGGGCTTTGGGCGAGAGCGTTTCGGCAGTATATTTCCCGGAGAAGTCACGGTCCCAGAACACCGACTGGGGACGTTCCAGCCGGCTGTCCCACACCTGACGTGCAGGAATGCCGTTGAAACAGGGATAGGCACCGGTAGCCAACACGGCGAGCGTGGCCGTCGCATCGGGATTGTCGAGGTCGAAGGTGACCTGCGAATAGACACGCCCCCCGTTAAGGAGACGTTTGAAGCCGTTTTCGCCGAGTTTGTCCCTAAGTGCCGTCAGATAGTCGGAGCGCAGCTGGTCGATGGTGATGCCCACAATGAGTTTGGGCACACTGCCGGCCTCCCCAGCCTTCGGTTGCGGAACAGCTTGCAGCGTGGCCGGCAGACTCGTCAGAAGGACGAGGACCGAGACCAGTGTTCGTAGGTTGGCGTTGTTCTGAACTTTCATCATTGTCTGTTGCCGGTTGCTCTGAACCAGTATCTCACGGCCAATGCCCATACCACAGGTATGAACGCCGTGTGAGGCTTCTGGTCGGCCAGAATGGAGGCCAAAAGGTACACAACGAGCGCTGCAAAGGTAATGAAAAAATATGACTTAAAGAACTTTTGAGGAAATTTTAACCAAATAAATAGCGCAAAAAGCACATTTGTGGGCAATAACCACCAACAATTCCAGTTTTCTGACACCGCAGGATGCTCGGAAAAGAAGTTGAGGAACCACACAACGATGCCGCCCAAACCGGAAGCGAGCAGGAGGAGAGTGTCGAAAATCTGAACGCTCCAATCCCAGGCGTTGCGCCGGGGAACGAGGAGTTCGGGATGCTTTTTCTTCCGGTCGTATTCGGCATAGGTCATCGCTGCATCTTCCGATGAGCGTGCCCAGCTTCGGGACTGTCCCCACGTGAGGAAGACGGCGAGCAGCAGGATGTAGAGACCTACGGCAACGGGGGAGAGCAGGAAGTTGCCGTCGTGTATCGCGGCACTGACTTCGGGCGACATCTCGAGAAGGGTGCGTTTCTCCTTCACGAGCGGGCGGGAGAGCACCAGACGGGCTGTGCCCAGGGAGTCCTGCACCTTGCCCGAGGGGAGGTCAATCATGGCGTTCGCGTAGCACATTTCGAGTTTGTCGGGCAGGAAAATCTGTTCGTGCATCGTGGTGGGCTTGTCGGCACGTCCGGCCACAGCAAGCGTGATGCCGAAGTCGAGCCAGGTGTTGTGGCCCGTCTTTTCTCTGAGCAGGTTGCGGTGTGTCACGGGTTTGACCCAGGCTGTATCGTATCGTATGAGTCCTTCGGTGGCTTCCTCCACCTTCCGGAAGGGGCGGGTGGCACAGTTGTCGAAGAAGTAGTTGTAGCGGTAGGTGCGGTTTTCGGGGCGGTAGTTCTCGATGAGCAGGTTGAGCAAACGCACCTTCTGTTCTTTTGAGAGCCAGAGCACACATTCGGTCATGCCCAGGCCGCGGGTGTCGTACTCATAGAGGAAGGCCTCCATGGGCACCAGTCCGAGCTGATAGTCCGTTTCGCCTTTCACGAAGCGGTAGATGAAATTGGGAGTGTTGAAAGAGAAGACCCCGTAGTGGAACACCAAGTCCTGTCCGTTTTTGAAGTCTTGGATTCTGATGCCTGAGTGTCCGAAGCGTTCGTAGGCATCAGGTCCCGGAGTACATGTGAGGAGAGAGACCTCCAAAGAGTCGGAGGGCGGTAATATCTGCCGGGCGGCCGATGCGGTTGCGGGACGGAAGAAGGAGAGGAGTACTCCTATTAATAATATATATGGGGATTTGTTCATTATTCATAGAAAAAGAAGCATCCGTGTGTTCTCCATGGATGCTTCTCGCTTTTTCGTAAAAGGTCAGCGACGTGAGGTTCATGCCTTGGCTGCGTCGTTGGAGACCTTGCGGAACTCCTTCATGAGGGCGCCGATTGCGAGGGCAGCCTTGCGGGCGCGGAGACCTGCAGCCTTGTTGCCTTTTGCTACTTGCTGAGTTGCATCAGCTTTGAACTGAGCGTACAGCTCATCAATTTGTTTAACCAATTCTTCCATAGAAGTCAGTTGTTTGGGGGGTTGTTAGTAATTGGGTTATGAATGAACTACATTCTGCGTGCAAATATACGGAAAAAAAAATAAAATTACCAAGCTTTTTTCGAAAAAAGTGAGTTATAGTTGCCAAAATCCCCCTTTTTTTAACATTTTTGTCGTTTTTAATGCTCCAAAATGCACTATTTCATAACTTTTTCGCTATCTTTGTGCCGTCTTTTTGAAGAAAGAGACACGAAGACAAGAGACAACAGAACAAAGACAAGAATCCATAAAACGAAGACAAAGGAGTCATGAATTATGCCATTATCGCTGCCGGCGAAGGTTCGCGATTTCAGGCCGAGGGTGCAGGTGTACCCAAACAGATGATACCCGTTGACGGCCATCCCATGCTTGGAAGGTTGCTCTATCAGCTCACCCGTCACCACGCGCACTCAATCTCTGTAATCATCAATGACCGCCAGCCGGAGACGCTCCGATACCTGCGCCGATGGAGTTCGGAGGAACACCTCTTTCAACAGGGGTTGCCCGAGAGTTTCCGTCTGCGTTTTGTGGTTCGTTCGACACTATCGTCGATGCACAGTCTGGATGCGTTGCGCGAGATTCTTCCTCCGGGCAAGTTCTGTCTCACGACGGTCGATACGGTGTTTGACGACGATTCGTTCGCAAAGCTTGTGTCCACCTGGCAACATACGGACCCTCGCGATGCGGACGGACTCTTTGCAGTCACGCCCTACGTCGATGACGAAAAACCGCTCTATGTGGATGTCGTGAACGAAATCTCGGGCTTCGGTGACATAGCGGGATTCTACGACAATGCCGTTCCCGGACGTCAGCTTCCCGTCTCGGGCGGCATCTATTGTCTGGACACCACGACGGCCTATCCCGTCTTGGACCGTTGTCTGGCCGAGGGTCAGTCGAAGATGCGCAATTTCCAGCGGGCACTTATCGACTCGGGTCTTCGCATCCGTGCGCTACAGTTTCCCAAGATACTCGACATCGACCACCTGTCCGATGTTCGGAAAGCCGAGGAATTCCTGCACGGTATTTGAGATACAAAAAGTGACAAGATGATACTGTTCATATCGAGAGCTCCGTCGTTCTCGCCCGGAAATGTGGAAAAAGATGCCCGCATACTGGACCTCACGGCCCGAAGACTGCGCGACAGCGGACAGGAGACCGTCCTGCTCGACGAAGACACTTTCGTGTCGAAACATTGGGAGGGAGAAACGCCCCGAAGGGTCTTCTCGATGGGGCGCAAGCTGGCGACACTGATGCGCCTCGAACAATACGGCTGGGACTGTGTCAACGCTCCGCAGGCCGTTAGGAATACCGCCTTGAGCCGCGAACTGACACTCATGCTGCTCCAGTCGAACAGTATCGCCGTACCTGCCTGGTGGGCCTACGAACCGGAAGAGGACGAACTGTTCCAGTGCGAGCCCCGCTTGCAGGAATTGCTTCCAGGATGGGTCAAAGTGATGCGACCCGACGGAGTGACTTCGTCCGATGTGACATTTGTCGCCACGCCGCTTGAGGCCGACACAGCCGTCATCACACGTACTGCCGAAGGGGTGACCGACTTGGTTGTCACCCGCCATCTCGAAGGCGACCTGCTCAAGGTCTATGCCGTCACCGACGGTGAGTCGCTCACCTTCTTCCGCCGCTTTTCTCCCCGCGAGGAAGGCTATACCAAGTTCGGCAACGAATGCCACAACAGTCCCCATCGGGGCTACGCTGCGGACGAAGAAGCGCTTCGCACTTTGGCTTTGCACATCGCCCGCGTGTTGGGACTTCAGGTCTTCGGCTTCGATGTGCTCCTCTCGGCAACGGGAGAACCGACAGTCATCGATGTCAACGACTGGCCTTCCTTCTCGCGATTTGCCGAGGAAGCCGCAGCGGCCATAGCTGCACTGGCCTGACGGCGGGATTTATCATCTTAACAAACAAGAAAACAAAAGAAATGTCAGAATATTCCGACACACTCAAACATCCCGATGTGGAAGAGCATATAGACCTCTTCTTCTATCGTCCGCTGGGCTACCGTCTGGCGTGCCTGGGACGCAAGTTAGGGTGGATGCCCAATACCGTCACGGTGGTTTCCATCTTCTTAGGCATCGGGTGCGGCCTGCTGCTCCTGCCTGCCGACCGGCGCTGGAATCTGGCCGGCATGTTGCTGCTGGTGTTGGCCGACATCTGTGACTCGGCCGACGGACAGCTGGCACGGCTCACGGGACAGTATTCACGGCTGGGACGTATTCTCGACGGAGCTTCAGGCGACCTGTGGTTTCTCTCCATCTATATCTGTCTCGTGTTGCGTATGTGGCCCGAATGGGGGTGGAGCGGATTCTTTCTGGCGCTTGCTGCGGGACTCTTCCACTCGTTACAAGCCTGCATCGCCGACCGGTGCCGCAACTTCCACCTGCGGGTGGTGAACGGTTCGCGGATGTCCGAGTACGAAACGTCCGCACAGGTCGAAGCCGAATACCGGCGTGTCACCTTCAGCCGCGAACCCGTCTATAAGATCTTTCTCTTTTTTTATAAAGGTTACACGCGCACGCAAGAACAATGCTGTCCGCAGCAATTGCGTCTGGCCCGGGTGATAGACGGGGAGTGGAGTGCCGATGTTTCCGGTCGTCTGCGCGAATCCCTGCGCCGCGACTCGCTTCCCTGGATGAAGTGGTGCAATGTGCTCACCTTCAATTGGCGGGCCATTATCCTCTGCCTCTCGGTTGTCGTATTGGCCCGTCCGGAGATTTACTTTCTGGCGGAACTGACGCTGGGCAATCTCATCCTGCTGATGCTTCTGCTCAACTACGAGCAGCTCTGTCAGTTCTACGCTCATGTGGAGCCCGACGCTTTGGAGGGAGAGAGCGAGTCATGAAACGTTTTACGTTGCGTCGCATTCTCCTTTTTGCGCTCGGTGCAGCCGTCCTCGTTTGGATGGTTATAGCGGCCGACCCGCACGTTCTTTGGCAAAATATCAGCGCCGTGGGATGGTGGCTGTTGTTACCCGTTGCCGTATGGGGGGCAGGCTATCTGCTCAATGCGGCCTCGTGGGCCGTCATCATCCACGCTCTCGGTGTTCCTTCGGGAACGCGCTCCGACGGACAGGCATGGGTCCTCCCGTCGTACGGCAAAATCTGTCAGCTCACCGTCTCGGGCTATGCCGTCAACTACATCACGCCCTTCGGCCTCCTGGGCGGCGAGCCGTATCGCATCTGGGCATTGCGTCCCTTCGTCGGTTCGGAACGGGCGGCAGGTTCGGTACTTCTCTACCTGATGATGCATGTGTGCTCGCACTTTTTCTTCTGGCTTTTTGCCTCCTTTGCGGCTCTTGCATTTCTGAACCTCTCCACTTCAGTGCGATGGGGCGTATGCGGGGTGGCGGCAGTCATGGCGGTGCTGGTACCACTCTTCTTTCGGGGCTACCGGCGCGGGATGGTACAGTCCTTCTTCCGTGCTGTCGGACATTTGCCGTTGGCCGGCAAGAAGGTGAGTCGCTGGGCCGAATCCCATCGGGAGCAATGGATTCGCATCGATGCGAACATCACGACACTCTTGCTTCATCACCGGCGTGCTTTTTGGATGTCGTTGGGACTGGAGTTTCTCTCGCGGTTGGTCAACTGCGGTGAGACGGTCATTCTCCTGCTTCTGCTGGCTCCCGAAAGCTTCACCTCCGCTTCAGGTCTTCAGGGACCGTTGCTTGCGAGTCTTTTCATCGTGGCCTTCAGTTCGCTGTTTGCCAACCTCCTCTTTTTCTCCCCGCTCCAAATGGGGACGCGCGAGGGCGGCATCTTTCTGGCCATGCAGGCGCTTTGGCCCCGTGTGGCTGCGGCAGCCCTGATGCCCATAGCGGTGAGCGTTTCCGTCCTGACGCGCCTCCGCGAGTTTGTCTGGATAGCCGTCGGACTCCTGTGGGCCTTCCTGGCTCGCAACAGGCGGAAACAATAAAATGTCAATAACCCTCAAACAACAATCTATGGATAAATTAACGAATGTCAAAGGCATCATACTCGACTATGGCGCCACCATCGACAGCAATGGAAAACATTGGTCAGAAGTCATCTGGGAAGGCTATTGCCAGATGTCGCTTCCTGTCACCAAAGAACAGTTCCGCGAAGCTTATATCTTCGCCGAACGCTACATACAAATCACACCCACCTGTGTCAATCCCGACGACAATTTCTACCAGCTCATGCAGACACGTGTGGGCATCCAGCTCGACCTGATGATTTCGCAAGGCTGGCTGAGCGAGGAGAACTTCCGTACGGCCTTGCGCATGGCCTCGGAAGGGGAGATGCCCATTCTCGACAATATCTCCGAGCTGTCAGAACACTTCTCCAATGTCATTGCGGGCTACTGCTACGACTTTGCACGTCGCTGCACGCTTGACGCCATCCCCATCATCGAACATCTGTCGTGCACCTATCCGCTGGCGTTGGTGAGCAATTTCTACGGCAATTTGCGTTCGGTGCTCCAAGACTTCGGCCTGCTGCGCTGTTTCGAGGTGGTGGTCGATTCTGCCGAGGCCGGGGTACGCAAACCTTCCACCGACATCTATCAGCTCGCCATCTCCCAGCTCGGATGTGCGGCGGAGGAAGTGCTTGTGATAGGCGATTCCTACTCCAAAGACATTGAGCCCGCGCTCCGTCTCGGCTGTCAGGCCGTGCAGGTCAAGGGGCAGGGGTGGGAGAGCGATACAGCAGGCTACGAACCCTCCATCACGTCGCTCATCCAACTTTATGACATCCTGTAAGGGATAAGGCTTATCTTCCGAAGGCATGTGGATATTGGCACTTCCGGCGCTTACGGTCGCACTTTTGATTCTGTCGATTCTCCTCCTGTGGGGAGCTTGGGGACAGCGGCACAGACGTTCGTTCAGCGGCTTCCTGCTTCTGGCGGGGTGTCTGTTGCTGGGCGCGTTCATGGCGCTCAATCTCTACAGCCGTACGTTGGCCTTCCATCCCTTTGCCCCGCGTGTCGGCACTGCCAAAGCCGACAGCAGCCATCTGCGCGTGCTCTCCTATAATGTTTGGAACGAAGGACAGTATATGGGGCCGCACAAGGGCGATTGCGGACCGGAGCTCCTTGCTTCTGTTGAAGCGGTCCATGCCGATGTGGTGATGCTCTGCGAACTGCATTACAGCAACAATCCGCTCACGATAGATTCCCTGCGCCGGCTCTATCCTTACAACACGATGGATCTGCTGGACAACAACGGCAGTGTGTCCGGTCAAATCTTCAGCCGCTGGCCCGTCTCGAATGTGCGTCAGCTGTTCTATAATGATACGGCTCAAGTGCGCACATCGAGCGCCACGTGGCTGACCGAGATTGAAACCCCAAAGGGCAAAATCAACTTCCTTTCCGTCCATCTCAAGACCAACGGTGTGCAGGCCATCCGAGACTCCGTACCTCGCGATTCCATCCTGACGCTGCCTGTTCTGCGCCGTTTTGCCGAGAGTACCCGACGGGCATACGCCTGCCGCCAACTGGAAGCTGCAGCCTTGCGCGACAGCATAGACTGCATGCAGGGTCCCGTTCTCGCCGCAGGCGACTTCAACGACCTCTCGGGATCCGTTTCCCTCAATATCCTCCAGTACGGTTCTGCCTCCCGTTTTCTGGACGATGCCTGGTGGGAGGGAGGCTTCGGCTTGGGACTCACTTACTACATGCACCATCTTCACCTGCGGCTGGACCACATCCTCTATTCCGGTCGCGACTTCGAACTTCACGGCATCAAGGTACTCTCCGACTGGAAATATTCCGACCACTATCCCCTTGTCGCCGATTTCAGTTTGAAGTGACCGCAAGAAAATTATCGTAAAATAAATCCCGTCAACTCCCCGTCATTATGTTGCGAATCGTTACTGTACTTTTGCTCTCTGTCGCAGTCTCTGCTGTCTCCTTTGCCCAACATCGTGTGCTCTTCATCGGTGACTCTGTGACCGATGGGGGATGGGGGCGCAGCGGAGGCAGTATGACACCGTCGCGGGAGCGCAATCTCACCGACCTGAATCACCTCTACGGACACAGTTACATGATGCTGTGTGCGGCTCACTATTTGAGCGAGCGGCCGGAGGACGGCTTTGAGTTCTTCAATCGCGGTATCAGCGGCGACGACCTCAGCCGTCTGGAAGCCCGGTGGGAAGAAGATGCCGTCAGCCTCAAGCCCGATGTGCTGTCGCTCCTCGTCGGCACCAACGATGTGCATTATTATCTGGAGAAACCCGCCTCTGGCTTCGACTTCGAGGATTGGGAACGCCGTTATCGTCAGTTGTTGGACCGGATGCGTGCAGACAATCCGCAGCTCCGTCTGGTGTTGGGCACGCCCTTTGTCGCCAAAGCCGGTTGGGTAGGGGCTGCCGACAACTATGCCCTGCGCGACAGTCTGGTGCATCGGCTGGCAGATATCGTCTGCCGCATCGCCTCCGACTACGATGCCGTGCTCCTGCGTTACGATTCTCTCTTTGCGGCCCAAAAGTCAGAACACCCGCTTGTGGGCATCAATCATTGGATTTGGGATGGCATACACCCCACGACAGCCGGCCACCAACTCATGGCCAACCTGTGGATAAGCAAGTGTCGCGAGGTGATGCGTACCGACAACCGCGTCACCGTTCCCGTCAGCCGCGATGAGTTGGAACGTTGTCCCGACGGACCGTATGAAGCCTCCTGGCAGTCGATAGCCGCCCACTACAGGACACCCGAATGGTTCGAGGATGCAAAATTCGGCATCTTCATCCATTGGGGAGTCTATTCTGTTCCGGCAGCAGGCAGCGAATGGTATCCCAAACACATGTACAACGGACTGAGCAAGGCTCACCGATCGAAATGGGGTTCTCCGTCGCAGTTCGGCTACAAGGATTTCATCCCCCTGTTCAAGGCAGAGAAATTCGACCCGCAGGAATGGGCGGCCCTGTTCCGCGAGGCCGGTGCCCGTTACGTCATCCCCACCGCCGAACACCATGACGGCTTCGCCATGTATGAGAGCCGCCTGACGCGCTGGAATGCCAAGCAGATGGGGCCGCAACGCGACATTATCGGCGAATTGGCCGAGGCTGTGCGCGCGGAGGGACTGAAGTTTGGCGTGTCGAACCATCGCATCGAGAACTGGGATTTCATGTATCCGCTCTCCATGCCGAAGGATTCCACCGACCTCTTCCTGCCTGAATATGCCGACCTCTACGGCCCGCCCCAGAAACCCGTATTGCAGAGTGGCATGGGGCCCAAGGCTTTGGCCGCAGCCGCCAACGGCGGGGCTACCGAGGCTGTCATCAATGAGGCCGCACAGGAGGGCCGTCACCCGCAGAGCGATGCCTTCTTGAACGAATGGGAACTGCGCGTCCATGAAATCATCGACCGCTATCAGCCCGACCTGCTCTATTTCGACAACGGCATCAACTACCGTTCGCTCGACCCCTGGAAACTGCGCCTTGCGCGTTACTATTATAACAGCGCCTGGCAGTGGCAGAAGGAGGTCAGCATCCAGTCGAAGGCACAAGCCTATTTGGCAGGCAGCATTCAGGATTTCGAACGAGAGAACCGTGCGCCCCGCAAACCCTACGACCGCTACTGGCAGGTGGATGACCCCATCGGCAACAAGTTCGGCTACATCGAGGGACTGAAGTTGCAGAGTGCCGACGGCATCATCCGCAACCTTGTGGACAACGTGGCCTGCGGCGGCAACCTTTGCCTCAATATCTCTCCCAAGAGCGACGGCACCATCCCTGCCGACCAGCAGCAGGTGCTGCGCCGCATCGGACAGTGGCTCCGGCAGTATGGCGAGGGCATTTACGGCACCCGTCTGTACAGCACGTTCGGCGAAGGCAACAACATCCGCTACACGCAGTCCAAGGACGGCCGCACCGTCTATGTCTTCGTCAAGCGATGGGACGGACAGCCCTTCACGCTCAGCAGTCTCGTCGGCAGAAAGGTGAAGTCGATAGTGTGTCTCGCCAACAACGCGAAGGTCAAGTTCACCCAAACAGGTGACAAACTTGCCGTTCAGGCCACCATGAACGTCACAGACCCCGTTGTAGGTTTCAAAATCCTACTCGCCCAGTAGGTGGCGAGTACTCACATACATCCTCCCGCTCCTCCTGACGAAGCTCCCTGAAGTGTAACAAACAGAATTAAGAAACCCGACAATTCGTCGAAATATAACAGAAATATGAGAATTCCTCTTTTCTCTCTTCTGGGTGTAACGGCTCTTCTGTGTTTCGCATCACGCAGCACAGAGAGCATGTCTGCCTCAGTGACGGACTCTTCTCCGTCGGCTCCCGATTACACGGAAGCTTCCCAATGGTATATCACCGACCGCAACGGCCCAGCCGATATTTTCTATATCATCTCGACCGAGACGGGCGACTATCCGTTGCCCTCCGGCGGCACGGGACATTGGGCCGATACCTACAGCGACAGTCTCCGTGCGCCGATGCGGAGCGAAATGTCTGGTGTCGATACTCTTCTGAGCGGACAGCTGAATTTCTTCTCGCCCTTCTACAGGCAGTGCTCGTTACAGACCTTCATGAGCGACAGTCTGATGACAGCACGGATGCCGTTGGCTGTGGACGATGTGCGACGGGCATTCAAGGACTATTTGGAGAATAAAAACGGCGGACGTCCCTTCATCCTGGCCGGATACAGTCAGGGAGCCCAAATCATGATGGAACTGCTGAAAGAGATGGACGATGACGTCTGGCGGCAGATGATTGCCGCTTACGCCATCGGCATCACCATCCAGGAAACAGGTCCACACATTGTGCCCGCCAAAGGGGCTGACGATACGGGTGTCACCATCTGCTACAATTCCGTGCGCGACACGGGGTGCGTCATGCGCGGATGGGAGAGGAGCAGCATAGCCATCAATCCCGTCAACTGGAGGACGGACAGCGTCAGTGGCGTGCTCATTACCGAGCCATCGCCATTGTTGCCCGTAGCCCGGCAGAAGAAGGACACGATGACCGTTCACTTGGACACCGCCACAGGACTGCTTATCGTGGAGGGCTTCACCGCCCGGGACTATGTGTTGCCGCTGATGGGCGTGGAGGGTAACTACCACACGCGCGAAGTCTGGCTCTATCGTGACCAGCTCCGCGAAAACATGGCTCTCAGAGCCGCATCCGTTCTCAAAACATCACAGTCATTATGAAGAATGGGCGAGGGAATTGGGCTTCAATACTGCCGTTGTGGAGAGCCGGGACAACAAAATCCGTTTCTATGAGACGATGGGCTATGTGGCAGACCTGACCCGAAAGACGGAAGGGGAGACCTTTGTCTGCTACAGAATGGAGAAACTGTTGGTTTGACACCTTAATTGTTTGCTCCAAGACTGGCCACTTGGCGACAGGGGACGCTGGCGCTACCCTCTCGCCTTAGGTGGAATTATAGAATTCATTATCAATGAGCCAGATATGATTAGCATAGTCATCGCAGTAATTATTAAGTTCTGAACCCAATAAGAGCCTCCTTAGTCGTATAGTCCATATTCATACAAGTATCCTGCTTTAGGAAAGAAGATAGAGATGCGGTTTGAGTGTGTCAGGTGCAGATTTACGTCTTCCGAAACTAACAAATCGTTACGCGAAGTTCGGGAATCGA
>FLNU01001370.1_pt1 | contig 22683 bp, 24 predicted proteins | sample 1140361 | NCBI WGS metagenome assembly FLNU01 (sample SAMEA3878206, study PRJEB12797) | bioreactor metagenome | biome: Moose rumen | place: Sweden | collected 2011-10 | reverse complement strand
GCCCGATTGCGAAGAATAATCACTTCACCCGAACAAAATCACTTGTCCTGTAAAATAACAGTCATTTTTAATTATCTCTAATTTTGACAAATTCTAGTCAACTAATGACAAACACTTGTCTTTAATTTCTAATGCGATTTCTTTTGCCTGCGATTGCTTTATGCCTATATTTACCCCAACTGCCAAAATATCATCTAACGTCGGATTTTTCCCTTCTCCATTGATTGTTGTTGCATGTTCGCCATTAAAAGATGAACTATATGTCAAATCATACGCAGGTGACAGGTGCCATTCTTTTTTGTTTTCATCATACAAAAAAGAAAAATTCTTTGAATGGTCATCTCTGTTATGTGCAAAAATATTAAAACACATTAACCTGTACAACTGCTCAATATCCTGATAATTTTTAGTTAATTCTAACGTCAGTTTCATCAAAATATTATAATCAAGATTTGGCAGTCTGTGGCTTGTTTCTAATAATCCGCTAATCGAGGCCATGTGTACTTTTTTGCCATTTTTTCTGTCGAATCGCTTTATACCAAAATATCCTGAACAAATTTTTGACGGAAACAACTGCGTTTCAGTCATATTTATTTTGCAATCTTTTGCAACAAGCGAATACTTATATTCTTGCTCTCCTATATTTTTAGGGTCTTGTGAAGACGGAAATTTGATTATCCAATCAACACCATCTATTTTTGTCAGAATTTTCGGTCTTGCACCGCCTGAGGAACCGCCTAATTTAAAAAGTTCATCTAAGTTATCCGAATTTTGCGACTCTAAGATTTTTGAACACTCTTGCGCCAATTTGTCATAATCAGATTCTTCTTCTGATGATTCAAATCTATGCTCAGGTTGATACATTAAAGCACCCATACCGCTTTCCTGAACTACTGCAAGGCGATTTAAATTATCAATTTCACTTGGATTGATTTTATTTTTTAACAAGAGTCTATCAACAAGCAATCGTCCCCAACCATCCGGCAGACTGTCGTTAAAAACTCCAAATAACCCATCAAACGGCTCAAATTTTGGCAAATACACTTTTTTCTGTAATGGTAAGCTGAATGGCGAAATACTAAAACTTGTATTAATCCATTCATTATCATATTCAAAAGCGACAACTCTATTCGGAGTTTTAGCTAATGTTCCAACCAACTTGTCATTATAAAAAACTTTAAGGTATTTATAATTATCCATTTTTACTTACCTTTTATGATTTCATCTATTGAGGTGTATGTTTTTGCTGTAAACAGACTCTCAATATCATTGTCTAAATCAAGCGCAATCGCAATTTTAATAAAAGATTGCAGAGAAATTTCGTGTTTTGTTTCGAACCTCTTGATGCTACCTAAACTAACACCGGATTTTTGTGCCAACATTTCCTGCGAAATTTTTAACCTTTTCCTGTGTTCTTTGACTTTCTCCACTAAACTTTTAGCAATTTCATTAGGAGTTTTTTGATTTAAAAATTGATTGTTCATAGATAATATATTAACTAATATTTCCAAAAATGTCAATATATAGATAATATATTATCTAATTAAAAACGCTAAAAAACGCACATCAAAGTTTTATTATGATGTATTTTTATCAACTTTTGACATATTGTAAAAAAGCTCTTGATTTGTTCAAGAGCTTTTTTATCTAAATATCAGGTCTGCTGCGGTAATAACCTTTGACCAAGCCGAGCAGAGCCACGAGCGAAGTGAGAGTCCGACAATTATGTCAGTAATGAATATTCTGACTAATTGGAAGCGGTGGCGTTTAATGCGAGGCGCTGTTTAACGCGAGCGGTAATAACCTCTGACCTTTGTACCATCGGAACGGGTGTATGAATTTACATATACAACACCGCCACCTGTCATTGCTTCTCGTTGCAAATCACCATTGGTTGGCATAGTTCCGTTAAATGCACGAGTTTGTGCGTCAATCTCTTTTTCGTGTTTGGCAAATTCATCTGATGACATTTGTCCGATTTCTTCACGTGTATATATGTGGCTACTCCCTGTTAATGGATTTGTATAACCGAATAAGCCTGAATCCTGTTTAGATTGAATTTCCGGTAATTGAATACCTAACATATTTGCAAGTTGATTAATATTTGCAGCCTGACCTGTTGAAACACCTGAAGGTTGCCTTAAACTTTCAGGTATAGCCATTGGAATCATATCCCATGGATTTGTTTTTTGAATATGTTGTTCAATAGGGTTGACCATCAAATCATTTAGATTAGGAAGGTTATTTTGTTGGTAATCGTTGTATTCAATTCCCAATTTAAAAGGGGTAGTATAATTATTTTCACTATTATTGTTATTATAATTTTTATCTTTAATATCTTTATTATCTGTTGTAAATGTTCCATTTTTGATATTATTTCTTAAATTATTTACACGATTATTCCAACCTTGGTAAAATCTTTTCTGAGATGGATCTTCTGCAACTCTTTTATCATAATGTTTTTGTCGGATATCTAAGAATTTATCTATGTCGCCACCACTTTGTTTATAATATTGCTGAGCTTGACCTGCACCATGTAATACTGCTGTATCAAATAATGTAACAGCCATGTTAGGATCTGAGATATTATCTGCACCTGAAGGCTTCCAATAATATTTGTAATATAAATCTACTGCTTCTCCTTTAGTAATTTGTTTTACATCTTTCGTTGACAGCCCTTGATTCTTACGATACATATTATATGTACTTTGAGTAACCCCCATATTTGTTGGACCGCCAGGATCTTTACTATCATTTACATAACCGCCTTCTGAGGGAAATAAAAATTGTAATGCTTTTTCAAAATTTTCTTTAGACATTTAAATTCTCCTTGTTTAACTAAGTACTATCAATTTTGTTAAATAAGGTAAAATAAGTCGTCTATTCACTCAATTGCGTTAAATAAGATTTTAAAGATAATGCCCTTTGTTTTGTTAGTTCATACAAATCACCAATAGCTATTGTATTATGAATATCGCCATCTTTTTGTGCAATGGTTTTGTTAATGAAATCTTTTTCTTTTTTATAATAATCTTCCCAAGCAGTTTGAGTTTTGGTAAATAATAGCAATTCTTCTTTATTTAAGTATTTTTCAATTTGCTTTGAATAATTTAAAATCTCTTTATTCCAAGCTTCAATACCTGCATTAGTACAGTTATTCATGCCAATAGTCATAAAGTTTTCAGAAGTACATTTTTCTAATTTTTTATCTATTGAATAACTTTCATGAGAAAAGATGTTTTGATTTTTTTTATATTCTGAAATTGTGCTTTGTAAATCTTTAATTTGAATATTAGAATTTTGTAATCGCTGTTTATATTTAAATGCAGAAATTGTACTAAATATTGCTAATATTGATAAAATTATTATAATTATAAGAACTAATTTCTTCATAGACCTATTTTACCAATAGAAATAAAATTTTTCAAACATTTTACATTGCTATTTCCCTCCTATATTTCGGCTTGTGTAATCTACGCCTCGCTTTAAACGGAACCACTCGCAATTAGCCAAAATATTCATTATTGGCATAATTGCTCGTCTTTCGCTATCGCTCATTCCTCTGCTCGGCTCTGCTATTTATAGTATTCAAATATTCAACTTCAGCATCAATAAATTTTTGTTGAAGTTTTTCGGTTTCTTCAATTGCGTAGGATGCTATATCAACTATTTCTTTTAATCGTTTTATCTTCTCGCCAAAATGAATCTCGATAGAATCTTTACCTTGTTTTGTTATCCATTCACAAGTTACTTTTTTTAATTCTGAATCTAAAATTTCAGACAAAATTGAATTTAACATAATTGCTCTGACATAATCCGGCAAGGGTAACCTTAATGATTTTGCTTTCTTTTCTAAAGGCTTTTTTAAATTTCTTGGAATTCGCATACTAAATTGTTCCGTATTTGAATTCATATTCTTTTTTATAAAATTAACTATCTTTTTATACATATAAATCTCCTGTTCACTTAAATATAGTAACAAATTATTAAAAACCTGTCAACATAAAAATAAAAAACATGTTTTTATATTATGTAAATTTTATAAAGTGGTACAATATTACTATGGATATTTTGGACAGACATGCAAAATCAAAATTCAGGAGCAGATTTAAGCTACGAGCAAAAGATAAAAAATGTTTTCATGCTAATATTAGTGTGTGTTAGAATCGTGAGGTGTTTATATGAAGTGGTTAATTGATAATTGGATGAAAGCAACGCCGTTTTTGGCATTTTATTCCTTTATTTTAGTATTTTTATATGTTCGTGATGTAAATTATCCTCTCTATTTAATTTGGTTACAAGGAATAATTTATTGGGTTCATGAATTTGAAGAATATATTTTCCCCTCAGGATTTTTAGAATTTTTCAATCGCAACATGATGAAATCCGACAGAGGCGATTATCCTTTAACAAAAACAGGTTCATTTTGGATAAATATTCCGCTTGTATATATTGCAATGCCGTTCTCAGCTCTATTGGCTCACTTTTTGGGACTTGAATGGGGATTATGGACTGCATATTTCTCATTCTTAAATGCATTCGCTCATGTTGTTATGTTCTTTAAGTTTAGCAGAAAATATAATCCCGGACTTGTTGTAAGTATATTATTAAATATTCCTGTCGGAGCATATATGGTTTGGTATTTCTTATCGCACAACCTTGTATCAACACAGGCAAATGTAATTAGTATTATTGTTGGGATATTGGCACAGGCATCAATGATGATTTATGGCTTTGGATATTTAGTACCAAAAATAAAAAAGAACAAAATAGATAGTATGAATATTTTAGATAGACTTGCAAAATCAAAATTCAGGAGCAGATTTAAACTCCGGGCAAAAGAACTTGAATATATAAAGGACAAAGGACTTGATAAGATTCGTTCTCATGCCTGTGATTTTATTCGGGATAGAGTTGCTTCGGCAGAACCTATAAATGATGGTAAACAAACTCCAATGCGAGGACATCCTGTTTTTATTGCTCAACATGCAACAGCTACCTGCTGTCGCGGCTGCATTGAAAAATGGCACAAATTTCCCAAACACAGAGAACTGACTCAATCTGAACAAGAGTATCTTGTTTCAGTTATTATGGAATGGATAAATCGACAAATTAATTCAAACCCCGTTTAATAACCGTTCAAAATACGTTCAAATCATGTTTGTGATACCCTAAAGAAAAAGGAGTTAGGAATGGAAAACGAAGAAAAAGAAATTCAAACAATAACAGAAGAAAAGATGAATGAACAAGAACAACCAAAGAAAAAGCTTAATAAGAAAAAGTTTTTTACAATCTTCGGAATAGTTGTCTTACTTATTTATGGATTTTATATTTATTTACTCTCTTTACCGCTAAAAAATGATGATATTTACTGCGAATATAAAGGTAAGTTTAATAAAATAGTCTGTACACAAACAGGTGATGTTGTGCCAGCATGGTTGCAAATAGATGATAACCAATTTCTAAAATATCTTGGCATAGGTAGCGAATACTCTATGAAACTTGTATTATCACACAGTAATAAAGATTATAGAGTTTTGGAAATGACAGATAAAGTATTTATTACTGATATGAATAGAAAATTTATATATGAACTAAAAGAACAAACTTTTGGAGATTGGCTTGATTTCAAAAGGTATACTGCATTACAAGGTTGTAAATCTAATAATTGGGGTTCTGTGATATTGTATTGCTCTGAAAACAATATGCAAGACGAAGTTTGTAAAAAACTAAAGAAACAATATAAAAAATGATAATGCTACACGGTAAATATAACAGCAATAATTATAATTGCTCAATAAACCAATTAGATTTTCCAAAGTGATTGAAGTTCCAACGTATATCAAAGTAAAAATTTATTTCAATCAAATTGTCATCTTTAAATTTATAAAATGTTTTATTGAGTTCAGTTCTCTTAAAACTTTCAAATGCGTCCTGAATCTCTTTTGCAAACTTTTTTCTAAATTCAGAATACGGAATATCTAGTGTTTCTTTTGTTAATTTATTTTTCAAAATCATCCTCAAACCCTCTAATATTATCAAGTTCAATGTTGTATCGTTTGCCGGTTTTATCAACGCATGTGGCAAAATCTACAGTTTTATCAGCAAATTTGTTTTCCCATAGACAAATCAGCAGCCCGATTTCTTGTGTTTTTAAATTCAAAATCTTTATTCCATATAGTTTGTAATTTTTTTCAACCATAATCTGTCCTTTTCAAGCTACACCATTCATCACTCTTTCCATAAGAAACATCAACTAAATATGTCTAAAATGTATCATTCTAATACAAAAGTCATGAATGTCCGATTTTAGATGTGCTATAATATTCGAATGCAACAAAATATAAGGAGTACCGCATGTTTAACGAATTTATAAAAGATATTTTAAAAGAAGCTTTTTTTAAAAATTTAGATATCAGCACAGATATTGAGTTTCATAAACGTCTAAATTTGATAAAAAACAGCACTCAAATTTCAGAAGAAGATAAAAAGGCATTAATTGATAGGCTGAATGCAAGTTATCTAAATTGCAAAGGCAATATACATAATATAAAAATGCTATCGGATGCATCAAAATTCATTCATCAATATAATCCGGTTAATAATAACCGATTTATTACTCAGCAGGAACTGCAAGAAATGTTTGCTCGTAATGCAAGATAAAACATTTCTGAATGCCAATTAAACACCTTTTAAACCATTGTTAAACAGATTAATACAGATTAATATTATTTATACAATCTTGCATTTTTATTGATTTCATTAATCAAATAAATAATATTATCTGCATCTTTTGGTGCAAAAACTCCGTCTAAACCTTCGGTATTAATAAAAGTAAATGGCTGTTCAAACAATTTTCCGGTGTCCATTGTTCCATTACATTTGATATAGTCAATAATTGTTTCAACAAATCTGATTTGGTTAGAATTAAATTTGTTATTGTCCAAATATTCGCTGAATACTTTTTCTATTTCCGTTCTTTCAACACCAATAATTGAACGAATAAATTCGCCTAAGCCCTTACCTTCTTGTATTGTTTGTAATTGCTCACGAGAACCTATACCAGAATTTTCAAACAATATTTTTTCTAACTGCTTAATATCAAGTTCCGTCAAAGGCTTATTAAATTTAAGTTTATTTATGCAAATATCATTAACATGCGCCTGCAAAAATGCTTCAACTTTCTTTTTATATTGTGCTACATCAACACCACTTACGGCATTAACCGATGTCGTTCCCGGTATGGGATCGAGTTCATCTTCAAAATCGCTATAAATAATATCTCTTTCAGCATAATCTATAAGATTTACAAGATTTCTTAATTTTATGCGGACTTCTTCAAGAGTAGATATTGTAACATTTGCCCAAAATTCATCAGTCAAAATGCTTTGAATTAATTCTAAATTTTGTTTTACAAGTGGGATTGATGATTTTTCTTCTAATCTAAAAGCAATTTCTTTGATATTCTTTTGATATTTTTCAAATTTAACCATATCATGCGCATAATATGATAATTGCGTATTTAATATCATCAAATCAAAACGTTTTGCATACTCATCTTCTTCCGGTAAAGTAGTTGGCAAATGAGAAACTCTGTCCTTTATTGTGATAAAGTCCATATCGTCAAGATTGTCCCATTTTTCACGGTTAGAGAATTCATCTACTGCACGCAAATGACGTCTTACAATGAAATTATCTCTATTCATTGTTTTAACGGTATTATGCAAATCATCCTTAATTTTGTTTGATAAAAGTTTTAAAACTTCATTATCATCTTTAATTTTTTCGGCAAGCTCCAGTTTTTTAAGGAATATTTTTTGACCTAAAGACATTTGGTTTGAAGATTTTGCACCTTCCGGATTAATTGAAAAATATTCAAAGTTTCCGCAAGCATCAAATATAAAGAATTTCTTCTTGTCATCCTTCGGGCCAAACAATTCAGGACAAAGTCTTGTCCCTCTACCTATCATTTGATGGAATTTGGTGCGCGAACGAACAACTTTAAAGAATACCAAGTTCACAATTTCCGGAACATCAATACCGGTATCAAGTTTATCAACAGAAATTGCTATAACCGGATCTTCCTCTTTTGTTGAGAATTTATCAATTAAACTCTGGGAATATTGAGTTTTGTGTGTTATAACTCTTGCGAATTTACCATTATATTGTTTGTAATTTGCATCAAATCTTTCTGCTATAAATTGTGCGTGATTTTCATTTGCTGCAAAAATAATGGTTTTGCCAAGTTTATCGCCACCATTAACTTTTATACCGTTTTCCATTAAACATTCAAGTATTTTATCAACGGTATCAATATTGAATAACCACTTGTTTAATTGCGCAGCATCAATTTCCTCAGGCAAAGTTTCTGTTTCGTCATCATAAAACTTTGTTTCGTACTCTTCTTTTTCTTCTGCTGAAAGTTCATTATATTTAATGCCTTCTCTTAAAAATTTGGTAGCACAGTCAAATTGCTCATAAGGAACTAAGTATCCTTGTTCTACTGCCTCATCGTAATCATAATAATCAGTTGGAACACCGTCTTCAAGTTCAAAGACTTTATAAGTGTTTTTATCAACTTCATCTCTTGGCGTTGCAGTTAAACCAAGCAACAAGCCATCAAAATAATTAAATATTTCACCAAATTTTTTGTAAATACTTCTATGTGCTTCATCTATTATAATCAAGTCAAAATGACCTACTGAAAACAGTTTTTCATTTGCCTTTTTAGCATCAATCAGGTTCATCATAGTATGATAAGTTGAAACAACAACTCTGTTTTCTGCTCCATCTGCCCCAACTTTTGTAATATCAACAGGGTTTAAATCCGGCAGGTATTTCGCAAATGCTCTTTGTGCTTGCGTAACAAGTGGTGTTCTATCAGCTAAAAACAAAACTCTTTTTACCCAGTTGTAACGAGTTAAAATATCAACAATAGATATTGCAACACGAGTTTTACCGGTTCCTGTTGCCATAACAAGCAATGATTTTCTGCTCTTTTTTGCATAATTTTCACAAACACTTTTAATAACTCTTTCTTGATAAGGTCTTCCGGAAATATCTTTGTTTATATCTATATCGACTAAGTCTTTTCTAATGGTTCTTCGAGTAATTAGTTTTTCCAAATCTTCTTTTGAATAAAATCCTGCAACTTCTCTTGGCGGATAATTCAAATCATCCCAAATAAAATGTTCATAACCGTTTGTATAGAACATTATCGGTCTTTGCCCAAATTTCTTCTCCAAACAGTTTGCATAAAGTTCTGCTTGTTCTCTACCGATTTTTGCATCTTTCATTGTGCGTTTTGCTTCAACCAGACCAAGCGGTTTGCCGTCATCACCCCAAAGGACATAATCAACATACCCTAGTCCTGTCGGGTTTGGCATTCCTTGAACTTCATATTCTGTTGCATTAGGTGCAGAAACATCCCACCCGACTTCCTTTAACAAAACATCGATAAAGTATTTTCGTGTTTGTGCCTCATTATAATCATAATCAAGCGGCTTTGATTTGTTTTGTGCTTTAATTTGCTTTATTTGTTCTAGAAGCTCGGCGTTTTCTTTTTCTAAATCTTCACGAGTAATATTGATAGCATTTTGTTCTTCAATAATCTTTTTTAGGCGTTCAATTTCTTCCTGTTCTTTTGTTTTTGTTGGAACTTTAGATATATCAAACTTTAATCCGTGTACTGGCTCATCTTTAGAATATGTAAGATACAACCAATAAAGAAAATGAAAAAGTTCAAATGTTGTTTGTAAAGCATCTTTATCATTAATTCTTTGCGGATTATGTGCTGCGGTGTTTCCGTTAATCCTAATTAAATTAACCTTTTGGAACAAAGGCGGAACAATAACATTTTTAAAAGATTGTTCATGAACTAATGAATTCAATGTACAATCATAGGGTTCAACTAAATCGATATCGTTTTTATACATCCACTTTACCGCAGATTCCAAAGCGTTGCGGCATAAAATACAAGTATAGACAGGTTTTGAATACACACATTCTTCTGCTTCGCTTGCCAGCTTGTATATATCTATCCATTCAGTTTTTAAAAAATCGAAATTGCTCATAAACACCTTTTTCGAAATTATTATATCACAAATTCTTATGTTATAATGAGTTAAAACGCATGGGGAGAAGAATCGTTGCGACAGTTAATTTTTGCAGACGAAAGCAGTACGGACAAATTACGATATATGTTCATTGGCGGGATATGGGTTGATGAACAGACTTATTTGCAGGTGCTGGAGGAATGCAAAAGGTTTAAACGAGAAAATAATTGGGATGAGCAAACAAAATTTAATTGGAAAAATGTATCGAAAAAAACTTTGCCTCAATATTGTAGATTTATTGATATTTTCTTTAAGTATAATTTGCAATTTAATTGCATTATTATTGATAGAAAAGAAATTGACTTAAAAGCGAATGAGGATAAGGATGCCGAACTCGGATTTTATAAATTTTATTATCAATTACTAAGAAAAAATTCAAAACCTAATGCTCCGTATTATATCTATTTAGATAGAAGAACAAACAGGGAGCCTAACAGGTTAGAAAAACTTAAATCTTTTTTGCAACAAGATACACATCCGATTGATTTTTGGGGGATTCGAACGACAAATAAAGGGCTTGACGTTAAGGCATTGGAATTTGTTAATTCGAAATCTTATGAACTTATACAGTTTTCGGATATTTTAATGGGTGCAATAAGTTATCACTATAATAAAAGGCATTTAAGGCCGGATGCAAGCCAAAATAAATGTGATTTAGCACAATATATAGCCACAAAGATTAATAAGCCGAATTTAATTTTTAATACAGGCAAAAGTGGATATAAAAATTTAAACCTTTGGTTATTTAAATCCAATAAAACTATTGCAATAAAATAGAAGTCAAAGTACCTACATATATCCTTAATTCAAAGGTCCAAGGAATCATCCCTGAAATTCAGTATCAATGACTTCTATTAATATTATTACACATTTTTGCTAAAAGTCAATACATAGTGATGTAATGACAAATTATATAATTGCCATACTTTATTTTTACATTTCTTCGTGAAAAACTTGATTTTTGCATGCAACAAAATTAGAATAAAATGACAGGAAAATTTATCCTGTCTAAAAAAGATCAAAAATAAAAATAGTCCATATAGGATGGACTATTTTTTCTTCTTAGGTGTCGATTTTGCACGATTTGTTTCTCTTTGTGATAAGGCACTTCCTGCACATGATTTAGAATCTTTGCTAGTACGGCCATCTCGAAGTATTTTCGATGCTTTTGAAGCTACATCTTTACTTGTCACTTTTTTAGCCATTTATCTTCCTCCCTGACTAACCCCCTTACGACTATCGGTTCGTATCAACTGTTATTACAAACTTCTAAGTCCATATACTAATTATAACGAGTCATGGGACCTTTCAGGGCAAATTGTTAACAAATATTTACAATAACATACTACTTTTTATTTTGCGGTCTTGGTCCTTTAGGTCCGGTTGGGGATGCGCAACGTTCGGCTTCGTTAATTTTACGGTATTCTGGTTTAGAATCCATACTATTCTGTACTTTGTACGAATTTTTTGAATTATTTTTTTGATTTTGTTTTGCGTTTTGATTGTTTTGTCCGCTCATTTTTTACCTCTTTTGTCTCATTATTGCTATTATTCTTTATTATTTCAATTATAACATCCTCTGTTTTTTGGCATATATATAGTCCGTCTACATGCTTTATTTCCTGTCCATTTATATCTTGTATATTTACATCTGTTATGTACAACTCATTATCTTTAACTGTCTCAGAATATTTATCTAAGTACCCGTAATAAATACGATTTCTTTTGGGATAATGAATCTTAATCCAAGCACTATTATTTTCATCTAAATTATCAAATATACAGTCCCAAACGCCTAAAGAATGTTCAATATTTGTTGGTTTTAATTTTCTGAACAAATCCAGAAACCCTACAGGTTCAGTATAGGTAGATTTTTTAAATATTTTTTTATTTATATGATGTGTTTTCCAATGAGAAATACAATAAACGGTCAATATCGAAATTAAACAAGCCCAAAGAATTTCACTATAGTGTATACTGCCACTTTGGCAATTTAGAATATCCCCTATAAAGAAAACATCTTGATGTATTTTAAATAATTTTATAATGCCATAATAAACTGAATATGAATATACTCCACCAAGAAAGGAATAAATAATAAACATATTAAATTCTTTATTTAGATAAAAATTCCAATGCTCATATAATAAACGAAAAACTATTCCAGGTAAAAATAAAAATAATAGTTTTATTGTTAATATAGAAAATTCACCCATTATAACTCTCCTTTAAATGCTCGTTGAGAGAGTGAGTTGAAGAGGTTGTTCATTTGCTCTATGACAAGCTCATTCTTTTGCTTCTGAACTTCAACATGTTCTACTATCTGAGCGAACTTGTTTTGCAGTTCCATTGGGGGATACATTATGTTTAGAGTTTTTAGTATAAATATCTTTAGCTCAGCAAAAGTTGTACCAGATGCAATATGTTTATAGTCTGATTGAAATAATTCTTTCAAGGCATATCTTATGTAGGTACTATTTTCCCCTGCATTTGGTCTTATCCATAATACACGACCGTCTTTAAAGTAAAACTCTGCATTATCCTGTACTTGCCATATTCTACCGTCAGGACATATTGAAGGTAATAACAAATCACCTTGATTAACCTTCCCTGTACAATCACAAAGCTCTTTATAGTGTTCTTCTGTTATGAATAGTTCCGGTAATATTTCTTTACCCTCTGCCAATGCACCAATTTCCGTTCCACGATAGAAAGGTATTCCTTTTTCAACTAATTCATTGACAAATACTCTTTTGCTTGAACCAACATTTGATATTGTTTGTAATTCTTTAAGTTCAAATCCATTTGGATTACCTTTTGAGTCGCCAAACATAGAGATGAAGGTGGATTTGAGGAACTCATCCAGCTTATTATTCGCCAGTTTCTTCTTCGCCCGAATCTCATCTGCCTTGTCTAGAATCTTGGCAATTTTCTTCTGTTCATCAAGTGAAGGTAGTTGAATTTCAACATCTTTCAGCCATTCTGAACTCATGTTTAGCTGAGCAATTCCGTTTGAGTTTCTAATGCAATTATCTTCAAAAGAGTCATTATTTAACCAGTGGAACAAGTACTCGTTACATACTTCATCAGACTTAATTCTCAAACAGCCAACTCGCTGATTTAAATATGCTGGTAAAATTGACTCCTCTACTAATCCAACCCTTCCAACATTACCAGTCAGCGAAATTAATATATCGCCAACCTTTAATTCGTATCTGTCTAAATCATCAGACTGTTCATAATACTTTGGGTCATTATCTACTAATGTTCCTTTTTGTACATTCGTTATTCTCATAACTCTGTACCCAGAATTAACATACTTGGAGCTTTTGAAGGCATAACCGTTTAGTACATCAACAATATCTTTTAATTTAACTATTTGTAATTTATTATTCTTCATTAGAAACTCCAGAAATACAATATATAAAATTGGGGTTATTAATTATTTCATCAAATTTATTTAGCTTATGTAGTGTAAAAGTTTGAAATACCCCATTGGGTGACATCGATGTTCCATTTGTTTGGTTTAAAAATATTTCTTTAATACTCATTCTTTTAAATAGAGCTGTATCATACATAGATATAGGGACACTTATTGGTTGGGACACTTTATTTTGTGATAATGCTATTAAAAATGATTTTATTGCCTCTGTAGAATCAACTAGTCTCATCATTCGATTATTAATTTCAATATTACCATCATTAATTAGCAGTTCAAAAAAGAACTTAAAATCATCATTTACAATATTCCAATAAGTATACTTCTCCTCGAAATCTTTTACTTTAGATATAAATTCATTACATTCTAGTGATGGGGATTTACAACCTATTTGATTAGCAATAAGTTTTATTAATTCTTGTACTTTAACTTGATTATTCAAAACCATACCTTGCAATAAGTTTAACGGAAGAGGCAAATCCTCAGGTTTGATATTTGAATGACACATTGGTATAACAATACAATTTTCTCTAACCCAACCTGCACCTGCTTCAAAATTAATCCAAGGCCTTGTGATAGAAATAGGACTACATAAAATTAGTTCAATACAACAAGTTCTAAGTCCATTAGTAATGTTATCAAGCCATTCTTGCCCTAACTGAATACTATTTTCATCAGATGAAACAAAAACATCTACAATGCCTAAAAATTTATCTTCAATAAGTTTTTTTAAAGCTAAAGCCAATTCTTTTTCTTCGGTAATATGAGATATAAAAATTAATTGTTTTTTCATTATATTAATTCCTCCAGCTCTTTCAAACCCTCTTGGACTTCATCTTCAAGAGTTTTAATATCAGCAAGAATCTTACTTGGAGCTTCATACTGTACTTCTTCATATTCAACTTCTTTGTATTTGTTGATAGATAGGTCATATCCGTTATTTCTGATTTCATCAGCTTCTACAAAGAAATGTTTTGCTTTCCTGTCGTTGTTATCTTCATTATGTCTATTTTTATAGGAAGCAATAATATCCGGTATATCATTTTCTTCTATCGGTGTACGGTTATCGTTCAAGGTAAAGCCGTCATTTTGCATATCATAAAACCAAACTTTATCCGTACCACCGGAATTAGTCTTGGTGAATATCAAAATAGCAGTTGAAACACCAGCGTACGGCTTAAACACACCACTTGGCATAGAAATTACCGCTTCAAGTTTTTGGTTATCGATAAGTTTCTTCCTAATAGATGTATGAGCATTAGATGTACCGAACAAAACTCCGTCAGGCACAATTACACAAGCCCGACCACCTGTCTTTAATATTCTAATCATTAATGCAAGGAACAAAAGTTCAGTTTTTGTTGTAGAAACTTCGCTTGCCAAGTTTTTAGCAATAGTGTCTTTATTCAATGAACCCTTAAATGGAGGATTAGCTATAACACAGGTGCAAAATTCTTTTAGTCCTGAAGCATCTTCTGAGAGTGAATTTTGGTAATCAATATTAGGGTTCTGGTGCCCATGAGACATCATATTCATTGATGCGATACGAAGCATTGAATAATCAAAATCAAAGCCATAAAACATATCGTTATTAAAGTGCTGAAGTTTTGCAGTATCCATAAACATTTCAGGATATTTTTCTTTCAGATACATAATTGCACAAATCAAAAAACCTGCAGTTCCGCAAGACGGATCGCAAACAATATCGTTAGGTTGAATATCAGCTAGTTCAACCATCATTTTACCAATGTGTCTCGGGGTTCTGAATTGACCATTTACACCTGCTTGAGCAATTTTTGATAAAAGGTATTCGTACAAATCTCCTTTAGTATCCAAATCCTGCATTTCAAGTTTATCAATCATATCAACCGCAGTTGCTAAAAGTGCCGGAGACGGAATCATAAAAACAGCGTCTTTCATATACTTGGCAAAATTTTCACCGCCCATATTTTTGATAAACGGAAATACATCTTCCTGAACAATTTTATACATCTCACTCGGTGCAAAATCTTTAAACTTTGACCAACGCATATTTTGTTGTTTTGGAGTTTCGTCAAAAACAGGGTTTTCAATCGGTCTGTTAAGACGATTAGCTTTTCTTTCTTCGCGGGTATGTTTTTCATCCAACTCTTTTATGAAAAACAAATATGAAATCTGTTCGATAACTGTCAGCGGATTTGAAATACCGTTTGACCAAAATGTTTCCCAAAGTTTATCAATTTGTGCCTTTTGCTCTAATATCGTAGCCATTCTCTTACTCCTAGTTTCATAATCATATTACAATAAACATGATAAAATATCCCTATGTCACATACGGACATAAGATTTGAATTCGGTACGCAATGAGTAGCGAATTCAAAATTAAACTTGACTTCTTTTTATTTCGGAGTGATGAATACGACACGATAAAGGAGGTCGTATGGAAAAAGTCGGATTGAATATTACGCCAAAGGAGTTTAAGCAATTAAGTAAGTGGTCGGAAAATATTTATAATACAGCTGTTGTTATTGATTATTTTGTTGCCAATCAGCCGGAAATTGAAGAATGTTATAATCTTGCACCAGTAGTAAAGCATTTGCGTAATGGTGCAGATGTTTTAAATGCATTTTTTATAGACCACGAAAAAGATGTCGAAATTTAAATGCCGTTTAAAAGGTGTTTAATCGGTGTTCAAATCGTGTTCACAAATTTAGTTTTAAGGTTTATAATTCTGCAAAATAATATATATTTCAGGTATCTGAAAAAGATCCTCCGTTTAAACGTTAAGTTTTGTTAAGAAAAATGCTAATTTATTTATGGTATAATAGGTAAGTTATGCACGCATACAATTTTATAGATCTATTTGCTGGTTGCGGAGGACTCTCATTAGGTCTTGTAAATGCAGGATTTGAGGGTGTGTTTGCCATAGAAAAAACAGATGATGCGTTTATGACATTTAAGCATAATTTATGTGACAAAAAGCATGCTTTTAAATGGCCAAAATGGTTGCCTTGTAAGAACATGACAACAAGTGATCTATTAAACAGTTATAAAAAGGATTTAGAAAAGTTATCAGGGAAAGTTTTTCTAATTGCCGGCGGGCCTCCTTGTCAAGGGTTCAGTTTTGCAGGACTAAGGAATCCAAAAGATCCCAGAAATAAATTAACAGAAGAATATATTGAAATTGTTTCAATAATAAGACCTAAGGTTCTTTTATTGGAAAATGTAAAAGGTTTTAAAGTTGCGTTTAAAAATGCCACAAAAAAGCCGTATTCTCAAAAGGTCAGAGAATCTCTCGAGAAAAAGGGATATAAAGTATTTATGAATATGGTATCTGCAGCAGATTTTGGCGTCCCTCAATTAAGAAACCGCTTTATTATGATTGCTGTAGATGAAAAGTATATATCCAAGAAACTTCAAAAATGTAACGATAAAGATGTTTTAAATAAAATCCTAAGTGTTGCGAAAGAACAGAGAAAAATAAAAGGTCTTTCAAAAAAACAAACAACTGTTGGAGACGCAATATCTGACTTGGAATTAACTAATAAAAATAAAATAAAGTGTGTTGATTGTAGAGGATTTGAACAACTCCAATATGAACAGCCCACAAAGTTAAATTCATATTTAAAAATAATGCGCAAAGGAATGAAAAGAAATCAAATGCCCAATAGTTTAAGACTGGCTAAGCATAAAGAAAACACATTAAAACGCTATGATTATATATTGGCTAATGCAAAAAAAGGTTGTGCGGTTTCTAATGCGATAAAAGAAAAAGTAAATTTTAAAAAGCATTGTTTGTCAGTTCTATCACCAGATAAAATATCTAACACAATAACAACAATTCCGGAAGATACTTTGCATTATTCAGAATCACGAATATTAACAGTAAGAGAAACTGCTAGAATTCAATCTTTTCCTGATTGGTACGAGTTTCAAGGAAGATATACAACTGGTGGCCCAAGAAGGAAACTAGAATGTCCAAGATATACACAAGTAGGGAATGCAGTTCCCCCGCTTATGGCAGAAACATTAGGTAGATTTATAATTGAACTTGCAGAAAGTGAGATAAATAATGGATAGCATAGCTTCTGTAAGTTTTTCCACACATGCAAGATTGAAGGATATAGTTGGCCGTGGGTTAATATACAATGATAATATTGCACTAATTGAATTAATAAAAAATTCCAAAGACGCAGATTCAAATAAAGTTGAATTAGAGTTCCATAATGCTGATAAATTTGGTTTAGAATCAAAAATAGTAGTCAGAGATTTTGGACTTGGAATGTCCATAGATGATATAAAAAATAAGTGGCTCAATATGGCATATTCTGCCAAAAAAAATCAAACAAAGGAAGATGGCAAAAACTATGCAGGGAATAAAGGTATCGGTAGGTTTTCCTGTGATCGTTTAGGTAAAAAATTAGATTTATATACTTTTAAAAATAATGAAGGATACTACTTACATATTGATTGGGAGGATTTTGAAGTTGATAATCCTGAAAGTACAATACAAGATGCAAAGTTTGATATCTACAAAATTGGAAAAGATGAGTTAAAAAATTTCTATAAAACAAATATTACTTCAGGTACGGTTTTGGTGATTTCTGATTTAAGGGATATTTGGCCATATGATAAATTATCAAAATTAAAAAAAGAATTAGAAAAATTCGTTATTTCTCCGAGCGATAAGTCTTCAGAAGGTGATTTTGAGGTATATATAGAAACAGATTATTTAGAAAGTAATTTAAAAAAAGAAATTGATGGTATTGTTCATAATAAGATTTTTGAGGAACTAGAGTTTAGAACTACTTCAATAGAAACGTCTATTGATTATAATGGAAACACATTACAAACAACTCTTAAACACGACGGAAATTACATTTTTTCGCTAAAAGAAAAGAATCCTTACTTTAAATTAAAAAATATAAGTGCAAAAATTTACTACTTAAATACTGCTTCAAAGGGTTTTTTTACCAAAAAAACAGGTTATAAGCATTCGGACTATGGTTCTATTTTTATGTTTTTAAACGGGTTTAGAGTATTTCCTTATGGAGAAACTGGTAACGATTGGCTAGATATAGATAGAAGAAAAGCACAAGGATATAATAGATATATTGGTACAAGAGATTTAATTGGCTATGTTACTATAGAAGATAATGAATCTTCTTTCATTCCAGTTTCAGCTCGTGAAGGTGTAGTAAAAAATGAAGCATTTGAACAATTACAATCTCCATATGAAATAAAAAATATTGGGAAGCCAGGCTTTGTAAGTAAGGCTTTTCGTAAACTAGAAAAATTTGTTGTTGAAGGCTTAGATTGGGATACAGTAGCAAATTATAGATCTAATGAAAATTTTGAGAATATTGACCCAAAAGATGTTAAATATATCGATAATGATAAAAATATATTAGCAGTTTTATCAAACGTTATATATCAGGGTACAAATAAAAATGAAGTAATTGATTTAGAAATTAATTATGAGTATTTGAAAACATTAGCAACAAAAGAAAAGGATGCATTTAAATCATTTGCAGAACAATTAGAATTAAAACTTGATAATAGTACAGATATTATTCCGAATAAAAAACTTATACTTTCATTTTTAGATGCACAAAATAAAAAAATTAAACAGAAGGAAGAATATGCTAAAACTCTTCTAGAACAGAACGAAGAATTAAGTAATAGCATAGAAGAAAAAGATTCTATTATTGAAGAACAAGAAGAAATTATAAAACAACAAGAAAAGACTATAGAAGAAATAGAAAGTGAAAATTTATTTCATAAATCAAATGCAAGCCAAGATTCTAAAGCATTACGAAATTTAATACATAAAATTGTAATTGATACAAATGGTATAAAAAGCAAAATTTCGGCATATAGATACAAAATAGACAAAAATACCATAAAAGAGGATGATATAGAAGAATATTTTAGAGCAATTTCATATCTTACAGATTCTATTTTAAAAATTGCAGATTTGGCGAAATCTAGAAACTATAATATGAAAACCGGCAAAACAAATGTTGAAGTTTTTAGTCTTATAAAAAATTACCTTAACTTATTAATAGAAACAAAAATATTTAATGAAATCTCTATTGTTTATAATATACCAGAAGATATTAAATTAAATAAAAATTTACGGCCAATAGAAATTTTTATAATAATTGATAATCTTATAAATAACTCTATAAAAGCAAATGCCCCAGAAATACATTTTAACTTAGAAAATAAAAATGGAGATTTAATTTTTTCTATTATAGATACAGGGGATGGTTTAATTCCAGATGCAGATAAAACCAAAATATTCAATATAGGATATACAAAAACATCAGGTGCAGGTTTAGGCTTAAGTCACGTAAAAGAACTTGTTGAAAAATTAGGATGGGAAATATCTTATATAGATGACCTGCCAAAAGGATTTGGATTAGAGGTATTAATAAAATGAATCTAGATTATAATATATTATGGGTAGATGACAATATTGAAGGTTTAGAATCTCTTTTTGATACGCATATTAAGGGGCAAATAGAGAGCCTTGGCTTCGTTATGAACCTTGATATTGTGGGCAATGAGGAAGAATTAATTACAATATTAAACTCGACGAAAAATTTTAATCTTATTTTTATGGATTATTGTTTTGATGATGAAAATAAAGGGATAAGATTTATTGAAGAAATACGAGACAAAGATATATATTGCAACATTATTTTTTATTCTGCTCAGGGAATTGAAGAATTAAAAAAAGCAATAAATGAATATAATCTAAATGGAATATATGCATGTTATAGACAAAACATTCTAAGAGATATTGATAAAATAAAAAGAATGATACAATTTGACATAATGAATAATTTAGATGAATCTGCTATGCGTGGAATTACAATGGCTCAAGTTGCTGAAATTGACCACATATTGCTAGAAATCGTAAAAGATATTCCAGACAATAATAAATGGAATACCATTGAAAAAAATGCAAAAAATGCAAGACACAAGCATTGTAAAAAATTAATAGATAAACATGAAAACGATGAAAAGAAATTAGAATTATTATCTAAATGTCAAGAAGTCTTATCTATATCTGATTCAGATTTAAAAACAATAATATTAGAAGATCCAGAAAAAAGTAGTCGCGTTTTCCCAACAGCAGCAAGAACAGAATTTCTATACGGAAACGAAATTTTCAATCAACTTATGGAAAATTATGATAAAGATAGTTTGATTTTGTTTAAAAAATATAAAACTGATGTTATTGAATTAAGAAACAAGTTAGCACACTATAAAAATCCTGGGGAAATAAATTATGTTGAGTTGAGGAAAAATATTATTTTACATAAAAATAATATTATTAAAATAGCAAATTATTTTCGTAATATTTCAGAAAATAGTGTTTCGAATATTTAAGTATAATACTTCTACAAATAAAAATTCATATAACTCTCATCGATGATATCCTGTTCGATGCCGATGTAGCGGAGGGTGATGGCGGAATAGGAATGGTTGAAAATCTTTTGCAGGAGTTCGATGTTATCAAACTGTTTATAATGGTGATAGCCAAATGTTTTGCGCAGCGAATGTGTGCCAATTTTGTCTTGTAGATTTAATGTTTTTGCGGCTTTATTTAAAATCCTATATGCTTGGTTTCGATCAAGCCTGTTGCCTTGTTGTGTAATAAATAACGGTTCCTCCTCCGGGCGGTCTTTTACAAAATCTTCAAGCACAACTTTTAGCTCCGGATTTAACGGAAAACGCTTGTTTTTCTTTGTCTTTTTCTCTTTAATTTCGACAAAATCTCTGCCTTTAACATCCACGACATCAAGCTTCAAAATATCAGAAATTCTGAGTCCGCAATTAATCCCGAAAATAAAAAGTACAAGATCACGCTTTTTGCGTTTCAACACCGCCTTCATCTTCTCAATATCCTCTCTATTCCTTATCGGTTGGACAATATTCATACTCCCTCCTATATCCCAAAATAGTCTACCCCCAAACTGTACCTCACAAAAAACTCAAAATCCTTGCTATATCTTTCGCCAGTAATGAGTTTTGAAATGTAGCTTTCTGTCATTTTGAGCCGTTTTGCAAGCTTCTTTTGCGTAAATTCTTTTTGCCGCAAAGCAAACCGAATCGCAAGTTCCCGCCTGTACAAAAACACGCTTTTTGTTTTTGCTAAATTTTCATCTGCACGTTCTTTAATATAATCAATGCTTTGTAGCTCTTTTTTCTTCATAAAAACCTCCAAAATACTCTGGGGAAACACATCTAAGCCTGCCCGCAGGCTTTTGTTCGGCGCCGTAAGTGAGTAAAAACAAGTTTTTCTCGTTTACGGCTTTCTCACAATAACTCTGTTTCCGAGAAACATCAAGTTGGATTTTGCGTAGGCTGAAGTGAGCGATAGCGAACGGAACACCGAAGTGGCACGAAACAAAGCGAACAGGCATTTTGAGCCGACAAAATGCTGTGAGCGACTGTGGAGTGTGGAGCAATAATCCAATAAGATTTGTGTCCAAATGATACAAAACAACTCGGAAACAGTTCCAATTTAAGGTCGGAAGAGTGATAGATGTGATATGCGTAAGCCGGTGCGAAGCACTACGATAGCGACGTAGGATAATTGAGCCTATGAGCCGACTTAGGCGAATACAGGCGAAATACCCACAGGAGCCAAGATGAACAAAGATAAATACATTACAATTCAAGAATTAGCAGACCTCAAAGGCGCGTGTACTCGGGCGATTCGGATGTCGCGCGATAAATATGTCACCCGCGAAATAATTGTCAGAGGCGGAAAAAGTTTTGAAATTCTGTTATCTAGTATTGAGCTGGATTTACAGGAAAAATATTTTGAGCAAAAGACTCAGATAACTTCGGGTTCGACCGCATTGATACCGATTTTGCCTGTCAAAAATCTTCCGACTAAGGTTAATGAAATTGCACTTGCGCGTTTGGATTTGCTTCGCGAGTGGCAAAAATACAGAAAACATCACCCTGAAGGTAAAACCCGTGCCGGGATTGAGTTTATCGAGAGCTACAATACCGGGATGTTGTACCCGCATATTTTTAAGGTGCTCGGCAAAACTTCAATCGGCTCGGTTGAACGTTGGAAACGCAAGCTCGGAAATACGACAGATTATCATTTATTGCTGCCAAAAT
>FLNU01001254.1_pt1 | contig 22693 bp, 20 predicted proteins | sample 1140361 | NCBI WGS metagenome assembly FLNU01 (sample SAMEA3878206, study PRJEB12797) | bioreactor metagenome | biome: Moose rumen | place: Sweden | collected 2011-10 | reverse complement strand
AATCAATATCAAATGGCAATGGCGCAAATGCAAATGCAGGCACAAGCTCAAGCTCAAGCTGAAGTTGCAGAAATGGCGGAACAAATGCGCGAACTTCACCGCCGCCGAATGTCGCCCGCAGGTGGAGCTGAATCCGTTAAACTTGCGCGTATGTCACCTGAAGAGAAAAAAATTCATCACTTGGAAAATGAAGTCGCCCGCATGAAAAATATTTTGTCCGGAGTTGTAGGGCGCGGCACTTCCCCAAATTCCGTAACTCTGCGCGAAGCTTTAACGTATCAAGAAGTCGACGAAGATATTTTAGATGAAATGGACGCGGACGCCGGAATTGGCGACACTTCAGCTGATGTTTTATCGAGTGCGGCGCGTTTAACTTTGTCGAATTATCTTGAAGAGCATTTAAAATTTTCAGGCGGCATAAAGTTAAATCGACACGGCGCAAGAATCGTTGCGGTATTGGGGACGACGGGCGTTGGTAAGACTACGACGCTTGCAAAAATCGCGGCTAAGTTTGTGCTTGACCACAAAGTTGAAGCAGTGCTGATAACCGCTGACACTTACAGAATTTCTGCCATTGAACAGCTTAAAACTTATTCGGATATTTTAGGCTTGCCACTTGAGATTGTTTATTCTCCCGCAGAGTTAAGCGCGGCTATAGACCGTCATAAAAATCGTGAACTTATTCTGATTGATACGGCGGGGCGCAGTCGGCAAAGTTTTCAACAAATGCAGGAACTCAAAGATATGTTGAGTGTTCATTCACGAATTGAAAAGCATTTAGTTTTGAGTGCCACTACGAAAATCACTGACGCGCGGGATATGATGGAAAAATTTTCAATCGTCGAGCCGGAAAAAATTATTATCACAAAGGTTGATGAAACGGGAACTTTGGGCTTGATTTTGAATTTGCTGAAGGATAAAAATTTAATGCTCTCTTACCTTACAACCGGTCAAGGTGTGCCGGAAGATATTGAACTTGCCAACGTAAATATTTTGACGGATTTAATTATGAAAAAGATTGTTGGCGAACAAGTTTGATAACTGAAAGGGGTACGCCGTTTATGGCAGATCAAGCAACACGATTGAGAAATTTGGTAGAAGGCAAGACGGGCAACGGTGAATCTTTACAGATAATCGCGGTTACGAGCGGCAAGGGCGGCGTCGGCAAGACAAGTTTGGCATTAAATTTGGCGATAGGGCTACAAAAAGCCGGTCAGAGAGTTTTGCTGATTGACGCTGATATTGGCATGGCGAATATAAATCTTTTGCTGGGGCGCGTGACTACTCACAGTTTGATTGAGTTGCTGAATTACAAGACGCGAATTGAAGATGTAGTTGAGGAAAGTGATTTTGGCGTAAAATATATTTCCGGTATTGCGAGCGTCAGGAAAATGTTGGACGCAAGCCAAGAAGATTTACGCGCTATGCAACGTAAGATTATCGACGCGGCGAGTTTTGCCGACACAATTATAATTGATACGGGCGCGGGACTTAATCGCTATGTTTTGGAATTTATTTTATTTGCGCGGGAAATTTTATTGGTGACGACTTCAGAACCTGCGGCGTTGGCAGATGCTTATGCTATCGTGAAAGCCTGCAGTGAATATAAAAGTAATTTTCGCATAAAGCTGATTGTCAATCGTGTACGCAATAAAAATGAATGGAAAGATACGGCGGACAGATTGAATCAGACGACGCAAAATTTTTTAGACATTTACGTTGAGCCGCTTGGTTATGTTTACGAAGACCGCGCAGTTTCGGAGTCGATAATAAGGCAGGAACCGTTTTTAATTCGCAGTCCCGATTCTCCTGCGTCGCGTTGCGTAAAGGAGTTGGTGCGCTGTTTGACTTTGGGCGTAAATATGCGAGCTGTACCTAAGGGTTGGAAAAATATTTTGAAGGGAATTTTTAATTAAACGGAGGAAAAATTTATGGATTGTTTATTTTGCAAGATTGCGGGCGGCGAAATTCCGTCCAAATTTGTATACGAAGATGAAAGCGTTGTAGCTTTTCGTGACATTAACCCGCAAGCTCCGCAACATATTCTGATTGTGCCGCGCAAACACATTGAAAGTATCAACGCCTTTGAAGTCGACGATAAAGATTTAGTTGCACACATTTTGGTTGACGTTGTGCCGAAACTTGCGAAGGATTTAAAAATTGCTGAAAGCGGTTATCGCGTCGTTATAAATACCGGCGATGAAGGTGGACAGACGGTTCATCATCTTCATGTGCATTTAATTGGCGGACGTAAAATGACTTGGCCGCCCGGTTGATTGGAGGATTTAAATTTGAAAAAATATGTACTTGCCGTGCTTGTCGACAATAAGCCGGGCGTTTTAACTCACGTGTCTGGGCTTATAAGTCGTCGCGCTTTCAATATCGAAAGTATTTCCGCAGGCTACACCGAAGAACCCAGCATAACGCGCATTAATATTGTTGTCAGCGTTGAATCGGAAAATGAACTGGATCAAGTTGTAAATCAGCTTGGCAAATTGATTGACGTGATTAAAATTGTCAACCTCAGTAAAGCTCCGTCGATTGAGCGCGAACTGGTTATGATTAAAGTTAAAGCGTCGAAGGAGACCCGCGCAGATTTAGTTAGCATTGTGGATATTTTCCGTGCGCAGATTGTTGACGTGACAAGCGAAAATATTGTTATCGAGTTGACGGGCGGGCAAAATAAAATTGATGCGATTTGCGAAGTTTTAAGCGATTATGAAATTGTAGAAATTGCGCGGACGGGGGCGATTGCACTTTCACGCGGACCGATTCCCGTTAAAAATATGTAAGCAGGTGATGACGTTGAAAAGGAAAATTTTTTCACTTGTATTAATTTTAGTTTCAGTGACGACAGTGGCATTTGCGGCACCGATAGGTCAAGGCAAAAAAATTTTATACATACCGATTGACAACCGCCCGATAATCCTCAAACAAACTGTAGACGTTGCCGAAAAATTAGGATATGAAGTTTTAGTGCCGCCCGACGAAATTTTAGGCTCTCGCGAAAGTGTAGGAGACCCTGAAAAACTTTGGGATTGGCTTAACGAAAATGCCGCAGGAGTCAACGCCGCAGTTATCTCAACTGATGCGATGTTGTACGGCAGTTTAGCCGGTTCGCGTGAAAACGATTTGACTGAAGAAGAAATTTTGTCACGTGCTAAAAGATTTGCAGCTTTCAAAGAAAAATTCCCATACGTGCCGATTTACGCCTTTGCAACGATTATGCGCACTCCGCGAATGGGTTCAGCCGCCGGCGTTGGCAGAGAGCCCAAATATTACGCGACGTATGGAACACATATTTTCAGATATACGGCGTTAAAAGATAAAGCGGAAATTGAAAAACTTACGCGCAAGGAACAAAAGGAACTTGCCGAGCTTGAAAAAAATATTCCGAAAGAAGATTTAGAGGATTGGTTTCAGCGTCGGGCGAGAAATCATAATGCACTGAAATATTTTGCGGATTTAGCGCGTGAATATAAATTTGCTTATATGCTTTTCGGTGCTGATGACAGCTCGGATTATTCGCAAACTCATTTGGAAAGTCGGCATTTGGCGGAATACGTGAAGGATATGGGCAAGGCGCATTGTCACGTTATGTCAGGTGCTGATGAATTAGGAATTTTGATGATTAGTCGAGCCGTCAACAGAGATATTGGCGAAATTCCTATGGTTGCCGTTAAGTACAACGAAGGTAGGGGCGCGAAGACTTTTCCGCGTTACGGCAATGAAACAATTTCCGAATCAGTTGACGGAGCGATTTTGGCGGCGGGCGGATTTAGGATTAACATTGATAACCGCGCAGATTTTGTTGTAGCAGTCAATACGAATTATGACGGAAAAACTTTGGAAGCTAATTTGCCCGGCAATTTTACGACGCCGCGCAAAGGTACTAAACCTTTCGTAAAAATTTTGAAAGACTTGACGGAAAAAAATTATTCTGTCGGCGTGATTGACGTTGCCTATGCTAACGGCGCGGATAATGCCTTGATGGATCAGATGCGCATTAACGATTTGCTTTTTAAAATTCGCGCATACGGCGGCTGGAATACGGCGTCTAACAGTTCAGGATTTTTAATCGGCTCGGGAATTTTAACGCGTTGGATGGATAATCGCGACGTTGAGGATTTGCTTTTGACGAGATATTTTGATGATTGGGTTTATCAAGCCAATGTGCGCAGAGTCGTGACGGATATGTTGCCAAAATTGCCCGGTACAGGTGCAAAGGCGTCTTTGGACGAAAAAGCGGCGAAGGTTGATGCACTTACTTCAGAAATGGCGATTAAATTTGTTGCCGAAAATATTCACTTGCCTCAAGGTTATTTGCTTAGAAATATTTGGTTCACTCACCCTTGGAACAGAATGTATGAAGCTGGAGTTTCCTTCGAGCTGATTAAAGAATAGACTTTAACAATTTTTAAATAAAAAACTCCGACAAATTTCATCGGAGTAATTTTTTTGTGTAGTTTTTAATTCAATCAATAGCCGTAAAAATCCATTCCATAAGCCGCGCGGAAAATTGCATCGCAAAAACTTCGTGATCTTGCACTACGTGCAGAATTGTCTTTTATCTCATCTTTTTTCCAATTTCCATATTCATCACGATGAAAAGTTTCTTTAGTGTCCCAATTATAGCGTTTTACAATATCATATCTGGAACTGCTATTGTCACGTTCTACAACTACAATGTAATTAACGGCAATTTGATAATACGGCGGATTATATTCCTGAACATCAACAGATTTCAAATCAATGTAAGCAAATGAATTTGGCGCATATCTCACACGAATATAATCAGGATTATCATCATATCGATTAGCCAAGCAAAAATTAAAAACAGCCAAGCAAATTACGCAAATCAACGCCGATAAAATTTTTTTCATTAAAATCCCTCCACAAATTTTTTTTATTATAGCAGATAATTTTAAAAAAGTCCTTACCTCTTGGGTAAATAAAAAAAATCCTAACCGCTAATGATTAGGATTCGTAAATTAAATTTTAAAGTCTTTCGATAAATTTTTCGGACAAAACTCTAACTGAAAAATCTTCCTGAGTCAAAAGTCCCAACGTAAGATTTTTCAAGACGGCGTGACTTTCCATAGCATTTTCTATCACGTCGTAAATCTGCAAAAATTTTATCTTTCCGCGCAGAAATGCATTAACGGCAACTTCATTGGCGGCATTGAAGACGCAAGGCATTGTACCGCCGATTTTTCCGGCATCATAGGCAAGTTGGAGACCGCGAAAAGTTTTTAAGTCGGGCTCTTCAAAAGTTAAATTTTTCATCTGCCAAAAGTTTAAACGATTTATCGGCGAAGGTAACCTGCGCGGGTAAGTCAAAGCATATTGAATCGGCAAGCGCATATCAGGTTCGGCAATTTGCGCGATAATCGAGCCGTCAACAAATTCAACCATAGAATGGATAATACTTTGCGGATGAATAACAACTTGAATTTTATCATAATCGACGCCGTAAAGCCAATGAGCCTCAATGACTTCAAGCCCTTTGTTTACAAGCGACGCCGAATCTACGGTAATTTTTTTGCCCATATTCCAAGTCGGGTGCGCTAAAACTTCGTCAACAGTTACGTTTTGAAGTTCCTCAAGATTTTTTCCGCGCAGAGGTCCGCCCGATGCCGTCAATAAAATTTTTTCTACTGCATTGGGATTTTCACCTTGCAGACATTGAAAAATTGCGCCGTGTTCACTGTCGACGGGCAAAATCTTAACATTAAAATCTTTTGCTAAGCCCGTGATAAGTTCACCCGCCGCTACAAGCGTTTCCTTATTGGCAAGCGCAATATTTTTTCCTTTACCAATCGCGTTAATCGTAGGTTCAAGTCCCGCAAAGCCGCTCATCGAAGTCAAAACAATTTCTGAATCGCCGTAACCTGCCGCGTCGATAAATGCCTTTCGTCCTCCTGCAAGTTTAGTTTGCGGGAAATTTTTTTCGGCTTTTAATTTTTTATAAGCGTCTTCGTCAGCAAGCACTGCCAATTCCGGCTGAAATTCTTCAATCTGCGCGGAAAATAATTCGACGTTGGAATTTGCCGCCAATACGCAAATTTTAAATTCATTCGGCAACTTACGCACAACGTCTAATGCTTGAGTGCCGATTGATCCGGTTGAACCGAGTATGGATATTTTTTTCATTTCGAGTACCTATTCAGAAAATTTACAATAACTTTAAAAACTTCATCCTGTACCCAAAAATCGTCGGAGTGATCCGCATTTGGGACAATGTAACGTTCAGCGTCGACGCCGTTATTTCTCAACGCTTGAAAAAGTAAATCTGTTTGACTGGGCGATACAACATGATCTGCCGTGCCGTGCATTAAAAGCATTGGCGCGGAATTTTTATTTATATAATTAATCGGATTAGCAGCCGCCGCAATTTTTTCATCGTCAAGAATCGCGCCGCCACGTCCCGTAAAGCCGGGCATACCATTTACAAAAAGTGAAGCGATACTTCCCGCAGAATCGTAATTCGTCTTAACTTCGTCCGAAAAATCATCGGCAATTTTCGTCAAGTCAGATATTCCGTACAAGTCAACTGCGGCAACAATTTTATTTGAGATATTGCCATAATCGCCCGTATTAAAAATTTTTTCGTCATTGGTAACTGCAACAAAAGCCGTAAGATAACCGCCCGCGCTGTCACCAATTACGCTGACTTTTTCTGCGTCGACGTTAAACCTTTGTGCATTAGCTTTCACAAAACGAATCGCCGCCTTAACGTCCTCAATCGGTTGTGGAAAATTTGCATTGGGTGCAGTGCGATAATTTATGCTCGCGACAAAATATCCCGACTCGGCAAGACGCATCCTAAGTTGAGGCATACGCGCACGATTTGACGAGATAAAGCCGCCGCCCGTTACGAAAATTACTGCGGGTAAAGGTTTATTACTCTGCGGCAGTAAAATATCCATCTGCAAAGGTTGAATCGGCTTTTCAAATGTCGGCACTTGCGAATAAACCACGTCCGGAATGTAATGGATTTTCGCTTTCTTTAGCTGAACATTTAAAACTTTGCTCTCAAAATACATGGCATCAACTCCTTAAAAAATTTTATAAATAATCAAGCGGGCTGACAGGCTCGCCGTTTAAACGTACTTCAAAATGACAATGCGGACCGGTCGAATTGCCGGTAGAGCCGCAATACGCTATAACGTCTCCTTGATTGACAACTTGTCCGACACTTACGGCAAGACTTTCATTGTGACCGTAAAGTGTGACAATGCCGCCGCCGTGTTCAATCATAACCGTGTTACCGTAGCCGTCAATCCAACCTGCGTGAGATACAACTCCCCTCTGCGCCGCGTGAATTTCCATACCGTAATCTCCGCCAATATCAAGCCCGCTATGAAATCTTTGTCCGCCAAAAATCGGATGAGTTCGCCAACCAAATTCTGAAGTTATAGGACCGGTAATTGGCCATGTCATTGCGCCGGAATTTGACGCGGGAAGATACGCTTGATAATTTCCATTGTCAGAACTTTGATAAGTACCTTGACGTTTCTGATTTTGATTTTGACGTTGTTGACGTTGTGCTTGACGCGCCTCCGCCTCTTGTTTACGGCGTTCCTCTTCTTGTTGCCGCCGCGCAGCTTCAACTTCAGCTTGATGTTTTTTGTCCTGAATCAACTGCGCCACGCGATTTGATGCCGCTATCATTTCGTCGTACTGCTTATTGTAAACGTCCTTGTCATTTTCCATCATATCAATCAACGCCTGTTGCTCGGCGACTTTACGCAGTTTTACATCCTTAGCATTTTCAGCAATTAAAGCCTGTTCAGTTTGCCGCGCCTTGTCCTGTTCAAGTTGATTTACAATGTCCTGAATTTCATTGCGATAAATTAAAATTTGATTGACGAGCTCCGAATCCTGAATCATTACGCGCTTAAGTAAATCCATTCGCGTCAAAAAATCTTCAAAATCCTTTGCGCCGAAAATTACATCAATGTAGGAAATTTGCCCGTTAATATAAATGTCGCGAACACGTTTTTCAAGTCTGCCGTGTTTAGTAGTGTATTCAGTTTCCGTCGCAAGAAGTTTTTGTTCATTCTCAGCAATGCGTTTAATTGTTTCGTCGAGGGTTGACTGTTTTTTTTCGTAATCGGCAACGGCTGAATCGGCTTCCTCATCAAGGGCGCGTTTAATTTCTGATACCGAATCGATTTTAGCTTGAATTGCGTCGACAACCAGCCGCGCTTCCTCTGCCGTTGAATCGTATTTAGCTTTTTTATTTTCCAAGTTTCCAATTTCATCTGCAAATACCGATGTATGAAATAACATTATCGCTAAAATTATATAAAAAATCCCATTCCTCATTACGCATTCCTCATTACGCATTAATTTAAACTTGCAAAAATTTTTTCAGCGAAACAGTACTGCCCAAAACTCCGACGAAAATTCCTGTCAATATCAGCGAAATTGTTACGTAATTCATAAACGGATATTGCTCAATCATTGGGAAAAATGCCAACGTCGAATAAATTTTTGCCTCCATTGCCGAATAAAAATTTCTCAAGGCAAATGCGCTTAATGTTCCGCCGATTATGCCGAGTCCTATTCCTTCGAGTATAAAAGGTATTCTTATAAACCAATCCGTTGCTCCGACATACTTCATTATGGCAATTTCTTTTCGCCGTGCAAAAACAGTTAATCTGATTGTATTTGCGATTATAAAAATTGTTGCACCCGCCAAAATTATTGAGATTATCAAGCCGAAAAGTCTTATTAAATGCGTCAAGTTGAAAATGTTTGACGCTACGTCTTGACCGTATTTAACTTCATCGACGCCGTATAAATCAGCTATCGCGTCTGCCGTTGACTTTACCGCGTCCGCAGAATTTACCGTAACTAAAAATGAATTTGGTAAAGGGTTTGAGTCGCCGAGCGCGTCCAAAATTTTTTGATTGTCGCCGAGCCTTTCGCGCAAAATTTTCAAGGCTGATTCTTTAGGTATGTACTCAACTTTCGAGACTGCGTTTAAATCTTTTGTCATACGTTCAATATCGCTTAACTCTTCTTTAGAAATTTCATCGTTGAGGTAAGCTGAAATTTGTACCTGACTTTCAAGAGCCGATGCCATTTTCGTCATATTCATTACCAAAATTAAAAATACGCCCAATATGAAAAGCGATACCGCAACTGTGCCGATTGACGCAAAACTCATCCAACGATTTCTTGCCATTGAGATTATAACTTCGCGGAAGTAATATTCTATCGTCTGCAACTTCATAAAAAAATTTTTCACCTCAAAAAAGTTTGAAATGATTATATCACGAATTCATTAAAAATAAATGTAAAATTTCTGTACATAAATTTTTTAATTCAACCTTAATCATTTTCAAAGTGTCGCGTATAAGAAGTGGAAGGAAAATTTTCAAAATTTACCCCCTCCCCTTGAAAATTCAAATTCCGCGTAGTATACTACTTTATATTTTATTGATGGAAGGGATGCTTGTGGCAAAGATAATCAGTCAGACAAACGGAACCATGCTTTTTGAGGAAATTAATCCTGAAAAGCTTGACTTACTCACAATGGTGGGCGACGTTAAGGGATTCGACAGCTTGTCCGATGAAAAAATTCATGAAATTCTTGATACTCTCTGCGTGAAAAGTTTTGATGAGTTCATTGAGAAATTTGACCCCGTCGTTTATTCTTACTTCAACGCGAACAATCAAAAAGTTATGTACACGTTGAAAAAGCCGGAGTCAATTCCCGACGATCTTTTGACGGAAATTCATCTCAACTTGCAAAATGATTTTCTGCGTATGCTGTTGACGCTTGTCGATACAAAACGCTCACAAGGTTTGCTTAACGTCGACTTCAAATTTGAAAATCTGACGGATTTAATTTCGCCGCACAAAATCATTGAGGATATTAAGCAAAATCGTAAAGAGTTGCGCTACGTTTATTCGCAATATGTTCAGCTTGAAGACGAAGACCCCAAAAAGTTGGATTTGGGCGACAAGCTTAACGTGATGATGGAAGAAGCCAGCGTCAACTACAATAACGTTATGGCAATGTTACCGCTTGCTATCGAAGATATTAAAACGCGTTTACTTTTGACAAGTGGCGGCGGCGGCGCGGATGCAACACCTTTGGCACTCGGCGTATTGACTATGGGCGAAGAGGGCGAATTAAAAGTTATCGAAGCTCCGAAAGAAGAAAAATCTACCGCCCTTGTAACTCTTGATGACAAAGTAAACGAAGGCTTAATCGAAGTCATCGGCGAAGATTACGTTGCACTTAATGAAGAAAATCATAACGATTACGTTAAGGCGTTGGTAACCAGAACTTTCTGCCCGTTGCCTTCGACTATGGTCAGTCAAGTTGACGTTGCCAAAGAGATTGAGAATTATAACGCTTACCTGCAATTCTACAAAGATTCAAAAGATGATTTCATTAAGACGGTTAAGCCGCTGATTGAAAAAATTCTCGGCGTAAGATTATTCTTTGAACAGTATCCCTCAAAACTGCGCGGCATGAAACCGACTCTGTTAATTACGAATATCAGCAACGAAATGATGGCTAAAACTCCGAATATTCCGCGCTTGGTAACGTACCTGAACACAGTCAACGCCAAAAATAATTTCGATCATACGATTTGGTATGCGATATTCCCTTCAGTGGCATTTGCGGCAGGCGGCAAAACTAAACTCACGCGTCAAAGATTTAAAGGCAATACTGAGGCGATTAACACCAATGTAAATTCTATCGAATCGCTTACCCGTATTCTCGACGTGTTGAAAGATTTCCGCGTACAATGTTTCTTCAGCTTTGCGTCCAATGAGAAAAATACCTTTAACGCAATGGCGACTGAAGGCATTGACAAATACATTGATAAATCTTTGCCGCTGACTTCTAAGGCATTTAGTGAATTTGCGATTCCGTGTTTCCCCAACTTCACGATTATTCCGAAAGATAAATCGGGCGTTGTTCTTGATACAAAGATGACTTTGGGCGAAAATGATATTGCGGAAATGTCACAAGCTAAACAGGATATTATGAAACTTTGGATTGACGGCGTATATGTCGGAGCGGCTTACGTTGCAGCAGGTATTGTTGCAACTTATCAAGACCCCGAATATTTGAGAATGATTTTCCGCCGCAATGTCGATCCTCAACTGCCGGGCGTGCGTTTCGATCTCGAAGAGGGGGACAATTCGCTGATGGTTTACACCACGCTGGCTAAAGAAATTACGGGCTTTACTGCTCCGATTAAAAATGAAATTAACAGTAAATGTTTCGGCTTTGTCTTCTCGTCAGAAAATGCGGTGTTTAACGGCTTGCCCGTAACAAACATTATGGTTTACAAGACGCGCAATTTGCTTTTTGACGAAGAAAATAACGTTTATGAACCGATTTACAAAACTCAAGTCACGACGTATATTGAAAGAATGTTGCGCAATATGAGTAGCGACTTCAAGCAGGATAAAATTGTACGTTTCTTCAGTACCAATCCTACTTCGCAATCCAGTCAGTGGCTTGATAAGCGCGAACGTCTTAACGCAATTATCGGCACGGGTGACGCTATCGACTACGTTATTGACGAAGACAGCAATATTTGTACTCTTAACATTACCTTTAACGGCAATGTCAAGAATCTTGAAATTGAGACGAATCGTACTACTTCAGCAAGACACGTTTAAAATTAATTAAGAAATAGGGTGTGTTGATAAAATCCAAGTTGGTAAAAATTTTTATATTAAACTACTTTCTTTGGCGCAAAGAAAGTAGCAAAGAAACATAAGCGGCAACAGCGATTTTCGCGAGTGCGTTACAGTAAAAATAAGTTATAGCGCGTTTGACACGTTACGGTAGTTAAAGGTTACAGAAAAATCGAGGAGTTGCCGCAATATTACCATCATTTATTACTCATTTTATCAACAACTCTTGATAATTAAGAATGAATGATTCAAATTTCTTAATTCTTAATTAAAATTTCGACTGAAAGGAGAAATTTTCTATGGGATTTCGTGTAAAAATTACTGGCGGCAAAGACGTTGAATTTAACGAAGGAATTATCACGGGAGTAAATTTTATTTCAGATACACCTCCAAACACTAATGCGCGTTCAACAGACCTCAGCGTTATTTTAAAATTGGAAGGCAGAATCAACTTTTCACTCGGCGCGGAAATTGAAGACTCAACAGTTGAATTGGCTAATTGGGCTTTAATGCCTTCGGATCAAGCAAATTGTTATCGCAAGGTTGAAGTGAACGTTATAAACGGCGGGCAGGTAGTTCGCAATTATGTTTATCCCAACGCCTTTGTTATGGACTATACGGAGGATTTGAACGACGAAGAGGGCGTAGGTACTTGGACTTTACTCCTTAAACAGAAGAAAGATTTAACGGATAAAGTTGAACTTAAAGGCAATTTTGAACTTAGTTAGGTGGTGAAATAAAATGGCATTGGCATTTAGCACAAAAGACCCTGAAATTACTCTCGAAGAAGAAAGCGCACGTAAAATTATTTTTAGAGTGGAAGTTCCGCCGGACAGTCGCGCAAGAACCAAAGACGTTGGTGTTACCTTGACGCTTGTCGGAAAAATTATGGCTGATACCGCGCAGCTTGGCAACGCAGCAGACAGTACTGCAAAAATTATGGAATGGTCGGTTGTACCTGCCGAAAAGAAAGAGGCTTACCGCAGCGTAACCGTTAAGATTAAAAGCGGCGGCATTACCACCAGACAGTACGAATTGCCCAACGCCTTTATCGTCGACTACCATGAAGATTTTGCAAGTGCAGACGGCATAGGTGAATTTACTCTTGTACTTCAACAGATGAAAAATAAGCTGGCAGACGTTAAAGTTACCGGCGGCTTTTCGGAATAAGAAAATTTTTTGACCGAATACGGGGACGGCTGATTTTAACGTTAGCCGTCCTTTCTTGTATGGAGACGTTTATTTATGACGTACTATGAAATACTCGGCGTAAGCAGAGACGCCACAATTCAAGAAATTAAAAAAGCTTACAAAAAATTAGCCAAAAAGTGGCATCCGGATTTAAATCGTGATAATATTAAAGTTGCCGAAGAAAAAATGAAAGAGATTAATGTTGCGTATTCAACTCTTTCAGATGAAGTTGCCCGCATTGACTATAACAAAAAACTTGACGGCGAATCTAAAAAAACTTCTTCGCAAACCGGCAGAACTTCCGCTAAAACTGAGACGCATCAAACTCAACGCAAAACTTCTTCTGCCGGAGCTCCGACCGGTGAGGTTAATTTTGATAACATTCACAGCAGTTTTGAAAGTTTCTTCGGCTTTAATCCCAAGACGCACGAAGTTACCAACGAAGATAAATTGAATACTTTTTCGGCTGACAGAAAAAAGAAAAATCCTCTTGATACATCTGACTTTTTTGAAAGATTTATGGGTTTTAAGGCTAAATGACACGTTACGATTTATACACGGCTTTAATCGGGGTAATCAGCGTATTTTTTTCGCTAATCGTTTTTATTGGCGATCTTCCAACTTTTATAAAAATTTTACTGATAATATTCGGCGTGATAATTTTTGTGCATTCCGCCTACACTTTATATAAATCCTTGAAAGATATAAAATCTCTTGACGGCGAATCTGCGCGGGAAATTTTTAATGAGAAAGTCATAAGCAAAATTTCTCTGCTGAATAAAGATGGCGAGACGGTTAATTCGTGGGAACTTTACGGAAAGACTGCCGCAGTTATCGGTAAAGACGTCGGCGAAAATCATGTAGACATTGATTTAAGCAAAAATCCCTACGCGTCAATGATTGACATTGAACACGCCGTTTTGAATTATGCGGACGGAAATTGGTACATTGAAGACCTTGACAGCCAAAACGGTATCTCGATTAAAAAGTTTGGAGAAGATAAAATTTACAAGCTGAGTTCACTGCAACCTTGCAAGTTGGATTTCGGCGATATTGTTATTGTTGGAATTTGCCAACTTAAATTTGAATAAATTTTAGGGAGAAGGGAACAGGGATTAGAACTAATCCCTAATCGGAGTGATTTTATGAACGGTTTAATTCGCTGTCAAAACGGACACCTTTTCAGTTCGCGGCGATACGGCACAATATGCCCATACTGCAACCTTGAGACGGCGACGCCTGAAAAAAAAGAAGTCCCCGTAACTGATGATGAAGCCATTGAAGAACTTTTAATGAACAGTATTCGTCCTGTTTGCGGTTGGATTGTCTGCATTGAAGGTCCGCGCAAGGGTAAAGATTATAAAATCCACGCGGGAAAAAATTTTGTCGGTCGCGCAGATGATATGGACATACAAGTTTTGGGTGATAATGAAATTTCGCGTCGCAACCACGCCGTTTTGGTATACGATCCCAAAAAGCACGAAACAGTTTTATTGCCGGGCGACTCAAACGGGATTGTCTATCACAATGACGCTGCCTTATATGCGCCGACTGTCCTCAGTGTTTATGATGTGATTGAATTGGGCAAAAGTAAATTTTTATTCATACCATTTTGCGGAGATCATTTCCGTTGGGAAGATTTACCGACTAAAGATGAAAAAACTCCTATGCAATTCGGAAAGGAAATTACCTGATGGCGGATATTGTTATCCCTGCAATACTTTTTTTGTGTATGGCGATTCTGCACATTTTGCGGCAAAGGGCATTTAATCCGCTGATGAAATTTGTGGGAGATAACTACGAAATCGGCGCGGCGGCTACTTTCGGCAACAGGACAGTTCAGCAGGATTATTTCGGCGTCAAAAATAATCACGGCGTCTTATTAATGTTGCTTGCGGACGGCATAGGAGCTGACGGCGAATTTGCGGCTAAGCTGTCGGTGGATACTTTCCGCGATTTATTTAATAACGCCAACGCAATTCATAAACCGCAATATTTTTTTAAACGCGCCGCTACTGCCGCCCATAAAAGAATTATGAATACTTTGGAGGAACGTCAAGGCGAAACGTCGATAGCCGCAGTTATGGTTAAAGGTTATGAACTTTTTTACACGCTGATTGGTAATTGCCGCGTAACAGTCTTTCGTAACGGAGATTTAATTCCGGTGTCCGAAGGGCAGACTATTGACGTACTTGCCAAACACCAATATGAGGAAGGGCGCATTTCCAAGCAGGAAACTTTAGCGTTGCTTAATGAACATCGCCGTTATAATGTATTGGGGCAGGATTCTTTTCAGGATATTGAACTTTTCAGCGCACCGATTACACTCAGGGACGATGATTTAATTATTTTGATGAGTGAAGGCGTTTTTAATACACTGCGTTGGGTTGAGATTGAGGAAATTTTATCGACAGGAAATTCTGTTCAAACTTTGGCAGATGAAATAATCAATTTGGTAGATAATTCGCCGATGGTTGATAAGGATAACGCGTCAATTATAATTTGTCGGCGGAAGTGAGGCTTGAAGAATGAGAAAGTCCAACAGCGTTTTCAAAACGGCGTTTGTATCAGAATCCGGAGCAGATATTACCAACAATGATTATTTTGCCTACGTTGAACATGATGATTATGCTTGCTACGTTTTGGCGTCGGGGATAACTGACTTTGAATCTTCTCAAGCCGCTAAAGCAGCCGTAGAGCATTTAATTTTAAGCTTTGAAGAAAATCCGAGTATGTCGAAAATTACTCTGCGGCGATATATGAAGGAAACCAACGAAAGAATGTTAAACAGCCACAATGCGCGAAGGTTAAAAGCGTCCGTTATAATGTTGGTTACTGATTATGAAAAATTTCGTTATGTTGCCGCCGGAAATGTTCGCTTGAGAATGTACAGGAAAGGTCGGTTTGTTTTAGAATCCGCCGATATGTCGCTGGCAAATGATTTGATTAAAAAGGGCGAAACTGATACGCCGTTAGATCGTCACGAAGAGCGGCATAATTTGTACGCTTATTTAGGTAAGAAGGGAACTTTCCGCCCTTTTATATCTGATTTTCAAAAGTTGGACGACGCCGATATAATTACGCTTTATACTCAAGGCTTATGGGAACACGTGGACGCGCAGGAGATTGACGAAATTTTTGCTGAGGCTACGGACGACCCTCACGAATCGGTAGACCTTTTAGAAGACGTTTTACTTTCGCGCCAACCGCCGGATTTAAAAAGTTATACAATCGTTGCTATCTTCATTGACAAAATTTATCGTGACCCTGAGCGTGAGCGTAAACGTATGCTCTACATAAAAATTGCCGTCGCAATTCTTGTAATTCTTCTCATCATTGGTATAATTTGGTATATTTTCCAAAGGATTCGTCAAAATAAAATTGACGATATGAATAAAAATATTGAGCAAATGCAGTCTTTTATGTCTGCTGAAAATTATAAACGTGCGCAGGAAAAGAACAAAGCTGCATTGGATTTGGCGAACGATTTAAAAATGGAAGGTCAAGAAACATCATTGCAAGATAATTTGATTATTTTGGATCATCTTGTTAAGGCTGATGAATTTTATGCCGCGCAGAATTATCAACAGGCTTATTACAACTATTTAAAGGTTCTGGATTCTTCCGCCGTAAGTCATGATGTCAGGGATTATGTGCAACGCCGAACAAATAATATTGAAGATCGTATGAACATAGCGCAGTTTATGAATTTGGGCGATTACTTTTTCCAACAGGGAAAATTTGATGAGGCGGTTGCAATGTACAACAGAGCTGATGAACAGGCAGCTGATGTTCATGATCAACCTGCCCGTGAAAAAGCCGTTGCCGCCATTGAAAAAGTTTATGACAAGCAAGCAGAACTTCGTAAAGACGCTGAACAAAAAATGGATGCCAAAAAGCAACTTGCCATTGCCGACGCTATGAAGAAGGGCGACGATTTATTAGCGGCCGGAGACCTTGACGGCGCACAAAATGCCTACCTTGACGCAAGAAACCTTTCAGATAATCCTGCAGATAGGACGCAAGTCAGCGCGGCATTGGGTGAAGTCTCTAAGGAACGCGCTAAACAAAAACAGGAAAAAGATAAACAGGAAGCTGATAAAGAAGCCGCCGAAAAAGCCGCTGCCGCTGAACATAAAAAAGCATTTGAGGACGCTACTAAGTTTGAAGAGCAAGGCGACGCATCCTTTGAGACAGGGGATTTCTTAGCCGCGCAGATGTATTACAGTAGAGCCATTGAAAAATTTGGCGAAATTAAAGAAGATATTAAGGTAAAATCTGTGCAGGAAAAATTTAGCTTGGCACGCGCAAAGTCTGTTGAGACTCAAGGCACGAAGATTGAGGCTGAAGATACCGAACAGAGAGCCCGCAACTTCTACGCCGAAAAGAATTACGAAGAGGCTAAGGCGGAGGCGACTAAGGCTAAGGAACTTTACACCAAACTTGATATGAAGTCGAAAGTTGCGGAAATGGATATTTTACTTCAACAAATTGCAACCGACGCACAAATTGCCGATGCTTTGAAATAATTAGTGAAGAGTAAATAGTTAGGAGTTAAGAGTACTCTTCACTCTTTACTTTTCACTCTTAACTAGATAGGTACTATGGAACAGAAAAAATATTACGAACACGACTTGCGGAAAATGCCCGTTTACCAGTTACAGGAAATTGCGCGGCGTGAAAAAATTATTCCTGCAGTCGCCAATCGCTTGGACAGGGAACTTTTGATTCAAACGATTTTGCGTTATCGCGGTGCTGAAACTGCTTTGCTGATAAACGATTACCGCGCAGATGATTATCAGCGGCTTGAAGATTGTTTCCCGCAGATAACTTTTCAAGCGCAACCGACTAATCTTGAATGCAACGCCGATATAAATGTTTGGCAAGGCTTAGGCATAAATTTTTATGACAAGATAACCGTCAACTACGCGCCGAATTTGAGCGGCACCAATGCTTTTATTGTTGACAGTGAAAAAAATTTGTGCGGAGTTTTTAACGTCGAGGAAAAAATTAACGATAAAAATTTTCTTTACCTCAGGAAAAATCGCAACTTCCCTTGCCGCGAATCAAACGTTAAAATTTATTATTTGATTTTGTTGGAGCGCGTTTACTCCGAACAATTTTTTCATTTCTATAACGGCACAATCCCCTTTGTCCAAGAAAATATCCCCGCGTATCGTCTGCAACTTTTAGATTTCCGCGTTAATGAACCTGCTACTTTGAAAATGCCCGTCGCCATAGATTTTGGTACGTCAAGCACTACGGCGGGCGTTTTGAATTTCTCTGAAAAAGTTGGGCTGGCTAAATTTAATTCCGAGAAAATTAAACACGCAATTTTTTACGACGATGACGACAACGAAGTTAATTTGATTCCCACCGTTATCGGCGTGAAGTCTCTGGAAAATCCCGATAAGCCCGAATATGTTTTCGGCTACGACGCGCTGAATTTAACCGCGTATATGGACGAAGGTTACACGATTTTTTATGACATTAAGCGTTGGATAGCTGATTTTGATAAATTTGAAGAATTGACGGATAATTATGGGCGGCGCGTTTTTGTCAGTCGGAAAAATATTCTGCGCGAATTTTTTATTTACATAATTTATTCTCTGGAAGATTATATCAAAGGGAAAATTCGGAGCGTTCACATCAGCGGACCCGTTAAGCAAAAAGGAAAATTTCAGCGTATGTTCCAAGAAATTTTGCCGGAATATGCCGTTGAAAAAAAAGAAATGATTGATGAAAGCGTTGCCGTCCTTTACAACACGATTAGCGAATTAATTGAGAGCAAAAGTATTCGCAACCGTCAAAAATACAGCGCATTGGTTATCGACTGCGGCGGCGGTACAACCGATATATCGTCTTGCAGTTTCAGCGTCGACGATCACCGAGTTGCTTATTCGATTGACATTGAAACCGGTTACGAAAACGGCAGTACGGATTTTGGCGGAAATAATTTGACTTACCGAATTTTGCAAGCGTTAAAGTTGAAAATTGTTGAAACGCTTTGCAAACAATATTTAAATCGCAGTGCAATAGTTCAAGCGCGAAGGGAATTTTACGGCGAAAAATATTCTTTCGACAACAAAACTTTTCTGAAAGCCTCAGCAATTCCCACGCTGAAAAATTTGTTGAAGAATTTTAATTTGGAAGTGTTCCGTTATATTGACGAACACGGCGTGGCGGAAGTTTATAAAAATCTTGAAAATGCGTACAGATTGGCGGAAGAAATTTTGCCGACAAGATTTAAAGATTGGGAAAATAAAAATCGCTCGGAATATTTCCGCGTGAGAAATAATTATTATTTCTTGTTTGGATTGGCTGACAGGATTAAGCAGGAATTTTTTAAGAATTACGGCGTTATGAAAGTTTTGTTGGCAGTCGAAGGTAACCGCGATAAACCCGACCGAAATTGGGAAATTAATCGGCAATATGAAGATTTTGACGATGATACAATAAAAATTCCGCTTGATAAATGGCGTTTGACTATGAAAAATTCCGACGGTTTAACTTCGATGAAATATTTGCCGGATATTTCTTTCAGCGTCTTTGAGATTGAACCGCTTTTAAATCCTGACATTTACAATATTATTCGGCAACTTCTTGATCCGATTTATGAAAGCGGCGAGATTGAAAATTACAGCATTATCAAACTTAGCGGGCAGTCTTGCAAAATTGATCTGTTTCGTACGGCAATGAAAGAATTTGTGCCCGGAAAATTAATTAAATCCAAGCCGAAAATTGATGACGACTACCGCAACGAATTGAAAATGTCTTGTATTGACGGAGCTTTAAAATATTTGCGCGATAAAAAATTTGGTTACGCCGACATTAAAATTAAAAATCTTCGCCCGCATTTGCCGTATATTTTGACGGGATTCACGCATAAAGGCGATGAAGTTGCGCTGATTGATGACAATTTAAATAAAGATCGCGGAGTTCTTTCAAGAAATATTGAAGATTTAACTTTGACGGTTTATCTTAAGGATACGGAAAATAATTTGCGTCAGGAAATGATTTATGAATGTATGCTTGACGAATTTGAGCCGAAAAAACAGGAAGATATTGAAAAAATTTACGGTGAAAATATTCCGCAAGATGAAACCGATACGATTGTAAACGGCGAAGTTAAATTTTTTGTGCGAGCCGACCCTCAAGATTGGGGATTTTTAATTGTTCCGGTTTATCGCCAAGATGAAACGCTTTTTGTCGGTAAAGAAAAATTTTTTAACTTTGAAAATGATCAGTGGATTAAAAACTTTTTTGACGGGTTAAAATAATGTTTAGAAAAATTTTAGCAATGTTGTTGGCATTTATGCTGACAATTAATTTTTTTTCAATTTCTTACGCGAAAACCGATGAGGAAAAAGCCGCCGAAAAACAAGCTAATAAAGAATTTAAACAGCAGAAAAAACGTGAAAAAGAATTAGAAAAAATTCATAGAAAAAATAATATTTTTCAAGTCGAAGCGTGGGCGAAAGGCGGCGACGTTCAAGCGCAAATTATTTTGTCTTACGCTTACCAGACAGGTCAAAGAATAGGCGGAGATAAAAAGAAAGCTACGGAATGGAAAAATACTGCGACGGCTAATAATTCAGATTTAGTTGAAAATTTTATTCCGCTCGAATATGTAAATAAAAAAATAAAATTACCGCGTCTTTACGGTTTAGCGGCTTGTCGTTCGCAAATTGGGCAGTATGTTGAGCAAAATTTTGATGACGCATTGCGTTGGGCGAATTTGGGCGCGTCCGAAAAAGATGAACTTTCTTACGCAATTTTGGGCTCGGCTTACTACACGGGGCGCGGAATCCGTCAAGATTATAAAAAAGCTGTGGAATTTTTAAAAAAAGCCGGAAATGAACCGATTGCACTTTCTTTGTTGAGTGACGCTTATGCAAATGGTAACGGCGTTGATAAAGATTTGGAAAAAAGTAAATTTTACGCTGATTATTTAAAATCTGTACAGCAACCAAAAATTGATAAAAAACGTGATAAAAATCAGAAAAAACTTGATAAAATTGAAAAAGAATCTGAAGAAAAATCTGTTCCTGTTGATGAAATAACTGCCGCTAATGAAAAAGCTGCCAAGAAAAAAGCTGCTGAAGAGAGAAAAGCCGAAAAGAAAAAAGCTGAAGAAGAGAAAAAATCTGCCGAAAATGCAAAAAATTCTCCGAAAGATGGGTGATTTTTTTTATGGGAATATTTGACAGCGATTTTGATATTGAAAATTATATTCGCAAAAGACTTCCTGAACTTGAAAATCTTGCTGAAAGAGACCTTTTTAAGGAAATTTTAAGCAGTTCCACGATTGAACTTTACAAACATATTAAATCTGAATATGATGCGCTTGAACAAAGAATTTTCAACGAGGCTCCAAAATCTTTGCGTATGCCCGATGTAATTACTTGCGTCGTCGATTCTGAAAAATTTGATTGGACTGACGCGCATATGTTTCCGATTTTTCCTGAAGATTTACAAAAAATTAAAATTAATGCTCAAGAAATGATTCAAAATGTCGCTAATAATCGCGAATTTTTTTTGTATTCTTGCATGATTAAAGCTGATTTTCTTGAACTCAGAAAATTAATGCAAACTCCGCGCAGATTTAAAGGAATTATCGAAAATGAATACGGCGAAACTCCCGCTGAATTTATTTTAAAGCCGAATGTAAAATATTTGAAAAAAGTTGAAGAACTTTACGAAATTGCTAAATTAAATTTTCTGCCTTGGAGAAGTATTAATTCCGCATATTTTTACAAACTTTTTGATGTTTATGTAGTTTCGATTGAACAATGGGACGATCAGCTCGAAGTTTTGAAAGTTACGACCGAATTTGACGAATTTAGCGAAAAAATTTTGTATAATCCGCTCCCGATTTGGAATATTTTTGAAGTTACAATTAAAGCTAATTCGTATCCTCAGCCCGCCGTTGACAGAAAATATTTTGAACATTATCTTTATAAAAAACAATTTATCGACGGTCACGATTATTTATTAAAAAATTCCGATACGATTATCAGAAATATTTTTCGTAAAGACGGCGATGTTTTTATAATTTGTGACAGCGATTTACCTAAAGATTGGAATTTTTACGAATTTGTTCCCAATCCCGACCAAAAAAATTACGAAAATTTTTTAATGAGTAATGAACAAGATGAAAGTTTTTCGCGAAATATGGCTGAATATTTTGGGCAAAGAATTAAAACTCACACTGAAATTGTTAGATTTTTTAAATCGTTTAAGTGCAGTAAATTTTTAAATTTTGTCGACGCTAAAATTAAAGGTAAACCGCGCAGAATTGAGACTTATTCGACGGAAAAATTTATAGATTTTGAGTACAGAACCGGAGATCGTGCGCAAACTTTGGAATTTTCTTTCAGACCGGTTGACGAAGATTTTTATTTAAATCGCGACATTATGAGCTTTTTAATCACTGAAATTCAACATTTTTTTCCGGAATATAATTGCGTCGGAAAGTTGGTGTAAAATGAATTTTATTTGGGATATTGTTTTGCAAGCCGCGCAAGATAATTTAGAATCGCAACAATTATTTTTTAAACCTGCTGAAAATTTTAGCCCATATTACGAGCAATCTTTTAAAAATATTAATCAAAATCACGTTGACGATAAAAATATTGAAATTAATCCGCTTTACAGATTTTCGCCGATTTTTGAATATTTTTTGCACCCAGACGTTAAAAATTTAATTTTCGCCGACCAAAAAAATTTTATTAATTATTATTTCGATTTAATTACGCATATTTTGGCGGAAATTGATTTGTGTCACGGTATGACAAGGCGCGAATTTTATATCAGAAAAATT
>FLNU01000570.1_pt1 | contig 22772 bp, 19 predicted proteins | sample 1140361 | NCBI WGS metagenome assembly FLNU01 (sample SAMEA3878206, study PRJEB12797) | bioreactor metagenome | biome: Moose rumen | place: Sweden | collected 2011-10 | reverse complement strand
TGAGGTTGATGGGCTTGGGTGGGGGATGGGTTTGATGGGTTTGGTGGGTTTGATGGGCGATGTGGGTGGGGTTGCTGGGCGATGTGGGTGGGGTTGCTGGGTGATGTGGGTGGGGTGTCTTTACATTTGGAAATATAGGTTTTTAAATTTTGGGGTTGGGAGTTGGGTTTTTGTGTGGTTTGGGATGAAATGTTGGCTGGAGGGGCTGTCGATTCATTTCGTGCCCCACTTTTCCCCACGTGGTTAAGTGGTTGAGGATGAGGTAGATTATAATTTTGTAAACAGGGTGTTAAAAACTTTTTTAAAAATTTTTGTAAAAATGTGGGGAATTGTGGAGGATTTTATTTATTTTTGCAAAAATTTCATTTGACCTATGCGTTTTATCGGTGATTTTCCTGCAAAGACTGACTCGAAGGGTAGGGTTTTCCTGCCTGCTGCGTTCCGTCGTGTGCTGGGTGAGTCTGAGGTGGAGCGTTTGGTTTTGCGTCCGGATGTGTTCAAGCGTTGCTTGGTTTTGTATCCTGAGCAGTTGTGGAACGAGATGTTGGACGTGATGCGTGGTCGTCTGAGTCAGTGGAATGCTTCTCACATGGAGGTTTTGCGCCAGTTCATGAGTGAGGCTGAGTTGGTTGAGTTGGACGGCAACGGTCGCATTTTGCTGAACAAGCGTAAGTTGCAGTGTGCGGGCATTGGTCAGCAGGTTCGTTTTCTGGGTATGGACGACAGGATTGAGGTGTGGAACGGTGAGTTGTGTGAGGAGGAGTTGTCGCGTACGGAGGATGGTTTTGCTGCGAATGTTCAGGACTTGCTGGATGTGTCGGCCCGTTAACTGTGTGCGGTATGGAGGGTGGATTGGTGTATCATGTTCCGGTGTTGCTGGAGGAGAGTGTTGATGGTCTGGACTTGCGTGATGGTGGTGTGTATGTGGATGTTACGTTTGGTGGCGGTGGCCACAGTCGTGAGATTCTGCGTCGTCTGTGTGGTGGCCGTTTGTTTGGTTTTGACCAGGATGCTGATGTGTTGTCGAATGTTGTTGGGCTGGACGATGTGAGGTTTACGTTTGTGAGGGGTAATTTCCGTTATCTGAAGAATTTTCTGCGTTATCATGGTGTGGACGAGGTGGATGGTGTGCTGGCTGACTTGGGTGTTTCGTCTCATCATTTTGATGATAGTTCCCGGGGGTTTTCTTTCCGTTTTGATGGTCCGTTGGACATGCGCATGAATCGTGGTGGTGGCTTGTGTGCTGCTGATGTGCTGAATGGTTACAGTGAGGAGCGTTTGGCTGATGTGTTCTATCTGTATGGTGAGTTGCGTGAGGCTCGTCGGTTGGCGTCGGCTGTGTGCCGTGCGCGCGAGTCGAAGCCTTTTGCCGTGGTGGGTGACTTGTTGGCGGTGGCCGACGTTTTTTTCTCGCGCGAGCGTGAAAAGAAAGACATGGCGCGTGTGTTCCAGGCGTTGCGTATTGAGGTGAACGACGAGATGGGTGCGCTGCGCGATTTGTTGAGTCAGTCGACGGCTGTTCTGCGGCCTGGTGGCCGCCTGGTGGTGATTACGTATCACTCGCTGGAGGACCGGATGGTGAAGAACCTGATGAAGACGGGTCGTGTTGACGGACGTGTGGTGCAGGACTTTTTTGGTCGTGTGTCGTCTCCGTTCCGGTTGGTGAACAACCGTGTGATTGTTCCCTCTGAGTTGGAGCAGGCTGAGAATCCGCGCAGTCGGAGTGCGAAATTGCGAATTGCTGAAAAGTTGTAGTCATGGGTAAGAACGACATGGACAAGGATTTGCTGGCGGCTGCCACCGACGAGGTGGAGGCTCGGGATGACATGGACGATCGGCTGGAGGCCGAGGATGTCATCAAGCGCTATGTGGACGATGAGGAGGATGAGTTTGGCGATGTCTCGTTCAAGTCGATTCTGGGCGGTGACATTTTGCAGAGTCGCTTTTTCCTCCGCCAGGTTGTCTTCATCCTGTTTGTCGTGGTCCTGATGCTTATCTACACGGGCAACCGCTATTCGAGCCAGCGTGACATCATCGTGATTGACAGTCTGAAGATGCGGTTGCAGGAGGAGCGGTACAATGTGCTGACGCAGTCGAGCGAACTGATGAACCTGAGTCGTCAGTCGAACATTGAGAAGGCGTTGCGTGCCAATGGGGACACGGCCTTGCTGAATCCGACGACGCCTCCGTTTGAAATCAAATGACACGTGCGCCGGCCTCTCTGAGCGAGGGGCCTGGAAAGGGAGTTTAAGAATTTACGGTTTACGGTTTACGATTTTACGATTTGGGTTTTACAATTTGACGAGACAGGATTTACATTTTTCAATTTTCAATATCCACTTTTCAATTAACCTGTCATGGGCAAGCGTGAAAATAACAGTAAGAAGACGGTGAGTCCGAGCAAGTTTCCGTTCGTGATTGTGCCCGTGGTGCTGGTGTGTATCGGCATCCTCTACTCCATGCTGAAGACCATGACGGTGGACCGTGGGCACTGGGTTGAGGTGCGGCAGAAGCATTTTGAGAAGGACAGTGTGGAACTGAAGCCGACGCGCGGCAACATCCTGTCGGCAGACGGTGAGTTGCTGGCCAGCAGTCTGCCCGACTACAAGGTGCACTTCGACTTCCTGGCCGGCATTCCGCGTGACACGACCGATGCCAGACTACATGCCCGCCGTGACTCGCTCATCGGCCTGCGCGACTCGATGATTCTGGCCAACCTGCCTGCCATCGCCGGCGGCCTGCCCCGCATCTGCCCTGCACTCGACTCGGCTGGTTACTATGCCCACCTGCGTAAAGGTCTGGAGAAGCATGCACGCTACTACGACGTGTGTCCAGGCTGGATTCTGAACTATATCCAATACAACCAACTGCGCGAACTTCCTGTGTTCAACATCAAGCACAGGTATCAGAACGGACTGATTGTCGAGGAGCGCAACAACCGCAAGAAGCCTTTCGGCTCGTTGGCACGGCGCACCCTCGGCGAGATGTACGGAGCGAAGGACTCGGCCCGTTCGGGACTGGAGCAGGCCTACGACTCGCTGCTGCGCGGCGAGAGCGGACTGTTGCACCAGCGCCGCATCCGTGGTGTCAACGTGGACATTGTCGACGACGAGCCCGTGGACGGCTACGACCTGGTGTCGACCATCAACGTGAGCATGCAGGACATCTGCGAGACGGCACTGCGCGAAAAGTTGATTGAACTGGATGCCGAGTTCGGCGTGGTCGTGCTGATGGAGACGAAGACCGGCGACGTGAAGGCCATCGTCAACCTGGCCCGCGACTCGGCCAACCATGTCTACTACGAGTCGCGCAACTATGCCCTGGCAGCCCTGATGGAGCCCGGCTCCACCTTCAAGACCGCCAGCATCATGGTGGCCCTGGACGACGGTGAAATCAAACTGAGCGACAAGGTGGACACAGGTTGCGGCATCTACAACATGTATGGTGCGAAGATGAAGGACTCGAACTGGCACCGAGGCGGTTGTGGCGTGCTCGACGTGACCTACGCCGTGGTGCGCTCTTCCAACATAGGTGTGAGCCGCCTCATCGACTCCCACTACCATGACAAGCCCGAAAAATTCATCGAGGGACTGAAGCGCGTGGGCATCGGCACACCGCTGGGACTGCCCTTCCTGGGCATGGCCAACCCGCGCATCATCGGTCCGGACGACAAATACACCTACTGGTCGAAGACTTCGTTGCCATGGATGTCCATCGGTTATGGCACACAGATACCGCCCATTTCCACGGTGACATTCTACAACGCCATTGCCAACGGTGGCAAGATGGTCCGTCCACGATTTGTGAAGGGACTGGCCAAGAACGGCGAGATGGTGGAGGAATTTCCCGTCGAAGTCATCAAGGAACAAATCTGCAAGCCTCAGACCTTGAAAGACATTCAGGGCATATTGAAGAAAGTGGTGAACGACAAGACATACGGCACGGGCAAACGAGCCGGCAGCAAACACTTCAGCGTGTCGGGCAAGACGGGTACGGCTCAGGTGGCCATGGGCGGCCACTACCACGGAGGTCACATGGAACACCTGGTGAGTTTCTGTGGCTACTATCCTTCCGAGAACCCGCAATACACCTGCATCGTAGCCATCCGTACGGCTGCTCCTGGCGCATCGGGCGGAGCCATGGCCGGCACGGTGTTTGCAAAAATAGCCGAACGCGTGTACTCGAAGCATGTGACGACCGATATATCGCGTGCCTGCGACTCGTTGTCCGTTTTTGAGCCGGATGTAAAGAAGAGCCTGGCCGACATGGGCGCAGGAGAAGACGGGCTGATGCCCGACCTGGCAGGACTGGGTGCCCGCGACGCCGTCTACGCCATCGAGAGCCGCGGCATGCGTGCCCGTCTGCATGGCATGGGAGTCGTGAAGAAACAGAGCCCCGAGCCGGGCAGCAAGATTTCTGCCGGAAAAGTGGTGAACCTGGAACTGGATTAAGACAAAAAGCAATATATGGAACTGAAAAAATTGTTGGACCAAGTGGCGGTGCTGAAGGTTTTCGGAAGTACAGAAAAAGACATCTGCGGCATCGACATCGACTCGCGACAGGTGGCTGCCGGTCACCTGTTCGTTGCCGTGAAAGGTACGCAGACCGACGGACACCAGTACATCCCGAAGGCTCTGGAACAGGGAGCCGTGGCTGTGGTGTGTGAAGACCTGCCGGCAGAGATGGCCGACGGTGTGACCTACATACAGGTGGGCGACACCGAGGCTGCAGTTGGTCCGATAGCCACCCAGTTCTATGGCAACCCGACCCGCCGACTGCGACTGGTTGGCGTGACTGGCACCAACGGCAAGACCACCATCGCCACGACGCTCTACCACCTGTTCCGCAGGCTGGGATACAAGGCCGGACTGCTTTCGACCGTCTGCAACTACGTAGACGGCGAGGCCATCCCGACCGACCACACAACGCCCGACCCCATCACGCTCAACTGTCTGTTGGCCCGCATGGTGGCAGCCGGCTGCGACTATGCCTTCATGGAAGTCAGTTCTCACTCGGTGGTGCAGCACCGCATCGGTGGCCTGCACTTTGTGGGCGGCATCTTCACCAACCTGACACGCGACCACCTGGACTATCACAAGACCTTTGAGAACTACCTGAAAGCCAAGAAGCAGTTCTTCGACGAACTGCCGGAGGATGCGTTCGTCGTGACCAATGTCGACGACAGGAACGGCATGGTGATGGTTCAGAACACAAAAGCCACGGTGAAGACCTACAGCATACAGCAGGTTGCCGACTTCAAGGCACGCATCATCGAGAGTCACTTTGAGGGCATGTACCTGGACATCAACGGCCAGGAAGTAGGTGTGCAGTTCATTGGAAAGTTCAATGTGTCCAACCTGCTGGCCGTCTATGGAGCGGCCGTCATGCTGGGCGAGCAGCCCTTCGACGTGTTGGTGGCCCTGAGCGAGATGAAGCCCGTCTCGGGGCGTTTCGAGTCGTTGCGCTCGCCCGAGGGATGGACGGCCATTGTCGACTATGCCCACACTCCCGACGCACTGGAAAATGTGCTGAAAGCCATCCATGGTGTGCTCGAAGGCCGTGGTAAGGTCATCACTGTCTGTGGTGCAGGCGGCAACCGCGACAAGGGAAAACGTCCGCTCATGGCACAGGAAGCCGTGAAGCATAGTGACAGGGTAGTCATCACCAGCGACAACCCTCGGTTTGAGGAACCGGAGGCCATCATCGCCGACATGCTGGCAGGCCTCGATGCTGACCAGATGAAGAAAGTGGTGTCGATTGTGGACCGTCGCGAAGCCATCAAGACAGCGTGCATGCTGGCACAGAAAGGCGATGTGGTCTTGATTGCCGGCAAGGGACACGAGGACTATCAGGAAGTGAAAGGTGTGAAGCACCATTTCGACGATAAGGAAGAGGTGCGCAAACTGTGGAACTGACATAGAGAAAAGAAGAGAAGTTAGCGTTAATTAGCAAAGTACCCAATAAACAGAGAAAGGCATGCTATACCATCTGGCACAATATCTGAAGCAATATGACATCCCTGGTATCGGTATGTTGTCCTATGTGTCGTTCCGTTCACTGCTGGCATTGATTTTTTCACTGATTATCTCCATGTGGATGGGCAAGTGGTTCATCACCTACATGAAGCGCAAACGCCATCTGGAGAAGGCGCGTGATGCAGAGATAGACCCGTATGGAGTGAAAAAGCAGGGAGTGCCGTCGATGGGTGGCATCGTGATAGTTACGGCCATTTTGATTCCAGCCTTGTTCTTCGAGAAACTGACCAACGTCTATGTCATCCTGTTGCTCCTGACCGTCGTGTGGTTTGCCTTTCTGGGATTCCTGGACGACCTCATCAAACTGCGTGGTAACAAAGACGGCCTTAAGCCCCGTTACAAACTGCTGGGACAACTGCTGTTGGGCACAATCGTGGGTATCACCCTGTGGCTCAGTCCGCAGGCTGTAGTCCGTGAGAATGTGACCCGCGAAATCAACAATGCCGAGGTAGTCTACCACAAGAGCGAAGCGCGAAAGTCGACGGTGACGACCGTGCCTTTCTTCAAAAACAACAACCTGGACTACTACAAACTGTTCGACTGGATCAAGGACGGGCATACCAAGCGTGCCTGCACATGGGTGCTGTTCATCCTGATAACAACCTTTGTCATCACGGCCATTTCGAACGGAGCCAACCTGAACGACGGCATGGACGGCATGTGTGCCGGCAATTCAGCCATTATCGGCACAGCCTTGGGCATCCTGGCCTATGTGTCGGGACATATCCAATATTCCAGTTACCTGAACGTGATGTACATTCCAGGAACCGAGGAATTGGTCATCTTCCTCTGCGCCTTCGTCGGTGCTCTCATCGGATTTCTCTGGTACAACACCTATCCGGCCAAAGTGTTCATGGGCGATACCGGCAGCCTCGCCATAGGCGGCGTGATTTCAGTGACGTCAGTCATCATTCACAAGGAACTTCTCATGCCCATCCTTTGCGGCATCTTCCTGATGGAGAGCATCTCCGTGATACTTCAGTTGAGTTATGCCAGACATGGGAACAAGCAGGGCAAGTTGTTGCGCGTGTTCAAGCGAGCACCATTCCACGACCATTTCCGCGTGCTGCAAAACGAACTGAACCCGATGGCCAAATACTTGATTCGCCGACCCACGACAGCCTTGCACGAGAACACCATCACCATCCGCTTCTGGATTATCACCATCTTGCTGGCCGCCATCACAATCATCACGCTGAAGATTAGATGATTTACGATTTACCGATTTACGATTTACGATTCAAGATAAGACAAAATGGACATGAGGAAAGAATACAGCCAGACGAAGGTAACCACTCCCCAACCTGTAGGAAAGGATAAGGGGAAAGGTTTCCGAATCGTTATATTAGGAGCCGCTGAGAGTGGGGCAGGAGCCGCCGTGCTTGCACGACAGAAAGGGTTTGACGTCTTTGTCTCCGACATGTCCACAATCAAGGAAAAATACAAGGACCTGCTCAATCGATACCAGATAGAATGGGAAGAGGGACATCATACAGAAGAAAAGATTCTCAATGCCCATGAAGTCATCAAGAGCCCAGGCATTCCCGACAAGGCACCCATGATCTGCAAGATACGACAGGCAGGCATCCCTATCGTCTCTGAGATAGAATTTGCCGGACGCTACACCGACGCCAAGATGATTTGCATCACCGGTTCGAACGGCAAGACCACCACCACATCGCTCATCTACCACATACTCAAGCAGGCAGGCTACAACGTCGGGCTGGCTGGCAACATCGGCAGTAGTCTCGCCCTGCAAGTGGCAGAAGAACAGCATGACTACTACGTGATAGAACTCTCCAGTTTCCAACTCGATAACATGTACGACTTCAAGGCCGACATTGCCGTGCTGATGAACATCACGCCCGACCATCTTGACCGCTACGACTACAACATGCAGAATTATGTCGATTCAAAAATGCGCATCATTCGCAATCAGACAGCCGATGACGCATTCGTCTTTTGGAACGACGACCCCATCGTAAAACGGGAACTTGAGAAGTACGACCTGAAGGCACAACTCTACCCCTTCTCCGAATTTCACGAAAACGATGCAATAGCCTATATCGAAGAGCAGGAATACGTCATAGAACGGCCTACCCCGTTCAATATGGAGCAAGAAGAACTCGCCCTGACCGGTAAACACAACCTGTACAACTCACTTGCCGCAGGCATCACCGCCGACATTGCTGGAGTCTCCAACCAGCAAATCAGGCTGGGACTCAGCAATTTCAAAGGAGTCGAACATCGTTTGGAAAAAGCAGGACGCGTGCGGGGAGTCGACTTCGTCAACGACTCCAAAGCCACCAATGTCAATGCCTGCTGGTATGCCCTTGAAAGTCAACGCCAGCCCACCGTCCTCATCCTGGGCGGCATAGACAAAGGCAACGACTATTCCGAACTCTACCCACTCGTCATGGAAAAATGCATCGGTCTAGTCTTCCTTGGAGTTGACAACAAAAAACTGCACGACGCCTTTGACCGTTTTGGGCTGCCCACCGTCGACGTCACCAGCATGAAAGACTGTGTGCAGGCAGCCATGCAAATGGCCCACCCAGGAGCTAGCGTCCTGCTCAGTCCCTGTTGTGCCAGTTTCGATCTCTTCAAGAACATGGAAGACCGAGGCAATCAATTCAAACAATGTGTAAAAGAACTATGATAAATTAAAAACGGAACAATAACACAAAGACATGGAATGAGGGAAAAAATTTGCTTTCTACTACTTTGTGATTTGTGATTTATGAAAATTCTCTTTTGGTGTTCCCAACATTTTCCGTGTCTTTGTGTTCCGTTTTTTTCAACGTAAGTCAAGGGTCGAGAGTCAAGAGGACTTCTCATTTTCTCAACTTCTAAATTTCACAAAACTACGTGGCAGATAAACTCAAACTAAAACTGTTCAAAGGCGACATGACCATCTGGATGATTTATTTCCTCCTCTGCATGGTTTCACTCGTTGCCATCTATAGTGCCTCCAGCAACCTCACCTTCAAAGGAGGCAACCATTGGGACCCCGTTGTCAATCAAGCCGGATTTCTCTTCCTCGGCCTGCTCATTATCCTGTGCGTCATCCGAATCCCCTGCAAATACTTTAAACTCATCCCCATCATCGGACTGCCCATAGCCTTGTTCATGCTCGCCTACGTCCTTTTCAAACAGAAAGGGCTCAACGATGCAGCCCGTTGGATAGACATATTCGGCATTAAGTTTCAGCCCTCAGAGATAGCCAAGTCCATGCTCATACTCGAAGTGGCCGTCATCCTGTCAAAAGTCAACCAGCAGCGAAGACAACTCATGCAGCGTAGCAGCGAGAAAGCCTCGGCCAAGGAGGCTCTGCGCCAGCGCATGCTACACGCCTTCCGAGTCGTTTCCGGCCTCGCCATCCTGACCTGCGGGCTCATAGCACCCGAGAACTTCTCAACAGCCTGCATGCTGTTCCTCGTCATAGCCGTCATGATGTACGTCGGCAACATCCCCCGCATCCTCTTGGCCAAAGCATTCCTTGTCCTCTTGGCCGTCGGACTCCTTTTCGGAACCCTCCTCATGACAACACCCGACAACGCCCTCTCCCGTTACCGACGAGCCCTGACATGGAAACACCGCATCCAGTCTAAAATACATCACACCTCGGGCGAAGCCAACGAAGCCACCTACAACTTGGACGAGCATTGGCAGGAAACCACCTCCCACATAGCCATCGCCAACAGCAACATCATCGGACGCGGCGTCGGCAACTCCATCGAACGCGACTTCCTGCCCCATGCAGAGAGCGACTTCATCTACTCCATCATCGTAGAGGAAACAGGCATCTTTGGCGGACTCCTCGTCCTCATGCTCTACCTCACCCTCCTCATCCGCGTTTGGCGCATAGCCCAGCGCAGCGACAAATATTTCCCCGCCTATCTCGCCATCGGACTTGGACTCATGCTCGTCATTCAGGCACTCGTCAACATGGCCGTGGCCGTCGGACTGGCACCCGTGACAGGACAGACCCTCCCCCTTATCAGTCGGGGAGGAACCTCTATACTCATCACCAGTTTCAACATCGGTATGATACTTAGTGTCAGCCGATACACTGAGCAAGTTGGAGAAAAAAACGCATTCACCAACGACACAGACCAACCCGACGCGGCCTCTACCCTCGAAACACAGGAATATGCCAGTTCTGAGGGCATGCAATAAGTCCCTACGGAAGAGACGAAAAAAAGGTGTACAAAAAAATTGAAAAACAGCATGTTTCCCCGTTAAAAAACGTGTGTCATCTTGCTTGTTTGTCAAGAAAATAATGTATATTTGCAACATAATGTGTCCTCACGTCTGAGGGCTGGGGAATGCACGGGGAATGTGTATGGATAGGAATTTGAAAATCATTGTGAGCGGTGGAGGAACGGGCGGCCATATCTTTCCGGCTCTTTCGATTGCTGATGCGGTGCGGGCACTGGTGCCCGACGCAGAAATCCTGTTTGTAGGTGCCGAGGGCAAGATGGAGATGGAGCGTGTGCCTGTTGCCGGTTATCGTATCGTTGGGCTTCCAGTTGCAGGACTGGACCGAAGAAACTGGCTGAAAAATGTGATTGTGCTGTGGAAATTGTGGAAAAGCCAGCGGATGGCCCGTTGCATCCTGAAAGACTTCGGCCCCAATGTGGTGGTGGGTGTCGGTGGCTATGCCAGTGGTCCCACCTTGAAAATGGCGCAGCGGATGGGTATTCCTACTTTGATTCAGGAACAGAACAGTTATGCCGGTGTCACCAACAAGTTGTTGGCAAAGGGTGCTCAATGCATCTGTGTTGCCTATGACGGCATGGAGCGGTTCTTCCCTGCTGACAGGATTGTGAAGACTGGTAATCCTGTTCGCAGTCAACTACTGGCGTGCCGCCTGACGCCTGCTGAGTGTAGAAAACGATTGGGCCTGGACATCGGAAAACGCACCATCCTGATTGTGGGAGGTAGCCTTGGGGCCCGCACGGTGAATGAAAGTGTGCTGCAGCATATGGATGACATTAGGAAAATGGCAGATAAGGTGCAGGTCGTCTGGCAGACAGGCAAGTTCTACAGTGAGGAGATAAGGAAGAGGTTGGCTGCGATGGGCTCTGTCGGGAATCTGCTGGTGACGGACTTCGTTTCGGAGATGGATGTGGCCTATCGTGCCAGTGACTTGGTGATTTCGCGTGCCGGTGCAAGCAGTATTTCAGAACTGTGCCTGTTGAGGAAACCGTGTATATTGGTGCCCTCGCCCAATGTGGCTGAGGACCATCAGACGAAAAATGCGATGGCGTTGTCTACAAAAGGTGCGGCGTTGCTGGTGCGTGATGGGGAGGCACGTGAGGATTTGATTCCGTTGGCGTTGAGGACAGTGCTGGATGATGAAAAACTGTCTTCGCTGGCTGAAAATGCAGGATTGTTGGCCGAGGAACGTTCGGCTGAGAGAATTGCGGAAGAGATTGTGAAAATGATAAAATGAGAAATCTGTGACATCTGTGTGAGATTAAATCATCAAACTTCAAAATAAGAAGATGAATGCTGTTTATTTTGTAGGTGCCGGAGGAATTGGAATGAGTGCACTGGTGCGCTATTTCCTGTCTCGTGGTTGGCAGGTTGGGGGATATGACAAGACCCCGACGCTGTTGACTGAACGTTTGATGGAGGAGGGTGCACAGATTCATTTCGAGGACTGTGTGGAGATGATTCCTGCTGTGTTCAAGGATAAGGAACGTACGTTGGTGGTGTACACGCCTGCCATCCCTGATTCTCATCAGGAATTGAGTTGGTTTCGTGAGCAGGGTTTTGAGGTGGAAAAGCGTGCCCAGGTGTTGGGGAGGCTGACTTGGGAAATGCGGGGTGTTTGTGTGGCAGGTACGCACGGTAAGACTACCACATCGACCATGGCGGCACATATCCTGCATGTTTCTCATGTTGGATGTAATGCCTTCCTTGGGGGGATTTCAAAGAACTATGGCACGAACTGTATGTTGTCGACCAATAGTGATTATGTGGTGATTGAGGCTGATGAGTTTGATCGTTCGTTCCATTGGTTGCGCCCGTGGGTTACGGCCATCACCTCGACCGACCCTGACCACTTGGATGTATATGGTACCAAGGAGGCCTATCTGGAGAGTTTCGAGAAATATACCACGTTGATTCAGGAGGGTGGCGCACTTGTGATGCATCGTGGACTGGAGATGAAAGCGGCTGTGAAGGAGGGTGTGCGCGTTTTTGACTACGACCTGGATGAGGGTGATTACCATGCCGCCAACATCCGAATGGGTGGAGGAGAAATATGGTTTGATTTTGTTTCGCCACAAGGTGTAGTCAGGGATGTTCAGTTGGGTGTGCCTGTTGCCATCAACATTGAAAATGGGATTGCGGCGATGGCACTGGCACAGTTGTGTGGTGCGACAGATGAGGAGTTGCGGGAAGGCATGCGCAGTTTCCGAGGCGTGAACCGTCGCTTCGACTTCAAGTTGAATACAGACAGGGTGGTTCTGTTGAGCGACTATGGCCATCATCCCAAGGAAATTGAGGAGAGTGTGAAATCTGTTCGTACATTGTATGCTGACAAGAGAATTGCTGCGATTTTCCAACCTCACCTGTATTCCCGCACGCGTGATTTTTACAAAGATTTTGCAAGGAGTCTGTCATTGCTTGATTCAGTGTATTTGTGTGATATTTACCCTGCTCGTGAACAGCCCATGCCAGGTGTGACGAGCAAGTTGATTTTTGATGAATTGCGCGAAGGAATAGAACGTCACCTGATAGGGAAAGAGGACGTGACGGAAGTGGCACGTACAGGTGAGTTTGATGTGCTGATAGTGCTGGGTGCAGGTGACATCGATGATAAGGTGGACGAGATTACGGAAGTTTTAAAGAAGAGGTTTTCATGTTAAAGGCTAAGCAGATTCTGAAGATTGTGTTGTTCGTCGTACTCTTTTTGGGTACAACGGCCTATGTGGTCTATGCCATGACTTACATGCATAAAGGGAATCCGAAGGAAGTCTGTTCGGAGGTGTCCTTGATTGTTGAGATGAATCCTCATGCGCCGTTTATCAACGAACGGAGTGTGGTAGAACTTTTGTTGGCAGGCAACCTCTATCCGGAGGGGCGGCTGATGAATGAAATAGACACAAGGAAGATAGAGCAGTACCTGCAGCAGAATCAGTTTGTTGAGCGTGTGGAGTGCTACAAGACCAACAACGGCATGGAGGTGGGCAAGGGTAAGGTGTGTGTGAGGGTGACACAGCGGACTCCTGTCATCTATGTGCTTCCAGACGGTCAACAGGGGTATTATGTGGATGGCGAGGGAACAATCATTCCTAACACGATTTATGTAAAGAACATTGTGACGGCCACTGGCAACATCAATACGGTGTTTGCTACCGAGGAACTGTCAACTTTCGGGAAATTTATCCGTGACCATGCGTATTGGGATGAACAGTTGGAACAAGTCCATGTGACGCTGAACGCTAAGAAACAGCGTGTTGTTTCGTTGATACCACGTAGGGGTGACCATACCATCTTTATGGGGACTCTGGATAATTTCGAGAAGAAGTTGAGACGGCTTAAGATATTCTATGAGAAGGGCCTGCCGCAAGTGGGGTGGAACAAGTACGCTGCATTGGATTTGGAGTATGACAACCAGATTGTCTGTACGAAGAGGAAGTGAAGTGATTTAGGATTTACTGATTTACGATTTACGATTTTTTTACGAATAATATGGCAGAGAGAGATTCGATTATTGTTGCGATAGAACTTGGTACATCGCGAATTGCTGGTATAGCAGGCAAGAAGAAAGACGGGAACATACAGATTCTTGCCTATGCTGAAGAGAAGACCATGTCGTGTGTGAAGCGCGGCATTGTGTATAACATAGAGAAGACGACTCAGTGCATCAGGAATGTAATATCGAAGTTGCAGGCCTCCCTGCACCTGACTATTTCACAGGTCTATGTAGGAGTGGGTGGACAGTCGGTCCGTTCGGTGCGCAATAAGGTCCGCAAGAATATGCTGACACAGACGTATATCACCGCCGAGCATGTTGACTCATTACGGACAGAAAGTTACGAGATTCCCTTTGCCGATTGTGAACTGCTCGAGAATTTTCCACAGGGGTTCCTGATTGATTCCAACATTGTTGACGATCCCGTGGGTGTGATGGGTACCAACATTGAGGGTGAATATCTGAACGTAATTGCTCGTCGTCAGTTGAAAGGCAATATCGAGACTTGCTTTGCCAACACGGAGGTCCGCATTGCCGATACAAAACTGTCGGCATACGAGTTGGCCGAGAATCTCTTGACTGAGCAGGAGAAACGCGCAGGAAGTGTATTGGTCGACCTGGGAGCCGGCACAACAACTGTCGTTGTATATAAGAACAATATTCTACGCCATTTAGTGACGTTACCCATCGGCATGTCAAACATTACGCAGGACTTGGGCGCGCTTCAGATTGATGAAAACGAGGCTGAGCAACTGAAATTGGAATATGGCAATGCTTTCATTGAGGATTCTGAAGAGATGACCGAATTCCTGTCCCAGACCTATACCACTGCTTATGACAAGAAAGTGAAGGTTTCCGAGATTCAGCGTATCATCGAGGCTCGCCTCACCGAGATTCTTGCCAATGTTAAGAATCAGATTAACAATTCCAACTATGACAACCAACTGTTGGGAGGTCTGGTGCTCACGGGTGGTGGAGCCAACATGAAGAATATTGAGAAGGCTTTTGCTCATCAGAATCTGAAAATTGACAAGATTCGTATTGCCCATCAGTTGAACCAGCCCATTATCAAGAACAGCGATGTGAAGACGCTGTCGTTAGAGAATGGCATGGGCAACAGCATTATTTCGTTGCTGATTTCGGGTGAGCAGAACTGTGTGGGTGAAACTTTCAACTCTCAGCAGAATATTTTTGACAACGAACAGAAGCAGAAGGAAATTGCCCAGCGGCGTGACGAGGCTGAGCGTCAGGCCAAGGTGGAGCAGGAGATGCTCGACAAACTGGAAGTTTACAAGGATGCCATGCGTAAGAAGATTACGGAACTGGAGAAGCAAATCCGTGAGGTCGGTTACAATGGCAAAGATTCAAAACTGCGCAAGACTTCCTGGATGATGGCCGGTGATGCCGAGGATGTGCTGGATGCCGATTACACCAAGTTTGTCGAGTTGTTGGGACGGAACGAAAAGAACAAACAGAAACTGAAAGAGGCATCTGATTTGTCCGAAAAACTGATGGCCACGGTGCAGCAGTTACGCCAGACGATAAAGGACGAAGAGAAGGCCAACAGTTTTCCTACCCGATTCAAGAAGTGGCTGACAGATATTGTGGAGAGCGATTGATGTGACGATGAAGAGAGCAGTCCTATTGTTCAAATGAATCAACCCGGGAACAGTTTTTTACTTTTGATTTATTACCATTCCGAGAAAAAATAAAACGCTATATGTCAGAAAAGATTGATAACTTCGCTCCTTTTAGTTTTCCGACGGCAAAGAACAGTATCATCAAGGTGATAGGTGTCGGTGGCGGTGGCGGCAATGCCGTCAATCACATGTATAACGAGGGCATCCACGATGTGACTTTTGTGGTGTGTAACACCGACAGTAAGGCACTGATGGACTCTCCTGTGCCCAACAAACTGCAGTTGGGTCGTGAGGGCCTGGGTGCAGGCAATAACCCAGAGGCTGCCAAGAAAGCCACGGAAGAGTCGCTTGACGAGGTGCGTAGCATGCTGAACGATGGTACCAAGATGGTGTTTGTCACTGCCGGTATGGGTGGTGGAACCGGTACTGGTGCAGCCCCACTCATTGCCAAGACTGCCAAGGAAATGGGTATCCTTACGGTGGGTATCGTCACGATTCCCTTCCGCTGGGAAGGCGACAAAAAGATTGACCAGGCTCTCGACGGTGTCGAGGAAATCAGCGTGAATGTCGACGCTTTGCTGGTGGTAAACAACGAACGTCTGCGCGAAATCTATCAGGACAAGACCCTGACCGAGGCTTTTGCGCGGGCCGACGACACGCTCTGCAAGGCAGCACGAAGCATCTCGGAAATCATCACTATGCACGGCCACATCAATCTTGACTTCCAGGATGTGAAGACTGTGCTGAAGGACGGTGGCGTGGCCATCATGAGTAATGGCTATGGCACGGGCGAGAACCGTGTGACCAAAGCCATTGAGGATGCGCTCAACTCTCCGCTTCTCAACGATAACGACATCTATCATTCCAAGAAGGTGCTCATTCACATCATCGAGCCTGGTCCCGACGGTGCCCAACCGCTGATGATGGAGGAGATGAACGAAATCAACGAGTTCATGGATCGCATGCAGCGTTCGGTCGAGACGAAGTGGGGACATTCCTACAATCCCGAACTGAATGACAAGGTGAAGGTGACCATACTTGCCTCTGGATTTGGTGTGAAGGACATACACTCTGCCGACATGGACGAGCGTTTGGAGAAGCGTGACGAGGAGCAGCGTCGCCGCGAGGCCGAGGAGTCTGAACGCGAGGCTGAGCGTCAGGCTCGGCGCGAGGTTATCTACGGACCCAGTTCGAAGACTGGCTATGTGCGGCGTCCGGTCTATAGTTACATTTTCCGCGACGAGGACTTGGACGACGACGATGTCATCAGCAATGTGGAGTCGTCGCCGACGTACAAGCGTAACAAGAACACGCTGCGCAATCAGACTACGCGCTCGGACGCGCCTCTTGAGGGCGAGGTCATCAGTTTCGGCTGATGCGTTGACCGTCGTTGATAGATTTGTGAAACAGTTCCGGCGTGCAGGCCTTTTGGCTTGCACGCCGGATTTGTTGGTGGGTGGTTTGTCTTCTGTCCCGGTGGGAGGTTTCTTTTCCTCGGCTGGCGGGGTGGTGGGGAGGGATGTTTATGCGTCTATGTTGGCATAGGTGGCGTTGCGCTCTATGAATTCGCGTCGTGGGGCCACGTCTTCGCCCATGAGCATGGAGAAGGTGTAGTCGGCCTCGGCTGCGTCGTCGATGGTGACTTGTGTGAGCAGTCGTGTCTCTGGGTTCATGGTGGTTTCCCAGAGTTGTTCGGGATTCATTTCGCCCAGACCTTTGTAGCGCTGGATGTGGACGCCTGCTCCTGTTTCGGTTCCGTCGCCGTATTTGTCGAGGAATTGTTGCTTGGCTGCGTCGTCGTAGCAGTATTCGCTCACTTTTCCTTTTGTGCATTTGTAGAGGGGTGGATTGGCGATGAAGAGTCTGCCGTCGCGTATTAGTTGTGGCATGAACCGGAAGAACAGTGTCATGATGAGGGTGGCGATGTGGGCGCCGTCGACGTCGGCGTCGGCCATGATGATGGTCTTGTAGTAGCGTAGTTTGTCGTAGTTGGCTTCCTTGTTGTCTTCGGGGTTGAGTCCGAATCGGACGCCGAGGGCTTGGATGATGTTGTTGACTTCCTCGTGTTCAAAGGCTTTGTGCCACATGACGCGCTCTACGTTGAAGATTTTTCCTCGGATGGGCAGGATGGCCTGGAAGTGCCGGTCGCGTCCTTGCTTGGCCGAGCCTCCTGCCGAGTCTCCCTCGACGATGAACATTTCGCAGTTGGCTGGGTCGCGGTCTGAGCAGTCGGCCAGTTTTCCTGGCAGTCCGCCTCCTGTCATGGGGTTTTTGCGCTGCACGCTCTCGCGTGCCTTGCGTGCGGCCACGCGTGCCGTGGCTGCCAGTATCACTTTGTCGACAATCAGTTTGGCTTCTTTCGGGTGTTCTTCCAGGTAGTTGGTCATGGCTTCGTAGACGGCTGAGCCCACGGCTCCTGCCACTTCGCTGTTGCCGAGTTTGGTCTTGGTCTGTCCTTCGAACTGTGGTTCGGCCACTTTGACTGAGATGACGGCTGTGAGGCCTTCGCGGAAGTCTTCACCACTGATTTCGATGTGTTGCTTCTCGAGTTTCTCGGTGATTTTGTTGTCGTCGGCGTATTTTTTGAGCACTCGCGTGAGTGCGGTGCGGAATCCAGTGAGGTGGGTGCCGCCTTCGATGGTGTTGATGTTGTTGACGTAGGAGTGCAGGTTTTCGGCGTAGGACGTGTTGTACATAATGGCCACTTCGATGGGTGTGTTCTGTTTCTCGGTGTTGAGGTAGATGACATCGTCGAAGAGGTGTGTGCGTGTGGAGTCCAGGTAGCGTACGAAGTCGCTGAGTCCGCCTTCTGAGTAGAAGGTGTCGGTTCTCACGCCGTCGATGCCGGCCTCTGCGTTGACGTCGGTGCGCATGTCGGTCAGCGTGATGGTGATGCCGGCGTTGAGGAAGGCCAGTTCGCGCATGCGGTTGGCCAGGATGTCGTATTTGTAGGTGGTGGTGATGAAGATGGTCTTGTCGGGCCAGAACTGCTGGCGTGTGCCGCGTAGTTGTGTCGTGCCCACTTCCTTCACGTCATATTGTGGCTTGCCTTCGCGGTATTCCTGCTGGTAGATTTTTCCGTCGCGGAACACCTGTGATATCATTTTCGACGACAGGCCGTTGACGCAACTCACGCCCACGCCGTGCAGTCCGCCGCTCACTTTGTACGAGCCCTTGTCGAACTTGCCGCCTGCGTGCAGCACGGTCATCACGACTTCCAGGGCCGAGCGATGTTCTTTCTCGTGCATGTCGACGGGGATGCCGCGCCCGTTGTCCTGGACGGTGATGCTGTTGTCCTCGTTGATGGTCACGTCGATGTGTGTACAGAATCCGGCCAGTGCCTCGTCGATACTGTTGTCCACTACTTCGTAGACCAGGTGGTGGAGGCCTTTCTCGCTGATGTCGCCGATGTACATGGCCGGGCGCTTCCTGACTGCCTCCAGACCTTCCAATACTTGTATGTTACTTGCGGAATAATCCGCTCCGTTTTGCAAGATTTCTTCTTCCATTTTTCTGTCTTGTTTTAACGTTACAAAGTTACGGAAAAACGTGCAGAAATCCAAGCGCAAAATCTGTTATAAAACCTAAAAAACATACATTTTCCCGCCTCTCCGGCGGGTGGGGCGCAGCGGGTGCCGCCACTGGCGCGCAAAAAGATGCGTGTTCCGCCGGAAACGGCGAAACACGCATCTATAGATTTTTGCTATGGCAGAGGTTGTTCGTGGCGTCCTCTTATGCCATTTTGTTCAGGAGTTTTGCTGCACCCGACTTCAGGTTGGCGGCCTTCTTCCAGTGGATGATGTTTCTCTTGGCCAACTTGTCAAGCATCTTCTGGAGTCTTGGGAACTGGGCCTGAGCCTCGGCCTTGTCGGTGGTTGTGCGGAACTTGCGCAGTGCGGTGCGCATGGACTTGGCGTAGTAGCGGTTGTGCAGACGACGCTTCTCGTTCTGGCGGATGCGCTTCAACGCTGATTTGTGATTTGCCATTTTCTTGGGTTGATTTAAATTATGTGAGTCATAAAAAAGGGGAAGTACGATGTGGTATGGCTTTCGACCTCGCACCCATCTTCCTCTTGGTTCCTGTGTCGGGGTAGCCCATAGCAGAGTCGAACTGCTCTTTAGAGAATGAAAATCTCTCGTCCTAACCGATAGACGAATGGGCCAGCCTGTGGCGTTCCCGCCGGCAGTCAAGGCCGCTTGGCCTTAATTGCGGGTGCAAAGGTAGCAACTTTTCCGCAACCCACAAAACTTTTCCGCAACTTTTTTGCAGCCTCCCCCGCTTGCAACCCGAAAACCGACTCTCCTGCACGCAAAACCTGCCTCCTCTGCTGTGGAAACTTGACGACTCGGCAGTGGAAAGTATAAATCAAATGTATGATTTATATAAATCTAACGTATGATTTATATAAATCAAAGCCATGATTTATATAAATCATACATTTGATTTATACTTTCCGGTTAAGTTTTTTTTTCTTTCCGGTTAAGTCTTTTTTTCTTTCCGGTTAAGACGCGTCGACTTTCCACTGCGCAGATTGGGATTTCCGGCTGAGAATGCCTATCTTTGTGACTGTTTTCCCGCGCGCGCCACACGCGCGTGCGCACATACGCATTATATAAGGTAAATGGACGGAGGACAGGGACGAATGCTGATGACGGTCAGGACGGAAAGGAGGGACGGGGCATGATGCTGCATGGATTTGTGCTGCGCACGGTGAAGTGGGGCGAACATGGGCTCATCGTCGACTTGTTCACCCGCGAGCAGGGACGCGTGTCGGTGGCTGCGACCATCGGGCGCAGGCGCAGCAGCCAGGCCTACTGGCAGCCGCTCAACCTGCTGGCCGTCGAGTGCGTAAAGGGCCGCGGACGCCTGCCGCAGGTGCACGAGACCGCATTTGTCCATCCCTACGCCGACCTGACGCTGCAGCCCATGAAACGCATGATTGCCATGTACCTGTCCGAGGTACTGGGACTGGTGCTCAGGGCGGAACAGACCGACCCGCTCCTCTACGACTACGTCGAGGACGCCCTTCTCTGGCTCGATGCCGCCCGGACGGGGTGGGCCAACTTCCACATCGTCTTCCTCCTGCACCTCACGCGCTTCGTGGGCATCTACCCGAACCCCGAGGACCTCGAGTCCCACCTGCTCGCCCCCGACGAAGTGCGCCTGCTGCGCTTCCTCCTCTCGGTCGACGTCGGCACCATGCACCACCTGCGCCTCTCGCGCACGCAACGGCGCGACATCCTGCAGCGCATCGAACGCTACTACCGACTCCATTTCCCCTCCCTCTCCGAGGTGCGGTCGCTCGACATCCTGCGCGAAGTGTTGGACTGACACCCCGCTTGGCAGCATTTTGCTGGTTTTCTACCCCTTTCCCCTACTCCGAGAGTGGCAAAAAACAAAAAAAACGCCCGTTTCATTTTTTTTACGATTGCATAATCGTAACTTTGTAGCATAAACGTTAACTCGGACCAATATGAGTCAACAGAAACTGAAAGTCGATGTCGAAGCCATCGTGAAGGGAAAAATGGGCAAGAAAGCCCGCTACGTTCCCGGCTTCGCCATCAACTGGCTGAAGAAGATACTCCATCAGGACGAAGTCAACCGCTTCCTCACGGGACGTGCGGCAGGCAAGTATGGCGTGGACTTCCTCGACGAATGCGTCGACTACCTCGAGATGGACCTCGAGGTGAAGGGACTGGACGAACTGCCCACCAATGCCGGCGGACACTACTTCACCATCGTCAGCAACCACCCCCTCGGCGGAGAGGACGGCGTGGCACTCGGCAAACTCGTCTGCCACAAATGGGACAGCCGCATGGTCTACCTCGTCAACGACATACTCATGAACCTCGAGGGACTGGCCCCCCTCTGCGTGCCCATCAACAAGACCGGAGCCCAGAGCCGCAACTTCCCCAAGATGGTCGAGGCCGCCTTCCAGAGCGACAAGAACGTCGTCATGTTCCCAGCCGGACTCTGCTCGCGCAAGCAAGACGACGGTACCATACGCGACCTGCCTTGGAAGAAGACCTTCATCTCGAAAAGCATCCAGTACCAGCGCGACATCATACCCGTCCACTTCTCAGGCCACAACTCCGCCCGCTTCTACAACGTTGCCCGCTGGTGCAAGAAACTGAACGTCAAATTCAACCTTGCCATGCTCTTCCTCGTCGACGAGATGTACAAGAACGTAGGCAAGAAATTCACCGTCACCTTTGGCCGGCCCATCCCCTGGCAGACCTTCACCGACAAGTCGAAGACACCAGCCCAATGGGCACAGTGGGTGCAAGACAAGGTATACGAACTATAACCAACCGACAATGGCAGAACAAATCATCGCACCCATACCCAAAGAGGTGCTGAAGTCAGAATTGACCGAAGACCGCAGGCTGCGCTTCACCAACAAGAGCAACAACGAAATCTATATCGTTACGTGGCAGAACGCACCCAACGTCCTCAAAGAGATAGGACGACTGCGCGAGATAGTATTCCGGGCCGCAGGAGGCGGAACCGGGAAATCCCTCGACCTCGACGAGTTCGACACGTGCGACAACCCCTACAAACAACTCATCGTCTGGGATCCCGAGCGCGAGGAAATCATCGGCGGCTATCGCTACATCCTCGGCACCGACATCGAAGTGGCAGCCGACGGCCAGCCCATACTGGCCACCAGCCACATGTTCCACTTCTCCGACAAGTTCATGCAGGAGTACATGCCCTACACCATCGAACTCGGACGCTCTTTCGTCTCCCTCGAATACCAGTCCACACGCGCCGGCACAAAGGCCATCTTCGCACTCGACAACCTTTGGGACGGACTCGGAGCCCTTACAGTCATCCTGCCAAACGTGAAATATTTCTTCGGCAAAATGACCATGTACCCCAGTTACAACCGACGTTGCCGCGACATGATACTCTTCTTCCTTCGCAAACATTTCGAAGACAAGGAGCACCTCATCATCCCGATGCACCCCCTGCAACTCGAACACGACCCGGCAGAATTTGAAAAAATCTTCTGCGAAGAAGACTTCAAGGAAGACTACCGCATCCTCAACCGCGAGGTGCGTGCCTACGGGATGAACATCCCTCCCCTCGTCAATGCCTACATGTCCCTCTCCCCCACCATGAAACTGTTCGGGACAGCCATCAACGACGGCTTCGGCGATGTCGAGGAAACCGGCATCCTCATTGCCGTCGAGGAGATACTGGCCGACAAGTATGTCCGGCACATAGAGTCGTTTGCACGCGAGCACCCCGAATACTTACAGATAATGAGCAGTGCCAACAAACTGTTCAGTAAGGAGTGACGGCTGCGGCACACACGACTCCCGACGCATCGCGACCGAAATAATGAAGATACAGCAGAGGCGGCGGAACTTGACAACCAA
>FLNU01001253.1_pt1 | contig 22960 bp, 19 predicted proteins | sample 1140361 | NCBI WGS metagenome assembly FLNU01 (sample SAMEA3878206, study PRJEB12797) | bioreactor metagenome | biome: Moose rumen | place: Sweden | collected 2011-10 | reverse complement strand
GACGCGACGAAGTTTTTCAGCCTTTTTCGCCGCCGTCAACATTTGCTGTTCAACAGATTGTTCCTCGACGTAATTTTTAATCATTTCCTTATCCGTCAATCCGCGCGGAATTTTTTTCATAATAACCCCTCCAATAAAAATAATTAAGAATGAAGAATTAATTCTACATTCTTAATTATTAATTCTTAATTATTTTCATACTTCCATAATAATCGGCAAAATCATTGGGCGGCGTCTTGTCTGATCGAAAAGATATTGTGACAAGGCGTCTTTAATTTGAATTTTAATCGTTGACCAATCGGTAATTTGTTCGTCCGCGCAGATTTTCAAAGCTTGGGTAATTTTCGCCTTTGCACCGTCCATTAATTCTTCTGATTCGCGAACATAGACAAAGCCGCGCGATACAATATCAGGACCGGCTACAATTTTTCCTGTATAGCGATTAATCGTAATGACAACAATTAAAATACCGTCCTGCGAAAGTTGCCGCCTGTCACGAAGTACAATATTGCCAACGTCACCGACGCCGAGCCCGTCAACCATGACAACGCCCCAGTTGACGCGTCCTATAATTTTTCCGCGCTCCTTAGTAAACTCAAAAATCGTGCCGTTTTCTCCAAGCAAAATATGATCTTTCGACATACCAAGTTCTACGGCAAGTTTTGCGTGCGCGTGTAAATGATGCAGTTCACCATGAACAGGAATAAAAAATTTCGGACGTATCAAATTATGCATAAGTTTTAATTCTTCGCGTGAGGCGTGTCCGGAAACGTGAATGCCGTCTTTGCGACTGTAAATCACATTTGCACCAAGACGTAAAAGATTATCAACGGTTTTAGCTACAAGTTTTTCATTGCCGGGAATCGGCGTCGCAGAAATTATAACCGTATCACCTTGCATAATGTCAACTTGCCTGTGATCCGAAAGAGCCATACGCGTCAACGCGCTCATCGGTTCACCTTGACTGCCCGTCGTGATTATGACAATTTTGTTGGCGGGATAATTCATAATATCTTCAACGTCAATGATAACGCCTTCGGGCGCGTGAATGTATCCAAGCTCAAGCGAAATGTTTACGACGTTTACCATACTTCGCCCCAAAATTGCCACGCGTCGACGATACCTTACCGCCGTATCAATTACCTGCTGAATCCTATGAACATTTGATGAAAAAGTTGCAACAATGATTCTGCCCTGCGCGTTTTGAAATTCGCGATTAAAAGCAATTCCGACAGTTTTTTCGCTGGGGGTATGCCCTTCATTTTCAGAGTTGGTAGAATCAGCCATTAACACGAGGACGCCTTTGTTTCCTAAATCGGCAAGTTTGCGGAAGTCCGTCATTTTGCCATCAATCGGCGTATAATCAAATTTAAAATCGCCCGTGTGGACAATCATGCCGACTGGAGTTTTTATCGACAGTCCGACGGAATCAGGTATGGAATGATTGACGCGAATAAATCCGATACTGAAACAACCCATAGTAATAATTTCGCCTTGAGTTGCTACGCGCAGGTTACCGGAGTCTACGCCATTTTCTTTGAGCCGTCCCTCCAAAATTCCAAGCGTTAATCTTGTGCCGTAGACGGGGACTGAAAGACGTTTCAAAATGTATGGCAACGCTCCTATATGGTCTTCATGTCCGTGAGTCAAAAAAATTGCCTTTAAACATTTTTCATTTTCGATTAAGTAAGATATATCGGGTATCACGAGATCAACGCCAAGCATATCGTTTTCAGGGAACATTAAGCCCGCGTCAATTAAAATCATTTCGTCGCCGCAACGTATGACGGTCATATTTTTTCCAATCTCGCCCATACCGCCCAATGGAATTATCTGTAGTTTTTGGTCGCTTCTCTGTTCACTTCTCAACAATAAAAACACCTCCGTAAATTTGCTTACAGAAAAAATATTGTCCGATCACTCATATCAAATAAATTTTAACATTTTAATTGCGGCTTTACAAGGTTTAAAAAAATTTATTGAATTGTCTATCAAAAAATTTTCTGCTAAAATAAATTCAAAGCGTATTGGTAAAATCCAATAAAAAAATTTTATGATAAATTTTAAAACGGATTAATTTATCGGGAGGAATTTTTATGTTTATGGAAGAAAGACAGGCAAAAATTTTAGAAATGCTCGAACAAAACGGAAAAGTTTTAGTTAAGGAATTGGCGGAAATTTTCGGAGTTACGGAGGATTCTATACGAAAAGATTTGGGCGCGTTGGAAATGGAGGGGCAACTCAAAAGAACTTACGGCGGAGCGGTTGCAATACAAGAAAAATTGCACGTTGCCGAATCTAATCGACGAAGAATCCGCGAAGTTGAGGCGAAAAGAAAAATTGCCGCCGCCGCAGTTAAATTAATCAATCCGTCTGATTTAATTTTTCTGGACACTTCGACGATAAGTATTGCCATTGCCGAAATTTTAGAAAAAAGCGAAACTCCCTACAAAGTTTTGACGAATATGATTGACGTACTTGTTATGTTGGCGCGTAATCCAAAAATTAATTTGATTTTTGCGGGCGGGCAGATTAATAAAAATCGTGACGGCTTTTTGGACGGGCTTAACTTGGAATTTATGTCGCATTTTCGTCCGAGTGTTGCATTTATCGGCGTGGTTGGCGTGGACATTGAAAAAAATTCTTTGTCGACAAATGATTCTAATACCGGAATGCACAAGCGGCGTATGATTGAGTTGAGTCAAAATGTTTACGTTATGGCTGAATCGAGCAAGTTGGGGACGGAGGCGAATTTTACTTTTGCGACTTTGAATAAAGTTAGCGGGCTGATAACCGAAACTGCTCCGTCGAAAAAAATTTTGGATGCCGCTAAGAAAATGCAAGTTCAAATTATTTTACCGAATTAAGGAGATGATTTTATGCGTGTGAAAAAAATTAGGACGCCGCTGGTTATGAATGGCGTTGAAGTTCGGACGTTAAAGGAGTTCCGTGAGAATTTTGATGCGGAACAATTTTTGGAATATTTCTGGGACGACACGCTTTTAAAGTGGTTGATCGATTGGCATTATCATGATGAGGCGGACAAAGTTCGTGAGATTGACGAGGACGCGGAAAATCTCCGTCCGCTGTATGAAATTTTTGGCGTGAACTATATTGGCAGCACTCCTGAAGAAATTGAGTGGTATACTGAAAGGCTTGAACGCTTGAAAAAATTTACGTCGGACGAAAACATTTTGGCTAAAGTTGATTGTGTTGCTTTCGACGCTGACGACTTACTTGATATTCTTGAAGAGGGCGAAATTAACGAAATCTACCTTTGTGGCGCGGAGTTTACATTTTCTTCCGGAATGCTGAACTTTAAAAATAAAAAATATCATGGTGTCGGCAATGTCACGGTTAATATTGAAAGTAAAAATCCGATTGACTTGGACAATTTCGGCATTACTTTTGATAACGTCAAATTTGGTGAGGGTTTTCCGCACAAAAAATTGGAAAGCACTAATACTCCGCCAGTCGAAAATGATTCGGAAAATATTTTAAGTGAAGCACACAATTTATTTTATGGGCGTAATGGTTATAGTAAAGATCAAAGTCGAGCGCGAAAATTTTATGAGAAAGCGGCACGTTTGGGAAATGTTGAAGCCCAAAAACAACTTTTGAATTGGTACTATGTCCCGTTAAGTCGTTGGAAATAAATTCTTAATTTTTAATTCTTCATTCTTAATTAAAAAAAAGGTCTGCTACTCAGATTGAGTGACAGACCTAATTTTTTTTATTAGCTTAGCTAAAAATTTTCAGACTTACGCGCTGGGAATGGTTGCCAGATATTTTTTAATTTCGTCGCCGTCTTCCATTTCCATAACTTTATCAAGAATCTTTTTAGCCTCAACCATCGTGATGTTACGGATACGCTCTTTAACTTTCGGAATTGAAGGTGCACTCATGGAAAGTTCTTTGATACCCATAGCCATCAAAATAATTGCCGCATTAGGATCGGACGCCATTTCGCCGCACATACCAGCCCATTTGCCTTCCGCATTTGCAGATTCGATTGTACGTTTAATAAGACGCAGGACAGCCGGGTTAAAGTGGTTGTACAGGTAAGAAATTTGCGCGTTGCCTCTGTCGACCGCCAACGTGTACTGAACAAGATCGTTAGTACCAATGCTGAAGAAGTCAACATATTTTGCAAGAATCGGAGCCATTACGGCTGCCGCAGGAGTTTCAACCATGATACCGACTTGTACGTTATCGGCGTATTCTTTGCCCTCTTGTACGAGTTCGCGTTTTGCCTCTTCGACAAATTCTTTAGCGTCGAGGAACTCTTTCACGTTGATAACCATCGGGAACATGATAGCGGCTTTACCGAATTTACCTGCGCGGAGGATAGCCTTAAGTTGCGGCAGGAACAAATCTTTACGTTGCAAGCTGATACGAATTGCGCGATAACCCAAAAAGGGATTTTCTTCTTCGCCGACTTGAATATAGGGCAGGGGTTTATCGCCGCCGATGTCCATTGTACGAATGACGCAAAGACCTTCGCCGTGAGTTACGGTAGCACATTTCTCAACAGCAGCTTTATATTCTTTGAATTGATCTTCCTCTTTCGGAATATCCTGTTTGCCCATGAATACAAATTCGGAGCGGAACAGACCAACGCCGGTTGCGCCAAAGTTTTTGATAGCGGCATCAGCATCAGCCGGTGAACCGATATTGGCAACGAGTTCAACTTCGGTACCGTCTTGAGTTTTTGCGGGCAGAGCTTTAAGTTGTGCGTAATGAGCCTTAAGTTCTTCCTGCTTTTTAATTTTTTCGTTGTAAGCGGCGCGTTCGTCATCGGAAGGACGAATCAAAATTTCGCCCGTCTCACCGTCGAGGATAGCGGGATCGCCATTAGCCATTTGTTCAATGCCGTCACCGACACCGACAACCGTAGGAATTGCGCGGGTTTTTGCGATAATAACGGCGTGTGCTGTGGTTGAACCTGCACCGAGAATAACGCCCGCAATTTTTTCTGTAGGAAGTCCCGCGATAACGGACGGCTCAATTTCTTTACCGGCTACGATAACTTTTCCGACGATTTCGGGATCTTTAATGCCGAGCAAGAATTTTGCAATACGTTTACCGACGTCGCGCATATCGACGGCGCGTCCTCTGAAATATTCATCTTCCATCTGCTCAAAAAGTTGCGCATTGGATTCGTAAGCATTGAGGACAGCCTTCGGAGCGTTGCCGGTAGCTTCAATTTCCTCTTCAACTTTTTCGCTGATAGCGGGGTCTTCAATCAAAAGACGATGTGCCTCAAGGATACCTGCCTGTTCCTTAAGACCTTTTGCGGTGTAGTCGTCGATAGTAGTTTTAAGATTTTCCGCGACTTTCACGAGAGCCTGCGCGGCTTTTTTCTTTTCGGTAGCCTTTGTGCCGGGCTGATAGTTTACGAGATAGCCGTCAAGATTTTGTCCTGCGAGCAAAATTGTACCGACTGCGACGCCGGAAATTACGCCCTTACCTTTAATTTTATCTGCCATAACTTTAACCTCACTCTGTTTAGTTACGGGCTCGGAAGTTACATTTTCCTTTTTGCCCTTGCTTTTATTTGCCATGAAATTTTACCTCAAGTTATATGCAAAAAGGGAGGGGGACAAAAAAAATTTCTCCTCCTCCCCACAAAAATTCGCGGCGTAAAATAATTCTTACTCTTCGCCGAACTTATCGTCAACGAGCTTCTTCAAAGTTGCTACAGCATCTGCTTCGTCGGGTCCATCTGCCGAAAGCGTGATTTCCGTGCCTTTGGTCAAGCCCATGCTCATGATCATGAGAATGCTTTTAGCGTCAACGGTTTTGCCCTTCGCCTTGATCTGAACTTTGGATTTGAACTTCGACGCGGTCTGCACGAATACCGACGCGGGACGCGCATGGATACCGGTTTTGTTTTCGATAGTGGTTGTTGCTTCTGTCATTAATAACCAACTCCAATCTTTTATAACACTTATTTAGCGACCGTTGCACTGGGCAACTTTTTCTATGCTTTCAAATATTCGCCGTCCTTTTAAATGTTCCTTCTTTTCAGAAAAATTACATTAAAAATTTTTTGAAATTTTAAATATACTTTTCTTGGCGTAAAAAGTATAAAAAAGTCCGATAAATTTGAAAAACTCCAATTCGTATTTCCAATGAATAATCGCTAAAAGTTGACGCACTTTTTTTTTGTGCTAAAATCTAGGCGTTTTAAAAAATTATTTATTGGAGGAAAATTTTTAATGGCTAAAGAAAAAATTTCAAAAGTTGTCTTGGCATATTCGGGCGGGCTTGATACGTCTGTAATTATCCCTTGGCTTAAGGAAAATTACGGTTGCGAAGTTATAGCGGTTTGCGCGGACGTAGGACAGGGCGACGAGCTTAACGTTGTGCGCGAAAAAGCTTTGAAGTCCGGTGCGTCGAAAGTTTTTATTGAAGATTTAACGAAAGAGTTTATCGAAAATTACATTTTCCCGACGCTTAAAGCTAATGCAGTTTACGAAGAAAAATATTTGTTGGGAACTTCTTTTGCGCGTCCGATTATCGCAAAAAAATTGGTAGAAATTGCGAAGGCTGAAGACGCGGAGGCAGTTGCTCATGGCGCGACCGGTAAAGGCAACGATCAAGTACGTTTTGAGTTGACGGTTAAAGCACTTGCTCCTGAACTTAAAATCATTGCCCCTTGGCGCGAGTGGGAACTTGACAGCCGCGAATCTGAAATTGAATACGCGAAGGCTCACAACATACCGATTGCCGCCGAAAATAAAAAGTACAGTATGGACAGAAATATTTGGCATTTATCGCACGAAGGCTCGGACTTGGAAGACCCTTTCAACGCGCCTGATAATTCAATGTTTTTAATTTCAGTTGCTCCTGAAGACGCGCCCGATAAACCCGAAGAAATTACGATTGACTTTGAGGCTGGTATTCCGGTTGCGATTAATGGCGTTAAGAAAAATTCCGTTGAACTTGTAACCGAGTTGAATACAATCGGTGCACGCAACGGTATTGGTATTGTTGACATTTGCGAAAATCGCCTTGTCGGCATGAAGAGTCGCGGCGTTTATGAAAATCCTGCGGGTTCAATTCTTTATTACGCACATCGTGAGTTGGAATACCTTTGCTTAGACCGCGCAACTTTCCATTTCAAGCAACATGTAGCGGTTAAGTACGGCGAATTGGTTTACGACGGTATGTGGTTCTGTCCGTTGCGTGAGGCACTTGCGGCATTTGTCGACGAAACTCAAAAAAATGTCAGCGGAACTGTTAGGTTAAAACTTTATAAGGGCAATATCATTTCCGCCGGTTCAAAATCACCCAATTCACTTTACAGCAAAGAATTTGTAACTTTTGAACATGATGACGTTTACAACCAAGCAGACGCGACGGGCTTTATAAATCTTTTTGGGCTGCCGCTTAAAGTTCGCGCATTGGTGAACAAAAAATGAGTAATAAAAAACTTTGGGGCGGACGTTTTGAAAAGTCTACCGACAAAACGATTAACGATTTTCAAGCGTCAATAAATTTTGATTGGCGGCTTTACAAATATGATATTCAAGGTTCAATCGCTCATGCGAAAATGCTTGCCAAGCAGGAAATTATTTCCGAAGATGACGCGCAGAAAATTATTGACGGCTTGAATAAAATTCTTCAGAAAATTGACAATGACGAATTTGAATTTAGTGCAGAGTACGAAGATATTCATTTGAACATTGAAAAGGCGTTGACTGATTTAATTGGTGAGGCGGGCGGACGCTTGCACACTGCGCGGAGTCGTAATGATCAAGTTGCGTTGGATATGCATTTATATTTGCGTGATGAAATTTCAAAAATCTGCGCGTTGCTGTTAAATCTTATGAAAGAATTAATTTTGGCGGCAGAAAAAAATTTGGGCGTGATTATGCCGGGATACACTCACTTACAACGTGCGCAACCGATTTTATTTTCCCACCACATAATGGCGTATTTTTGGATGCTTGAAAGAGATTATTCAAGATTAATCAATGCCTATCGTTCAGCTGACTTTATGCCGTTGGGAGCGGGTGCATTGGCGGGTACAACTTTTCCGATTGACAGGAAATTTGTCCAACGTGAATTAGGCTTTGAAAATTTATATCGTAACAGTTTGGACGCGGTAAGTGACAGAAGTTATATTTTGGAATTTATGTCAGCGGTTTCAATTTTGATGATAAATCTTTCGCGCTTGAGTGAAGAAATAATTTTATGGAGCAGCCGCGAATTTAATTTTATTGAATTGGACGACGCACATTGTACAGGGTCTTCTATGATGCCGCAGAAAAAAAATCCCGATGTTCCCGAGCTTATACGCGGAAAGACGGGGCGCGTTATCGGTCACTTAATGGCGATGTTTACTCTGATTAAAGGCTTGCCGCTTGCTTACAATAAAGACTTGCAGGAGGACAAGGAAGGGCTTTTTGATACGGTTGAGACGATTAAATTTTGCTTAATCGTGTTCGCGCAGATTATTGAAGGTATGAAGGTTAAGGAAGAAAATATGCGCCGCGCAGTTGAGGAAGATTTCAGCAATGCGACGGACTTAGCAGATTATCTTGTAAAGAAAAATTTGCCCTTCAGACAGGCTCACGAAGTTGCCGGAAAAATTGTTCACCATTGCATTGAACGCGGAATTTATCTGAAAGACTTGACGCTTGACGAATATAAAACTTTTTCCGACAAATTCGACACAGATATTTTTGACGCGATTAAACCTGAAACTTGTGTAAATGCGCGTGATTCTTACGGCGGAACTTCGACTGAACAAGTTGAAATGCAAATTTTTTACGCTAAAGAATTAATGCAAAAAATAAATTAGATATTAAATTTTTATAAAAAAATTGTCCCGATTACGGTCGGGATTTTTTATTTGCAGGAAAAAATTTTTATGCGGCGAAAAGTTTTAGTGGTGATTAAATTGACTGCAAAAACTGAAATGCTCAAAGGCGAATGGTACAACGCAAATTTTGATGAAGAATTGATACGCGAAAGAATTTTTGTGAAAGACCTTTGCCTTGACTTTAATAATTTGAAATATAGCGACATTGAGGGACGGAGAAAAATTTTATCGGAGATTCTGCCGAATGTTGACGTTACCGCCGTAGAAATTATGTCGCCGTTTATGGTTGATTACGGTTATAATATTTTTCTTGGAGCTGGGACTTTTTTTAACCACAATATTTATCTTATGGACTGCGCGAAAATAAAATTTGGAAAAAAATGTTTTATCGGACCGAATTGCGGATTTTATACGGCGATTCATCCATTGGACGTTGAAAAAAGAAATGCGGGCTTTGAAATTGCAAAACCTATTAGTATTGGCGATAACGTATGGATTGGCGCGGACGTTTCGATTTTGCCGGGCGTGAAGATTGGGGACAATTCGGTTATCGGCGCGGGTTCAGTTGTAACGAAAGATATTCCGGCGGGCGTGTTGGCTTTCGGCAATCCCTGCAAAGTGATTCGCAAATTAAGTGAGGACAATGATTGACGTACAAAACCAAATTGATACACGCGGCATAAAAATTCAGCGGACGGGCGTTTCAAATGTACACCTGCCGCTTTTAATTTCGGACGGCGGAAAAGTTCAGCAAGTCTCCGCGCAGATTCGTTTTACAGTATCGCTGAGTGAAAATATTCGCGGCACGCATATGAGCCGCTTAATGGAAATTTTAACCGATTGGACGAATACGCCGATTACAATTTCGGATGTTGAAAAAATTTTACTCGACGCACAAAAAAAACTTGACACAGATTTTTCGACGATTCAAATTGAGTTTAAATATTTCGTTGAACAATCTGCGCCAATTTCCGCTAAAAAATCTTTCTTGGACATTGACTGTAAAATTTATGGTGAACTTTACAAAAATTCGCGTATGAAATTTAATTTAAGCTTGAAAGTGCCGTTTACTTCACTTTGTCCGTGTAGTCGTGAAATTTCAAATTTTGGGGCGCATAATCAACGCTCACTCTGCAAAGTGAATTTGGAAATTGCCGACATTGACAAGGCTGAAGATTTTGGGATTGAGAAAATTTTTAGACTGATTGAGGCGCAAGGTTCAAGCAAAGTTTTTCCAATTCTTAAGCGCGAAGATGAAAAATTTGTAACTGAATACGCCTACCAAAATGCAAAATTTGTTGAAGATATTTTGCGCGATGTTGTAGGGACTCTGCGCGGAGTTGAAAATATTTCAGCGTTTGAGGTTGAGTGTGAAAATTTTGAGTCGATTCACAATCACAACGCCTACGCGTATTTTAATTATTTTAATTGAATTTTTTCAAATGTCACATTTTATTTTACAAAATTGAAGACATAAAGGGAGGAATACCTCTCATTTTAATAATCAATTTTAAAATTTACGAAAGAAATTGCCAATGCATTTTTGTAACATATGTTTGAAAATCATACATTTCGCATATTTTCTAAAATTTCGTTATCGTCAATAGTCTGCTTAGTCTCAACGTTTAATTTTTTATCGAGGCGGCAAACTTCATTGTAAGCACAATATTTGCAGGCTTCATTATTTTTCGTCTTAATCGGCTCAACGGCAATATTTCCGCTTAAAATTTTTTGTCCCGTCTCCTTAAGTTTTTCCTCAACAAATTTCATCATCGCTTTAAAATCTAAAGGACTTTTGACATTTGACGTGAGTTTTTTAGAAATTGTGCCGTCTTTATTAAAACTAATCGGCAAACTTTCCAAAGTTGAATCAATATTTTTTAAAATTTCGGCGTCATCCAAAGTATAACCACGCATTTTCAGAGAATTATTTACTTGATTTTGGGCGTCATCAAAAGATTTTCCACTTTTCGCAGGATATTGCAAAAAGTAATACAACATCGCGGCAGGCATACGTTCACCGACATTTTGTAAATTATTTGTCACCATCAAATAAGTTAAAAGTTGCAGATTAATTCCCAAATAAATTTCCCACAAATTTACGTAAGCTTTGCCGGTTTTATAGTCGATTATCAGAAAATAATTGCCGTCTTCGCTGAAATCAATTCTGTCAATCGTGCCGACCAATTCCATATTAATTTCGCCAATTTCGTAAATTAAATGCGTTTTTGACAGTGAAGAGAAAGTTTTTTCAAAAATTTCGGGATGAAATTTGCTTCGCTTATCAAGTTCGACTAATCTTTTAATTGAAGAAATTGCAACTTTTTTAATTCTGTCACGCTGATTTTCCAAAGTTTTTGTGCTGAGTAAAATTTTATTGTTAAATTTTTTGGTAATTTCCTCAAAAATTTTCTCAACGCGAATTTCAATTTCAGAATTTCCAACTTCCGCCCAATGTAAATTTTCTTCCCTTAAGCCTTCACCAAAATTTTTAAGAATCTCATGCAAAATTGTTCCAATGTCTGGCGGTTTTAATTTAAATTCGCGGCGTTCACTCAAATTTAAACCGTAATTCGCAAAATATTGGAAGGGACATTTATTAAATTTCTCAAAACGCGTAACCGACCCGCGCATAAAATTTTCTTCAGCGTAAAGTTTTTTTGCAATTTTTTCATCTAAATTTGTATTTGGTTCAAAATTTAAGTAATTGACTTGCGAGCCGAGATTTTCTAAAATTTCAAGATTTACGAGTTTTATTTCAAGATTTTGGAAAAAGTTTTTAAATCTTTCCAGAAAATTTGAAGGATGAATGGCATTTCCTTCAGAATTTGCAAGCGGGTAAGAAATATGCAAATAATTTTTTGCCGAAGTTAAGCCGCGATAAATTAAAAATTTTTCCGCCAACAAACTTTCATTACCGCCTTTGGAAATTTCCAAACCCGCGTCATTAAGGTGCAATCTGTCCGCGTCCGAAAGTAAAAGTTTTTCACGTGAACTGCGCGGAAAATTTTCATCACTAAATCCTAAAATATAAATCGCCTTAGAATTTTGCAAAGAATTTTGGTCAAATTGCGAAATTGTAACAGAATCAAGACCGGGCGGAATCAGCGACATTTCCAGCGCGTCAAGCCCCTCATTCACAATATATTCAAATTCTTTCAAAGAAATTGTATCGTCGTCCGAATCGGCAATTTGTTCCAATAAATTTATCACGTCATCCCAAATTTTTAAATGCTCCCGCGAAAGTGCAAGGTTGCCTTGATTTTCCTCAAACTCCGACATTTCTAAAAGTTTTTCATAAATTTTAAGTTCCTCAATAAATTCAAACAAATTTGTAGCGTGTTGTTTAGCAGGCGCATTTTGAATTTTTTCAGAAAAATTTATTAAAGGTTTAACTGCGCGGCGTCGAATTTCATCAACCTTTTTTGCACGTTCAAGTTCATCTTCCGAAATATTTTTTTGAAAATCGCGTCGATACCAATTCCAATTTTCCTCACGAGTCCAAATTTTTTTACCGCGCAATCCAAATTCCAAAACATAATTTTCTAAAATATCTACTTCTTCCTGAGTAATTTCAAAAAATCCCGTCCTAAGACAACGAAAAATCGGTTCAGACCTCCAATTTTTTAAAATTTCAAGTGACGAACGAATTAACTCAGCAAAAGGATGATTTGTCGCGGCGCGTTTCCTGTCAATGAAGTAAGGAATTTTATGTATTTCAAAAATCGGCTTGATTAAATTATTATAAGTTGCGTCGCGAAAAATAATTCCGATGTCACGGAATTTAAAATTTTTTTCACGATGAATTTTCAAAATATCTCGCGCAATCGCTTCAACTTCAACGCGTTTATTAACAGCTTCAATAACTTTAAAATTTTTACAAGTACCGTCAAATTTTTTGTAAGAATGCGCAAAAATATTTTTTTCGATAAAAGCCAATTCTTTTGAAATAAATCTGCGCGGAGTATCAAAACGTAAAATTTTAAAATCTACACTAATTTTTTTAGAAATTTCGCGGATAATCTTAAAAGTTTCAAAACTTCTATGAAAAAGTCCGATTTCTAAAACATTTTCGCGGCTGTTTAAGTTAATGTCCATCGGTAAAGAAACGTAAACATTTTTAGCGTATTTAAAAATTTCCTGCAAAATTTTTCTTTGTTGAGGATCAAAAAAAATAAAACCGTCAATAAAAATTTCGGCATTTTTAATAGAATTGGAATTTTTTATGAGTTCCGACGCTTTTTCAAGCAAATCACTTTCATCATTTTGGCGATTTTCGATTTCTGCACGGAATTTTTCATAAATCAGCGAAATATCGTGAAGTTTATTTTTCAGCTCATCATCGAAAGAATTTGTAGCAATTAGATTTTTAATTTTATCGGCGTCGATTGAGTAAGTACGAAATTCTTTAAGCTCCTGCGCTAAAATTTCAGTAAAACCGCGCTGATCCGCCGCCTTCCGATAATAAAGCAGATTTTTAGAATTTTTCTTCAAAATTTTACGCAAAATAATCCTTCGCCCAATTTCAGAAATTCTCGGGACAACGGCTCCGCCGACTTCCGATAAAATTTGACGCGCAAAACGTTGAAAGCTACACATTTTCGTATTAACCGCACCGCCGGTAATTTCCGCAAGTTCCAACTCTGCGCGGTAAGTTTGATAAGCGGGCAACAAAAAAATAATTTCAGTACTTAGCGGCGATTCTTGCAAAATTTTTTCCATACGTTCAAGTAAAGCAAAAGTTTTTCCGGTACCCGCTCTGCCGATAAAAATTTCCACTGCCATAAAAAATTCCTCCAAAATTTACCTGTGTTTGTATTTGTAGCAAGACCAAATTATTAAAATCCAAATCGGCAGGAGCATTGCCGCCAAGCGCATTTCGTCCATTGTCAGCATTAATCCAACGACGACTGCTAAAAATATCAGCGACAAATAATTTGTGAAAGGATAGAGAATTGACGGAAATTTTGTTTTATGTCCGACTGCCGCGCAGTGTTTGCGGAATTTTATGTGAGTGATAATTATCAGCGTCCAAGTTACGATAATTGCGCCGATGACGATTGCCATTAAATAATTAAAAATTTGTCCCGGAAAAAGATAATTCGCTATAACGGCAAGCAAAGTTACACCCGATGAAATAAAAATTCCGTTAAACGGCACTTTGCGACTTGAAAGTTTTGCAAAAAAATTTGGAGCGTTGGAAGTCTCCGCCATACCGAAAAGCATTCTTGATTCGCTGTAAATTGCCGAATTGTAAACGGAAATTGCCGCCGTCAATACGACGAAGTTTAAAATATTTGCCGCTGAAGTTATCCCCAAGTTTTGAAAAATCTGCACGAAAGGACTTGCCTCAACGCCGACTTCCTTCCACGACCACAAAGTTACAAGTACCAAAATTGCGCCGACGTAGAAAATTAAAATTCTGTAGATAACTTGATTAATCGCGCGAGGTATTGTTTTATCGGGATTTTCAGCTTCGCCCGCCGTGATACCGATTAATTCAATACCGCCGAAACTGAACAATACAACTACCGTTGCAAGTGCCATTCCCCATAATCCGTTGGGGAAAAATCCTCCGTGTATCCAAAGATTACTGAAATTTTCCGGAAATGGTCTGATGTCCGTGAAAATTAAATACGCGCCGAAAATTATCATAAAAATTATTGCCGAAATTTTTATTAACGCCATCCAAAATTCAATTTCGCCATACGCGCTGACTGTCACAAGATTTATCGCGGTTATGACGACCAGACAGATAAACGCGCCGACCCATTGCGGCAAGTCCGGAAACCAATAACCTAAATAAATTCCAACCGCAGTAAGTTCAGCCATACTCATTGTTACGTAAACAAACCAGTAATTCCAGCCTGCCAAAAATCCTGCGAAGTCTCCCCAATATTTACTGGCATAATAACTGAATGAGCCGGAAACCGGTTCTTCAACGGACATTTCGCCCAGCATTCTGACAATAAAAAAAATAATCACGCCGCCGATTAAATAACTTAACGCGACTGACGGACCTGCTAAAGCTATTGTGGAAGTTGACCCGTAAAATAAACCCGTGCCGACTGCCGTACCCAACGCGATCATCTGCAAGTGTCGATTTTTCAGACCGCGTTTTAATTTACTTTTATCTTCATTTTCTAACAAAAATTTTACCTCCAATTATCTCCGCGCAGATTTCATTTGCCGTAAATCCTGCCAAATATCCCGCGCCTTTTCATACAATTTCGGTGAAGTGATTCGCATTTGAGTTGAATTAATAATGCCGCTTAAAAATCTTGTCGCCTTGTCAAAATCGCCCAGAAGATAATAATTTACGCCGATTGTAAAAGTTGCCAAATCATCGCCGACCTTGCCGATTGGATAACGCTCATTGTTCAGAGACTGTTCAAAAAGTTCAGCCGTCTTCAATAAATATTCGCGCTCCTTAGCTTCATCATTATCAATTCGACAAAGCCACGCCATTTTCTGATAAAGCAATGCTTGCCTTCCCAACGACTTTTCAAAAATTTTGTTAAAGTAAATCGCCATTTCATACAAAGTCAAAGCCTCTTCTTTAGTTCTCGTGTCAACAAATGGCGTCTTAAAATTATTTTCTTCTAAAAAATCTTTAATCGACTTGCGGACGCGCTCGGGCAATCTCTCTTGAAATTTTACATCATCAGCCGCATAACCGCAATGTTCACAGACCCAAATTGTATAAAGGTAAGGATTAAAATCTTTGTAATGTACGCAAAAATCAAAGTCAATCGTTTCAGCAACAAGCCTAACTTTATTCATAACGATTCGAGTTTTTCTGCCGCAGACCGGGCAATTTCTGTCGACGACAAAAGTATAACTTCCATTGTCAATAAACTGCGCGGGAGTCTCTTCTTGTGAAAAGGCATTTTCAAATTTCAAAGAGTGTTCCTTATTTTTCAACAGAGCAAGTCTTTCATTTAAAGCCGTCACACGTTTTTCGGGCGTATCAAGTTTTTGCGAAATTCCTACAGAATTTTTATTGGTAAGTTTATCGCGGATTCTTTGCCTCAACGCAGTTACGGCATCAGCGTTACCGCCTGCGAAAATTGCCTTCGGTTGAGCAATTTCATTTTCCGGTTTACCGCCGCGCAGGATTATATTAAAAATTTCCTTGCAAATATCGGCGTCATGAAGAAAATTTAAAAACTCAACTTTTGACGGAAATTGCCGCGCAGGTTCGGGAATTACAGCCCCTGTAGGCTTGCCGCTGTGTCTTATAATCTCAAAAATTTCTTTGCAAATATCAGCATCCTTTAGAAATGTGAGAAATTCAGTTTTTAGCAAAGTTTATCTCTCCTGAAAATTATTTACGCGTGGCTCTGATGTCCTGCCAAATATCACGGGCTTTCTCATAAAGTTTCGGCGCGGTTGAACGTATATTTGAATTGCTGATAATCATATTTAAAAATTTTGCCGCCTTCTCAAAATCTTTCAGCATAAAATAATTTACGCCAAGTGTATAAGTCGCAAAATTATCTGAGACCTTGCCGATTGGATAACGCTCCTTTTCAAGCGAAATTTCATAAAGCTCCGCGCACTTCAACAAATATTCTTTTTCCTTCACCGTATCGCCGGCAATGCGACAAGCCCAAGCCATTTTCTGATAAAGTACCGCCTGCCTGCCCGCCGAAGGTTCAAACGCTTCATTAAAATAAAGTGCCGTCTCATAAAAAGTTAATGCACTTTCAAGCGTCCGAATCTCTATGAAGGGAGTGCGAAAATTATTTTGGCTCAAAAATTCACGCAAAGATTTACGAACACGATCAGCGTATCTGTCCAAAAATCTGTTATCTTCAGCCGCATAACCGCATTTTTCGCAAACCCAGACCGTGTAAAGATAAGGATTAAAATCTTTGTAATGCGTGCAAAAATCTATGTCGCGAGTATCGGCAACAAGCCGCGCTTTGCACTGAACAATACGAGTTTTTTCTTCACAAATCGGACAAACTTTTTCGGAGACGTAAATAAAATCAGCGTCGGTAACTTCTTTTGGCTTAGTCTCAACGGGCGGAGGGGCGGCGGCTTTTTGAGTTACGCGGTTACGAATTTTTTCACGCAAAGCTTTAATGTCCATATCGGCACCGTTAGCCATAACAGATTTTTGAGGCGGAGCGGCAGGTTTAGGTTGCTGAACATTAGGCACAGTAATTTTTTCAGGACTGCGCAAAATTTTAAAAATTTCCTTGCGTACTTCCTCATCATTAAGAAGGGAAATTAAATCAGCTTTCAATGAAGGTTGTCCAGTAAAATTTGCAGTCGGAAGTTTTGCGCCAAAACGTACCACTTCAATAATTTTTTTCCTAACGTCCGAGTCATTAAAAAGCGCAAGCAGTTCATTCTTATTCAAAATATTTCCTCCTTACCAAATTTCATTGGGATATTGCAACTTCCAATTTTTTCTGAGTGCAGTCATAATGTCCATAACGTCCTTAGTAAACTCCAACTTCATTTCGGAAGTATCGCGAGTTTTAACGGCATTTTCCATATCAGTCATTTCATAAAAGAGGGCGTCGGTTCTTTGTCCGCAGAAAATTTCTTGAGACTTACCTGTTTGCGCGTCAACAATCACAGCTTTATCTGCGCGGGGATATTCTAAAATTTCAATGTAACCTTTTTCACAGCTGATAATGGCGCGTTTAGGTTGCTTGGAGTGCATAGACAACGCGGCAGTTGCCATTTGTCCGAGAGAATTTTTTAAAAGAATCGTTGCCTGTTCATCCGAGCCGGTCGGAGAAGGTTTCCACTGACTTAAAATTTCGTTGGGGCATTCGTCCATAAAACTGCGGACAACACTAAGCGCGTAAACTCCAATATCCAAAAGTGCGCCGCCCGCCAAATTCATATTAAAGAAACGATTTGTCATATTGTATTCTTTAAAACTGCCGAAATTCATCGTAATAATTTGAACTTTGCCGAGTTCACCGCTTTTAATAATTTGCCAAAGTTTTTTATAAAGCGGCATATGCCACACCGTCATGGCTTCGGCGAGGATAAGATTTTTTTCATTGGCGAGGGAAATAGTTTCGTCAAGTTCGCGGCTGTTAAGCGTGATAGATTTTTCGACAAAAATATTTTTGCCGTGTTCGAGAGCTTGCCGCATAAAATTAAAATGCGTATTATGCGGACTTGTAATATAAATTATGTCAACGTTATCATCAGTGAACATATCCTCAATTTGATTATAAACTTTGCCAACATTATATTTTTCCGCAAAGGCGACGGCTTTTTCATGAGTGCGGTTGCCGACGGCGTAAAGTTGTCTGCCGGCTTTTTGAAGAGCTTGCGCCATTTCGTTAGCGATAACTCCAACACCTAGCACTGCCCAATTTAAATTTTTGTCCATATGATTCACTCCTTATTTTAAATTAATTTTCGACGCGCATAATTTTAAACCTTCCAAAACATTACAACTAAAAAATTTTGCGGTATAATAAACAAAAATTTTTAGGAGTTGGATTTGTGAAAAAATTTTTTAAAATATTAGCGGCGATAGTTTTAAGCTTAACAATGTTGACACCGCTAAAAGTTCAAGCCGCCGACGCGTGGGCAATCGCGGCACAAGGTTTAGGAGTTTATGCGGCGTATCGCTCGGCATTGAGTTCAATTTTGGCAATGGGTAATGATGTGCGTGCACAGATGACGGCTAAACGTCAGGACGAAAAAGAAAACGGCGTTGATAAAAATCCTCACGACGTGGAAGTTGTCAACAATATTATGACGCGTCTTGTAAACAGCGGCACATATGAATTGCGCGTAAATTCTCTGCCGTTTATATGGAATGTCAATGACAGCGACAAATTTAATGCCGCCTGTTATCCGATGAATTATATTACAGTCAATAAAGGTCTTCTGCGCGTTTTAAACGGTGATGAAAATGAAATTGCCGCCGTCCTCGCCCACGAAATGACGCATGGCATTGAACAGCACTCAGCAAAAAATTATGCTCAAGCTGTCGCGCAATCTCTCAGTGCAACTTTGCTTGCCGCGCAGATTGACAGCCGTAACGTCGACTGGTCTAAAATTACGGGCATGGTAAATTATTCTATCGCAAAAAGTGTTAATCTTCCCGCAGAAAATGAAGCTGACATTGGCGGCTTTTACATTATGACGAGTGCAGGATTTAATCCCGGCGGAGGCGCGGCGGCTATGGCGCGTATGGATTATTATATGCGTTATGAGACGAGGGATTTTTTAGAATACGACCCGCACGATAAGCCCAACGAACAAACTATGAGCGATCACCCCGATACTGAAGTGCGTGAAGAAAATCTTTCAAAACTTTTGACTGCTTACAGTATGAATCACGTAACCGTTGAAAAAGTTAATCGCAGTTACAAAGTTTTAATTGACGGCGAAGAAATTTATACGGCAACGGTTGCAGGAGAAATTTATAAATCAGCTGAAAAGGCATATTATTTTGCGGGCGGGCTTGCAAAGGCTTTTCACGATTACAACAAAGTTGAGGATTGGAATTTTCGTAAAGGTAAAACAGGCGACGTAGAATTTTTGACGGACGATAAAATTTTCAGTGAACTGCGCGAAATTTCCTTTGCACAAAATCTCGGTGCGAAAATTCGTAACGCAGTAACTTTAGCTTATCAAAATGAACCTGCCGACGCTAGAAAAAAATATCTTGACGAAGAAAATAAGCGTAAAGAATATTGGGAGAAAATTAAAGCCGAAACACTTGCCGCGAATAAAAATTTGGCGAAAAAGTTACGCATAAACGCCGATGCTTATAATGATTTTGGCAAAGGCGAATTGGCGTTGATTGAGATTGAACGCGCCCTTAATGCAGAAAATCAAGATAATATTCCTGAATGTCTTGCGATACGCGGCAGGGCTAAGGCTATCGTAGGTGATTATGACGGCGCACTTGAGGACACTAATTCAGCAATCGAAAAAGATCCGTCGAATTTGTATAATTTTTTGAATCGCGCGGACGTGAGACATATGCGCGGCGAAACGGACGAAGCTTTAGCAGATATTGATAAAGCGTTGGCGATTGACCCTAAAAAAATTGTTTCCTATCAACTGCAGGGAAATATTTATGATGAACTCGGCGAAAAAGATAAAGCGGAGGGAAGTTTCCGCCGTTGCTATGAACTCAGTAAAAAAAATCCCCGCTCAATTCCTAAAGAATATCTTAAAAAAATTGATCCTGCCGCCTTTGAAAAACTTCGTAAAGCAAGAAAAAAAGCTGTTACAAAAAATGAAAGCTAATCAACAGCTAAAGTTGTGTTATGAGGATTGTCGATAAAATTTCTTGACACAGATTAAATCAGCTTGTACAATTCGCGTAAGGAGGCGGTCAGTCTATGAAATATAAGCGTATCGTTTTAAAACTTAGCGGCGAGGCATTAGCGGGGGAAGAATCTTTTGGTATCAATCCGCCGGTTGTAGAAGATATTGCAAAACAAATTAAAAAAGTTCACGAAGCAGGATTGGAAATTGCTATCGTAGTCGGTGGCGGAAATATTTGGCGCGGAGTTATCGGCTCTCAAATGGGTATGGATCGTGCGTCTGCAGATTATATGGGTATGCTTGCAACGATTATGAATGCGCTTGCCCTTCAGGACGCTCTCGAGAAAATTCACGTCTTTACCCGCGTTCAAACTGCCATTGAAATGCGCGAAGTTGCAGAACCTTATATCAGACGCCGCGCAGTTCGTCATCTTGAAAAAATGCGTGTCGTAATTTTCGGCGGAGGTACCGGCAACCCTTATTTTTCGACAGATACAACTGCCGCTCTTCGTGCCGCTGAAATTGAAGCGGACGTAATTTTAATGGCGAAAAAAGGTACTGACGGAATTTATGACAGCGACCCAAATAAAAATCCCAACGCCAAAAAGTTTGATACGCTCAGCTACATTGAAATTCTGAATCGCGAATTGCACGTTATGGACTCGACGGCTACCAGTCTTTGTATGGATAATAAAATCCCTGTTGTTGTCTTTAACATTGACAATCACGAAAATATTGTAAAGGCGGCTCTCGGTGAGCCAATCGGTACTACTGTCGGCTGTTAAAGGAGGAAAATTTTATGACGAAGGACGTTATTAACTCGGCTGAAGATAAGCTTAAAAAAAGTTTGGAGGCTTTGAAAAAAGAATATGGTACACTCCGCGCAGGTCGTGCCGCTCCCAGTCTTTTGGATAAAGTTATGGTTGATTATTACGGCACACCCACGCCTGTCAATCAAATTGCCAATGTAACCGTTCCTGAACCGCGTATGCTTATGATTAAGCCCTACGATAAAGGCTCACTCAAAGACATTGAACGCGCTATCCAAAAATCTGACTTGGGACTTACGCCAAATTCGGACGGTATTGCGATTCGTCTTGCCATTCCTCAACCTACGCAGGAACGCCGCAAGGAACTTGTCAAAGTCGTCAACAAAAAAGCTGAAGAATGCAAAGTTGCTATGCGTAATATTCGCCGCGACGCCAACGAAACTATTAAAAAGCTTGAGAAGGGCAAGGAAATTACCGAAGACGATCGCAAAGAGGCGCAGGACAAAGTTCAAAAACTTTTGGATAAATATATTAAACTTGTCGACGGCACGAAGTCAACCAAAGAAAAGGAAGTTATGGAAGTTTGAGTGAACTTTTAAACCGCGTCGATAAGTCGAAGTTGCCGCGCCATGTTGCGATAATTATGGACGGTAACGGACGCTGGGCAAGTTATCGCGGACTTTTACGAAGTGCAGGACATTCTGCCGGTGTTAAGACGCTGAAAAAAATTCTAACCGTCGCCGTCAATCTAAATTTGGAAGCGTTGACTGTTTACGCCTTTTCGACTGAAAATTGGAAACGTCCTCACAGCGAAGTTGATTTTTTATTGCACCTATTTTCTGAGTACCTTGAAAAAGAAAAGCGCGAAATGCATGAAAAAAATGTTCGCTTGAGATTTTTGGGACGCGTTGAGGAATTTTCAATCGGCATTCAAAATCAAATTCGCGAGGCAACCACTTTGATGAAGGATAACACCGGCGTTAAGTTCAGCATTGCGGCAAATTACGGCGGGCAAGATGAAATTTTACGTGCCGCAAAAAAATTAGCTGTTGAAGTTGCCGAAGGAAAAATTTCTCCCGCGCAGATTAATTCGACGATTTTTGAAAATGCGCTTGACACTTACGGCTTGCCGCCCGTCGATTTATTGATACGAACCAGCGGCGATATGCGAATCAGCAACTTTTTACTTTGGCAAGCGGCATATGCTGAACTTTGGTTTACCAATACGCAATGGCCCGAATTTTCGCCTGAAGAATTTATAGACGCGCTGATTGATTTTTCTAAACGCGACAGAAGATTCGGCGGAGTTAATAAGAATTAAAATTTTTTGGAAAGTAGGGATTTATATGAGCGAAAAAAATTTTTTCATTGAAAGTGCTTTTGGGGAAATTTACGAGGGAAGTTTTTTTGCGGATGATTTCCCTAAACCTCCGAAAGAAACTTACAACAAAACCGTTGAGGAAGCGCAATTCAGTGAGGCAACGTCAAAAGTCCGTATGAGTACCGAAGTTGAAGTAAATCAGCAAGTTACCGAAAAAATTAATTCTATGTACGGCTTAGGCAACTTGGGAAGTAGCGGCGGTATGTTCTCGACTTTTAACGGAAATATTTTTGGCGGTTTCTGAAATAAAATTAACGCGGCAACCTTTTAACAGATTAGCCGCGTTTTTTATTTACGAAAAATTTTCTATCTAAAAATTTCTGTCAACGGAAATTGCAATTTCGACGCTGTGTCCTTGCAAATCCATTTCCACAACCAAATATTTTGAATCGCTGATTTTCACGTAAAAGCCTTCGCCGATTGTCAAATTAGGCGTCGAAATGTCAACGTCAAGCCCCATTTGCGTTAAATTCGTCGCCGCATTTGCAGAAAGCATATTTGAAAGTTCACTGATAGCACTTTGTGCCATTGCGTCAAATTCGGGGACGGGCATTCCCATCATCATTGTTGACGCTATAAATCTTGCCGTTTCGTCCGTTATATTGTAGACGACATTTCCGCGCAGTTGCTTAGTGAAACCGACCATTACAACAACGCCATTACTTACGGCATTTTTATTTTTTACGAACATATTTTTTCTTGTGGGTG